>ULSH01027616.1_pt1 | contig 173533 bp, 139 predicted proteins | sample 1956151 | NCBI WGS metagenome assembly ULSH01 (sample SAMEA4835702, study PRJEB28245) | human gut metagenome | biome: gut microbiome; material: fecal sample | place: Denmark | collected 2008 | reverse complement strand
ACGGGCAAGCCGGTATGAGTAAAGAGGGTTATTTGTCCTTTACAAACATATGGGATGACGAATATTTGTTTGCAGGAAATGAAAATATTGCCTTCTATTGTAATAGAAAAAAGATAAGGCTATAATGTGGCTAACATTAATAAAGCGAGAGACAAAGAGGTCCAGAGGAGAAATCCTTTGGGCCTTTCTTTGACTTGTGCAGCGTAGAAAGGATGAGTGTTATGAGTTATGGATTAATTGCAACCCTGATCGTGCTGGTTATTGTAATTGGCGCAATCAAGACAAAAAAATGCGAAGTATTCTTAATCGCAGGATCTATGGTAGGTGCTGTCGTATTGTGGAAGGGTGCCTTTCTCACCAATTGGGTATCAACTTTAGAAGAGGTTATGGCTGATGAAGCATATGTAATTCTGATTTGTGGACTGTTCGGAAGTTTGGTTGCACTTCTTACCGCATCCAAAGGAAGCTTTGGGTTTACAAAAATTGTTGGAAGGATATGTAATACGGAGCGAAAGACATTATTTGCAACATTTATTTTGGGAATATTAATTTTTGTAGATGATTATCTTAATGTTTTATCGATTGGAACAGCAATGAAGGGGTCCTATGATAAGAAAAAGATACCGAGAGAGACACTGGCATATCTGTTGGATAGTACAGGTGCTCCCGTCTGTGTATTGATCCCGTTTTCATCCTGGGCAGCGTATTTTGGAGCGATCTTCTTACAACAGGAATGTGTTCAGAATCTGGCTGGCGGAAGCCTGATGAAAACATACATGATGGCAATTCCATATTGCCTGTATCCAATTGTAGCTTTACTAATTGTCTTTATGTTCTGCATGGGGTGGTTCCCAAAGCTTGGTGGGATGAAAAAGGCGTATCAACGAGTAGCCGAAACTGGTAAGACATATAGTGATATCAGCAGAAAATATAATGTTTCCTCTGAATATGGCGAAGAAGAAGGAAACAGTGTGTGGTACTTCCTGATTCCGCTTATAGCATTAGTTGGAATTGCTGTAGTAACTGGTAATCTGGTTGTAGCAGCAGTTATAGCAATTATAGTTTGTATGGTACTGTATATTGCAGGAAAAATAATGACTTTTGCTGAGTTTTGGGATACTTTTGTAAAAGGTTTTTCGGATATGCTTCCAATCATTATTTTACTGATATCTGCATTAACTTTTCAGAAAATTGCAGCGGAAATGCAGCTGACAGAATTCTTTGTTGAGATATGTTCACCGATTATGTCCGGCGCTGTTTTCCCGATGATTGTATTTATTATTGTAGGACTTTTAGCATTTATGATTGCAAACGCATGGGGTGTATGTACCCTGGTAGCTCCTGTGCTTCTTCCGCTTGGAGCAAGCGTTGGGGCAAATATAGTTCTGGTGATGGCAGCTATTCTTTCTGGCTGTGCATTCGGTAATCATGCGTGTTTTTATTGTGATACAACAGTACTTGCATCTCATGGAGCAGGACTGGATAATCTGGAACACGCAGGATCTCAGTTACCTTATGTATTGATTGGGGCAGCGGTTTCCGTGGTTGGATTTTTCGTATTAGGGATTATTATGTAGGAGGAGATTTTGAAATGAAAAATAAAAAATACGTCGTTACCATTGCCAGACAGTTTGGCAGCCTGGGCAGACCAATTGCAAAGCGCATGAGTGAGAAACTTGGAATCGAATTTTATGACAGAGATATTGTTGAGGAAGCTGCAAAAAAACTGAATCTTCCAGTATCTAAAATTAACGAGATAGAAGAAAGTGCAAAAAGGCATGTAAAAACAAATAATTTTCGCCGTATGATGTATCCTCTCGGAACACAAGCAGATGAACTGCAAAATAAATTGTTTGAGACACAGGAAAACATTATTAAATTTTTGGTTGAACGTGAATCCTGCATAATTGTGGGACGGTGCTCTGACTTTATTTTGGCGGACGAACCTCATATACTTAGAATTTACATTTATGCACCATATGAAGTGCGTATAAAAAATTGTGTAGAAGAGTTGCACTTAGAAGAAAGTGAGGCTAAGAAAATGATTAAAGAGGTGGATCAGGCAAGAGACAATTACCATATGCATTATACAGGCTATCTGCCGAATGATCAGAGATTTAAAGAAATCATGATTGATAGTAGTTTATTTGGAACAGAAGGGACAGCAGATTATCTTGTTGAGGCGGTAAAAAGATATTTTGAATTGGGTTAAATTGATATTTTCTGTGGGCAACAGATGGGGATCTTACGGCAGGCGGCAACCTTAAATTGTGGCCTGCCTTTCATTTTTGAATGATATGCCTCAATAGTGTCAATATTATGATGTTGGAGTCAAAAGGTATTTTGCCCCCTATGATACACGGATTGCTCCGCATTTCATGCTCCCGCAATCCTAAAAACATTCGAAATCCGCCCTCTCTGGGCTGCTTTCTCATGTTTTACGGGTCCCAAAGTCATGCTTTTTCATGCAAGCATGAAACGCATAACCTTTTGACCCTGGTATTATATTATAGGAATATTGGATAAAATTTTATATTGACGGAAGAGTGACATAAGAATAAAATTGTCAGAGAAAGAGTTACGTTGGAATAAGATATTATGCAGCGGCAGATAAAAAGGAAAGAAAGTGAGAGATATGCAGAAGAAGGACTATTTTAATATACCAAATATGATGGGATATTTTCGTATCCTGCTGCTGCCCGTATTTTTATGTTTATATTTTCGGGCAGAAACAAGTAGGGACTATATGATAGCTTTGGCTGTGCTGGCGGTTTCTTATTTCACTGATTTTTTTGACGGAAAAATTGCAAGACGTTTTGACATGGTAACAGACTGGGGGAAGATGCTTGATCCCATTGCGGACAAGTTGACGCAGGGAGCGATTGCCGCTGCACTGATACTGAGATATCGTCTGATGGCAGTGTTAGTCCTCCTGTTTTTCTGCAAGGAGGTTTACATGGGAGTTATGGGTTTGTATCTGATTCGGAGAGGATATCAGGTAAATGGTGCAACGTGGTACGGGAAAGTCGGGACAGCCGTATTGGATGTGATATTATTCCTTTTACTTTTATTTCCGGGGATGCCGTCTGCAGGGGCAAATATCCTTATTTTTATGCTGATTGTGCTTTTACTTGTAGTATTCGGATGTTATGTCAGGTTTCATCTACGGATATTAAAGAGCTGAAGTTGTTTTATGGAACTTTCCTGCATGGTGATGTCTGCGACAGCAGACATGTCCGTTTCAGGCGTATGAAGTGTGCGATAAAACTGTGAACACAGGTATAAACAAGTTGACGAAGGCAGGAATCACATGCTATATTTTTAAGTAGTGCCAAAATATAACGAAGATACTTGAGATTGTTGCATTTGAGGTGAAGAAAAGTGGAATCAAAAATAATAGAGTGTCACTTAAATCAATCGATTGAAAGGAAGCAGATGAGGGAAAAGGTAGCAATCCATAATGGGCGGTATATTGCAGTGAAAAGAGCACAGGATATTGTCTTTTCGTTACTTGCGCTGGTTGTTCTCTCACCTCTTATGTTGGTGATTGCAATAGCAATTATGATTGACGATCCAAAAGGCGGTTTTATTTTCAGGCAGATTCGATGCGGAAAAGACGGCAGGATGTTTCATTTTTATAAATTCCGGAGTATGTGTGTGGACGCAGAAAAAAAACTTGACGGGCTTTTGGACCAGAACGAGATGGAAGGACCTGCTTTTAAAATAGAAAATGATCCGCGTATTACCCGTGTTGGAAAATTTCTAAGGAAAACAAGTCTGGATGAGCTGCCGCAATTGATCAATGTTCTTAGGGGAGAAATGTCAATTGTGGGTCCCAGACCGCCGCTTCCCAGGGAAGTAGAACAATATACGGAGTATCAAAAACAACGTCTGTCTGTGAAACCAGGCCTGACCTGTTACTGGCAGGTTCAGCCCCATAGAAACAGGATAAGCTTTGAAGATTGGGTGGAATTGGATCTGAACTATATCAAAGCTCAAAGTTACATAGTGGATTGGAAAATCATCATTATGACTGTAAAGGCAATTTGTCATATGCAGGGAATATAAGCATTGTATTCTTACGAATGAGGAAGGCATGAGGTTATGCGAGAAAAGGATTTGCATGATAAAGAGCGAGGAGGATTTCTTTCATAGTGCAGGAGCATTATGAAAAGATGAGACAGGGATGAACCAGGAAATTGACAATGAAGAGATTGTAATTGACGTGACAGAACTTTTTAAGGCATTGCGGCAGAAATTATATTTGATATTAATGGTGGGCGTTCTGGCAGCAATGTTGACATTCTGGGGAATCAAGGCTTTCGTTACTCCGATGTATACCTCAGTCACTAAAATATATATATGGCCCGGACGAGATAAGGGACCTGTATTGACGCAGAATGATCTTAAAATAAGTACTTCACTGGCAGCGGATTACAGGGAATTGATGAAAAGTCGTTCCGTATTGCAGAAGGTTATCATTGATTTAGACCTGGATATATCCCCGCAGGAATTGTGGAGCAATGTGTCTATTGAAACAATTGCGAATACCAGGATGTTAAATATTATTGTTCAAAATGAGGAACCAGAGCTGGCGAAAAAAATTGCAGATGCCATTCGGGAAGCTGTGGGGATACGAACACCGGAAGTTATGGGAGGATATTCCATCTTTACGGTAGAAGAAGCCAGTTCTCCATCCGTTTCCAATGCTCCTGCTATAAAAAAAGATACCATATATGGGGGAATGATAGGTCTTTTTTGCGCGATTGCAGTACTTGTGATGGGTTATCTTATGGATGATTCCATAAAAAGCCCGAAGGATGTGGAGCAGCATCTGGGTATGAGTGTGCTGGCATCAATTTCGATGGAGAAACGCCCCAAAAATCTGAAACCTTCAGAGAGACTTTCCCTGAAGAAAAGGGGGAGATGAGGCGGAGAAAGGTAAGGCAGAATGCAGGAGATATTTTTAGATGAGCCGATAAGAAGCTATAAGAAAGATGAGGAATATAAAATCCTTCAAAGAAATATGGAATTTTTCGGGACAGATAAAAGGGTTCTGGTATTTACCAGCGTGGCAGCAGGCGAAGGAAAAAGTTCAGTTTCGATTTCGTTGGCAGCATTTTTGGCGAAGGAAGGAAAGAAAGTGCTGTTTCTGGATGGGGATCTGCGTAAATCTTCTCTGAACAGTCGCTGTAAGGCAGAAACCCCGATTTACGGTCTGTCTCATTTTTTGTCAGGGCAGAAAGAGCTTTTGTCTGTTATATATAAGGTTTCCGGTTCAGACTTGGAGATTATAACTGCAGGAGTGCTTCCGCCGAATCCCGCAGAGTTGTTGGGAAATGAAAAGTTTCAAACCTTAATAAAGACTGCAAGAGCGAACTACGATTATGTTATGATAGATTCCCCTCCCCTTGGCCGGGTGATTGATGCGGCTATCATTGCAAAACAATGCGATGCAGCGGTTTTGGTAGCAGCAGTGCGGGGGGTCAGTTATAAGGATGTGGGCAAAGTCAGAGCACAATTGGAAAAGACAGGCTGTCCGATTTTGGGGATGGTTTTAAATAAAGTAAATGTCAAGAAAGATAAAAAATATGGAAAAATACAAAAAAAATTGGGGAAATATAGAATATAAGAAGCATCTTAGCGATATGGCATATTTAATTTTGTTTTTATTGATCACATTTGACAAGATGCTGGGGACTACGATGATAGGAAGCCGCTATCCGGAGATTATAAAGATGTCTTTAAGAGGGTTGCTGGCTTTCTATTTGTTTTATAAATTATGGAACGGGCCAAAAAGTAAGAAGTGGGAGCTGGTTCTTTATCTGGCTATCATCCTTGTTTCAGCGATTGCATGGAGAAGGACGGGAAACATTGAGTTGTTAGAAGTTGCATTTTTGATCATTGGTGCCAGAGATGTTGACTTCAGCAAGATATTGAGGGTTTATCTGATCGTTACGGTCCCCATTTTGGTTGGTACCGTTGTTGGATCTCAACTGGGGATTGTGGAAAATTTGATTTATCACAGAGGGCAGACCCCAAGAGCAGCGTTTGGGTTTATTTATCCCACGGATTTTGTGGCAAATATTTTTTATATCGTGCTTGTGTGGTGCGTCTTAAGGAATGTTGCACTTCGATATTGTGAATTGGCTTTTATTGTGCTATTGGCGGTGTTCGCTTATGTATTCTGTGAGGCACGTATGAATGTCCTGTGCCTGACACTGGCTGCAGTGAGTTTTCTTGTTCTGAAGAAGTGGAACAGCACTGGGAAATTCCGAAAAAAGGCAGAAATTGAGAGCGGTGTCAGTTTACTCTTAATCTGGGGAAGCGTTTTTTGTGCGTTTCTTATGGTCTTTTTCAGCTATTTTTATCGTCCGGACAGCGTCTTCTGGCAGAAAATGAATGCATTCCTGACTGAGCGGTTATTTTATGGACATAGAGGTTTTGAAGAGTTTGGAGTGACCCTGTTTGGACAGAAGCTTCCGATCCGTGGGATGGGAGGCACAACAGAGCTGATAGAGGATTATTTCTTCCTGGACAGTTCTTATGTAAAGATACTTCTGGAATACGGAATTGTACTGTTTGTAATGGTTCTTGCAATGTTTATATTCGATGCGTATAAGTTAAGACAAAGAAGGCAGTATTACATGCTTGTTGCTCTTGTACTGTTGTTTGTGCAGTGTACGATGGAGCATCATATGCTTGAAATCGCATATAATCCATTCCTGTTTCTGGTTTTTTCAGATTATACGAGCAACTATACGTTGAAATTAAAGAAAAACGAGTAGGAAAGTAGTCATATATCGAAATGAAATGTTCATAGTGAGGTAAATATGATAGATATCAGTATTGCAATAGTTGCATACCGTAATTATGAAGATGTAATAGAGGCGGTGTCTTCTATTGAAAAATATACATCGAAGATGATTACAAAGCAGATCTATATCATAGATAATAGTTGTTTTCCGGAAGCAGACGAGGAACGTTGTATATTTATCCGTAAAATTGATCAATATAGCGATGTGAGCTACATCGAATCGGGGGCAAATCTGGGATTTGGAAAGGGGAATAATCTGGTTTTGGATATGTTGGATTCCAGATTTCATGCGATCGTTAATCCGGATATTATGCTATTGGAAGATACTTTAAAAAAAATGATGGAATTTATGAGTGATGATAATATCGGCATGAGCATTCCTAAAATTGTGAACCAGGACGGAGCGATGCAGTATGCATGCAGACGGGAAGTGACTGTCTGGGACATGTTTGTGAGGATGTTCTGCAAATCATTATTTGTGAAAAGATACCGTTATCATACTCTTCAGAAGAATGACTATTCCAAGCCGTTTTACGTGCCGTTCGGGCAGGGGAGTTTTTTGGTGATAAGGACAAGTATTTTTAAAGAACTGAAGGGATTTGATGAGCGGTATTTTTTATATCTGGAAGATGCCGATTTATGTAAACGTGTGAATGAGATTTCCAATCTGGTGTACTGTCCTTATACGACGGTAGTACATAGGTGGGGAAGAAGTTCACATAAAAGTTTTAAAATGTTTAAATGTCACATTTCATCCATGATTAAGTATTTTGGCAAGTGGGGTGTCAAATGGTTTTAATCATCAGGTATGATGTTGAAAGGATAAGATTATGAAAATCATTGCAATGAATCTGCCGCAATACCATGTCATTCCGGAAAATAATGAATGGTGGGGGGAAGGATTTACGGACTGGGTGAACGTAAAAAAGGCACGGCCATTATATAAGGGGCATGAGCAGCCGGTGGTTCCCCTGCATCAGAATTATTATGATCTGGGGAATATTGATGCGGTAAAAGCACAGATAGATCTGGCAAACAGATATGGTGTCTATGGTTTCTGTTATTATCATTATTGGTTCAATGGAAAAAAACTGCTTGAGAAACCGTGCGAAATTTTATTGGAGCATCCTGAGATAGATGCACATTATTGTATGTGCTGGGCAAATGAAAGCTGGGCGAGAACCTGGGATGGAAAAGATTCGCAGCTTCTGATCAAGCAGACATTCGGAGGTCAGGCGGATTGGAAAGAACATATTCAGTACCTGCTTCCGTTTTTTAAGGACAAACGGTATATCAAAAAAGAGAATAAGCCTGTTATGTTTTTTTATTCGATCAGCAGGATAGAAAAATTTGAGCAGATGATTGCATATTGGGAAACCAGACTGCGGGAAGAAGGATTTGACGGTTTATATATTGTGGAATTTGTCAATTCCTTTAATTCAGGATTAAAACAATCAAAATCCGATGTTATATGTGAGTTTGAACCTCATGCTACCTGCAGATATGATCTGTCAATCTTTAGGAAGGGCAAACGTTTTTTATGTAAAAAACTGGGACTTACTGATTATCTGAACTATGATGTTGTCTGGAAATCACTGATTCATAAGAAGAGATTTTATAATGGGAAAAAAGTATTGCGCAGTGGTTTTGTAAATTTTGACAACAGTCCCCGCAAGGGAAAAAAGGCCCTGGTGATAAGAGGCGGCAATCCAGAGAAGTTTTCCCATTATATGTCTGAATTGGTGAAATCCCGGGAGAGAGATTTTGACGATTCGTTTCTTGTAATAAATGCATGGAATGAATGGGCGGAGGGGGCCATGTTGGAACCGACAGAGAAAGAGGGATTTCAGTATCTGGAAGCTGTGAAAAGGATATCTGATATGCCGGATGGAATTCAGGAGATGTGACATGGGAGAGCAAACGTTTCGAAGTAAAATTATTGCATTATATCTGCCGCAGTTTTATGAGACAGAGGAAAATAATCAATGGTGGGGAAAAGGATATAGTGACTGGGTAGCGGTAAAGAAAAGCAAGGCATACTTTTCCGGACAAACACAGCCAAGAATTCCATTGAATCATAACTATTATGATTTGAGCAAATCAGAAACTCTGCAGTGGCAGGCTGACCTGGCTCATAAATATGGAATTGATGGCTTTTGCATATACCATTACTATTCCAATGGAAAATTGATGATGAATCGGCCTGCTGAAATCTTATTGGAGCATAAGGATATTAAAATAGAGTATTTTTTCAGTTGGGCAAATCATGATTTTCGAAAGCAGTGGTTTGGACAGGATGGCCGGCTGCTGAGAAGGCAGGAGTATGGAGAAAAAGAGGATTGGAAAAGACATTTTGAATACCTGCTGCCGTTTTTCAGGGATGAAAGGTATATGAAAATGGATAATAAGCCGGTTTTCGTAATCTACGATGTTTTCCATATTGAAAATTTCGGACCTATGATGAAGTATTGGAATGAGTTGGCAAAAAGAGAGGGATTTGACGGATTATTTCTGATAGCCACAAGATCAAGAACGAATTTAAAATCGGAAGACTTGTTGGAATTGCAGGCAATCGACAAGGTATTTGTGTTTGAACCAATGAATTTCAGAACCAATGGCTTTCAAAGTAATTATATATATACCACAAGCAGACGTATAAAGACGGTTTTGATTCGACTTCACAATAAGATATTTAAAAACCGCCCCCGGCAGGAAAAATATAGTATACCAAAAGCATATCAGGCGATTTTGAAAAGGAGAATGCTGGAGGATGAATATTACGGCTTTTTTACAGAATGGGACAACACTCCCCGTTATCAGGGAAAGTCGGTTGCTTTTGTGGGAGGTTCTCCAGAGCTATTTGAACAATATTTTGAAAAAGTGTTGAAGAAAAGCTGTCTTGGCGGGAAAGAATTTATATTTATCAATGCATGGAATGAATGGGGGGAGACAGCATATCTCGAACCAGATACAAGAAACGGCTATGCTTATTTGGAAGCAGTAAAGAAATGTAAGGACAGAGTGTGGAATGAAAGGTAAGGATGTTCATCAGATTGTAGTAAAGAGGAAAGATATTTTTGGAATCATTGTAGGAATCCATTTATTGATCTGGATTTTGAATTTACCGTTTTCACAGTTACAGATGCTGCTTTTAGGGAGAAGGGCAATTACGTTATATCAGTTGGGAATGCTGGAATGTTTGCTTTTGGGTTTGTTGTTTATGCGCTCTTACCATCAGATAAGGTTAAGCAGGCTTTCCATCTGTACATTGGGTTTTGTTTTTCTATTAATATTTTTCGGTCTGTTTTCAAGATTGATAAACAGGGGGATTTCTATAAGCGATGTGATGTATTATTTTATATCCTGGAGTGTTTCCTTTGTGATCCTTATAGCTGCGGACCAGATGGAATTCAAGATTGAATATTTAATGAAGGTGTTAATGACGATCATCATTATTCATGCAGTTATGATCGTTATCCAACGGGCTACTGCATCTATTATATGGCCCTTTTCCTATGATGAATCGGGCAAACAGTTTTTCTATATATCAGAGAATTATTATAATACGCAGGAGAAGATGGTACGCTGTCCGGGAATCTGCGCATCAGGATTAGATGCCGGTCTGCTTCTGATCTTTGGATGTGCGATGCTGAAGGTGATAGAGTTTAAAGAAAAAATCTGGCGTACGGTGTTGGTGATTCTCTTTGCGGCAGCACTTTGGTTTACAGGTACGCGGAATATCTATCTCACTTTAATCTATATATTGATCTATTCATTCATATGCACACACACAGCCGGCAGGTGGAAGGTTGTTTTATGTAATAGTTTTATGATTATAAGTACTGTATTCTATACAGGATTATTAAATAAAATCGGACATTCCTATCTGCGGCTCACGAAAAATATATGGACAGATACATTTAGTGCATTAATACGTATTACGAACTGGGAGAATGTCTGGGAGGTTATAACAAGCGGCAACGTATTTCAGATCCTGTTTGGACAACTGAAGTGGCAGGCAAATATAAGCTTCACAAATATCGATAATGTGTATCTGGAAGTGCTTCTTGCAACCGGAGTGGTGGGATTGATCGCTTTCTGCTTATACTTTCTTTATCTGAATAACTACTTGCTGAGAAACAGCGACAATCGGATTTCGCTGCTTGTTGCCTTTGTTTCCGCAATATTTATTTATGGAGTTGCCAATGTGTATGAAAACTTTTATATGGCATTGATTATTGTGGCTGTACTTATTTGTGAAGACGCCAGAAAAAACAGGCAAAGTAAGAAGGAGAATTGAAGTGAACGTATCATTTGTGATTAATGAGCCTATAAACAGAGCAAGCGGCGGATATAAAATGGTATATATGTATGCAAATGCCCTCTCTGCCAGAGGAGATCAGGTTAAAATTTTTTATCGCTGCAGAAAGGATGTTCTGTTTTCAAACTATAAGCTGCCATTTGCAGGGAAGCTTTTGATTGCCCGAATATGTGCCGGGAAAGGTCCGAAATGGTATCCGCTGAACAAAAAGGTCGAAAGGAAAATTATTACAGAAATTTCTGATGGGTCGGTAGGAGATGCGGACGTTGTAATTGCGACAGCAGCCGATACGGCGGACGGGGTGAATCAGCTGTCCAAATCCAAAGGGAAAAAATTTTATTTTATTCAGGGGTATGAGATCTGGGTTATGCCAAAAGAAGAGCTGCAGAAAACGTATGCGTACAGGATGGAGAAGATTGTTGTTGCAAATTGGCTGAAAAATCTTGTGAGCCCATATTCAAAGCAGGAAGTCATCTGTGTTCCGAATGGTATCGATCAAAACGTGTTTCATATTTCCACGCCGGTGGAAGAGAGGAACAGATATCAGATAGCCATGATGTATCATGATTTGGAGAGCAAAGGTTCTGACGACGGCATAAAGGTTTTGATTCAGTTGAAAAGAAGATATCCGCAGTTAAAGGCACATCTTTTCGGGATACCGCCAAGGCCGGAAACATTACCGGAATGGATTGCGTACACCTATTGTGCAAAGCAGAAAGAACTTGCAGCAATCTATAACAGTGCTTCTATTTACCTGTGCCCAAGCAGGAATGAGGGCTTTCCGCTGACAGGCGCGGAGGCCATGATGTGCGGATGCGCGTTGGTAGCAACCAATATACCTGGAATTCGGGAATATGCCAACGATCATACGGCTTTGCTGGTTCCCGTACGGGATATAGAAGGTCTGGAAAAAGCCTGCAGCAGGCTTATTGAGGATGAAACATTCAGAATTGATTTAGCCAAAAAAGGTCACTCATATGTCAGTGAAGCTCTGTGTATGCAAAAGTCAGCGGATTTATTTGTACAGTCCATACATCGGGAGGAAAAACCGAAATGAAGAAGGTTATCATTGATGACTATTGTTCCGGGGACAAGCATGCCGGAGCAAAAGCGAGAGGAGATATCAGCCGGATTCTGGACAGTTGGGAAAATATCTATCTGTTTGAGAAAGAGAAATCTCTGTTTACAGAGGTCATAACGATATTCCGGCGTAATTTGATGATTCATTTTACGAAAGGGAAGGGTTACATTACATTGACGCAGTTTCCCTTGTATTTGGAGGGACCATTTTTTCTGCGGAAAATTCCCATGCTGAACAAAGCGGCTAAAAATATCGTCCTGATTCATGATCTGAATTCGGTGCGTTTTTCGCACAGCAGCAAAAGGGAAATAAGAAATTTAAATAAATATGACGTCATTATTTCGCATAACTCATGCATGTCTCAGTATTTGAGAAAAATGGGTGTAAAAAAACCCATGGTTGACCTGGAAATCTTTGATTATCTGTGTATGGAATATTATGAAAAGATTGATTGTGATAAGTATCAGAAGGATAAGCCGGTTGTGATTGCGGGAAATCTGGATAAAAGTAAATCAGGATACGTTTATTCCCTGCCCGAAAATGTGGAGTTTCGTCTGTACGGGATCAATTATGGGGATACCGACGGGCAAGGAAATGTGCATTATCAGGGAGCTTATCAGCCGGAAGAATTAGCTGCACTCCTGGAAGGGAGTTTTGGATTAGTCTGGGACGGAAATAGTACGGAAACATGTATTCCGTATCTTTCCATCAATAATTCCCATAAGACTTCCCTTTATCTGGCTGCCGGACTTCCGGTCATTCTCTGGAAGCAGGATGCACATGCAAAGTTTGTAGAAGAGCATCAGTGTGGTATTCTGGTGGATACTCTGGAAGAGATTTCACAGAAAATCAGCAGCATGACAGAAGAGGAATATCAGGTGTTAAAAAGAAACGCAGGTGATCTTTCGAAAAGAATCACATGTGGATATTACACGAAAAAAGCGGTAAACAAGGCACTTAAGGAATTGTTCAGAAATAACTTTTAAATAGTGCGGAGAAAAAGGCAAGCAATATTAAAAGTTATTTCTGAACAAGTCCTAAGATACTGCAGGGTTAAAAAGAGGTCATTGGTTCAGTGAAAACACATTCAGTAAGTCATAATTTTATTATGAATATGATATTGAAAATATCATCTTTTGTTTTTCCCCTGATTACATTTCCCTATGTTTCAAGAATATTAGGGGCGGATGGAAACGGGAAAATATTATTTGCAGCGTCTCTGGTATCTTATTTTTCCATGTTTGCCTATCTGGGGATTCCTACACATGGAGTTAAAATCTGTGCACAATGCAGAGATGACAAAGTTGAATTAAGCAGAACTGCGCAGGAATTGATCATTATCAGCTCTGTCACAACCATTATAGCTTATATAGCGCTGGTACTGGCAGTAGCATTTGTTCCGAAACTCTCTGAAAACCGGGATACGATCATGGTTTGTTCTGCTACGTTAGTTTTAACAAGTATTGGTGTTGAGTGGTTTTATCAGGCGATTGAGCAATACGATTATATTACGTATCGTAATATTCTGTTTAAGTTTATTTCCGTTGTTTTGATGTTTCTCTTTGTAAAGAAATCATCGGATGTTGTTCTGTATGCTGGGATTTCCGTTTTGGGGACAGCTGGCTCTAATATCTTGAATATTATCCGGCTTAAGAAATATATATACGTAAAACCCATGAAGGGTTATAACTTCAGACGCCATATGGGACCTGCAATCACATTTTTTCTGCTGTCTGTCTCAACGGTCATCTACACAAATCTGGATGCAGTCATGTTGGGATTTATCACTACAGACACAGAAGTGGGATATTATAATGCGGCAATAAAGATAAAAAACATTCTGGCAGGAGTCATTACGGCTCTTGGAACGGTGCTTCTTCCGAGAATCTCACATTATGTTGGGAAAAAGTATGAAAAAGAATTTAAGAGGGTGATCCGGAAATCCTTTCAGTTTACCGTTATGATGGCGGTTCCCCTTAGTATTTATTTTGTAATGGAAGCAAAAAGTATGATTCTTTTTCTTGCAGGTATAGAATATGAAGCTGCTGCGCTTCCTATGATGATTATCACACCTACCATATTCTTTATTGGATTGAGTAATATTACGGGGATACAGATCTTAGTACCCCTTGGAAAGGAAAAATATACGGTGCTTTCCACCGTCTGCGGGGCTGTTATAGACATTGTATTGAATTTGCTGTTTATTCCCAGATGGGGAGCCGCAGGAGCCGCAGTAAGCACTTTGGTAGCGGAGATTGTGGTATTGCTGGTACAGGTGTATTGTCTGCGGAGTATGTTAAGGGAAATGATTGATTTCCGGGATATCCTGAAAGTGATTATTGTTTCAGTCATAGCAACAGGATGTTTCATAATAGTTAGACTTACGATGAATTTTACGTATTTATTAGTATCACTTATTGTAACGGCGATTGTTTTTTTCGGTGTAGAAGCAGTTGGGTTGATTTTGCTGAAAGAAGAAATAGTAGATCAATATTTTGTACAAAGAATAGCAAATGGGATAAGAAGAAACAACAGGACGTAGAGAGTAAGTATTCAGGAAAGGCAGAGAAACATGTCGAAAAATACGGAATATCATATTGTATATGCGTCAGATGATAATTTTGCTGAAATTCTTGGAATTTCCCTGGTCTCATTGTTTGAAAACAATCGGGATGCTTCAGATATCAGGTTGACGATTTTGGATGAGCATATCAGTGAAAGTAACCGGAATAAGATTGAAAGTATTTGTATACGGTATCAAAGACCTCTCCCGCAATGGCTGACGGCTATCAATGTTGAAGAGCGGTTAAATCTTTCCATACAGATAGACAGAGGTTCCTTCAGTCAATATTCAAGGATTTTTGTTGCAAGTGTACTTCCGAAAAGTGTGGAGCGTGTACTTTATCTGGATTGTGATATTATCATTAAGAAACCTTTATATGAATTGTGGAATTTGGATCTGCATGGCAATACGGTTGCGGCGCTTATGGATGCATTTAGTAAGTATTACCGCATGAATGTGGAGTTGAAACCGGAAGATATTATGTTTAATTCCGGTGTGATGCTGATCGATATGAAGAAATGGAGAGAGCGTCAGATCGAAAATAAATTATTGGAATTTATCAGCAGGCACCGGGGGAAGATTCAGCAAAGTGATCAGGGGGTACTGAATGCGGTACTGAGTAAAGAAACCTATTGTTTCGAGCCTCGGTTTAATTCAGTTACAATTTTCTATGATTTTAGTTACAGAGAGATGATGCTTTACCGAAAACCGCCTTATTTTTATTCGGAGGAAGCGGTGAAAAGAGCAATTGAGGATCCGGTGATTATTCATTTTACAACCAGTTTTCTGTCGAACAGACCATGGATGAAAAACTGCCGTCACAGATATAAGCGGGAATGGGACAAGTATAAAGCCTTAAGTCCATGGAGCACTTCGGAAGAGAGAAGGGATACAAGACCGGTCTGGAAAAAAATTTCCGTAGTGATTTACAGGGCATTGCCGCGGGAGTTGTCTGTGCGTATGGCAGGAATTTTTCAGATTTATGGAAGACCCTGGAAAAACAGACTGCTTGATTGGCTGAAATATGAAAATCTTTTAGTGAGGAAAGACAAAAAATGGAAGTAAAAGTCAGTATTGTTGTGCCGGTTTATAATGTGCCGGTGAACTACTTGAGAACCTGTGTAGAAAGTCTCATGGCTCAGACACTGCGGGAAATTGAGATTATTCTGGTTGACGACGGATCAACGGATGATTCTGGAAAAATTTGTGATGAATATGCCGGAAGGGATGAGCGCATCCGGGTGATACATAAAGAGAACGGAGGACTTTCCGCAGCGCGGAATACGGGTGTCAGGGCGGCTCTCGGGAAGTGGGTTATGCTGGTAGATGGAGATGACTGGATAGAGCCGGAAACCTGTATGGAAGCCAGCAGGGAAGGAGAACGCGGGAATGCTCAGATTGTCTGCTGGGAAATTATAAAGGACTTCGGATATAAAAAGATTCTTCTGAATGCTGAAAAGTACCTTGAGGACGGAAAGGTTTATCAGGGAGAGGAGTGCAGCTATCTGCAGGAGCTTGTGTTGTGTTTCGACAGCTATGTTACAGAATCTCCTGCAAAGTTATTCTTAAGAGAATATATTGTTGAGAATCAGATTTATCACAATGATTCTCTCAGACAGGGAATGGAGGGAATCGAGTTTTGCTTTCGGTTGTTTGAGAAGGCAGACCGGGTCCTGTTTCTCAACCGGTATTGGTATCACTATACGTTTAACAAGGATTCTATCTCGACTTGTACAACGGAGAAAAATAATGATTATATCATCCGCTGCCTGGAGGAAATAAAAAGTAATATACAGAGGAGTCCGAGGAAAGAACAGTTGATGTCATGGTATAAAAACCGAATTTTGTATGTAATTGTTACGACTGCCATAAGCGGATATTTTCATCCGGAAAGCACAAGACCTTTTAAAGAACGCTGCGCGGGATTTTGCAGATTTCTTGAGCAGCCGCTGATAAAAGAAGCTTTGCATCAACCGGAATATAAAAATATTAACTGGCAGCGGAGACTGATCTTATTTCTGGTCCGCCACAGGATGTTTTGGGCACTTCAGATATTGGGAAAGATGCGGCAAAGGCAAAAACTGGCAAAGAGCGGCAAAATACCTTTCAGCATTATTTGAATTTAGACATTCTGTGAGGCAGGAATCTTTGATTGGAGTGAGCAAATGCAGTTAAGTATTATTACACCTGTATATAATGCAGAAAAATATCTGAAAGAATGTGTGCAGTCGGTGATTGCACAGACATACGGGGACTGGGAGCTGATATTAGTTGATGATGGGTCAACAGATGGAAGCGGCGCAATTTGTGATGAATTCCAGATACAATGCCCGGAAAAAATAAAGGTAATTCACCATACAAACTGTGGGCAGATTCTCAGCAGAGTGGCAGGGATGAGATGTGCATCCGGAGAATATTACCTCTTTCTTGATGCGGATGACCAATTCGAGCAGCAGGCATTGGAACGGATTGCAAAAGCAGTAGGGAAATACAGTCCGGATATTTTGATTTATAATGGATATCTGACAGACGGCAAAGACATAAAACAGAAAATCTGGCCGGATTTTTGCTGTGGTTTGACAGAGTTTGGAAAAGAAGAACGGTCAGAAATTCTTTCAGAGGTTATCCGCAGTAAACGATTTAATCATATCTGGCTGAAGGCATTCAAAAGAAGTTGTATAGATACAGAGATTGATTTCTCAGAATTTTCTTATATCAGAATAGAGGAAGATCTGTTTATGCAGCTTCCGTATTTTGACAGTGCGGATCGTTTTCTGTATCTTCCGGATTGCCTTTACCTATATAGAGATACAGATGGGAGCATTACGAAACAGTTCCGGGAAGAACAATATCGAACCACAGTACAGGTGAATAAGGCTTTGCGGTTTTATGCGGAAAAATGGAACGTGGAAGATGGAGATGAACTTTGCCGGCATCGTTTCTTACAGGATGTGATTGCAACGATCAAGCAGATCTCTGTAGGAAAAAAAGAATTGTCAGGCAGAGAACAGCTGGAATACTTACGAGCTATTCGAAACGATGTATATTTTAAGAAGAATTCCACAAAATTCTGGAGAAATATGACAGTCAGGCAAAGCATGTTCTTAATGTTGCTTATGTTTCGTGCATATCACATTTTGCTGCGGCTTATATAGATAAGAAGGAGAAACAAGTTGACGAAGTCATGTGCCTCATGCTATATTTTACAATGGTGTTAAAATGAAGAATAAAGGAGAAAATAAGTGAGGAGTAAAGTGACTTTGATTCTGTGTATCGATAAAAAAAATTATTTTTTTCCATATATAGAAGAAGAGGGCATTGTGTTGGAGGAGGTTTACAAGGCGGCAAAGAATAAGCTGCAATATTATTGGATAAAGCTCTTCAAGAAATTGCCGTATTTGTCCAGATTATGCTACGGGACCTGGAGAGATCATATTGCGGAATTTGATAAAATAGTCATTTTGGATGAAGCTTATGATCCGCCGATTCAGGACTTCTTAAAGCGATATGAAGTACCTGCTTATCTATATGCATGGAACAGTGTACTGAATCACAAAACAAAACTGTATAAATCCATAAAGAGAACAAAACAAATTCCAGTCTATTCCTTTGATAAGCAGGACTGTATCAAGTACAATCTGAAGTACAATACTACGATGTATCCCAGGAAGCTTGCGGATCAATATATTTTTCGGCGTAAGTGTGATAAGCAATATGCACTTTTTTTTGTGGGATATGACAAGGGAAGAGGCAAAAAGATCGAAGATCTGAAAAGGTATCTGGATCATTGCGGTCTGAAGCATTATTTTAAGATCATTGATTCCGGTAAGCGAATGGAATATGCAGAATATCTTACGATTTTAAATGATTCTGGGGCGATTTTGGAGGTGGTTCAGGAAGGGCAGAGCGGAATTTCCATGAGAACGATGGAATCACTGTTCTATGAAAAGAAGTTAGTCACCACGAATCGAAGTGTCAAAGAATATGAGTTTTATAATCCAAAGAATATGTTTATTTTAGGGGAAGATTCCCTTGAAAAGCTGCCGCAGTTTCTCGAGAGTGAATATGAACAGGTTCCTAAGGAGATTGTGGGACAATATGATTTGAAACAGTGGGTATCCCGCTTTGTTTAGAATATTGAATGAGCTGCAGAAGTTGTCTGAGGAAAGGCGGGTATTATTTTGAAAAGAGCTTTTTTATATGTATATTTAAATAATAATTTTGGAGATGATCTGTTTGTGCACCTCCTTACAAGACGTTACCGGTTGACGAAGTTTTATGTCCTGTGTGACAAGAAGGGTGCCAGTACCGTAAAACATCATCCGAATGTTCATCCTTTTGGAGAAGGAATTATTTTTCGGCTTGTTAACAAAGTATCCCGAACATTATTTGGGAAAGAGGCTGCGACTGATTTTATGGTAAAATGGTGCGGTCTCACAATTTACCTTGGAGGTTCCCTGTTCATGGAGCAGGGCGACTGGAAAAAAGAGTTTGCGAGACTGGAAGAGATGGAAGCTCACTCAAAAAAATTCTGCATCATAGGAGCCAATTTCGGACCCTATCATACGGAAGAGTACAGGCAGGTACATGAAAAATTTTTCAGCAGGCTTTCGGATATCTGTTTTCGGGATCAATATACGTATCGTTTGTTTTCAAAGAACTGTAAAAACGTCCGGCTGGCGCCGGATGTAGCGTTTAATCTGGAATTAATGCCATCCGAACGACCGGAACGGTTGGTGACAATTTCATGCATTTCTGTGAAAGACCGGGATGACATAGCTGTGGACCAGGAAACCTATGTTTTGCAGCAGAGAAAATTATGTGAGGAATTTGCAGCAGAACATTACTGGATCTGTCTCCTTTCCCTTTGTGAACCTCAGGGCGATCTGGAGACATGTAATGAGATTTATGAAGGTTTGCCTCCTGAAGTCAAAAGAAGAGTAGACATTGTAAATTATTCAGGAGATATGGAAAAAATATTCTGGGTTCTGGACCAAAGCGAAGTTATTATGGCCGGCAGATTCCACTGTATGGTGGTGGGCTGGTTAGTGAACAGAAATACGATTCCGGTCATTTATAACGATAAAATGAGAAATGTGATAGAAGATATAGAATACAGAGGGTTGTCTTATGAACTGAGTACAGAGGTTTTGTACGATATATGGGACATTCGCGCCAATGAGGGTCAGGTTCCGCTTAAGTTGGAACAGTATACCCAGGAGGCGAAAAAACAGTATCAGTACCTGGATGGTATTCTGAAACGTGTTTTGCTAATGTGTGAATAAGTGCTCAGACACGTTTCGGCAGTGAAAGGAAGAGGAGAATTGAAGAAGAGACACAGCGGAGATATATTGCAGGTTTTTCTGATGCTTCTGATTACGGTTTTGACTCAATTTGTGTCAATCTATAAGTCGGCCATCATTGCATCAAATTTCGGGGTCGGGACGGAATTGGATGCTTATAACTTTTCGAATAATCTGACTTTATTTTTTCTGTCATTTATATTCAGCGGAATAACAACGATTTTGATTCCGGCATATCTGCAGGAAAAGAGCCGGGAGGCTATCGATACATTTTTGACGGTAGTCTTCTCCGTGACATTTCTTATGTTGGCAATAACGTTTATTTTCAGAGACGGTATTACGATATTGCTGACAGACAGGGATTCTGTATTCAGACATTATGTCTCCACATTACTTCTGTTTACGATGATGATTCAGGGATTTACGGCAATTCTTGGCGTAACTTCAGCATACTTTCAGTGTAAAAATAAGTTTAATATTCCAAAGATCATCCAACTGCTCTCTAACATAGCTGCTGTAGCTTTGCTGGTTGTTAAGAAGGGTTTTACGGTCTATGAATATGTGACAGTGCTTTTGGCTGCATCTATGCTGCAGTTTTGTGCAGATGTTTTTGCAGCGATACGATGCGGCTTCCGATTTAAGCCGGCTGTTGCATTAAAAAATTCAGAGTTCAAAGAGCTGCTGCAATTGTTTGTACCGACTCTTTTCAGTACCGGCGCCTTTCAGATACAATCCTTTATTGATTCCCTGCTTGCTTCCAATCTCCCAACCGGGCAATTGACGCTGTTGACGTATTCCAATACAATTGCCAATATGATAAATACGTTGTTGATTGGAAATATTGTTGTTTATTTTTTTCCAAAATTAGTAAAGAATCTAAAGAGAAATCATGAGGATGGAAAAAAGAGTCTCTGGAAATATACCGGATTTGCACATTATGCGATCTGTCTGGTAGGGGTTGGGTTTGTTGCGTGTGGCAGGGAGTTTATTGCAATTATTTATCAAAATGGAAAATTTGACGAAAAAGCAGTTTGGGCTGTTTATATCGGAGCATGCATTTACGCAATAGGACAGCAAAATAACATTATCCGTGATTTGATTTACCGATTTTTTTATACGATGCATGATACAAAGACAACGTTATATAATAGTGTACTTGTAAGTATGAGTAATATTATATTGAGCGTTATACTGGTCCGATATCTCGATGTGTATGGAATTATACTTGGTACTGTGCTGGCAGGTCTGTTGTCCTTGTGCATGATTATCTGGCGGTTCAAAAGGAAATTCGGATTAGGGGAGGGATTTCGGGATGCTTTCAGAGAGTATATCCGGACGGACATCATAAGTATCTGTGTAATTGTATGTATTGTGATTGCCAAAATGTATCTTCATATTCAGAACCAAATAGTAAGTTTCCTGTTTTATGGGGGAGTGTCTGTAGGTCTGTATCTTATGTTTTCCTTTATTCTTAGGAGTAAGATTTTGAAGCGTATCTGAGAATTTCGTGATAGAAGGGATGGAGATAATCCATTCCTTTTATCGTTATACGGTTTTGTGATTTTTGCTGACGCTCGAATGCGATGGATCGTTTTTATTGTGCTTCGAGGTGTAAAAAATAGTTATTGCGGAAACGATGTAAAAACGTTATGATATACTAGGAAAGTCCCGGACAGCAGACATGTCCGTTTAGAAAGAAACTGCGGGATATCTGGATTTTTGCGAAAGATGTCTGGAATAGGAGCAGATTAATTGGAGAATATATTTGACATACATGGTCATAGTCTGCCGGTATGAATAGCGGGTCAGACATATATGGATTTCGAATGTTTTTAGGATTGCGGGAGCATGAAATGCGGAGCAATCCGTGTATCATAGGGGTCAAAATACCTTTTGCCCCCAACATCAATAAAATTATAAAGGGATAAGAGTTAGGAGAAAAGAAAGGAAATGAATCTGCGAGAGGACGAAATGGGGTTTAATCTGTCAGAAGTGCTGAAGGAATTGTGGAATGGTATTGGAATTATCCTTCTGTCAGCAGCGGTCGTGGGATTGCTGTCAGTTCTGGGAACTAAATTATTTACGGCGCCCCGGTATGTGTCAACTACAAAGATGTATGTTCTGGCACAGCAGGATACAAGCACACTGACGAACGGGGATCTGCAGGTCAGTACATTATTGACCCAGGATTATGTGGAATTGATTAAGAGCCGGCAGGTAACAGAGAATGTGATTGCCAAGCTTGGACTGAATCTGAATCATGAGGCATTGCTGGGGAAGATTAGTGTGAGTGCCTATGCGGAAACGCGTATTATTACGATTTATGTAAATGATACAGATCCGTATCAGGCTTGTAAGATTGCGAATACCATCCGTGAGGTGGCGGCGGAACATATTCAGGACGTTATGAATACGGAGGCAGTCAATACTGTGGAGACAGCAAATGTTCCGGAAACGCCGGTAAGTCCGGAGATTGGAAAAAGTGCAGCTACTGGTGGAATCATGGGGGCAGTGATTGCCATAGCGATTATTTTGTTTGTATTTTTCAGCAATGATACGGTTAAAACGAGTGAAGATGTGGAGCGTTACCTTCAGCTTAGTACACTTGGTGTAATTCCGGTGGATAAGAATGAAAAAAGTATGAAGAAGCGTGGGAAAATGAAAGGGCGCAGAAAGCGATAAGGGGGAACAATTTTGAATCAGGTTACGATTAAGCGGGACAAGATGGAATATCAGATAGCGGAGGCCTACAAATCTCTTCGTACCAACCTGCAGTTTTGCGGTGAGGATAAAAAAGTGATTGCTGTAACCAGCTGTACACCGGATGAAGGGAAAAGCAGTATCTGCATGCAGCTTTCCATATCCCTGGCAGAGAGCGAAAAACGAGTTTTACTGATAGATGCTGACTTGAGAAAGTCAGTGCTGATGGGAAGAATCAAGGTTGACAGGCAGGGTGTGAAGGGACTGACCGATTTTCTTTCGGGACAATGTTCTCTGAAAGATACGATCTGTGCCACAGACATAAAGAACTTTTTTCTGATTTGTTCCGGATCCTTTCCGCCGAATCCGGCAGAATTACTGGGAGGCAAAAAATTCCGGTCTATGGTGGCGTCGCTCAGAGAAGTATATGATTATATTATCATTGATACCCCGCCTCTTGGAAGTGTGATTGACAGTGCGGTTGCGGCAGAATGTTGTGACGGTGCCCTTATCGTCATTGAATCCGGTGCGATCAGTTATCGTTTTATACAGGAAGTAAAAGCTCAGTTGGAAAAGAGCGGCTGTCCGATTCTTGGAGCGGTTCTCAACAAGGTTGATATACAGGCGAAGTCATATGGGAAGTACGGAAAATATTACGGAAAATATTACGGGGAAAAGGAGTAAGGAAAGCGATCATGAGAAAGAGAATTATGGAGGGTCTGCTGGGACTTGCCATTTTGCTTGCAGCAGGAGTAGCAGGCATCTATCTGACAGCGGACACGGAAGGTCCCGAGATTGTGATTCCGGAGAATGACAGCCTGGTTTATGTGAATGGAGCAGATACGGATACCTTATTGCAGGATGTGAAAGCAGTAGACGACCGGGAAGGGGATGTATCAGATTCCCTGATGATTGAAAGTATACTTCCGGATGTTGGCAAGAAACAGGCAGCAATTATTTATGCAGCAAAGGACAGTAAGAACAATGTGTCAAAAGCTGTGAGAATGGTAGGATATCAGGTGACGTCCGGTTCTGCAGATGGTTCCAGTTCTTCTGGTGAGGAAGGCGGAACAGATCCCCTGGATGTTCCTGCTGTCTCGGATATTGGTGATACTTCCGAGGGTTCGGATACACCATCGCTGCCGCCGGAAACGCAAAGTCCAGAGGCGGCGATTGAAGCGGCAATTGCAGCTCTTCCGGCAGAGAATCCCCGGCTGTATCTGAAAGAGTATGAAGTGGCGCTGCCTGTTGGATCAGAGTTTAATAAGCTCAGCTATGTGAAAGAGGTTATAGATGATAAAGATACGAAGGAGACTTTATATCAGGATATCAGGATTCAGGGCGAGGTGAATATCGACGCTGCCGGAACCTATGAATTGATTTATCAGGCAGTAGACAGTGATGGAAATCGGTCAAATGAAGCGAAGTTAACTGTTATCGTACAGTAGTTGGGAGAACGGACACATAAAAATCCCCTTTTGTTCATATACTCATAAGAGAATGTTTGTGAGGAGTATGGGAACAAAAGGGGATTTTTTTCTCTGCAGGGAGGCGAAGAGCAGCTACATAATTTTGCAGGAGGTGTCAGAGGATGAATGTACTGATTGGATTGATCCTTATGTTTGTTTTTGGTTTTATGCCATGGTGTCTGTGCCGTGCGTCCGCCGACGCAGATCAACGGATGGAAGAAATATGGAGGACGATGGGGGAAAAAACAGACAAAAAAATGTAACGAATGCCAAAATAATTTGTATTTTATGCTTTTTTTCCATGCTACAATGAAATAACAGTTTATATTGTTTGGGAGAAAGGAAGGAAAAAGCATATGAGAAAGGTATTTCGAAAAGGATTATCCTCTGTACTTGCAGCTTCAATGATGGTCAGTCTGTCCGCACCTATGGTACAGGCTGCCGGGGAAGCAACGCAGATGAATGAGGCGGGCAGAATTCTTTATCTGGATTTTGAGGATGGGGATGCCGGACTTTCCGGAGATGGAGTGAATGTTACTGTGAATGGGACAACCAATTATGTGGATGATTCACATATGGGAAAGGCGTTAAGTATTACACCAAATACATATTTAACGTTGGAAGGGGAGAACGGCAATCTTCTGGCAGGAAAAGATGAGCTGACGGTATCTTATTGGAGTAAGACACCATCTATGACTGTCTGCAACTGGGCGGCATTTATGGCACCGAACAGTAATGCACCGGTGTATCTGAATGAAAATTATTTTGCCATCTCCGATCAGTCTTCCATGCGGCTGGAAAGATATCGGAACGGAAGAGATTCTGAAGTGACCGGATCGGCAGCAGCAGATACCTGGAAGATGGTGACCGCAGTCATCGAAGAATCGCAGACAACACTGTACATTAATAATAAGAAGATCTCAACAGTCAGAAGTAATTATAAGTTGTCTGACATTCTTGGGAGCAATCCGATTTTCTATATAGGAAAGGCAACCTGGGGGAATGGTGAATACTTTACCGGTATTCTGGATGATTACTCTATCTATGATTATGCGATGACCGAGGAACAGGTGAAGGAGAAGTATCTGTCAGAGTCAGATGTGGAAGCAGAAATTGAGAAAGCCGTATCACAGCTTTATATCCCCCAGGCGCCGGAAAAAGCTTCCGGAAACATTTCTCTTCCGTCAGAGAGTAAAAGCGGTATTAAATTTGAGTGGACTTCTTCCGATGAGAACGTGATCAGTACGAAGGCAGTTCCATGTTCTGCCTATTATAATGAAGTAGATATCCCGGCTGGTGTGGTAACCAGACAGAAAGAGGATACTGCGGTGGAGCTGACACTGAAGGCCTCTTATGGTGATGTGGTGAAAACGTATACGTATCAGGTGACTGTGAAGGCAGCATCTTGGCAGGAGGAAAAGTATGCGGGTTATCTGTACGCGCATTTTAATGAACATGCCGGCGCTGCGTACGATGGAATCCAGCAGATTTTCTTCGGGATCAGTAAGAATGGAGTGGATTGGACGGCGCTGAATAATAACCAGTATGTGGTAGAATCCAATGTGGGAGATTATGGGGTACGTGACCCGTATATTATCCGTTCCAATGAAGGGGACAAGTTCTATCTGATTGGTACGGATCTGGATATTGACAGTTATAAATACAATGGAAACTGGGGAATTATGGCAAGTCAGGGAAGCCAGAGCCTGATTGTATGGGAATCAGATGATCTGGTGAACTGGTCTGAGCCGAGACGGGTAGATGTGGCTTCTGATATTGATGCCGGTATGGCATGGGCGCCGGAAGCAATCTATGATGAAGCCACCGGAGAGTATCTGGTATTCTGGTCTTCCGGCATGAAGTCCGGTGTGCAGGGAAATCATATTTATGTGTCTAAGACAAGAGATTTCTGGAACTTTACCACACCGGAACTGTACTCAAACTCTGCCAATGGAGAAGATGCAGGCAGATTGAGCGGAAATATTGATGCTTCCATCTTTAAGGAGGGAGACACTTATTACCGTCTGATTAAAGACGAATCCAGTAATAGTATCCGGCTTCAGTCCAGCAAGAAGCTGCTTGCATACGGTGAGGATCTGGGGGATGAAACTGCAGTGGCAGTGGGAAATACCACAATGCCGAACCGCGGTGCAGGTTTTAAACTGATTGACAACAGCGGCACGATTCAGGTAAAAGATGAGAGCGGTAATACTGTGACAAAACCGTGTATGCAGCAGTATGCATGGAGTTACGAAGGCCCCACGATGTTCAAGTTCAATGACCGGGACGAGTGGTGTATTCTGGTAGATGAATATGGAAGAGGTTCCGCGGCAGGTTCCGGAAGTGCAAGAGGATATATTCCGTTTGTGACAACGAATCTGGATCAGCCGAATAGTGTATATCTGCCCAGTGATGATGAATTTGTAATGCCGGATGCAGCAAAACACGGAACTGTAATTCCGATTACCCAGTCAGAATATGATGCATTGATGGCAAAATGGGGTACGCCAAAGCAGGATGGAAATAAAAAGGAGACTGTAAAACCGGTACTTACCTATGATTTTGAATCCGTAGAAGGAACGACAGTGAAAGACACTTCAAAGGCAGGAGCAGACAATACAGGAACCTTAAATGGAACAGCGAAAGTGACAGAAGTGGAAGGAAAGGGCAAGGTTCTGCAGTTAGACGGAAACGGAAGTGTAAGTTTTCCGAATGGATTCTTTGACGGCTTATCTGATATGAAGCTTACGATGGATGTATGTCCGGATGCGAATAATACCAATACGACCGTATTCTCTATGGGGAGCACGGTTACCAATAAGATTTCCAGCTACACGGTTACAGCAGCCGGTGTGACAGAACGGGCACGTTACTGGGATGCCGCCGATAAGATTTCCAACAGATACTTTAATCTGGATGTGAAGGCAAATGCAGTGGAAGGTACCATTACTACCTTCAATACATTTGGTGAGATGAAGATCACTTCCGGCAATACACAGGATATGGCAGGAAAGTGGAGACATATCGAGGTGATCGCAGAAGATCATGTGATTTCCATCTATGTGGATGGAGCGCTTGCAGCACAGGAAAAACACGTAAGAAGTATCGCCGAACTGGGAACCAGTCTGACGGCTGTACTTGGATCTGCATACAAGGACCTGGGCGGTTTTAAAGGATATATTGATAATGTCAATGTATACAATACTGTAAAAGAGCCGGCATTTCCATATATCGATGTGCCGGAGGACAGTTGGTTCTATGATTATGCATTTGATCTGTACAAAAATAACATTATGACAGGTCTGGATGAAACACATTTTGGTCCGGAAGTTGCTATGAACCGTGCTCAGTTTGCTGTAATCCTGCATCGTATGACAAATAGACCTGCAGAAGATTATAATTTGGTATTCCCGGATGTTTTGGATGACCAGTATTATACAACGGCAGTTTTGTGGGCAAATAAGAATGGAATTGTAACTGGATTTGCAGATAGCGGACTTTTTAAACCTGCCGATGGTATCACCCGTGAGCAGATGGCTGTCATGCTGTACCGTTATGCAAAATACCTCAAGGCAGATGATCTGGATGTAAGAGGAGATCTGACAGCATTTGCAGACAGCAGCAGTGTAAGTGAATTTGCCAAAGAAGCGATGGCGTGGGCTGTGGGAACCGGGCTGATTTCCGGTACGTCTGATGGTACTTTGATGCCGCAGGGAATTACGGTGCGCGCTGAGGGCGCTGCTGTGATATCAAGATTTATGAATCGATAAAGGGGAAATTTCCCGGAGATTTTCAGGAAATAAAAACAGGGCGGGCAGATTTTCATGAAAATGAAGAACTGTCCGTTTTTCTTTTTAACAGCAGGTATTGAAAAGGAGTCCGATGCGTTATAAAATAAAGAAAACCAGTTTAAGACCGGAGGTATCGGGATGGGGAAGAGGAAGCGGACAGGTCTGTTAAGATGGTTTCAAAATCAGAAACTTTGGAAGAAAATCTTATATGCTTTTATAATTTCGGCGATTGTGCCGCTGGCAGTTGTACAGGGATTTATGGCACATATGAATTCCACAAGTATGAAAGCGAAGTTGGATGAACTTATGATCAATGAGCTTGTCCAGATGGCAGAGCGAGTGAATCTTACACTGAACGTTTATACCAGTCTTTTATACCAGATTTACATTGATAATCAGATTATTGAAAATATTAATTGTCTGCTGGATGATACCCGCACGGAACAGGAAGCGGCAAGAAGAGAAATTTATGACAGGATCCGGCAGTATGATATATCGGCAGAGGGAATTGAGTGTATCAGTATTATCCTGACAGATGGTCAGCAGTTGACGTACGATTTTAACAGCGCTTCCACTGTCCAGAGCATCTGGGAAGGGTATACGGATCTGCGGAAGATTTTACCCTACACAGAGGCACAGGATACAGCCGGTGCTGTGATTACTCCAACTATGCAGTATACCCGGTATGGAAAAGAGGAACGCCTTTTTCATCTTTCAAAGCGTATGTATGACTACAGGAATCTGGAGAAAGGTTCCATTGCAACGATTGTGATGAGTATTGATGAACAGGTATTGAATCGTATCTGTACAACAGATTACGGTCGTGATCCGGAACAGAAATACAGTGTGAATTTTATTGCAGACAGGAATGGACATGTATTGTCCTATCCGGATTTTCATTATTCGGGAGATGTTCTGTCGGGACCGGATTTTCGTATTGAGGCCTTTGTTCGGGATACAGGAAGGCTGGAAGGAAAAAAGATTGCCTTTAACCAATACGAAGATAAAAATCTGGGATGGATTTTTTATAACGTATATGACAAGGATTATATGTGGAAGGAATTGGAGGATACGCAGAAATTTACACTTGCGGTAGATTTGTTTATTATGATGTTTGCGGTTCTCATGATCGCTTATACGATTCAGTTGATTGAGCGGTCAACACGTTCTATTATGCAGGGAATCTGGGAGGTTCAGAAAGGGAATCTGGATGTAAAAGTGTATGTGGATGCGGAGGATGAATTTGGGGAGATTGCCGAGAGCTTTAATACAATGACCGGGAAGCTGCAGGAGCTGCTCTTGGAAGTGACAGATGCGACCAGGAAGCAGAAGGAAGCGGAGATTCATGCGCTGGAAGCACAGATCAATCCCCATTTTCTGTACAATACATTGGATTCCGTCAACTGGATGGCAATCGACAAGGGGGAGTATGAGATCAGTAAGATGCTTCGGGATCTGGGAGTGATTCTGCGTTACAGCGTCAGCAGGAGCAATCAGATTGTAAGGGTCAGCGAGGCGGCCGACTGGCTGGAGAAGTATGTAAGCCTGCAGCAGCTTCGGTTTAACTATGCTTTTTCTTTTGCACTTCATGTGGAGGAGCAGGTAAAAAGCGTGGGAATCTACAAACTGCTTCTGCAGCCATTCATTGAAAATTCGATTTTGCATGGTTTTAAAGAAATTACGGGCGGCGGTATACTTCGGGTGGATATTGTACTTTCAGAGAATCAGAAAATGCTTCATGTGATTATAGAAGACAATGGAAAAGGTATGGAACCTGAGGAAGTGAAAAGATATAATGACCGGGAACGTATTTTAGGTGGAGCGGGATCCGGGATCGGACTGACCAATGCATTTTGCAGAATGCACATGTATTATGGAGAGAAAGCAGAGTGGAATGTAAGCAGTATTCAAAATGTGGGCACGGTTATTACGATAAAGCTTCCGGTATCCGATGCAGGAGACAGATCTGTACCGGAATTACAGGAAGAAAATGCTGGAATTGGATAAACAGGGGGCAGATAAAAGATGCGGATTGTAATTGTAGAAGATGAAGTAAAAATAAGAGAAGGGATGGGAAAAATCATTGAGGCCCAGACCGGACATGTAATTGTAGGGGAAGCGGCAGACGGGGAAGAGGGACTTCAGATGGTGTTGAGATTCAAACCGGATCTTGTAATCACAGATATTCGTATGCCGCGTAAAAGTGGTCTGGAGATGCTGAAGGAGCTTTATGAGAGACGGATCAAGGTGCATTCCATCATTCTCAGCGGTTATTCTGAGTTTGAATACGCAAAAAAAGCAATTCGTTACGGAGTGGATGATTATCTTCTGAAGCCACTGGCTGCAGAAGACGTCCGGAATATGCTGCAGGGCATCGAAGAGAAACTGGAAAAAGAAAAAAAGCTTGTGTACGGGCAGCCAGAGAACAGACTGAAGGATATCTTGTTTGGAAATGTAGAAGAATCGGAAAACAACATTGAACAGCTTTGCAGATCATGCGGATTTGAGCCGGGAATGAAATACGAGATGTTTGCCGGGTATATCGGCGCAGCGAATGTTACATACCGGGAAGTTGTGGAACAGGAAATTGTGGAATTAAAGGAAAAATACCGGGATTTTAAAATATACCTGGTGTATCAGGAGAACCGGCAGATTTTTTACTGTCTCACTGCCGGGAAAACCTTTGATGCGGTGGAAAAAGAACAGTATGAGCACTCCTTCTATCATCATATGGTATTAAAATACCGGAAGAGAGAAGAGCGTCCGGTGTGGGTAATGACAGGATGCGATGAGAAAAATCTGCGGAAGACGGGTGAGTTTCTAAACAAAAATCTGTCTTATGCATTGGTTATGGAAGGTCAGGAATGGATTACAGAGGAGATGATTGAACAATATGAGGCGGAGCCCTTTGAGTATCCGTTAGAGATTAACAGTCATCTGAGGAATGCAATTTGTCAGGGAGACAGTGAGGAAATTGCGAGGATATCCGAGAGATTTCTTGTTTATATGCGCAGGCACTGCTATGCACCCGAGGATATGAGGTATGGATTTATGAAAAGCTACTATCTGGTGGCAGATACCCTTCAGGACATTGACCAGGGGCTGCATGAACATCTGAAGAATTCCGGTATCTTAAGACGGATGGAGAGTGTCATCACCTGGAAGGAACTGCAGGGTGCTTATGAAGATATGATAAAGGCAGTTGCAGGAGCAAGAGTGAAGAGAGAGGATATCAGTAATTACGTCATAAAGAAAGCAATCAATTATATCCGGGAACATTATCAGGAAGGAATTACGCAGGAAGAAGTATCCAGGAAGCTGGAAATTACACCGGAATATCTGAGTACCTTATTTAACCGGGAGATGGGGATTAACTTTTCCCTTTTTTTAAAACAATTCCGGATCAGTCACGCGAAACGCCTTTTAAAGGGAACGAATATGAAGATCTATGAGATTGCCGAAGCAGTGGGATACAGCGATGCCAAGTATTTTGCACGGGTGTTTAAGGAAGAGCAGGGAATATCACCTGGGGAATACAGGCAGATGAATTAGGAGAGAGAAGCGATGAAAAGAGCAGGGCGTATTGTAACTGCAATAACGGCAATCTGCCTTCTGACGGGAGGATGCCGGCAGACAGGGGAGGAACAGCAGAGGAAAGCGCAGGAGACGCGGGAAGAGCTGGTTCTATGGACTTATTATGAGACGGAGCAGCAGAAGGAAGCGCTGCAGGAACTTACGGAAGGATTCAACGCATCTCAGGATCAATATCTGCTTCGATGGGAATACCATGGACCTCTTACAGAATTTAATAAAAAGATGGCAATCGGAATCACCCAGAAACAGCTTCCGGACATTGTGATTCTTGATAATCCGGACATGAGACGTTATGTAGAGCAGGGAGTTTTGGAAGACCTGACCATGGAGATTGCTAAGATCGAGAATCTGGATAACTACTATCCAAATGTCATGGATTCTGTCCGGTATAACGACCGATATTACGGTATTCCCTTTTGCAGCAATAATGTTGCGCTGATTTACAATGAAGATGTTTTTTTGGAGAAAGGACTTTCGGTTCCTGAAAACTGGGAGGAATTTCTGGAGTGTGCGGCGGTTCTTACAGAAGGGGAACGAAAGGGGTTTGCTATGTCGGCAATTGAAGGAGAACAGTCAGCATTTCAGATTCTTCCGTTTATCCTGTCGGCGGGAGATGAGATCAATCAGCTTGGAGGACAGGGAACCAGAGAGGCATTTGCGTTGGTCAGACAGTTGGTGGATATGGGGTATATGTCAAAAGAGTGTATTAACTGGTCCCAGAATGATGTAGCACGTAAGTTTGTGGACGGTGAATGTGCGATGATGGAGAATGGACCATGGGTACTGCCTGCATTGGAGGAAGCGGGAGTCCCGTATAAGATTGCAGAGCTGCCGTATAAGTTTCAGCCTGCGGGTGTTATGGGCGGTGAAAATCTGGGTGTGATGAAAGGGAAAAATGCGGATGGGGCAGTGGCGTTCATGAAATATTATAATCAGGAAGAACAGATGCTTAAGACAAACATTCGGGCAAATGCACTTCCGCCGAGAAAAGACGTGGCGCAGAAGATGCTGGAAGTTTGTCCTGAATACGAGATTTTTGCAAAACAGATGGAGACCTGTATAGGAAGAACTTCCTGCGAGAATTGGCTTCAGGTGACAGAACTTCTTTCGAAAGCACAATTTGAAATCATTACAGGAAGGATCACTCCGGAGGAAGCGGTTGATCTGATTCGGGAGCAAGGTGGAGAATTCAGTTGAAGAATCTCCACCTTGTTTAAGATTTTAGAGTTTTCAAGTACCCTCCTGCTCTTTATACTGAAAATATAAATGGGATTTCAGCGAAGAAAGGAGAGAACTATGAGAGGAAGAAAACAATTTGTACGCAAAGGTATCGCCATGTGTGCAGCCTGTGCTATGACAGTCTCATCGCTTCCGGCCGTTTTTGTTTATGCGGATGAGACGAATGCACCGGAGAAGAAATTGGTACTGCATTACGACTTTGATTCTCTGAAGTCAGGAACGATTGTAAATGATATCAGCGGCAATGGAATGGCAGGCGTAGTACGGCCGACCGGATCGGAAGTAAAGACGGAAAGTGTCTCAATCTTCGGCAAAGATTATACGGCATTTGTTATGAATGGGGGTCAGCCGGACGAAACCCATACTTATGTGGAGATGCCGCAGGGAATCCTGAATGGGTTGGAAGATGTGACCATCAGCTGTTGGGTTTATATGAATTCTGCCCGTGGTTCTTACCAGAGAATCTGGGATATCGGAAGTAATACAACTTCCTACATGTATCTGATTGCGGATGGTGCAAATTCAGGTCATACAGGATATACCAGCGCACTGACCAACAGCGGATGGAGCAACGAAAAAGGACCGGAGAAGCAGACTGCACTGGAAACGGGAGAATGGATTCTCACAACCGTGACTTTTGACGGCTCAGAAAAGACCATGTCTCTTTATGAAGACGACGTGCTGATCGGTACGGCCGAGACAGACGCAGATCTTTCTGTATTGGAAGGAAGTACACAGAACTGGATTGGATACGGTCAGTTTCAGAATGATATCATGAATGGTATGGTTGCTGATTTCAAGATTTACAATTATGCCATGACAGCAGAAGAAATTTCCGGGCAGTTTGCGATTCCGGATGAGGAAAGGGTGCAAAGAGATGCGGATACTTTAAGTCTTGGAAATACCAGTGCAGTTACAGCAGATCTGGCACTTCCGGCAAAGGGAAGCGCAGGCTCTGAAATTACATGGACAAGTGATAAGCCGGATGTAATTGCAGCAGACGGTACGGTTACAAGACCGGCAGCAGGTCTGGGTGATGCAGAAGTGATATTAACTGCAACGATCCGTTCCGGCGAAGCATCTCAGACAAAGCAATTCACTGTAATTGTAAAACAGCAGCTTACTGCAGAAGAGATTGCACAGGCAGATGCAGCAGGGATTGATCTTGGCAATCTGAACGCTGTCACAGGAAATCTGGCTCTTCCGTCAAAAGGAACCCTCGGCTCGGAGATTATCTGGAGCAGTTCAGATGAATCAGTGGTTGCAGCAGATGGGACAGTAAAACGTCCCACAGGCGAAGAAAAAGAAGTAACATTGACTGCAACCGTTTCTTATGAAGGAGAAACGGCTGTCAGAGAATTCAAAGTTACGGTAATGCCGGTTTATGCAAAGAATGAGATTAAGGAAATAAAAGCAGTAGAGACAGAGACCAGAATCGGAGTGCTTCCAAGCCTTCCTGCACAGGTATCCGTGGTCTATGCAGACGACAGCACCGGTAAGGAAAAGGTCGTATGGCCGACGAATCTGAGGACGGCCGACTTCCAGGAAGCAGGAACGAAGACAATTACCGGTACGATTGTAGGCTCTGATCTTACCGTAACTGCAACGGTTACAATTGTGGATAAAGCAGCGGTCGCTCCCCAGAAATCTGCAGCCGGGTTTGATTTAAGCGATATCAGCCTGGACGGAGATGATACGATTTTCTCCCAGAATATGAATCGTACGTTGGAATATCTGAAGATCATGGATGCAGACAGGATGCTGTATAACTTCCGAAGTACATTCGGAGTAGATACCAAGGGTGCACGGCCTCTGACCGGATGGGATGAGCCGACCGGCCTTTTAAGGGGACATTCTACCGGACATTTTATGTCTGCATTGGCACTGGCATATGCAACAAGCGGTGATGAAGAATATAAGACAAAACTGGATTACATGGTTTCTGCCATGAAAGAGTGTCAGGATAAGGCACAGGGAAAACCGGAAGAATTTACAACTCAGTGTACACCAAGCAGTGCGGCGCAGTCCCGGTGGAGCACAGATCCATCCACCTGGGGGGAAGGCTTCTTAAGTGCCTATTCACCGGATCAATTCGCATTACTGGAGCAGTATACACCATATGCAACTATCTGGGCACCATACTATACATTACATAAACTGTTGGCAGGCTTTATTGATGCTTATAATTATGCCGGCAATGAAGAAGCTCTGGAAGTGGCAGAGGGAATCGGAACCTGGGTATATGAAAGATTAAGCAACTGTACAACAGCAGAACAGCGTACAAGGATGTGGGCAATGTATATCGCCGGAGAATATGGCGGAATGAATGAATCTCTTGCAAGATTGTATGAGATTACAAAAGAGCAGAAGTATCTGGATGCGGCAAAGATGTTTGATAATACAGAATTTTTCGACGGACTTGCAAATAATGTAGATACGATCCAGAACCGCCATGCAAATCAGCATATTCCGCAGATTGTGGGGGCAATGCATGAATATGCTGCATCCGGCGAGGCAAAATATTACAATATTGCTCAGAACTTCTGGGAAATGGCAGTAAGCCGTTACACATACTCCATCGGCGGTGTTGGAACAGGAGAACGTTTCAAAGATCCGTACCAGCAGGGCAACAATATCCTTGGAAACTCCGGACGAGGGGAGAACTGTGAAACCTGTGCGGCATATAATATGCTGAAAGTAACGCAGGAACTGTATCACTATAATCCGGATGATGCTTCTTACATGGATTATTATGAAAGAACACTGATTAACCAGATTGCTGCATCCCAGAGTCATGATACGAACTCTTATATGCACAATGGAACTACCTATATGCTTCCAATCGACCCAGGTCAGAGAAAATCTTATGACAGTGATTACGGCGGATTTACCTGCTGTAACGGAACAGGTATGGAAAACCATGTAAAATATCAGGCAGCAGCATATGCGCATACGGAAGATACTTTATATGTAAATCTGTATATGCCGACAACCGTAAACTGGGACGAAAAGAATATAACCGTAAAGCAGGAAACAAAATTCCCGTCAGAACACTCCAAACTGACGGTAACAGGTTCCGGAGCATTTACGATGAAATTGAGAGTACCATACTGGGCAACGGAAGGATTTACTGTAAAAGTAAATGATGAAGTTGTGGCTGAGAGCCCGGAAGTAACTACTTATGTTGCAGTAACACGTAACTGGGCAGACGGAGATGTTGTAACAATTGATATGCCGTATACACTTCACCTTGACCGTACACCGGATAAGGTAGAAGGAAGTACCGTAGCATCTCTGATGTATGGACCGATCGTAATGGTGGCAAGAGACACCAATAGTTCTTATACAGCGATGAACTGGTACAATATTGTACTGAGCAGCAGACTTTCTGAGAGTGTGGATGTTGTTGTAGGTGCCGATGCAGAATCCGTACCGGAGCTTACTACAAACGGTCTGCAATTCTATCCGATGTATGATGCTTATAATTATAGATATCATGCATATGTGAAAGTAGATGAAGCCGGAGCAGAAGTGGACAAGTCTGAACTTCAGGCGTTGGTTGATTCTGTGACCGGAGATAATGCACTGAATCGTGAGGAGTATGGGCCGAGATCCTGGGAGGCGCTGCAGAATGCGATTGCGGCGGCACAGGAAGCTCTGGCTGCTGATCCCACGACACAGACGCAGGTAAATAAGGCCCTGACAGAATTGCAGGATGCAATTGACGGTCTGGAACCGGCAAAAGTAATTGATCCGGACAATCTGGAAGCAAGTGCAGATGCAGACAGCAGTTACTGCTCAAGTTGGGAGACCCTTGATGCGGTGAATGACGGTATTACGGGAAGTGCTTCACTTGGCAGTGATTGCCGCCACTGGGGGACCTGGGGCAACTGGGATGCAACGGAAGAGTGGGTAACTTATTCCTGGACAAAACCAGTGGAAATCAACAAATCAGAGATTTATTTCTTTGATAACAGCAACGGCGGCGACGGCGGAGTTCAGGTGCCGGTATCTTACCGGTATGAGTATTTGAATGAAGCAGGTGAATGGGCAGCAGTATCCAACGCACAAGGACTTGGCGTAGAACAGGATCAGTTCAACGTTACCACCTTTGATACGGTACGGACCACATCCCTTAAAGTAACGATGGTGAAAAAGGCAGATGTGGGAGGTGTCGGAATCAATGAATGGAAAGTAAGCGGACCTGTCGCTAAGGAACCGTTGGCATTTAAAGATGTAAGTGAAGAAGACTGGTTCTTCGACAGTGTAAGCTACGTAAGTGAGGCTGGTATTATGACCGGTATGACAGAGGATACTTTTGCTCCGGGAACTGCACTGTCACGTGCTCAGTTTGTAACGATCCTCTACCGAATGGCAGGAAGTCCGGAAGCGGAACACGACGGAAAATTCCCGGATGTGAAAACCGGACAGTTCTATACGGACGCAGTTGCCTGGGCAAATGAGAATCAGATTGTCACAGGATACACAGATACAGGTCTGTTTGATCCGGACAAAGCTATAAGCCGCGAGGAAATGGCAGTTATGCTGTACCGCTATGCAAAACACAGCGGTCAGGATATCACGGCAGACGATGACTTGTCAACGTTTGAGGATGGGGTCTCTGTAAGTGAGTTTGCAAAAGAAGCTTTGTCCTGGGCAGTCGGCAGCAAGATCATCCGCGGTGTGGATGGAACGTTACTGATGCCGCAATCATCTGCAAGCCGCGCGGAAGGTGCAGTGATGATTCAGAGGTATCTGGAAGATGCTGAAAAATAATTATTATATGGACGATGTGATATAAAATGATTTATTGCATGTACAAATCCCAAGGTCAGTATGAGCTTGGGATTGTACATGCAATTTTTATGCTTAACAAATCGCTCAATGTCTGATATACTTTTATTCATAAATACTTTTGAGAAAGTGAGAGGGGAATACCAATGAAGAAATTGTTGAAAGAATTCAAGGATTTTGCACTGAAAGGCAATATGATTGATCTGGCAGTCGGTATGATTATCGGAAGCGCATTTAACGGGATTGTGGGATCTCTCGTATCAGACCTTGTGATGCCGCTGTTGAGTCTGATTACCGGGAAGATTGATTTTACAAACAAGTTCATCGCGTTAAACGGTGAGGTGTATCAGACCTTAGCTGCTGCGGAAGCAGCCGGAGCGCCAACATTTAAGTACGGCTTGTTTCTGACGGAACTGCTTAATTTCCTGATTATGGCGTTTGTTGTATTTATCGTTGTAAAACAGTTGAACCGTCTGCATAAAAAAGAAGAAGCCCCGGCACCCACAGAGAAAGAGTGTCCTTACTGTAAGTCTAAGATTCCGGCAGGTGCTGTCAGATGTCCCCATTGTACTTCAGAATTAGAGTCAGGCAAGGGGAAAGACGGTATGGCAGAAGCTGCTTATACAAAGATGTAAATCAGAGTTGGATGGAAAAAATTGGCGTTAAGCTGCAGGATTCCTTTAAGATACTCCTTATTGATGGTTATAAGATAATAGGACAAGTTCAGAGAAGACTGATTTTACAGGCTTCCTGAGCAAGTCCTATTTTTGTATTCATTCTCTTAGGCTTTTGTTTTTTGGATATAAAGTTTATAGTTTTATAACAAGAGGTAAAGATTTTTATACATCAGGCAAATTTGTCATAAAAAAAGCAAAATCTTTATAGTTTCGGTCAAAATAAAGCATGTAAAAAAGCAAGTGAAAGTGATATTTGTATATTATACACAAATACACCTAAAAAACAAAAGATTAAGGAGGAGAGGATGAAACAACGTAACAAACGCACGATTTCCCTGTTGTTGGCAATGGTATTAACAGGCTCCTGTTTTAACGGGATTACTACAAATGTAACTGCCAATGTTCTCGAAGATGAGAAAGCCAGTGTACCAGCCATTGGATTGGAAGGGAAAGGAAAAATGTCTTTGACGGACATGGGCTCTGAGGATTGGGTACATGTTACAGCAGAGCAGATTAACCGAAAGCAGAAGGAAGAGGTTCCCGGTGAGGATATGGGGGCAGTAACGGTTAAGATAGATAATATCAATCCAGATGAAACCGGCTATATAAAATTTGGTGCTTATTATCAAAAATTCACTGCAAGTGCAGATGGTACGGTTAGTCGTGTGGCTTTGCGCTTGTTTAAGCGCAGTGATGTGGCGCAGGATCTTACCGCGAAATTCTGGGAAGTGGGAGAATCTAATAAGCTGCTGTCTCAGGTCAGACTTGAGGGTGAAAAAATTGAGGATTATGCGGTTACAGAGGTACCATTTGAGGATGAAATTGAGGTAAAAGCAGGCAAGGTCTATGCAGTTTCCCTGGAGAAAGATCTCGGAGTTTCGGGTGATATTTATGGTTGGCTGTTGGGCAAAGGTGCGATTGACGGTGGATTTGGTGAAGTTAAGATTAAAGAAGGCGGCATATGGAAGGAAAATACCGGAGGCGGAGAATCAAAAACAAAAAAATGTTCCTTGTGTGTTGAAATTACCAGTACAGACAGTTCTGTAAATCTTATTGACTTTGATACTTTTGGCAGTGCTGATGTGACTGGCAGCAAAGAGACCGATGTTACTTATGACTGGACAGACGGCAATCCGATGGTAAGCGGAAAAGGAATTAAGACGGCAGGCATTGTAACCTCTGCGGATGACGGTGATGCCGGCTGGCGTATCAAAATTCCGCAGTCTGATATGGGACAGACAGTAACTTTTGCATCTGGTGCTTTTCAGGCAGCGGCGGCTGTGGAAGTTTATTTGAATGATCAGACAACACCCGCTTATACGTATGACGATTTGAATGCGGCGGATCAAGTGGCTCAGAAAATTTATACGGTATATATTGAACCAGACAGCTCTGCAGAAATTCGTACAGTCTTTAAGAGTAAGGCGGCAGCAGACGGCTATCTGCTTATCGGTGGAATTACTTTAGATAAGATGGAAGACAGTGTGGATTACATAAACTTGCTGCAAAATGCGGTTCGGACTGCAAAGGCCTGGCTTGGAGAAACGATCAGCGAATCAATAAGCAGTCAGTTCACAGCAACGTTTGCCAGTGCGCAGGAAGCTCTGGAAAGGGACGACCTTACCAATGCAGATGCTTACAGAGAGTATATGCTTTTGAATGCTGCTATCGCAGCTGCGGAGGCAAATCATACTATGGGAAAATTTGCGAATTCTGATGCAAAAGGACTAAAAGTTCCTTTTGGACGGGAAGGAGATAAGTATGCGCCTGTCGCATGGGTTGATGGTACCTGCCAGCTTCCGGATAACGGTAATAAAGTGATTACCTTTGGTGTGCCGGGTCTGCAGGCTGATACTGTTCAGTGGTATAACGCCGAGGGCTATCTCCCCTGTCTTGTCAATGAGTACAGTAAGGACGGCATGAATTATAAAGTTGAGAACTTTACAGATTCCGTCATGATTGATGATAAGAGATATGAAGTTGTCTATTCCAGAATGACAGTGGTCAATAACAGTGAGAATATCCGGCTTTTGCCGATTGTCAGCAGTGATCTGATTCCGCTTAACGACGCAGCGGAGTATATAAAAGCCGTTCAGCCAGGTGAAACGATCGTGCGGGAATACTGTGTCGGTGCAGATCGGTTCGGCGGAGGTTACGAGTATCCCGTAGATGCGGTCCTGGCAGCTCAGGGTTCTTTTGAAGAACATTATACTTCTATGAAAGAATATTGGGATGCACATCTGGAAAATACAAATTACGTTGTTTTGCTGCAGGAAGCAGTTAAAACTGCAAGAGCATGTATGGATGGAGTAAAAGATGAGTATCTTATCAATCAACTTACAGCAAGACTTGATCAGGCACAAGGGGTTTTGGAGAATAAGGATCTGGTCAGCAGGGATGCTTACAGCAGTTACTTATTCCTGTCTGCGGCAATTGATACGGTAAAACCAGGACAGACATCAGGAAATTTTGCCAATAATTATGCAAAAGGCTTTACCGCTTCTTTCGGCTGGGAAGGAGATAAGGATGCCCCGATTGCATGGGCAGACGGTACCTACAAGCTTCGGGCGAATGACGATAAGACGATCACCTTTGGTGTGACGGGATTACCGGCCAAGTCCATCAATTGGTATAATGCGGAAGGTTATCTCCCCTGTTTTGTCAGTGAATACAGCAAAGATGGCATGGACTACAAAATAGAGAACTTTGCAGATATGCTTGTCATTGATGAGAAAGAATATGAGGTCGCTTATTCACGGATGACTGTGGTGAATAACAGTGAAGAGATTAAGCTTCTGCCCACAGTCAGCAGCTATTTGATTCCCCTCAATGATGCAGCAAAAAATGTGAAAGCAATTGAGCCTGGTGAGACGGTAGTGCGGGAATACTGTATCGGTGCAGATCGGTTTGGCGGTGTTTATACTTATCCTGCAGATGCAGTTTTGGCAGCTCAGGGTTCGTTTGATGAGCATTATGCGCATATGAAGGAGTACTGGAACAACCGTCTGGAGAAAATTGTTGATATTCAGTCGATTCCGGAAAAATATGAAGAACTGATCAATGCTTACAAGGCAGGTTATATTTATACACTTATCATTGCAGATGGTTATGAGCTTCATGTAGGTGAGAACGGCTATGACCGGGTGTTTGACCATGATGTAATCGGTATGCTGGCTACTTTGGTTGAATCTGGCCATACGGAGCATTTTGCTGATTATGCACAGTATATTCTGCAGAATATTCAGTATCCGGATGCGGCATGGAAGTTCTCCTGGCCTTTTGCCCTGTATCTGCAGAAGACCGGTGATTTTGATACGGTTTTAAGCTTTATGGAGGATAAAGATGGGGTTGACGGTATCAGAACCAACACACATAAGATTGCCTCTGAGCGGGAAGTTTATAGCGCGGATATTCTGGATGAAGACGGGAATCCGGCACGGATTATGGAGAGAACGAACGCGATTGACAGTCAGGGCTACTGGGTAATTGACAACTGGGCATCGTTGTTCGGATTGACTACTTATGCGTATATCTGTGATCAGTTCTACACAGAAACCGGCGAGGAGAGCTATAAGACAGAATATGACTGGGCAAAAGCAGAGTATGATAGTCTGTTGAAGAGCGTAGAGGCAGTTTTATCTGATACTATGGAGAAATATGATTTCAATTATATTCCGATCAGTATGGTGCTCCCCAATGAACTGACTGCACGTAAAGATCTTCGGGACGGAAACTGGGCAGCACACTACCTGTTCGGGCGTTGGAACTGGGACGGCTATCTTTTCGGAGCAGATCAGGATTCCTGGCTGCTGGATCTGACCGATCAGACGTATGATTATATTACGGAGCAGAAGAGCCAGGTGTTTGATTCTCCTTACAATATGGGCGGCTATGGTCATGGATATTATTCTTCTGCTTATAATGCCGGCTATTTCTCAGCGGCCTTGAGCGGTGAAAAATGGCGTGACGGCGGTATTGAGGCGTATCTGTGGATGGTGAATCATTCCATGGCAAGTCCTTATGGATGGTGGGAAGGGATCGAGTATCCGAATGATAATACGGTCTGGAATCGGAATACCTCCGGCGGCGGAGATGGTTCCTGTCAGCATATGTGGGGACAGTCCACAATCACCAAGGTACTGATTGATTCCTTCTTTGCGGAGAAAGCAGACGGTACGATTATTGCCGGACGTGGTCTGCCGCAGGAGTTTAATGAGGACGGTGAGGAAATCAAGATTTCCAATTACCTGTGCAATGGCGGTAAGCGGATCGGCTTCATCATGAATACAAACAATGACACCGTTACCTTTGAACTGACCGGCGATGAGCTGGAGAATACAGTCAGTCTGGAACTGCTGGCGCTGGTGAATAACATCAAATCTGTTTCTGATGGCTGCAGCTTTGATGCCGCAAAAGGTACTGTACAAATCCCGGCAGGCGTTCGGAAAGTAACGATTTCATTGGGAAAAGAAGCGCCGAAACCTTCTGTATTTGAGGATGTACAGGAAGACGACTGGTTCTGTGATGATGTAGCTTATGTAAATGAAAAAGGCATCATGACTGGTTTGAAAGAAACTGTCTTTGGACCGGAAGCAGAACTTTCCCGTGCACAGTTTGCAACCATTCTTTACCGGATGGCAGGAAGCCCGGAGGTAACCTATTCGGATCAGTTCCCGGATGTAAAAGACGGTGAATTCTATACCAGCGCGGTAATGTGGGCAAGTGAGCATAAGATTGTTACAGGGTATGCGGCTACAGGACTGTATGAGCCGGACAGAAGCATAAGCCGTGAGGAACTCTCTGTGATGCTGCGCCGTTATGCAGCATACAGCGGTCAGGATGTTACAGCCGACAGCGATCTTTCCTCTTATCCGGACAGTGATTCTGTCAGTGAATTTGCAAAAGAGAGTATGTCCTGGGCAGTTGCAAATCATATGATCCAGGGAGCAGACGGACAGCTTTTGAAACCGCAGGATCAGGCAAACCGTGCAGAATGCGCTGCAATCATTCACAGATATCTGGAAAAATAATTTTATAAAATCACAGCTGCCGTTTTCGAACAGCGGCAGCTTATACGAAGATGTAAATTTGAAATGATGAACAGGAGGCCGGAAGACGAAAGTTTTCCGGCTTCCTGTGGGTTTTTTGTTGTAGATTGAATGGAAATTGTTTATAATAAGAAGAAAAGGAGGCGGGGCATGAATGATCTGAATACCAAAACTCCATTGATACTGAAAACGCGGGACGGAATGGGTTGATTTCTTTTTCAATGATGTTATAATAGCAGTAATACTGTCACAGGAAACATAAAGAGAACTATGGCGGGAAAAAATCAGGGTATCTATATTGGAAAGGGATAAGATGAGGATTGAAAAAACATTTGTATTAAGAGAAATAGCCGGTGATTATGTGATTGTACCTACCGGAAAGAGCGCTCTGGAGTTTAATGGTCTGATAACTGTGAATGAGCTTGGTGCATTTATCTGGAATCAATTGCAGGAGGAAACCACGGTAGACCGGATTGTGGAAGCAATTCAGGAAGAATATGAGGTGGACCGGGAGACTGCAAAAGCAGATACAGAGGAATTTTTAGAGGTGTTGGTAAAACAGCAGATTCTGGAGAGATAGCGTGTGCGGGATGGAATTACTGAAGAAGATAATCCGAAAAATTCAGCAGGGATATTTGACAGAGATGTATGCGGAGACGAAGTGGATGTACCAGTATGCGAAACGCTACTGGGCATCCATTTGTTTCTATATTGCGGCGGGACTTTTCAGCACCGCCATGGGGTTGGGCGGAAATGTTGCTTCCAAGTATCTCATCGACGCAGTGACCGGGGTGCGGAAGTCCAGAATCGGTGTTGTGGCATCCATAATGATTTTTATGATGTTGTCCAATATCGCAGCTAAAGCAATTATCAGCCGGATTTCAGCCAGAATCAATGTGGTTGTGCAAAATGAAATTCAGGCAGATATCTATCATAAAGTGATCGATACGGACTGGGAGTCTTTACATGAATTCCGGAGCGGAGATTTGCTGAACCGTCTGTCTGATGATGTTTCCCAGGTGGCATCCAGTGTGATTGGATGGATCCCAAGTCTGATTACGAAACTCGCTCAGTTTGCGGGAACTTTGGGAATTATTCTTTATTATGATCCGGTGATGGCGGTCATAGCGCTTTTAAGTGCTCCTGTGACACTGCTGATATCTCGACACCTTGTAAAACGAATGCGCGCTTACAACAAGGAGATGCGGGAGATCAGCAGTGGGCTGATGTCCTTTCAGAATGATTCTTTTCAGAATTTACAGACCGTGAAGGCGTTTGGGCTGATGGGATTGTTCAGCAGCAAACTGAAAGATATGCAGGAACATTATAAAGAAAAGATGTTGGATTACAATAAGTTTTCCGTGGGTGTCTCATCGCTTATGTCTATCGTTGGTATGTTGGTTTCTGCTGTTTGTTTCGGATGGAGTGCCTATCGGCTTTGGACCGGCTATATCACCACAGGAACCATGATGATGTTCCTGCAGATGGCGAATTCACTGTCGGCTGCTTTTTCCGCTGTTATCCAGATGGTGCCTTCTGCAATTAATGCAGCTACCTGCGCAGGACGGCTGATGGCAGTGTCGGATCTTAAGAAGGAACAGATTCTGGATGAAGATGCGGTGAATGCCCTGAAAAAGAGAATGGAGAAAGGTATCTCCGTGGAACTAAATCAGATTGATGTGATTTATAAAGAAGGAAATCAAGTGGTGAGCAAAGGAGATTTTCGCGCTGATACAGGAGAAATCGTAGCTATTATCGGACCATCGGGAAACGGCAAGACAACATTGATCCGGGTTTTGCTGGGGCTGCTTTATCCGGCAGAGGGAACTGCCAGATTAGTGAGTGATGATGGGACAAGCTGTCCCATCTCTTCTGCAACCAGAGAATTCTTTGGATATGTGCCTCAGGGAAATACGGTGTTTGCCGGAACGATCGCAGAGAATATGCGTATGGTAAAAGCGGATGCCACAGATGAAGAAATTATCCGGGCTTTACAGGCGGGATGTGCCTATGAGTTTGTGGAACAATTGCCGGAAGGAATCTACAGCAAGATCGGAGAGCGGGGGAGCGGATTTTCAGAAGGACAGGCGCAGCGTCTGGCAATTGCCAGAGCTATCCTGAGGGATGCACCGATTCTGCTTCTGGATGAGGCAACTTCCGCACTTGATATGGAGATTGAAGAACGGGTTCTTTCTAATATTATGGAGTTTGGCAAAAAGAAAACCTGCATCGTTACTACACATCGGCCAAGTGTTCTGTCTATGAGTGACCATATTTATGAGATCAGAGACGATCGGTTGATGCAGATGAAATAATGATTTAAACGGACATGTCTGCTGGCGCAATTACGAATCTCTGAACCGACATGTCTGCCGGCGCAATCACAAATCTCTGAACCGATTCCGGAAGAGTTTGGTAATCGCCTGAATCATCTACTGATTGGAAAGGAAAGAGGTATATAAGATGGAGAAAAATAAATTTACAAAGAAAAAGAAGGCAGTGGTTCTGATTGGATGTCTGCTTATCGTAGTGGTTGCTGCTGTCGTTGTCTGGAGCATCCGCATGTCAAAGAAGGATGAGGGGAAATCTGACAGTGATTCCAAAGAGACGGGGTATCATGAGCTGAAGGATGGTGAGAATCCGGAAGATGTGGAAGTTCAGGTGAAGACTTCTGAAGATTATGTGGAGCCTGCACCGGGTACCCTTGAGATTGGGAAAATCCAAGGGTACACAGCTAAAACAACGACATCATCCGATGATGCTGCAGAAGATTCTTCGGCAGAGGGTGAAACTTCCGGATCGGGGATTTCACTTTCGGACCAGAACTTGAAGGTAGAATCTATCGGCGGTTATGCAGGTCCTTTTCTGGAAGATGGCAGTGATGAGCCTATGGCGAATGTGGCGGCAATACTTCTTACCAATCAATCGGAGCAGATGCTTCAGATTGCGGAGATTGATTTCCAGGTAAATGAGACAGAGACAGCTCATTTTAAAGTGACCGATCTTCCGGCAGGAACTTCGGTACTGGTTCTTGAATCCAACAGACGTGAATTCAGGGAAGAGGATAATTACAGCTACGGCGATGCTGCCACTGGTTATATGGAGCAGCCTTCTCTGGAAGAAGATAAGTTTGAAGTGATTGGGAAAGAGGGTAAGATTATCTTGAAGAATAAGACACAGAAGACTTATCAAAAGGTTTATATTTATTATAAATATGTGCAGCTGGGCGGCGCTTATCTGGGCGGCATCACATATCGTACTCCGTTTGAGAATGTTGCGGGCGGTGCAGAGGTGGAAGCAGTTGCAGTGCACTTTAACCCTGAAAGCAGCAAAATTATGGCTGTTCAGGTATTGGAAGAATAAAGACAGAGGGGATTGGAATGGACGGATTGACGAGTGTACAGATAGAATTTCTGAAAATTCTGGAGGGGTTTCTGCATGGAAAAATGTATCAGTTTCCGCAGGATTTTACGGGACTGACAGAATTATACCAGATGTCATCGGTGCATAAGGTGACGGCAGCAGTCTATGAGCAGATTTATAAGGATGTCCTTCTGAAACAGAACGAAAATCTGGAAATTGCCCAGATGTTCAAGAAAAATACGATCCATGAAGTGGTTCTGCAGGCAAAGAAAACAGAAGGGTTTCTGCAAATATACCGAACGCTGAATGAACAGGGAGTCCACCCCCTTGTTGTAAAGGGGATTATCTGCAGAAAGCTGTATGAAAAGCCGGATTACCGGATATCGGCGGATGAGGATATTCTGCTGCGGAAGGAGGAGTTCACCAGGTGTGATGCAATCCTGCTTTCGGAAGGCTTCCGCCGGGAATCGTTGGATCCGGAACATCTGCCCCATGAGATTTCGTATCTTCATCCGCAAAGCGGAGTATATATTGAAGTGCATTTCACGCTGTTCCCGGAAGCATCCGGTGCATATGGACATCTGAACCGGGAATTTCAGGATGTGTTTGCGCATAGTATCTGCGAATCGGTGCAGGGGACAGAAATCAGGACGTTATGTCCCACGGAACATATATTTTATCTGATCTGCCATAGTTTTAAGCATTTTCTGCACAGCGGTGTTGGAATCCGTCAGGTGTGCGATATGGTAATGATGGCAGAATATTATGGCGGGCAGATTGACTGGAAGCAGATTGAGAGCCGCTTGAAAAGACTGCATATGGATTCTTTCTGGGCCGGACTGGCAGAGATTGGCCGGCGGTGGCTGGGATTTGACTGGGAAAAGGCATCCTATAGACAGAGTATCCAGAAGGCGGATGTGGGTCCGGAGGAACTTCTGCTGGATCTGTTGGACAGCGGTATCTATGGAAACAGTTCCGGAGAGCGGAAGCATAGTTCGAACATCACACTTGCCGCGGCGGAAAAGGGGAGAAAAGATACTGCCGCATCGTTGAAGGAGTCATTGTTTCCTTCCGTATCATACATGAGAAAGAAATACCACTGGCTTAAACGGTACCCCATATTACTGCCTGCAGCCTGGCTGGTACGGCTTATGAAGTATCTGCTGCAGCGGAGCAAAAAGGAAAACAGTATTCCCTCAGAACTTGAGATTGGAATGGGACGGGTAGAACTGTTGAAGAAGTATCGTATTATTCAATAGCGGAATCTGAAGGTATATGGAACTGGAAGGTACAGAACGTGAAAAGACTGCACCGATTCTGCTTCTGGATGAAGTAACAGAAAAGAGAATCATGAAAAATCAACATTAATCTTAAAAATTTCATATTTTGTCTGTGGCATTTTGTGCACTATACTTAAGGTGTTTATATAATTGCATTTACTATAATTATGTTAGGGTATCAGCAATGGCAGTAGTTTCGGCAGCGTGAGATTCACATTTGTAAATATAGATCATATGGTGGGAGTTTGACATCAATGCTGTAAATTCTGAAAGACGTTGTTCGAATACTACGAATCCTTTGAAACGAATTGAGAGAAACGTTGAACAAGCTGTGCTTTTAGATTTTGTAAAAGTACGGCTTATTTCAACTAGGCAGTAAATATTAAAATCCTGGAAAAATCAATGCTCAAGTTATTGATTTTACAGTATGAAAAGATTTGGTGTGATATGCCATTGATTTTATGTTGGAGAAGTGATATCTTTCTTAATAAAGGTGCAATTAGTTGATTCCATGGTTTTTTGAAATACGCTCTGGAATACCATTTCGTATGATCTGAGGAAGAGAGTAGCGGGTTCAGGTTATCCGTAGCGTAATGAAGGGGGGATTGAAGCAGAGAAAGAAACCGAAATGTAGATTTTGAAACAGAAGGTTAGAAGATGCAGTTTTTAAAATTAGGGAATTAGCAAATCAGTAATTTAAGAAAGGAAGGGAAAAGTTTATGAAGCAAAAAGTGAAACGCTTACTTAGTGTGGTTCTGGCTTTTTTGATGGTAGTTGGGATTATGCCATTTAGTGGGTTGGAGAAAGTAAAGGCAGCCACACCAAGCACTATTTATCTTAATGCAAGTAATAAAGATTTTGATACGTCAGGTGCAACTTTTAGCATTACAGTGTCCGGAAATGGTCAAGCAAATCAAACTATCGCTATGACTAAGGTTGCAGGTACGGAGCATTATTATCAGGCTGCTATTCCGAACGGTTATACACATATTATGTTTAATCGTTGTGACTCGTCAGGTCAAACTGGCTGGGGAAATCTAAATAATGCTAATGGGTGGCCGCAGCTCCCGACAGACGGAAAAAATTGCTATACGCCGACAGAGTATAATCAAAATGGTACATGGTCTACATACAACGGCGGCAGTGTGACTCCGACAATAACACCAACACCGACACCATCCGGAGATGCCAGACGTATCTATTTTGACACGACAAATTATCTGCCGAATGGTTGGGGCAATGCATATATTCATCTGAGTTCAGCAGATGAAAATTTACCGGATATTGATGTGGCAATGTCTAAAGAGAAAGACGGAATTTTCTATTATGACGTACCAGCAGGGTATGACGGCGTTGTTTTTCGGCCTAATCAAAATGGATGGGACGGACAAACGCCAGGAGGTATGAAGATTCCGGATGCACCGACGAATATTTATAAGTGTACACAGTTTAGCAAGATTACTACTGGTGAGTGGAGTGTGTATGGCAACAATGAGAATGCTGACAACAACTTTCCGTCTGGTGTAACCGGTAAGGCGACATTCTTTGATTTGTATACGGATACGGAGATTAAGGGAAGTACGGAGTACTATGGTTTGGAAAACTGGACTTACCGGGTATATCAGGGTAGTGGATATACAAATGTAAGTGCCAGTGAGGGTCGCAGCTTTACTTCTATCGGACGTGCGTTTACAAAGAAGGTAAATCCTGCCATTGCCAACTATTGGAGTGGTAAAAATTCAAGTGTATATCCACTGTATTTCGGAAACTTCCAGCCGTATTATATGGTTGAGCCTGAAAATCCAGATGCCAACAGTGTTTTTTGTATCGATCCATGGTGGATAAGTTCCAATAATTATAAGGATGGTTCTAATAACTTTTACAGATGGGGATATATGAATGACGTTCATAGCGTAAGGAACTTTAGTTGGTTCCTGAATCGTTCCGCAGATATTCCCAGCACTGACAATTCGGACAAATATGGAGCTGTTGTACAAGGGCTTGTTAACGATACTTTGAATAGTGACGGCAATATAATGGCTAAGGATACAAATGTTGTATTGCCGCAGTTTAATCCAGAGTTTTATCAGAAGAATCCTTCGGTTGGTAAGATGTATCCAACTATGGAGTTTCCATTTGTTATCCGTAAAATAAATAATGCAAATTATTATCAGTTTGACAGTGGAGTAGGCGGTTCATCGAACCATGATACGGTTCGTATGAACAGCAGCGGAACAGCGCTTACTTACTACAGTGACGATGCCAATGTAGTATATGGTCTTACATCAGAAGGGAAGAGAACTCCGGGCTTTTTCCCGCTCAATAGTCCAAGTGACAGTACTGGCGAACGTTATGACGGTTCAGGTAATAAGTTGAACTATGGTTTCGGTATGAAACTGGAAATTGACTTTACTATGGACTCAGATGGTATGGTTAAGGATTTAAGCGGTAACCGTATCCCGGCGACCTTTGAGTTCTCCGGAGACGATGATGTATGGATCTTTGTTGACGGCAAGTTAGCTTTGGATTTGGGTGGTGACCATGGCGTTGCCCAGGGTAAACTGGACTTCTCCCAGAATAAAGCAGTAGTTCAATATGTGAAGACCTTGAGTGGAAATTCCACTGCATCAGGTGCAGTTGCAGTGGAAAACAATTATGCTGACAAGGATTATAGTAATAAGAACGCTCAGGTGTCTGAAAATGTGAACCTTAATGTCAATGGAAACAATAGTACAACGTTCCAGATTGATAAATCAGATCCAGCAAAAGTTCATAAGCTTACAATTTTTTATGAAGAACGTGGTATGTTTGAATCCAACTTTAAAGCGACCTTTAACCTGGAACAGCCGACAGTGCTGAAGACAACCAACCAAATAAATGTTGACAATGTTAACCCAGGACTTCAGGAAGCGGCAGAAGCAGCGGCTAAAAATGATAGTTTTACTTTTAATATCACAGATAAAAACGGAAATTCCGTAGGATCAAAGGAATATACAACACAGGATGGCCAGAAGGTTTCCTTTAACGGCAGTATGACAATTAACGATGGTCAGTCAGCAACATTTACCAAGCAATTTGACCGTGCTTCGGAATTGAAGCTTGCACAAAATGAAAATAATCGTTATAATACATCTTGGGTTATGTCTGAATTTTCGGATTCTGGTTTGGAAAGTCCGATTGCGGCCTCTTATCAGGACGGACGGAAGTCTTTGGTGACCAGTGACAGCCGTGTTGAGAATCAGGTAAATGATGCGTTCAAACTGGAAAATAAGGATAATGGTGCTGACCAGGGCGTTCCTGCAAAAGTTCAGATTGATTACGTTCAGAGTCCGAAAACGGGTGGTTTTGCTGTAAAAAAAGAATTGGAAGATGGGCTTACTTCCAATGAAGTTTTTGAATTTTCCGTAAAATTTTCCAATGTTTTTGGCGGCGGAAGCGCTGAAGCAGCATATGATCTTGTTTATGATATCTATACAGACAATGGAACTTCCAGTGAGATTGTCCGAAAGGACGTTCCGGCAGCGGGCGGTACCGTGCGCATCAGAGCCGGTCAGCTTGCTCTTATTAAAGGAATACCGATTGGTACAAACTATAAAGTCGTAGAAACAGAAAAAGTAGGATATATGGTGACAGATCTTAATACGACGAACCATAACGATACGAATATCAGCAGTAACGTAGCAACGGGTACTATAACAGCCACTGTTACAGCCGATGAGAGTGAAGATGTCGATCGGTTTGTTTACACCAACGGTGTTAAGACAACAAAGGATTCTTTCCTGGTTGAAACTGGAAAAACAAATACATTGTCCGTAATTCCGAGAGAAGATACAGACGGTACTTTGACTGGTGATCTGGAAGAAATCAGTAAAAGCTGGAATGATTCCAAAGCTGCGAAAAAGGGACTCGTATTTGTGGTTGACGGCAATCTTAAGATGACAGACGGAAAGCCGGATGCAAGTGTTGAGATAGATGGTGTGACCTATACGGTTAGTAATGATCCTCAGCGGGGAACCCCTGTTCTTACTGTTACACCAAAGGGTGATGCAGTGGAAGGGAAAGATACCGTTACCGTTCAGTATCAACTGGTTGAACTCAATGAAGACGGAACGGTGAAATACAATACAGTTCCGGATCCTGATGAACCGGATGCTACAATTCAGGAATTGGCGAAGATAACTCCTGTCATTACAACAACCAATTATCTCTATAAAGCTAACGGGGACATCTATGTTTTGGACTACGGTCTGAATGTGAATCTGGCTAATAAGACAGCAAATAAGGATGGCATGTTTGAAAACGATAAGTTTGCGAATCCAAGCCTGACAGGTACAACAAGCACTTATTGGAATACGGCAGCAGGTGAGAATAAAGCAACTGCCAGTGCAGATACTACGGTGTCTCAGAATATAAAAGCCGTTACTGGTATGTATGGAACGATAACACCTACAGACACGGCCAATAGTTATGCAATCAGTGATACCGTAAATCCGACTGTAACCTATTCGATGAATAAATTCATGGATGGTAAGGATTATTATAACTATGGTGTTATGCTGAAAAGATCGGCTGATATCAAGGATAATCAGACTTCCAACCGTTTCCGCCTGCATGTGACATCGGATGTTACGATAATGCCGGCAAGTGTGGTTTACTATGAGGATAACTTCAATGCCGGAGCAGATACTAATGACAGCAGTATGAAGATTGTCTATACAGGAGATAATACAACAGCAGGAACATCCTTAGATCTTGTTCAGAGCAATGGTCAAATTGAACAATACGGTCATGATGATGCCTATAACACAGTTGGTAATCAGCAGGACAGCGGCGGAAGTTCAACGATGCTGACTGCAAATGGTTACAATACCAAGGCAATTTTCACCTTTACCGGCACCGGATTTGACATTCTTGCACGTACCACCACAGAGACAGCAGGTATTGTGTACAGCATTGAAAAATATGATTCAAGTACTGGTAAGTATTCGTTCTTTAGAATGGGTGCAGTTGATACCTATTATATAAATGGCGCTTTGTATCAGCTTCCGGTTATTCATGAAGAAGGTATGGCGCATGGTACCTACCGTGTGACTCTGGGTATTAAGCAGACAGGTAATCTTCTTATTACAAAAGATGAAGCTGGAAATGTAATTAAAACAGAGGATAGCAGAAAGTACGTTGTTTATCTGGACGGTATCCGCATCTATAATCCGTTAGGTGAAAGCGGAGATCAGGCATATATTGCAAGCGAGCAGGATGTTACGGTTTCTGAGATACCGGGATTGATTGCAGGTGATGGTACTGTTACAGACAAAGGTATGATTGACGAAGAAGGTAATATAATCAACAGTCAGGTTGTTGACGGCGCAACGGCAGCGATTGCTTCTTATGGTCCCGATGATAATGGCGTTATGGGTCTGTTACCACTCGGCACTACATGGGGTGAGGTGTCGACAGAGGATTCATCCGCTCCCAGTGAGTCGGTTTTGACATACCTGAATGCCGGTCCGAACAATGAGTTATATCTGGATGAGTCGGCAGCGTTGGCTTTTGTAGTAAAAGCAACGGATGCTGTCAATACACTGCAGATTGAAGCAAAGTTAGTGGATGTCCAGGGAACGGAAAATTTTCAGGAATCCAGTGGCCTGAAGCTGCGTGCGTTAAGTAATAAGAGCGGATCTGTGGAAGAAAAGACGATTGATACCGTTTATTCATCTACAGCAATGTATTACAGAATCCCGGTTGAAGAATGTATTTCATTGGGCGGAGGCTATTATCTGGTTGCAATTTTGGGAAATTCAGATTTGGAGGAAGGCGGTTCACATGTATTGTCATTCTCTAATTTGAAACACAAAAATTACACGCTTGGAAGTCCATATGATACCAAAGAATATGATGCGAGTGGCTACCTTGCAGCAAATGCGGAAATATCAAATAACTTTGTGTCAGTGAATCTTAAAACAGGTCTGAAGAAGAACACATGGCAAAGTTTTAATGATCATAGTGTTACATTGACCAAAAATGTATTTGGTGAGGGGAACGACCCGGTATTTACCATGTATTATATGAGGGCTGACGGTGAAAAAGTAAAGCTTTCTGTAACAGCGAAGAAAGTAAGTGATGATGATAAGACGTATCAATTACGGTTTAAAACACCGAATGCAAAGGGAAATTTCCCGGTTGAAATTCATTATGTCATTGATGGTGTGGAGTCTGGCGACTATATTTCAACGACAATGAAAGTGACAAAATAAGGAGGGCGGTAAACAATGAAGAATCTTTATGAAAAGCCGGCAGTGTTGGTAGAGAATTTCACGTTGTCTGAAAACATTGCCTCATGTGATCCAAGCTTTTCGAATAATATGAATGTTGAGGATTTAATCGCTGATGTGCAGGGATTTACCGGTTATTTTACTAATGAATACGGCTGTATGAATATGGCGGATTCGAACGTTGACTATATGACACCGAATGGTCAGAAGTTATGTTATCATACCAGTTCGGCTGTTGTATTTTCTTCTTAACAAAAATCTGTTATAATAGTGCGGGCAAAGTTTGCCCGCACTATTTTTATATCAAGGAGTATTATGTACAATTATTTTTTTGAAATAGCAAAGTTGGTGTTTGAAATTACTTCCCCTGCACCGATTGCGTTTTTACCCTGCATGGAGCCATTTCGAATAGAGGATTCACAAAATATTGACTTGTATTATCATGTGAAAATAGAGAAATTGCCAATTGAGGTTCAGGATACCATATCAAAAGGGGATCTCTCTATTTTAAATCAGGCGGGGCGCTTTGTCAGAATCAGGCATGTTCCGGTCAATGGTCAAAGTAAACCAACCTTTCTGTGCCCATTAGAACAAGAGGGACAGTACGAATTATATGTACCGAAAAGCATGATGAAAGATGGTCAGCTTTTTCATGGTCTGCAAATTTGGAATTTCCTTGCACCTGAGGAGGGAGTGCTTGCTCATCAGGCTTTTATACTGCATTCTTCTTTCGTTGTCTGGCATGGACAGGGCATTCTTTTTACTGCCCCTTCCGGTACGGGAAAATCTACACAGGCTGATTTGTGGGAGCAATATGAGGATGCAGATATTTATAACGGTGACCGCACAATTGTCCGCAGGATCAATGGCAGTTATTATGGCTTCGGTTCACCATATGCAGGTTCTTCCGGGATTTACCGCAATGAGTCTGCGCCCATTTGTGCAATTGTAGTATTGACGCAGGCTCCCGAAAATCAAATATGGAGGTTGAGGGGAAAACAGGCGTTTTTACCATTGTTTCGGGAAACATTGGCGAATACATGGAATCCTGCCTATATGGAGTCGATGACGGATTTGCTGTTGGATGCTGCTGTAACGATACCAGTTTTTCATCTGGCCTGCCGTCCTGACCGGGATGCAGTGGATCTTGTGAAAAAAACTTTATTATCTTGTGCAAAGTGGTAGTTTTTTGAATTCCAGCAGCTTCCCCATCTTCCTATACAATACATCATCCAAAGTGGTAATTTCCAAATCATCAGGATTCGTATAGCTGGTTTGGTTCAGTGCGTTATAAAGCTCCAGAATGCTTTGGTTGTCAGAAAATAAAAGACGGATAGTTCTTTGAAATATTGTACATCTGTTATATAACAAAAGTGAGTAAAAGGTCGATATTTCCAGAAAAACAATTATTTAGAAGGTTATGAAATAAGATCCATTGTCTGTAGTTCTGATTTTTGTTATAATAAGCGAAAGTAGTTTCTCTATATAGTTTTACAGAAGGGACTCTATGTGGAGAAAAGGAAAGAAAAACAAAACCAAAGGGGAATTTGTCTGGTTCACAGCAGCATGAGGATGCAATTTTTTGGCGATGAACGTCTGTTCTGTCTGAGCGTTGGAGGAAAAGATTAAGGCGGTGGAATAAGAATAGAACAAGGGGAGGAGTAAAACGTGGATAAATGCTATAAATCGTGGCAGTTTGGCATTGATTTTCTATTATTATGGTGTTATGCTAATGATATTAAGGGATTTCTTTCGAATGGTCCGGATAAATTAGCAGAGCGTGGAGTTCTGAAAGAAAGGCAGAATGAGAGATGAAAAATAAAAAAGTATTCTGGAGGACGTTGTTGGTTATTTCCCTGACAGGCGGTATCTGCTGTATGGGATTTGTTACCTGGTATCTGTATCAGGATTATCAGGCACGGAAAACATACGAAGATATTCGGGAAACAGTGGAGACAGAGCAGCCACCTGTGGATAACGAAGAGAATCAAGGATCAGAAGGAGAGGAAGCACAACTTCCGGATGATGTTTTTCAGAGTTCCGATAATCCCATTGATTTCGTGAAACTTCAGGAGATTAATCCGGATATCTATGCATGGATCCGGATTCCCGATACGCAGATTGATTATCCGATTGCGCAGCGGGCTGGGGATGACGGTTATTATCTGCATCATGATATGTATGGAGAAGACAGATTTGCAGGATGTATCTATACGGAGGACTGCAACAGCCGTGAATTTACAGATCCCAATACCGTAATCTACGGGCACAATATGAAGAATGGATCTATGTTCCGGGGGCTACATCAGTTTGCAGACAGTTCGTTCTTTCAGGAACATCAGTATGTCTATATCTACACGCCGGATGAAGTGCTGGTATACCGGATATTTGCGGCGTATCTCTATGATGACCGGCATATTATGAATTCTTTTGATTTTAATGATAAAGACGTATTTTCACAATATCTTGATGATATCTATAATGTCCGGGCGATGAATGCCAATATCAGGGAGGATGTCCGGGTCACAGCAGATAATAAAATTATTACACTGGCAACCTGCTACGGCGGAGATTCCCGTTTTCTGGTGCAGGCGGTCCTAAATTAAGGGATGAATGCAATGAGTGAAGAAAAAGATAAAGTTGAAGAAAAAGATGCCGCTGTGACAGAAACGGCGGAGGATGAAACAAAGAATCAGGATGCGGAACTTGAGGCGCTGAATGATGAGTTTTTTCGTGAAATGGACATACAGGGAGCGGACATTTCGGAAGGAGACCGGCATCTGTCCGAAGAAAAGAAGAAGAAATTGTCCGATCGAAAAAAAGTAAGTAAAAAAAAGAAAAAGATTCGTCCGTTTCATGTTCTTGTAGCGATTCTCTGTCTGATTCTTGCTCTCGCTGTTATTGGGGTGGGCATACTTCTGTTTCTCAGAAGTCAGGGAGAAAGTATGCTGAGACAAGGAGAGATTAAGGAAGATATTACTGCTCCGGATGGTGTGCAGATCGAGGAAGACGGGAAATATGTTATTTACAATGGTGAAAAATATTGCTATAATGAACATATTATTAATATTCTCTGTATGGGCATTGACACCTCAATTCAGGGTACAGAGGAAGGCGTGATTGGAGAAAATGGTCAGGCGGATGCAATTATCCTTGCTGTCATTGATACCCAGACCGGACAACTGCATTTGGTTAATATTTCCAGAGATTCGATGGTTGATGTGAATCGGTATAATGTGGAAGGAAAGTATCTGGGAACAGAGAAGATGCAGCTTTGTCTTGCTTATTCCTATGGAGACGGAAAAGATGATAGTTGTCTCAATACGGCACGGTCGGTTTCGCGACTGATGTATGGAATGCCGATTCATGCATGGGCAGCTATTGATTATTCCGGAATCAGCGTACTGAATGATGAGGTCGGTGGAGTGACGGTAGAGGTACTTGAGGATCTTTCTTCTAAGGATCCGGCATTGGTTGCAGGCAGGACTGTGACCTTAACCGGTCAGCAGGCACATACGTATGTAAGAACCAGAGATACCAGTCTTCTGGAGTCAAATAATCAACGTATGGCAAGGCAGAAGCAATATATGACCGCATTTCTGAAGACATTTTTCAGTAAAACGAAATCTGATTTGACGCTTCCTCTCAAACTGTATCAAAATGCGGCAGGGTATATGGTAACGGACATTGGTCCCCAGGAAACCGTATATCTTTCGTCGTTGGTATTGCAGAAGGGGTTCACAGAAGGGAATATGGATTCTGTTCCGGGGCAGATTGTACAGGGGGAAGTTTATGCCGAATTTATTCCGGACGACAAAGCGCTCTATGAATTGATTTTGAAAGTGTTTTATACAAAGGTAGATGAATGAGACAGAGCTGATTTTCGGAAAGATTGAATGGGGCAGAATATAAATTAACATTGACACTGTCTTGCAGTGTTAATATAGATACTCAATATATCGAAAGATATAAGATTAAGTTTTAAGATAGGAGGCTAATTATGAAGAAAAGAATTGCAGCAGTTGCTTGTGCATTGATGATGACATTCAGTATGGCAGTAAATGTTATGGCAGCGCCAAGTCCGACGGGTAACAGAGATACATCAGCATCTCGCGGCGGCTCATCAGATGCGCCGAAAACAGGGGAAGGCGATTTGATGATTTATGGGCTTGCAGCAGCCCTGTTATGCTCCGGAGCAGCAGTTGTTTCACAGAAACGGCTGAAAGCGCTGAAATAAAAGAAAATCTGAGAAGGTGTTAAGCGATCCTTCAAAGACGGATATTATTGGAAGGTTTCATTGATGGGTAAGGTAGCAGGCCAGCTTGGAGCGGAATAAGACCGTTCCGGCTGGCTTTTGCTGTACAGTAATGTGGTAGTGAGTCGGACAGTTCTGATATGTAATTTTTGGAAGGTTAGGATGGTTCGAAAAAGAGTGCAAAAATCTTGGATTATGTTATAATAATATAGGAGACTACAAGGGGGAAGAAAGGTGGAGACGGGAGTATTATGAAAAAATTAAAAGAAATGCTTGTCAATAAAGAGATGCTGCTTCGTGAAATCGGGCTGTTACTGCTGGACCTGGTGATTGTTATTGTCAGTATGGCCGGAGCGCTGTGGATCCGCTTTGATTTCCGTTTTACGGATGTGGAAGATGTTTTTTGGAAAACGCTTCAAAGTTATATCCATATTAATTTGATCTGTACAGTGTTTGTATTTTGGGCATTCAGACTTTACAGCAGCCTGTGGCGTTTCGCGAGCATTGTGGAGCTGAAAAATATCATTATTGCGACGGTTCTTTCTACGGCGCTTCAGAGTATGGGGATGTGGTATATGAAATTGTCAATCCCCAGAAGTTATCCGTTTCTGTATCTGTTATTGCTTACGGTTTTCACAATTGCTACCAGGTTTTCCTATCGGTTTACCCGGATCGCAGTTCATAATTATAAGAATTTTAAAGATAAGCAGCCTGTAAGGACGATGGTTATCGGGGCAGGCGCCGCAGGTTATATGATTGTACGTGAGATGAATAACAGTAAGCATTTGAACCGGAAAATTCCATGTATTATTGATGATGATCCGGTCAAAGTGGGAACTTATCTGCAGGGGATTCCTGTTGTAGGCGGGAAGGAAAAGATTCCGTATTTTGCAGAAAAGTATCGGATTGAAGAGATTGTAATTGCGATTCCGACGATTTCACGAAGAGGACAGCAGGAACTTCTGGAGATTTGTCAGGCAACGTCCTGCAAGATTCTGACTTTGCCGGGACTTTATCAGCTTGTGAATGAAGAAGTCAGCGTATCCATGCTGCGGGAAGTTCAGATCGAAGACCTGCTTGGCAGGGAACCGATCAATCTGCAGACAGAGGAGGTTATGGATTATGTCAGCGGAAAGGTCATTCTTGTAACAGGTGGAGGGGGGTCCATTGGAAGTGAGATTTGCCGGCAGCTGGCATTGCATGCGCCCAGACAGTTGATTATTTTGGATATCTATGAGAATAATGCGTATGAGATACAAAATGAACTGCTGCGCAGACATCCGGATTTGAATCTTCTGGTGCTGATTGGTTCTGTACGGAACCATGAACGGATTGATTCTATTTTTGAGAAATATCGTCCGGATCTTGTGTTCCATGCAGCGGCGCATAAGCATGTTCCTCTTATGGAAGTAAGCCCCAATGAAGCAATTAAGAACAATGTGCTTGGAACATGGGTAGTTGCGAATGCTGCCGATAAGTTTGGGGCAAAGAAGATGGTTTTGATTTCGACAGATAAAGCGGTTCGTCCGACGAATATTATGGGGGCTTCCAAGCGAATCTGTGAATTGATTGTACAGAGCTTTGCCCAGAAGTCCCATACAGAATATGCAGCTGTCCGCTTTGGAAATGTATTGGGAAGTAATGGAAGTGTAATTCCGTTATTTCGAAAGCAGATTGCGGAAGGCGGTCCGGTTACCGTTACACATCCGGAGATTATCCGGTATTTTATGACGATTCCGGAAGCAGTAAACCTTGTTCTGAAGTGCGGTGCATTGGCCCGGGGTGGGGAAATATTTATTCTGGATATGGGAGAACCGGTAAAGATTTTTGATCTGGCAATGAAGATGATACGTCTTTCCGGGTATGTTCCGGACAAAGATATAGAAATTAAGTTCACCGGACTGCGGCCCGGAGAAAAGCTGTATGAAGAATTGCTGATCAGTGAAGATAATTTGAAGAAAACAGACAATGACAGAATTTTTGTCGCTCAGCAGACGGTGGTGGAGGACGAATGGATACAGGAAAAGGTCCGGAATGTAATACATAAAGCATTTGAAGAAAATTGCGATGTACGGTCGCTGGTAAAAGAACTGGTACCAGAATATGTAATACGAAATAACAATGATGTGCTTGAAGAGGCAGCAATCACGAAACATGAAGAGTGACATCATAAAAACAGGAGACGTCTTAGAAAACGTCTCCTGTTTTTATGATGTTTTAAAATATATTGTAAGTAGATCTTACTCTACCGTAACAGTCAGTGTCCTGGTAAGAGCGGTACTGTCATTGGAAGAAACATTATAATATACCGTATAAGTTCCAGGCACCTGAGTGTCGATTTCACCACTGACCTGAATCAGGTGAAGCAGTGAGTTTCCGTCAGTGTCAAGTGCCATTCGGACATATGCCAACGGGACAAAAGGAGAACCTGCAGGTATCGTGACGCTGTCAGTAGTCAGTACAATGACCGGACGCGGATTTGCCAATTGGAAATCGGCTTCTACAGTGGCAGTATCATGAAAGAGGTTTGTAACCTTAAAGGTATAATGTACAATTCCGGGCTTATTCTCATCCTGCGTATGAGAGAAGGTAATGGCAGAAGTAATATCATTGCCATATCCATCATCAGCATGGAAACTTCCGTTTGGCGGCAGGATAGAAAGTACGGAATCCAACAAAAGCTCATCAATTTCCGGAAGCGTTGTCGGAAGTGTAATAGAAGGTCCCTTATAATTCAAAAGTTCTAAAGAACGGTAAGCAGTAATCAGTCCGGTGCTTGTATTTGCGGAATACCTGACAATCTTTTGTGAAGGAAGTCCGCCGCTGTAGATTTCAGTGGAAATTCCGGAGTTTGATACTGTGCCGTCCGGTGCTGTTAACGAAACACCATGTAACAAATTCAGACCAGTGCCGCCGCTATAGGTCAGAACTTCAGGATCAAAGAAGAAGGTATGTTTGTTTAAAATAATACCGGGTGTTCCTGAAGGCTGCGGTGTGGGTTGCTGTACAGGCTGAGATGCAGGCGGCTGTACGGGTTGCTGCTGCACAGGTTGCTGCTGTGAAGGATTTTCCGGTGCCTGGGAAGATGAACTTCCTGACGAGGCGTTTCCATTTGTCTGGAGGAAAGATGTAACATTCCCCGTCACTCTCGAAGCGGAGGAAGCAGCATTGTTGGTTGCAGTGCTGGCGGCGGCAGGCGTACTGCCGTTTGCGGAACTGCTGTCAGGAGTAGTGGAACTTCCTGAAGCGGTCAGAGACAGATCAGCCTCTACTGCAGTAATGTCGTTAAAGAGGTTTGTGACTGTAAAGGTATAATGAACAACCCCAGGATTTGCCTCATCCTTTTTGTAACTGAATGTAACAGCGGGGGTGATGTCATTACCATACCCGTCGTCAGCACGAAAGGTGCCGTCTGTCGGCATAACGAACAGAACAGAATCCAAATGAGCATCATCAATCGCAGGAAGAGATTGAGGAAGCGTGATGGAAGGTCCGTTATAGTTCTGAAGGTGTAACGAACGGGAAGCGGTGACCCGTCCCGAATCGGTGTCAGCAGAATACTCAACAATCTTATGCGACATGGAATCACCAGTACGGATATGCGTAAAAATCTGTGCATCCGAAATTGTACCATCCGGAGCTGTTAATGAAACGCCGTTTAAAAGATCTAACTGTGAACTTCCGTCATAGGTCAAAGCTTCCGGATCAAAAGAAAAGGAATATTCAGACGAAGTGTTCTCAGCCATTTGCGAAGCTGAGAGAACAGCCGCGGAAATCTCATTTTCTTCCGGGTGGCGGTTGAAAATCGAAAACGGTTCATAGTTAAATAGAAAAAGCGCAACCAGGTTGCCAACGCCAAAAACACAGATGGCGGGTTTTAAAATGGAAGAAACAGAATGCTTTTTCAGACCCATTTGCAAAAAACTCCTTTCTTAAATTCATTATAAAATAAATATAGTATCTCTATCCTAACACAAAGAGTAAAATTTGTTAAGCTAATAGATAAATACATCATTTCTATCTTAACATAAAAAGCAAAGCTTGTTAAGCAAAAATTGAAAAAGTATTTATAAAAAAATATAGAACATTAGGGAGAATATACAAAAAAAGTGATACAAAAAGCAAGGATTTGATGTTTCTTTCCGGTGAAAACTATGCTATGATAAAAGATGCTAATAAATGTGAACGTTTATGATTATAATCAGCAGTTTCGGAGATGATAAAAGAAAGGCTGGACAAAAGAGATGATAGATTTACATGTGCATATTTTGCCGGATTTGGACGATGGTGCAAGAGATATGGACGAATCCCTTGAGATGGCCGAGATTGCGCTTGAAAGCGGTGTGGATACGATTGTGGCAACCCCGCACAGCAATCAGGAAGGAAGATTTGAAAATTATTGTTCGGCGGAGCTGACACAAGTATATCAAGAGTTTTGCAGCAGGATAAAAGAAGAAAGACTTCCGATTACGATTCTTCATGGAATGGAAATCTTTGCATCTGAAGAAATTGGAGAGAGAGTCAGCGCGGGGATGCTGATGGGGCTGAATCATTCAAAGTATTATTTGATGGAGTTTCCTTTTGAAGCCGATCCGTGGTGGATGGGAGAACGTGTGGAAGATCTTCTGGCTGTAGGTAAGATCCCTTTGATTGCACATCCGGAGCGTTACGAAGCGGTGCAGGACTATCCAACACTGGTTTATGAGTGGCTGCGGATGGGGTGTCTGACCCAGGTGAATAAAGGAAGCCTTTTTGGAAAATTTGGCAGAAGACCCCAGCAGGCAGTAGAAATTTTGCTCCAGAATGATCTGGTAACCTGCGTGGCAAGCGATGCTCACAGTCCTTATATGCGTACAACTTATATGGGAGATGCCGAGGGCTATCTGGAGGAAGTGTTTGGAGACAGGAAGGCATATCTGTTATTGACGAAAAATCCCGAAACGATTATAAGAAATGGAAGGATTTCACCGCATGGCCGGATGCCGGAAAAGAGACGTTGGTATTACTGGTAAGGACAAAATATAGAACCTGTTGTGTAGGACCAGGTAAAGAGGCAGGAGAGTATAATGAGAAGAGTACGGATGCTGAGTATCTTAATATTTGCAGCTGCGTTGGTGGTATTCTGGTTTGGCAAAATGCATGAGTTAACAAGTGCAGACTTTGCCGGACCGAAGATTGAAATGGCGGAGACGACAATTATGGTAGCTGCCGGAACGTCAGAGGAAAGTCTTCTTGCAGGCGTATCAGCAGTGGATTTGAAGGATGGGGATGTTACAGGCAGTCTGGTTGTGGAAAGTAAGGGCAACTTTATAGAAAAAGGGAGAAGAGAGATTACCATAGCAGCATTTGACTCGGATCATCATGTGACAAAGGCAACAAGGGAGGTTATATACAGCGATTATCATTCACCTACGTTTTCTTTAAGTGCTCCTTTGAAATTTCCAACAGGTGTTCAGAATATTTTAAGCGAAATGAGCGCACAGGATGTACTTGACGGGAATCTTACGGAAAACATCAAGATTTCCAGTGAGTATAAGCTGGATGTTACGACTCCGGGAACATATCCGATGCTGTTTACAGTTTCAAACAGTGCAGGGGACGTTGTTGAGTTACCGGCTAATGTGGAGATTTATGATCCAAGTGAAGAGAATTTGAAACCACAGATTGTGCTTACCCAGTATTTGGTGTATACAGTGCCGGGTGTACCGGTAAATCCGTGGGAATATGTGCGTTCTATTTCAATGGAGGGGAATGAGTACATTCGCAGTGATGATGGGGTTTTTCGCGATATGTTGCCGGAAGAGGAACAGGAGAGAACTGAGATTCGTCCGGAGGAAGTGGCAGTAATACAGAATTTTGATTACGGGACACCCGGGGTATATGAAGTAGTTTACCAGATTACGGGAGCAGATGGTGTTGCCGGAACAGCCACATTGATTGTAGTGGTAAGCGAATGAGGAGGAGGATGAATGGATAACAAGCAAGGATTCGCAGTACAGATAGATCCTGTCAGCATGATAAAGGATGTCAGCAGGCAATGGTGGGTCATACTGATTCTCTCTTTATCTGCCAGTCTGTTTGCTTTTGTGTGGGCAGAGAAGACATATCAGCCTCGTTATACAGTTACTTCAACGTTTGTTGTGACGGCAAAGGGTATGAATAGCAATATCTATCAGAATCTTTCATCGGCAAAGGAATTGGCTGAGAGTTTCTCACATGTTCTGGACAGTAATGTGCTGAAGAAAAAAGTGACAGAGGATTTGGGGATGAGCAGCTTCAGGGCAGAAACTGCTGTCTCAATCCTTCCGGAGACGAATCTGATGGAGCTTACAGTGACGGCAGATTCTGCAATGGAGGCATTTTTGGTAATGCGTTCGATCATGAAGAATTATAACAGCGTTTCGGATTACGTAATTGAAAATGTGATACTTGAAGTACTGCAGAGTCCCAAAATTCCCACAGGTCCGATCAACAGTCTGAATTCCGGCGGAGTGGCAAAGAAAGCCTTTTTCATAGCAGCTGTATTTTTCACACTTTGTTTTGCCGCAGCTTCTTATTTTAAAGACACAGTGAAAAACGAAAAGGAATTTTCGGAAAAGGTTGACGCCAAGATGCTTGGACGGATTTATCACGAAAGGAAGGCAAAATCTTTGAGAGATCTGAAACATGTTCGATCGGTCTCTCTTTTGATTACCAGCCCTCTGTTGAGTTTTCGTTTTGTAGAGTCCAATAAAATGATGGGATCCAGGGTTCGGAGTCATATGGATAAAAAGGGTGCCAAGGTTGTACTGGTTACCAGTGTGACAGAGAATGAGGGAAAATCAACAGTTGCTGCGAATCTGGCTGTTTCTCTTGCGCAGGAGAATAAAAAAGTGCTGTTGATGGATTTTGATTTCCGAAAACCGGTTCAATATAAGATTTTGGAAATTTCGCCAGATAAGATTGCGAATCTGCCGGAGGCGCTGATGAAAAAAGGCGAATTGAAAAATATTATTCAGAAACATGAAGAAAGCAATTTATATGCCGTACTGAATAATAAGGCAACTGCTTCAATCAGTCCGTTGATGGAAAGCGGCGCAATCCAGAAAGCATTGGAATTTTTTCGAAATAAAATGGATTATATCGTTCTTGATACTTCACCGATGGCGCTTGTGTCGGATACAGAGGAGATTGCAAAGCTGGCAGATGTCTCTCTTCTGGTTGTTCGTCAGGATATAGCGCTTGCAAAGGAGATTAACGATATTATAGATGTTCTGAACGAGGCCGGAGGAAATGTGATGGGCTGTATCTTCAATGATGTGACGGGCGGACCAGTCAGCGGAGGCAGTCATTATGGATATGGAGGGTATTATGGAAGATACTATGGAAAACGGGCAGAATAGCCAGGAACTCAGTGCCGGTATTCTTTATCTGACAACACTCCTGGATGATATGTGGAGAGGCTTAAAGAAATTCTACTGGATCTGTATTCTGATCATCAGCGGTTCAGCTACGGTTTTCTTTATCCAGGCACAGCGAAGTTATAGTCCTGTGTACGAGGCATATTCTTCGTTTGTAGTAAATACAAAAACAGCATATGCTTATGAGAGTACTTATTATAATAAAACAGCGGCGGCACAGATGAGCAGGACATTTCCATATATTATGACCAGTGGTGTGCTGAATCAGGTTGTGGGGGAAAGCCTTGGGCTGAACTATGTACCTGCAAGTATTACCGCAGAAGCCATGGAGGATACGGCGCTGTTTACCATCCGGGTTAACGCAGGTGACCCGCAGATGGCATATAAGGTACTTCAGGCAGTTATTGATAATTATCCGACTGTGGCAAAATATATTATTGGAGATACGCAGCTTACATTGATGGATGAAAGCGGAGTACCGGAAAGTCCGGTCAATCCGCCCGATTACCTGTCAGATGCCATGCATGGATTAACAGCAGGACTAATGGTAAGTATGGCGTTATTATTCCTGTATGCAGTTACAAGAAATACCGTTCGAAGAGAAGAGGATCTGAAAAGCCGTCTCAGTATCAACAGTCTGGGAAGCATACCGAGAATCAGGCAGAAAAAGCGAAGCAACGAAAAAGCAAAATCACTTCTGATCGACAAAAAGAATCAGGCTGCTGTTCTTGGAGAAAGCTTTCGTGCTGTCCGTACAAAGATTCTCAAGGAGACGGAGAAATCAAAGATGCAGTATCTTATGATTACCAGTGCAGCAGCGAGCGAAGGAAAGACAACATTTGCCATGAATATGGCAATTGCACTTGCCAGCAAAGGTAAGAAAGTAATCTTGATTGATCTGGATCTGAGGAATCCTTCAGTGGCGCCTGGTATGCTGCAGGAGGAAAGCGAATCAGAGGAAACAAAAGAGCAGGAATATGGAATCAATGATGTACTGGAAGGAACGGTTACGGTGGATCAGGCACTTTATTCCTATGGCGAAAACGGTTTACGGATTCTGCCGTGTTTCAGACCGGTATCAAATCCAACCAGATTATTGGGAAGTGAGCAGATGAAGGGGATTCTTGATGAACTAAAGGGAGAAGCAGACTATATTCTTGTGGATACGCCTCCCTGCGGTATTATCTCAGATGCTTCACTGGTTGCCCGTTATATGCAGGGGGCGATTGTAGTAGTTCGTCAGGATTATGCAAGGATTGACAGAGTCATGACCGGGGTTGAGACACTTTCGGATACCGGTGTAAAGATGCTGGGCTATGTTTTGAATGGAACAGAGGCAGGCATAACAGGTTACGGATACGGTTATGGATATGGTTATGGATACGGCTATGGCTATGGTTATGGAAAAAGATATGGTTATGGCTATGGAAGAAGATATGGCTATGGATACGGCTATGGCTATGGTTATGGAGAAAAGAAGCACAGAAGAGGATTCAGAAGGCACAGGGAAACAGAAGAAACGAAAACTGCCAATGTTGAAGAAAAAGACAAATCATAAAGGCGTAATTGCAATATGCTGCACTATTTTCGTGTAATGTGCAGCATATTCCTTATCGCAGGGAGCGAACTGTGAGGATACTGAATGATATTATGTGAATAAACGAGGGAACAGAATGGAAAACAGAAACGAACTCACCGGAAGGCAAAAGAATTATATCATATTAAAAAGGGGAATAGACATCATTTTGTCACTTTGTGGAATTGTGATTCTTTCTCCACTGTGGCTGCTGCTTGCAGCTGCAGTAAAATGTGAAAGCAAAGGTCCGGTTTTGTTTAAACAGAAAAGGGTGGGAATCAACAAAAAACATTTTTACATATTAAAATTCCGTACGATGCGTACAGACACGCCTAAGGACATGCCAACGCATCTGCTTAAAAATCCGGATCAATATATTACGAAGGTTGGAAAATTCTTAAGGAAGACATCATTGGATGAATTACCTCAGATTTTCAATATATTGAAGGGAGATATGAGTATTGTAGGACCAAGACCGGCGCTTTGGAATCAGTTTGATCTGATTGAAGAAAGGGACAGGTATGGGGCAAACAGTGTGCTACCTGGTCTTACAGGCTGGGCACAGATTAATGGAAGAGATGAGCTTGAGATTCCGGAGAAAGCAAAACTGGACGGAGAATATGTGAAAAATATAGGTTTTGTGCTGGATTTGAAATGCTTTTTCAAAACAGTTCTATGTGTTGCGAAAGAGGATGGTGTTGCAGAGGGAATGGAGAAGGAAAGCTACAAAAATGAAAAAAAGGCAGTTGTTTTCGATTCTCAGGCAGCAGCAAAAAAATCTGAAGATTCGTCAGGAAGGGAGCATCAGGCATGAATAAGGTGCTGATTATAACAAATCATTCCTACATGCTGTATCAGTTCCGGAGGGAACTGATACAAGAATTAAGGAAGGAACATGAAGTGGTCTTAAGTATGCCATTTGTGGGGCATGAAGACGACTTTCAGGCAATGGGAATTCGTTGTATAGAGACGAATGTGGACAGGCGCGGAATCAATCCAAAGACGGATCTGAGATTATTGAAAAACTATTTTCGATTACTGAAGGAGGAAAAGCCGGATCTGGTGATTACGTATTCCATAAAGCCGAATGTCTATGCGGGGTATGCTTGTTCCAGACTGGGGATTCCGTATTATGCCAATGTTCAGGGGCTGGGAACGGCGTTTCAAAAGCCGGGGTTGACACAATTTGTGACTCTGCTTTACAAAACTGCTTTTCGTAAAGTGGAATCTGTATTTTTTGAAAATGAGGTGAATGCGGAAGAATTCCGAAAACGAAAAATTATATCTGAGGGGAAACAGAGAATTCTTCGTGGCGCTGGTGTGAATCTGGAATATTACAGTCAGCAGCCGTATCCCGCAGGAAATTCAGAAGGCAGACCAGTTCGTTTTTTGTATCTGGGACGTATTATGAAAGAAAAAGGAATAGATGAACTTTTTACGGCAGTCAGAAGACTTCGGGAAGACAACAATAAGTTTATTCTGGATTTGGTCGGTTTTTTTGAAGATGAATACAAGCAGCAGGTAGAAGAGATGCAGAAAGACGGAGTGGCTGTATTTTATGGATTTCAGCAAGATCCCCGCCCCTATTATGCCGCCGCTGATTGTATTGTATTGCCCAGTTATCATGAAGGTATGAGTAATGTCCTGCTTGAAGCGGCTGCCACAGGAAGAGCTGTTATTACAAGTGATATTCCGGGGTGTCGGGAAGCGTTAGAGAATGGAAAAACAGGTCTGTTGTGTAAAGCAGGAGATACGGACAGCCTGTATCAGGCAATGAAGAGATTTCTGGAAATGTCTTCCGGTCAGCGTGCCAAGATGGGGATAGCAGGGCGGCGGAAGATGGAAAAAGAATTTGACAAGCAGATGGTAGTGAGAGAGACAATGGAAACACTGAGGTGTTGAGATAATAAGGTCTGAAAATAACTTTGTGGGAGAAAGGACATCTTTGCAAAAAGAATAGAGAGGATTAATATGACAGGGAGTTATACCTTGGTTTTTGTTTGGGTGGGGTTTATTGCATTGGTTGGTCAATATGGCAATGTATATCAAACAGAGATTGTTGCCGGAAAAAAAGAGCGACGAGTCAGGTGGATGTTTGCATTTCTGGCATTTCTTCCGTTGATCTGGTGGGCGGCAACAAGAGGTGAGTTTATGGATACGGGAGGTTATATTACTGCCTATCGGACCATGCCGTCTTCGTTGGGGGAGATGGGTGCCTTTTTGGAAACCGTGAATAAGGACAAAGGCTTTTTTGCCCTGGGTGTTTTGATTAAGTCAATTGTTGGTGATAACTATGTGTATTATTTTGGGGTAATTGCGTTTATCCACGGAATGGCGCTGATTACTGTGTTTCGAAAATATTCTTCGAATTATTGGCTTACAATTTTTCTGTTTGTTGCATCCACAGATTATCTGTCATGGATGCACAATGGGATTCGGCAGTTTACGGCAGTATCCCTTATTTTCGCAGCTGCATCATTCATTTTAGATAAAAAATATGTGAAGACGATTTTGATTATTTTATTGGCTTCAACCATGCACCAGTCAGCCTTGCTGATGCTCCCGGTTATTTTTATGGTTCAGGGGAAGGCATTTAATAAAAAAACAGTAATGGCTTCTGTTGTAGTTCTGGTTGGTATGATGGCTGCGGATCGTTTTACCGGGATTCTGGACAATTTATTAGCGGATACCCAGTACACCAACGTAGTAAGCGATTGGCAGACCGGAAATGATGACGGTACCAATCCAATTCGTATCCTGGTATATTCTATGCCTACGCTTCTGGCATTTTTGGGCTATAAGGATATTCGCAAGGCTGATGATCCGGTCATTAATCTGGCTTGTAATATGAGTATGATTTCGACAGCTCTTTATTGTTTGAGCGGAGTGACATCCGGAATTTTTATCGGTCGTCTTCCGATCTATTGTTCACTTTATGGAACAGGGATTTTATTGCCATGGGAGTTGGAGCATATTTTTACGAAGAAATTGGCCGGAATGGTATTTATATGTATGATCGGTGGTTATCTGGTGTTTTATTATTATCAGACGCATTTTGTTTGGGGTGTTCTTTAAGATTCTACGAAGTGAGGAATAGGATTATGAGAAAAGAAAAAGGATTTGAGGGTAATGAAAAGCAGATTTTGCCGCCTCTGGTCAGTGTAATTATGGGAATCTATAATTGTGAACCAACGTTAGAGGAAGCAATTGAATCAATTCTATCCCAAACGTATACAAATTGGGAACTGATTATGTGTGACGATGGTTCCTCAGATGGAACCTGGGCTGTAGCGGAAAAATATCAGAAAAAGTATCCGGAAAAAATCGTATTGCTTAGAAATTCCCGTAATAAAGGACTCAATTTTACTCTGAACAAATGTCTGTCAAAAGCCCGTGGGCAATATATTGCAAGAATGGATGGAGATGACAGATGCTGCAGGAGCCGTTTTGAAAAGGAGCTGCAGGTGTTTGAGCAGGAACCGGAAATTGATATTGTGAGTTCGGACATGGAATTTTTTGACCACACAGGTGTGTGGGGGAAAATCAGCCATCCGGATTATCCCAAGCCAAAAGATTTTGTCTACGGCAGTCCCTTTTGCCACGCACCCTGTATGGTCAGGAAATGTGCGTTTGAAGCTGTCGGCGGCTATTCGGATGAAAAGCGTTTGCTGAGAGTAGAAGATTATCATCTTTGGGTAAAACTGTATGCGAAAGGATTCAGGGGGAAAAATATTCACCTTCCCCTCTATCAGATGCGGGATGACAGGAATGCCTATGCACGCCGGAAATTTTGTTACAGATTGAACGAATCCTATGTCAAACTTTTTCTGGTGAAAGAGTTAAAGCTTCCGGTATGGATGTCTGTTTATGCGCTGCGCCCTGTTCTTGTAGGTTTGCTTCCGAAGTTTGTATACGACAGGATGCATAAAGCCAGACTGGGAAGTCAGCAGACAATTTAGAGGAGAAAAAAGATGATACCAAAAGTTATTCATTATTGCTGGTTTGGGCGCGGAGAAAAATCCCCACTGGCGAAAAAATGTATCGAAAGCTGGCATAAATATTGTCCCGATTTTGAAATCATAGAATGGAATGAAGACAATTTTGATATTGTTGCGTATCCATACGCTCAGTATTGTTATGAAAATAAGAAATACGCTTTTTTAAGCGATTTTATCCGACTGATCGTTATAAACAGACATGGCGGAATTTATTTTGATACGGACGTTGAAGTTGTAAAACCGTTGGAATCACTTTTGGAGTGTGAGGCATTTTACGGCTTTGAAAATAGCAGCAATGTCAATACCGGACAGGGATTCGGAGCGGAAGCAGGTCATATTACCGTGCAGGCTCTGCTGCAGGAATATCTGAAGATTGAACCTGATTCCCAGGGAAATTACACGCTGGCGGCCTGCCCAAAGCTTAATACACAAGCTTTGTTGTCTCTGGGACTTGAACTGAATGGAATGCGGCAGACAGTGGCGGGGGCTGCAATTCTCCCGGTCGAGTACCTGAATCCTTATGATGATCCCACCGGGAGGCTGCGGAAAACCGACCAAACCTTTTCCATCCACTGGTATTCCAAGAGTTGGATTGGGAAAGGGGAGGTTATCCGAAGTAAGATTACGAAACCGTTTCACAGATTGTTTGGAACCGACTGTTTCAGAAGTTTAAGGAGAAGATAGATGATGGAACAAAACAATTCTTTTCCCGCGTATTCGATTGCAATCAGAACGTTGGGTACATCCGGAGAGAAATACAGAAAACTGTTGGACAGTATTCAGGGATTGACCGTACAGCCTGCTGAAATTTTGGTTGTTCTTCCGGAAGGTTATCAGCCGCCGAAGTACAGGTTGGGATGTGAGAGAATCATTTATTCTCCAAAAGGAATGATTATTCAGCGGTTAAAAGCTCTGGAATATATAAAAAGTGAGTTTGTGCTTTTCTGCGATGATGATGTGGAGCTTGCACCGGATTTTATTGAGAAACTTTATGACCCGCTGTGCAATTCCGGTTTTCAGTGTGCAGCAGGTCCTTTGCTTGAATTTTTCCCACCGGCAGGACCAAAGTATTGGCTGGCATCTCTTTTGGGAGGAGCCTGTGTGATGCTGCATGGCAGGAAAAAGAATTACGTCAGAATTTTGAAGACCGGAGGGTGGTCTTATAATCGTTCCATCGATACGAAATTACATAAAATATATCGGACAGAATCCCTTCCATGGACCTGTTTTTTCATTCGCACAGATGTAATGAAAAAGATTCAATTTGAGGATGAACAATGGTCAGAACGAAATGGCTATGCGGCTTTTGAAGACAGGGCGATGTTTTACAAATTGCTGAAAAACGGATACAGCTCCTGCGTTGTGTCAGATGCCTGTTATAAACATAATGATGGACAAACATCCACAAGAAAACTTCGTCTGGAACCTGTTTATGCAAGAGCATTCAACCATTATGTATTCTGGCACAGATACATTTATACCCTTTCCAGGCATTGGGGAGCACGTCTTTGGGCGAAGCTTTGTATTGGTTATTACATAAATCTGCAGAAAATATATCACATTCTTCTGGTGAACGCGGGAAGGGAAGAGCGGGAAGTTCTACTCACTGTAAAGCGGGGATTTAAAGATGCGAAAGCGTTTGTGAAAAGCTCAGAATACGCAAAACTTCCGAAGGTGATATTGTAAAAATGAAAAGAGAAGGATTATGAAAAAGAAAATACTTGTTGTTTTTACGGGAGCAATGGAGTTGGGCGGAATCGAACGTAGTTTGCTGGGGCTTTTGGATTCCTTTGATTATGAGCAGTATGATGTGGATCTGTTTCTGTATGCTCATCACGGACCGCTGTTTTCCCTGATAAATCCCAGGGTCAATTTATTGCCGGAGGTCAAAGAACTGGCTTACTTAAGGGAGTCGATGAAGGAAAAATTGGCACATGGCTGTTTCCTTTCTGCTGCAATGCGGTTGAAGGATGGGATTGTCTCCCATATAAAGGAAGTGGATTTTGACCGGACCTGGGCGTCAATCATGCGTAGGTGTGCCCCCAAACTGAAAACCCATTATGATATGGCGATCAGCTTTTTCCGGCCGTTTGATTATATATCAGAAAAGGTTGATGCAGACCTGAAAATAGGATGGATACATACTGATTATTCCAGTTTTGATATCAACACAACGGCGTTGTTCAAAGATTATGAACGTCTGGATATGATTGCAGCAGTCAGTGAAGAATGCAAAAAATCTTTTTGTTCCTTATTTCCACAGTTTAATGACAAGACAATTGTTGTTGAAAATATTTTGTCGAAATCTTTTATTCTTAAGCAGGCAGCGGATAAGATGGATGATCCGCTGTTTAAAAGAGAGGAAGATTTTGCATTGCTTTCTGTTGGACGTTATTGTACAGCCAAAAATTTTGATAATATACCTGCCATTTGCAGGATTTTAGTGGAAAAGGGGCTTCCTGTCCGTTGGTATCTGATCGGGTTCGGCGAGGATGAAGCATTGATCAGAGATAAAATCAGGGAAAGCGAAATGCAGGATCATGTGATTCTCCTTGGAAAAAAGGAAAACCCCTATCCATATTTTAAAGCCTGTGATCTATATGTTCAGCCAAGTAGATATGAAGGAAAATGTGTTGCGGTGCGGGAGGCACAGATGCTTTGTAAACCTGTTGTTATTACAAAATATGCCACAGCTTTCAGTCAGCTGCAGGATGGTTATGACGGAATGATTGTGCCGATGGATAATGAAGGCTGCGCCGATGGAATCGCTTCTATACTGCAGGACAAAGAAAAAAGACAGTTGCTGATCGATCATATGCAGACAGGCGACTACACGAATGTAAATGAGATCCGGAAGATTTATGGACTTATGAGTACGCAAAATGAGGAGTGAAAGGATGAATATGCAAAGACCATTGGTTAGTATTATAGTTCCGGTGTATAATGTGGAGAAATATCTGGAACGCTGCATACAAAGTCTGGCCCGGCAGACACTGAACGATATAGAAATCATTCTTGTGGATGATGGGTCTTCCGACAGCAGCAGTTTGTTGTGTGACAAATTTGCTGAACGTGACAGGCGGATACAAGTCGTCCATAAGGAAAATGGGGGATTGAGCAGTGCACGCAATGCCGGTTTGGAGATTGCTTCGGGAAGGTATGTTGGTTTTGTAGATTCCGATGATGATGTGGAACCAGATATGTATGAAAGGATGTCAGCCATAGCGGAAAAGTACCAGGTTGATTTTGTTATGGCTGATTATCTCCGCATTTTCGCCGATGGCAAAAAGGCTTTGAAAACACTGGATATTCAGGCGGGACTTTACGACAGACAAAAAATCAGGGATGATATATTTACTGAACTGATCATGAAGGAAAGCATTGATTATGGGCCGCTTTTGTCTGTATGGCATTGCCTGTATCGAACGGATTTTCTAAGAGAACATTCCCTTCGCTTTGATGAAGAAGTACGTTGGTCAGAGGATAACATATTCAGTGCTGTTATGGGATATTATTGCGGCAGCTTTTATTACATGCGGGGGGAGGCGCTGTATCATTACTACCAGAATGAGGGAACGATCACAACTTCTTACCGAAAAGGCGCATGGCAGGTATACTGCACAATGAACGATCATCTGCATGATTTTTTTGATAAGATAAAAGATTACAATTTTGAGCGTCAATTAAAGCTGCATATGATCTATTATGCCTGTAATTGTATTGAGCAGACTAAATTTTTAGAGAAAGAACAAAGTCTGCAGCAGATACAGGAGATCCTGCATGATTCTCATCTTACGGAAGCATTTAAGCATTTTCGGCTTCCAAAGATTTCAGTGAAATTGAAACTTCAGCTTTTGCTGATGAAATGGAAGTGGGGATGGGTCATTTACAAAATCAGGAGATAAATTATGCCAGAAGTATCAATTATCATACCTGTCTATAATAAGGCGGAATATTTGGAAAAAACGGTCAGATTACTATTAAAAAACTGCATATCGGATATAGAACTGATTCTTGTAGATGATGGTTCTTTGGATGGCAGCGGTGAAATTGCCGATCGGTTGGCAGAGCAGATTGATGATTATGAAATCAAAGTCATCCATCAGAAAAACCAGGGAGTGTCTGCAGCAAGAAATCGGGGGCTTGCTGCCGCACGGGGAGAATGGATATGGTTTGTGGATGCGGACGATATTCCGGATGCCGGGTTTGTTGAAAAAGCGATGGAACAAAGTAAACAGGAATCGTTTGATGTTTTTGCAGGGAATTTTGAGAAGATGAATGGCAACAGCATTACATCCGTTAAGAGTCCCAGAGAAGGCATTGTGGACCGGATAGGATTAGCAGATCTTTTTGTAGAACTGCAGCCGTCAACCGGCTACTTTGGCTACTTATGGAATAAAATCATCCGACGCCAACTGATTGAAAAACACAATATTTCTTTCCGGGAAGGGCTGACACTTGCTGAGGACCTGGATTTTATGATTTCTGTATATCAATGTGCTGAAAAGATTTTCTTCTCTCCATACTGTGCGCTGCGGTATCGTGAGGATGCCATGAATGCCTCAAGAGAGAAGAAAATTGATTATAAAGCACAGCTTAAGATTCAGATAAAGGTCAGGGACTGGTTTTGTGAGATTGGAAAGGACCAGCAGTATGAGAGATTCTTAAAGATCAATATTACAAAATATGCTGCATTCATTCTTTTTTATGCAAATGAGGAGGGACAGCCTGTTGCGGATCTGGCAAAGGAGCTGCTTGCAGATTCCGCGGTGAAGGAGTCTCTTGTTGACTGGGATGATCCGGGCGTGATGGGAAAACTTGCATATTATTTAAAGCGGGAGCAGTTTCATAAGATGCAGAGATACTTAAACTTTCGGAATTTTGTAAGAAAAGTTTATCGGTTAGGAGGGAACATACGATGTCGAAAGAATTGACCGCAGCAGAGTTAAAGACAGTGGAACTTGATATTCTGAAATATCTGAGAGATTTGTGTGAGCGCATGAACCTGAAATATTATCTGATGGGAGGAACCTTGTTAGGGGCTGTCCGGCATCAGGGATTTATCCCCTGGGATGACGATATTGATGTTATGATGCCGCGGAAAGATTATGATCAGTTGATTGCGTATTTTAGGGATCATCCTAAGGGACGTTATCAATTGGCGGATTATGCTTTGCAGAAAGATTATAGTTTTCCCATCGGCAAGCTGATGGATACGGATACCGTTTTAGTTTCCAATACCGTGCGAACCTGTAAAAATGCCGGAGCATTTATTGATATCTTTCCTTTGGACCGGGTAAAAGATATTGAGGATGTCCGTACACGGGGAGAGCAGCTTGGCAGATATAATACATTTATACATGTTTTCAGCAGAATGCTGCCGGAGGACTATAAAGCAGAAAAGAAGAAATGGAGCTTCAAGGAGGCTCTGGTTTACAGGAAAAACAGAGTCATGGGATTGCAGCGGCTGATCAGAAAATATGATCAGATCTGCCGTGCATATAATGACCAGGAGACAAAGTACAGCGCCTATATTGGCTGGATTCTGCATGATCGGGAGATATGGTCAGATGAGCTTCTGGGAGAGGGAACAGAAATACTCTTCGAAGGGGAAGCTTTTAATGCGCCAAGTGATTACAAAAGTTTTCTGGAAATCGTATATGGAGATTACATGCAGCTTCCGCCGGAAGATAAAAGGGTTACACGTCATAGTTTCAAAGTTTACTGGAGGGATAGATGATGGGCGATATGCCATTGATTTCAGTGATTGTTCCGGTATATAAGGTGGAAGCGTATCTGGCAAGATGTATCGAATCGATTATCAGACAAACCTATGAAAATATTGAAATCATATTGGTGGATGATGGAAGTCCGGATCGCTGCGGTATCATCTGTGATGAATATGCAAAAAAGGATCATCGAATCCAGGTGATTCATAAAGAAAACGGCGGCCCGGGACCATCGACAGCCAGAAATGCGGGTCTGGATGCTGCCCGGGGAGTTTATATCAGCTTTGTGGACCCTGATGACTGTATGCATCCCAAAATGCTGGAGACGTTATATGCGGCGATGGACTGTCGTGAGGATGTCATAGTTGTTTGTAAATATTATTTACTTCCGGATACTGCGGCTGATGAATACGATAAGTTTTTCAGGCAGAAAGAAGAGAACTCTGAGAGGAAGATCTCATCTCCGGAAGAATTTATGGAATATGCGATAACCAGCAGGGAATATCAGTCCGTATTATGGAATAAGCTGTTTCCTGAAAAATTATTTCAGGAGGGAAGCGTTCGTTTTGTGGAAGGGGTATTTCACGAAGATATCATGGTTGCGGTGCAGTTAATCCTGAATGCCCGGGAAATCGTTGAAATATCGGATCATTTATATGTATATACCCAGCGGGAGTGCAGTACTATGCACAGTTTTTCTGCAAAAAGAAGTTCAGATGCATTGGATGCATATATATTTGAAACAGCATGTTTGAAAAAATATGGGGCAAAAGGAATTTCCCGAAAAATGGCATTATATAAATTGGATCAAATTGTGTTCCGATATATTGATTATAAAGAAAACTATCCGGAGGACTTATCAATCAGGAAGATGGTACATAAAAAATATAAAAAAATGTACTGGCAGGCATTTTCATATTTGACGTTCAAAGAGAAGATTGACAGGTTTCTTTATTACATCAGTCCGGAACTGCATGAGAAAATTTATCCCCATAAAGAACAGAAGAATTGAGAGGAATCGAAAAAATGAGCAAGGAGCCATTAATATCCGTTATCATTCCCGTATATCGTGTGGAACGCTTTTTAAGCAGATGCATCGATTCTGTGATTGGACAGACATATAAAAATCTTGAGATTATACTGGTGGACGATGGAAGCCCGGATCGCTGCGGGGATATCTGCGATGAATATGCATGTAAGGATCAGAGAATCAAGGTGATTCATAAGGAGAACGGCGGGGTGTCTTCTGCGAGAAATGCGGGATTGGATATCGCAAAGGGAGCGTATGTCACCTTTATAGATTCGGATGATTATTGGGACAAGCATTATATGGATGAAATGTTAAGACTTCTCAGGAAACATGATGCAGATATTGTAAGATGCGATAATATATCTGTATTTGAAGATGGGCGGGTTGACAATTGCGAGCCGCGCTTTGAGGAAGTCTGTTTTACAGCAGAGGATGAAAGAAATTATAGTCATCCATACTATAGATTGGCATGTCATATGCTGTTGATCAGCAGAAAGCTGATCACAGATGAGATCCGATTTGATACTACACTTGCGGTTGGAGAAGACAGTGTATTTGTAACCCAGTTACTCTTGAATTCCCGAAAGGGTATTGTATATACACCTCAGAAGTTATATTATTTTGTTCAACACGATGACAGTTCCCGTTATCAGAAGAATAATAGTTTGCTGGAGGCATTTTATATCAGACAGCATCTTGATTTACCGGAGAAGGTCTATCAATCCTGGGCTTCGGATTTTGCAGAACGGTGCTGTATCGAATATATTGCACTTTTGAAAGAAGGCGTCCATGAAAATAAAGAACGGATGCAGCAGATTGTTCAGTATATAAAAGAATATAAAACATATGGAGAACATGCCTTAGGAAACGGTGGGTTTGCCAGAATGCTTTTCCGGATGTTGTGTGGTTCTCCAAAACTTTTTAATTTGATATATAAGACACGTTACAGGAATTAGAGTAGTAGAGTGTGTCTGCATTTTATAAAGGAATAAAAAATGATTAAAGTAGCGATTGTTACAAAAAAAATGGTAATCGGCGGAACGGAAAAAGCATTGATTCCGATGTTAAAACAGTTTGACCCGCAGGAATATGAAGTGGATCTTTACTTACAGGAGCCGGGCGGTGCATTGTATGAAGAACTTCCGGAATGGGTTCATCCGATTAAGCTGCCTGTCTTTGGTGAAATGTCTTTGAAAGATAAGATACGCCATCCGCTGCGGCTGGCAGATGCAATGTTAAAAAGAGCAGCCATGAATGAAGACGAGCCATATTATAAACAGTGCGAGCGGGCATGTCATTGTATGCCGATGGTCGAAAAGGAATACGATATTGCGATTGCCTATCACGCACCGGATGCGGTTCCGTTCTTTTATGTAATTCATAATATGAAAGCACGTAAGAAAATCATGTGGCTGCATTTTGATATTGAACAAACAAATGCTGTAAATGCCCTGGCAAAAAAATATTTCAGCAAGTATGATAAAATCTTTGCTGTTTCGAATCAGGCAAAAGAGACTTTTGAGCGGAACTACCCAGAAATGGCTGATAAGTCGGAAGTGTTCTACAATCTGGTAGATACGGAAGGAATCATCAGGCAGTCTGAGTGCGCCCCTTCTTATCAGGATGCATTTTCCGGCATACGGATTCTTTCGATTGGAAGACTGACGGAGCCAAAGGGCTATGATTTATTCCTGCCTGTGCTCCGCAGACTGTTGGATGAGGGATACGATTTACGGTTTTATATCTGCGGAGACGGAGAAAAACGTCAGGAGCTGGAAGGGCAGATCAGGCAGCTTCAGTTAGACGACCGCGTGCTGCTGCTGGGAATGCAGAGTAATCCATATGGATTTTTGAAAGATTGTGATATCTATGTTCAGCCTTCCCGCTTTGAGGCATTTTGCACGACAACCAATGAAGCAAGGATTTTCTGCAAGCCGGTTGTTGTTACGGATGTCTGTGGAATGCGGGAGCAGTTTGAGGATCACGTAAACGGTACGATTGTCCCATTGAATGAAGACGCGTTGTATCATGGCGTGAAAGAGCTGGTGGAGGATGGAAAGCTCCGGGAAATCTATAGGGACAATTTGGCGGCATTGAAACTTGACAGGAAGATTGATCTAAAAAAATTATTTTAATAATGAGGAAAATATGAATATTGCTATGATTCTTGCCGGAGGAAAAGGCAGCCGGTCAGGACTTAATTATCCAAAACAATTTTATGAGGTGCAGGGGAAGCCGGTATTGGTATATACGCTTGAGAAGTTTCAGGCGGCTCCTTCCATAGATTCTATCTGCGTAGTCTGTGCAGAGGAATGGAAAGAAGAAGTATGGTCTTATAAAAAACAATTTCATATCGAGAAATTATGTGGAGTAGTTACCGGAGGTACCACCGGCTTGAAGTCGGCATATAACGGTTTACTTGGTATGGAATGGGCTTCCGAAAATGATTTTGTGTTGATTCACGATGCGGTGAGACCGTTTATTGATCAGAAGGTGATTGAAGATAACATTGCAGTGGCGCATAAATATGGTCTTGCCATGACAGCGGTGGATTGTGTGGAAACATTGGTTTATGCTGAGGATGGCTGCTATGCCGAACGTTCTATCCCGCGTGATGGGCTGAAACGTATACAGACACCTCAAACATTCAGGATAGGAGATATTCTGAAATTATTCAGTCACACAGATTTGGATGCCAGTAAAGAGCCGTCGGCTTTCGCTTTATGGATGGCAGCAGGAAATCCGATTTACTGTTCGAAAGGAAATGAAAAAAATATTAAACTGACATACCCGGAAGATATTGACTATTTTACAAGATTGTTCTCTTGAGAATTTTAGTTTCTTAAGAATTGTGTTTCAGAAGGAGAGTTTATGAAATTTAAACGTAGTATAAAAAATATTATGATGGCAGTTATCTCGCAGATTATTGGTGTGGCGCTTGCCATTATGATTCCAAGATTGGTTATTACCGGATATGGTTCAGAGGTAAATGGATTGCTGAGTACCATCGGGAACATCTATACTTATCTGGCGTTAATCGAGACAGGTATCGGAACAGTTGCAGTTCAGGCGCTTTATAAGCCGGTGGTGGAAGATGACAAAAAGAGAATCAGTCAGATTGTGGCTGCAACCCGTCGGTATTATCATAAATTTACAACATTCTATTTTATTGCAATGGTGATTGCCTCATTTTTGTTTCCTTTTATTTATGCGGGAGAAATTAAGTATTGGGCGATTGTGGCAATTATGCTGCTTCAGGGGATGGCAAGTGTTCTTAACTACTGGCTTATAGGAGCCTATGGACCGATATTGAATGCAGAAGGCAAAAATTATGTTGATAACAGAGTAAAAATGTTCACAACAATTTTGACGAATGTAGTCAAGATTATATTGGTTAGCAGACTGGTAAATATTGTACTCTTGCAGTTGAGCTATTTTATTATCTCGATGATTTCCATTGGCATTTATCTGGTTTATTTTAAAGTGAATTATAAATGGCTGGATTTTAAAGAAGAAGCAGATATGGGAGCTTTGAGTGAGCGGAACTCTATGGTACTTCACCAGATAACCACTCTGATAACCACCAATACAGACACAATTGTTATTTCAATCTTTTGCGGTCTGAAAATGGCAAGTGTATATGCGATTTATAATCTGATCTTTGGGCAGATGAGTTCTATGTTCAGTATTATTTTTAATTCGGTCAGTTTTACTTTGGGACAGACGTTTAATGAAAATCGGAGTAGATACTTAAGACTGCATGATACTTATAAAACCTGCTATTGCTGCACTGTGTATGCAATTTATTCTATAGGGTATATTCTGATTCTTCCTTTTGTGTCACTCTATACAAAAGGTGTTACAGATATTCCATATGTAGATATAGGAATTGCCTTTTTGTTTGCTTTAAATAATATTTTGTGGAACTGTCGTCAGACAGAAAATAATTTGATCTATGTTGCAGGTCATGTTAAAAAAACAGTTTCACGTAACATAGCAGAGTCTACGATTAATATTCTGGCATCTTTGCTTTTTGTTCACTTTTGGGGAATCTATGGTGTACTTTTGGGAACAACGCTGGCATTTCTGTACAGAACCAATGATGTGTTGTTATATGTAAATCATCGGATTTTAGACAGAAGCGCAAAACGTTCTTATATTACGGTAATTACAAATTTTGTTTTGTTTGGCGGAGCAGTTGTAGTAGAGAAACTTTTACATAACTACCTGATGCAGACAATTACAAATTATTTTATCTTTATTAAATGGGGATTTATCATTGCCATTCCTACGGTTATCGTTTTCTTTGTTGTCAATTTTATTACAAATATAGATGCAGGACGTTTTCTTCTGGAAATCGTAAAAAGGCACATACCCGCGAAGCATTAAATTAAGAGAGGAGCAGTTATGGAACAAAAGAAAACCCGGCTTGCAGCAGGGAGCAGAAGATTAGACTATCTGGACAACACCAAAGCATTTGCAATGCTTATGGTAGTTCTGGGACATTGTTCGCTTGTCAATACCTACCCGGTCCTTTATCAGTGGATTGGTTCTTTCCATGTACCAGTGTTTTTTGTGATATCGGGTATTTTATTGGGAATAAAAAAAGAGCGTAAAGGTGATGTAACATATGATCTGGCAAAAAAGCTTAAGACATACATGCTTCCCTTTTATGTGTTTTCCTTGTTGAATATCTTTGTTGTGGGCGGGTTGAAGTATCTTGCTGACACAAACGAAGGAGTAACATTTGTAAAAGACTGGTTGTTCAATGTTTTAATGCTCAATGGGCGTGCGGCGAATTGGTTTTTGTCATGCTTGTTTTTAGCCGAATTGATCTTTATCTTTGAATTAAGACATTTCCGTTTGGAAATTGCGGCAGCAGTAAATGTAGTTTTGGCAGCAGCAGCACTTGTGTTACCTCATAATGTTACGATTGTACTGGTTTTCTTTGAAAGTTTTCAGGGGCTGTTATGTTTAAATGCCGGATACCTGTTATACATAAAAAGGAATTGGCTGAAAGAGCATATAAAACAGGGAATTTTTCTATTATTAGCCATTGCCTATATTATAATTCTTGTTCTAAATGGAAATACGGCAATGAATGGGCTTGAGTCTGGAAACTATCCTTTCCTGTATTATTTTGAGATTCTTCTGGGTTCTATCGTAATTCTTGTGATATTCAGAAAAATCGCATCCAGGCCTTTAAAGCTGATCACATGGATTGGACAAAATACGATTGTTCTTCTGACTACACATCAGACAGTATTGGAACTGATCTGGGTTATTGATGAACATTCATTTGGATTGCTGAATAAAATGAATGGTGCATTGCCTTTTGTACTTTGTATGATTGTAGTTCTGATTGAAATACCTGTGATATGGATTTGTAATCACTATTTGTATTTTCTCTTTGGAAAAAAGAAGCCCGGAACAATGTGAAATCCATATAGTTGCATAGTGGAGGGAAAAGAATGTGCACAGTATTGAAAGATTTTTACAATAACATAGGAAAGAAAGTCAGTTTCTGGCTGCCGCTGATCTTGTTTTCGATTGCAGGTTATGGATTTTCCATATGTAACAGAACGGTAAGTGTCGATGATCTGGCTGGAGATGTTTATTTGGGAAGCCAGAAAGCGATGTTGGCGGCTACAAGATGGGGGCAGGTATTTTGGATGAAAGTGGTATCTATTCCTGTTTTTTCCCCATTTATTAATAAGTTTCTGGGAGTCTGCTTTTTTTTCTGTGCAGCCTGTGTTATGGCATGTATTTTTTATTACCTGAAAAAAGGTGAACAGCAAGTCTGGTCTTATACGGTTATGGCATCAATATTGCTTACCTATCCTTTGATGAATGAAATCTGGGAATTTAATGGTGCCAATATGATAGTAACCGGTAATCTTCTGTTGGCTGCACTTGTACTACTGGGGATATTAACATCCTCTGCTTCACAGTGGAAAGTACTCCTTTGTTCAGGGGTCGTACTTTCTATTGTGGTGTCCAGTTATGAATCGGGAGCTTTTGCATATGTAACCGCAGTCTGTGCAATCTTATTTTATAAATATTGTATCACAGATCAGAAGAAATCCTCCTGGACGAAGTGGTTTTTGGAAGGGATTAAATTTGCTGTGCCGTTGGTTATTGCTGTGATGCTGCGGTTTATTATAGGGGGATTCTTAATCTGGGTAAACCATCTGTCGTATAGAAGTAACGGAAATACGGAAATAGGATGGGGCAATCAGTCAGTACCTGATACCATAATATCCGTATTGAAATCCATAGGGATAGGGTATGGTTTTCGCGGCTTGGTCTATTTCCCTATAACAGTTTTTGTAGGAATGGCAGTCTTATTTGTCATTATATGTATCGTTATGGTCTGTAGACAGAGAAGAATACTTCCTGTAATTCTGGGGGGGATCGTAGTGCTGTCTCTGTTCTTACTGCCGATGATTCAGGGAAGTTCCATGCAATATCGTACCGCTCAGACAATCACTGTGTTTGTAGCTTTTGCAGCATTTCTGGTGATGGAGTTTGCGTTTTCCTTGAAACGAAAGTGGATAAGGGCAGGAAGCGTGGTAATTGGTCTGTTTCTTGCATGGCATCAGAGTGCTTACTTAAATCAGGTTTTTGCATTGAATAATCAGCGTTCTGATAATGAGATTGCTGTTGTACATGAGATCGGTCCCCGCTTATTGAGAGATTTTGAGAAAAAGGAAATAGTATTTGTGGGGAATTATGATATGGGAGAATGGATACAGTCTAAAATCACGGTGAATGAAGATACCTTATCTGGAAAGTTGTATTCAAAAATATTGGGGAGAGGACAAACAGAGCAGTATGATCCAAGTGAGGATGAGTTCATTGGAACAAACGTGAATTCTGTATTGGAATGGTCAAGTTATGCATTTGGGAACCAGAGTATGATGGAGGAGTTGTTTTCCTATTGCGGATACGACATTCAGGTAATGGAACCGTTTTCCTGGGAACGTTATGAGAACATCTGTCAGATTGCGTATGAAAAAGGGATGAAGCCTTTTGAAATAGCAGATATGGGTGATTATCTTGTTGTATGTCTGGGAAAGTTGGAAAGGGATGCCAAACAGTAAGGGATCTGAATTGGAGGATTACATATTATTATGGGAAAAAACATCGTTGCGTATTACAAAGGTAAAATAAAAAAAGAATGGAAAATAGCATTTTTTTCTACCTTGGCTATTGGAATATTAATACATATTTATAAATTCACGAATACGCTGCCAAATCGTGATGCAGTATATAATTATTATGCGGATCAAAATATCGTGGGATCCGGACGCTGGTTTTTAACTGTTGCAAGCGGACTTAGTTCCTGGTTTGATCTGCCATGGATAAACGGTTTACTTTCTATTATTTTCATTGGGATTGCTGCAGCAGTAATCGTAGATGTTTTTGATTTACAGAATCCGGTACTGATTGGATTGATCGCAGCATTATTAGTTTCTTTTCCGGGAATTACAGAAACATTTTTCTTTGAGTATACGGCAGATGGATATATGGTGGCCATGCTGCTTGCCGCACTTGCAGTAAGGGTTTCCAAAATCAGGAGCGATCGTAAAAAATCTAACTGGGTATCCATTGGTTTTGCAATGGTTTGTATTTGTTTCACCTGTGGAATATATCAATCGTATGTTTCTTTTGCTTTGATTTTAGCTATTTGTTATTTTGTATATGAGCTATTGGAAGATAAGTATTCAAAAAAGGAATATATGCGCTGGATTGGAAGCCAGGTTTTTATTTATGGCGTAGGATTAGTTTCCTATTATGTAATTTGGAAGGTTTGTCTGGTTTTAGAGCATACTCAGGTCAATCACTATCAGGGAATTGATCAGGTTGTTTTAGATTTTAAAAATATCCTGCTGGGAATCAAAAATTCAATAAAATCCACCGCATTATTTTTCTTCCAGTACAATGTTTTGGAACAGGGATGGACGTTATATGCTGTTTTAAATGCTGCATTTTTAGTAAGCCTGCTCATCGTATTGTATGCTGCGGTACGAAACAGTGGGCTTTGGAAAAGACATTTTTCTTTTGCTATGTTTATTCTTGCATTTGTAGCAATTCCGTTTGCGGCATGTATCTGGTATTTTGCTTCCCAGGGAATAACAGAGTATCGCCCCATGATGCTTCAGAGTTTGTGTCTGCTTTATATTTTTGAGGCGATTCTGGCTGATCGGTGGCTGAAAAACCGTTGGAGTAATTTTATAGGGCTTCTTTTGAGTGTTATTGTTTTTAACTTTGGTATTCAGGCGAATATATGTTATTATTATTTGGACAAGTGCCATGAGTTTTCTTATGCGATGGGAGCTGAAATGATGACACGGATTCATATGCTGGATGAAGGAAATCTCAAAAAAATAGCAATTGTTGGAACTACATATCCTCAGACAAAATTACAGGATGAACCAGGGGCAAAAGACCTTTATAATTTTATTCCGTCATTGGAAAAAAATATCCTGTTTAATCAGGAACATGCAGTGTTGTTTTTGGAACATGTATTTGAATGTAAATTAAGTGCGGTCGGCAACAGTGAATTAGAGAAGCTGGGAAATTCCCCGGAAGTGAAAAATATGGATAATTGGCCGGCGAAAGATTCGATTCAGGTTATAGGTGAAACAGTAGTTATTAAGTTGGCAGAAGTGGAAGATTCTGAAGAATAGTGCAGGAGGAATCAGTAAATGTTATCAGTAATTATTCCATCTTATCATGAGCTGGAAAATATACATAGAGCGGCAGACAAAATTTCTGAATTATTGGACGGGCAGGAAATCCCTTATGAACTTTTGTTTGTGAATGATGGCTCTGCGGATGAGACATGGGCCTGTATTGAGAAAGAAGCGGCAGATAGAAAAAATGTACGTGGATTATGCTTTTCCAGAAATTTTGGAAAAGAGTCTGCGATATTTGCAGGCCTTGCGAATGCAGAAGGTGACTGTGCAGTGGTGATTGACTGTGATCTGCAGCATCCGCCGGAGAAAATTATTGAAATGTACAATTTGTGGAAGGAAGGGTATGATATTGTTGAAGGCGTGAAAGCAAGCAGGGGAGAAGAAAGTTGTTTTCACTCTTTTGCAGCGAAATGTTTTTACGGTATGATCAGTGATGCTGTTGGAATGGATATGTCCCGTGCTTCAGATTTTAAGCTTATGGATCGTAAAGTGATCAATGCGCTTCTAACCATGCGGGAGAAGAATGTTTTTTTCCGTGCGCTTTCTTTTTGGGTTGGTTATAAGACGATCAGCGTGGAATTTGACGTGCAGCCAAGAACAGAAGGGGAATCTAAGTGGTCCGTGATGTCATTGGTAAAATATGCTTTTTCTAATATATCCTCTTTTTCAACCGCTCCAATGCAGATTGTAACGATTCTTGGCTGTGTCATGCTGATCGCATCCGTGATATTTGGAGGGATCTCACTGGTTCAGAAAATAACAGGAGTTGCATTGGGAGGATTTACAACCGTCATTTTGCTTCAGCTTTTCATCGGAAGTATTACGATGTTGAGTCTTGGTGTGATTGGGTATTATATATCAAAAATTTATGAAGAAATTAAAGGACGTCCCCGATATATCATTTCAGAAACCTGCGGGAGAGAGAAAAATTGTGAAGAAACTATTTGATAAGGTGTTTTTAAAGTTTATTTTAGTCGGAATACTGAACACACTTTTTGGTACAGCAATTATGTTTTGTTTCTATAATGTGTTTCATTTTAGTTACTGGATATCTTCAGCGGCAAATTATGTATTTGGGAGTGTGTTGAGCTACTTTTTAAATAAATATATTACGTTCCAAAACAAAGAGCGAAATGCATTGACGATTGTAAAGTTTATCATTAATATTACAGTATGTTATGGGATTGCTTATGGAATTGCAAAACCTCTTGCCGCCCATATCTTATCCGGGTATGCACAATCCATTCAGGAAAATGGTGCAATGTTGGCAGGAATGTGTCTGTTTGTAATTTTAAATTATCTGGGACAGCGTTTTTTTGCATTTAAACAATAAGAACAGAGAGAAAGTCAAAGGAGGAGACAGATGAAACAAAGATTGGCAGACTATGTAGCAGATTTTCTGGTTGCTCATGGCGTAACAGATTGCTTCAGCGTGGTCGGAGGAGGAGCCATGCATCTGAACGATGCACTTGGTCATAAAGAAGGACTTCAGGTAACCTATAATCATCATGAACAGGCGTGTGCGATTGCGGCAGAAGCATATGCACGTTTGGATAACAAGATCGCAGCCGTTTGTGTTACTACCGGACCGGGCGGAACCAATGCATTGACCGGTGTTTTGGGCGGGTGGCTGGATTCTATCCCTATGTTCATTATCAGCGGTCAGGTGCGTTATGATACTACGGCAAGATATGCCATGCAGTTCACAGATGGGATGCCGTTAAGGGCAATGGGAGATCAGGAATATGATATTGTTAAATCTGTAGAACCGATGACGAAGTATGCTGTAATGATTGAAGACCCAAAACAAATTCGATATGCGCTGGAAAAAGGGTGGCATTTGGCAACAACGGGAAGACCTGGTCCGGTGTGGATTGATATTCCGGTCAATTATCAGGGAAGTTATATCGAAACAGACCATCTGGAAGGATATGATCCGACGGAAGATGATTCAAAGCTGCCGCCAGGTGTTGATGATGAGGTGGTCAGCGCTGTACTGGAAAAAATCCGCAAAGCCAAACGTCCGGTATTTCATGCAGGCTATGGTATCCGGTTGTCCGGAGGCTACGAGGCTTTCCGCTCTGCGGCAGAAAAACTGAATATTCCGATTGTGACCTACTGGAATGCAGTGGATCTGATTGAGGATGAGAATCCGCTTTACTGCGGCCGGGCAGGCAATATGGGAGATCGGCCGGGAAACTGGGCAATTCAAAATGCAGATCTGATCCTTGCAGTTGGGACACGTATCTCTATTCGGCAGGTGGGTTACAACTGGAAGACCTGGGCGCGGGCGGCAGAAGTAATTATGGTTGATATCGATCAGGCAGAGATGAAAAAGCCGACACTTCATGTAGAGATGCCTGTCTGGGCAGATGCAAAGGACTTTCTCCAAAAACTGGACAAGGCGGCAGAAACATCTGCTCCTGTGTATCGTGGAGAGGAATGGCTTGAAACTTGTCAGAGATGGAAGCAGGAGTATCCGGCTGTTGTACCAGGACAATGGGAGGAAAATGGAGAAACTGCAAATGTTTATGCCTTCGTTCGCCATTTAAGCAGCCAGTTGCCGGAAAACAGTCTGACTGCTGTATCCAACGGCGCTTGCTGTGTTGTGGGAAATCAGGCTTATGTAATAAAGAAAGGAAGCCGCATGGCGAATAACAGCGCTGTTGCGAGTATGGGCTATGGCTTACCGGCCGCAATTGGAACCTGCATCGGCGGCGGTTGCAGGAATACGATCTGCCTTGAAGGCGACGGAAGTATTATGATGAACCTTCAGGAACTTCAGACGGTTCTTACAAATCAATTGCCGATCAAGCTCTTCCTGATTAATAATAATGGATATCATTCCATCCGAATTACCCAGAGTAATTTGTTCCGTGAGCATTGTAAGATTGGTATAGGACCGGAGTCCAACGATTTGTCATTTCCTGAATTTAAGAAAATTGCGGAGGCATTTGGGTTTCCGTATTACAGTGCACACAGCAATGCAGAAATGAAAAGGGTCGTTGATGAAGTACTGAAACAGGAAGGTCCTGTATTCTGCGAGATTTTTACGGATACGGAACAGGTCTGGGAACCAAAAAGCAGTACAAAGCGGCTGCCGGATGGAACTTTAGTCAGTCCCCCGCTTGAAGATCTGGCTCCGTTTTTGCCACGTGAAGAATTAAGAAAGAATATGTTTATCCCATTAATGGATGAAAAATAAATGAATTTTCAGTTGTGAAGCTATGGAACAGTTGTACTTATTAATACAAAGATAAGGAGATGTGAACGATGGGAAAGATATATTTATTGGATTGCACATTAAGAGATGGGGGATACATTAACGATTGGCGTTTTGGAGAAGAAGTAATAAGAGGATTCGGAAAGAAAATCGCTCAGACAGGTATAGAGATATTTGAAGTAGGATTTATCAAAGGGGAGACGTATGATCCGGATCGTTCTGTATTTCCGGATACCGCTTCCGCAGCAGGGGTGATTCAGCCCAAGGCTGAAGGCTTGATGTATGTTGGAATGTTGGATATGAGTGCGCCTGTGCCTCTGGATCGGATTGCAGTTTGTGACGGATCATCGCTTGATGGAATCCGGGTTATCTTTAAAAAAGAAAAGATAGAGGAGGCATATGAGTACTGCAGGCGCATTAAAGAGTTGGGATATGTTTTGTTTGTTAATTTTGTGGGTACTGACCTTTATTCGGACAAAGAGTTTATAGAAGGCATTGAGAAATTTAATGAACTTCAGCCCTTTGGAGTATCCATTGTTGACAGTTTTGGATTGATCAAGCGAAAACATTTCCTGAGGCTCGTATACCTGGCTGATAATAATTTGAATCCGAATATCGTTCTCTGCTATCATGCGCACAATAATTTGCAGCAGGCAATGGGCAATGCGGAAGCCTTGGTGGAGATGAATCTTAAACGGGATATCTGCATTGATGCATGTGTTTTTGGCATGGGCAGAGGGGCAGGTAACTTAAATCTGGAACTTTTTGCAGAATATATGAATGAAAATTATGATACGGAATATCGTGTCGAGCCGATGCTTGAGATTATGGATGAGTATCTCAATGATATTTACCGGGAAAAATCCTGGGGCTATTCACTTCCATTGTATTTGTCGGCAAGTACTGGATGTCATCCGAATTATGCGATATATCTGGAGGGGAAGGATTCCCTTACTGTAAAGGCCTTTCGTGAATTGCTGAGAGGTATTCCGGATCAGGACAAAGCGAAGTTTAGTAAAGACAAAGCGGAGCAATATTATCGGCAATATCAGGAAAATTATGTGGATGACCGGCTGGCGGTTACAGAACTTGCGAAGGAGTTCGCAGGTAAAAATCTTCTGATTCTGGCGCCGGGAAAATCGCTTATGAAATATAAAGATGAGGTACTTTCCGAAATCAAAAAGAAAGATACTGTTGTAATTGCTGTGAATTTTACAGGAGGGAATTTCCCTACAGATTATATTTTCAGCAGTAATATGCGTCGTTTTCATAAGATCCAGGGAAAAGTGCAGGCTGTCTGTATCACCACCTCAAACATGAAAGAGTGTCAGCAGACGGATTATGTTGTCAATTTTGCAAGTTACGCTTCGGAAAGTCCGGAAATTATTGATAATTCAGGACTCATGGTATTAAGGCTTCTTATTGCTGTGGGAGTAAAAAAAGTTTCGATTGCAGGAATGGACGGTTATTCGACGTATCAAAACAATGACTACTATGATCAGAACCTGGAATATGATTTTTCTGCGGAAGCAAAACAACGCAATCTGTTGATATCAGAAGAACTCAAGGATATCCGGAAGCAGATGAAATTGAACTTTATTACACCCAGCTATTATAGTGAGCAATAGTTGGCGGTTATACTTCCGGAAGACTTCAAGGATGGATGAAGAAAGGATTCATCTGTGTTTTGTGGTACGAGAGAGGAAAATTAGTAAAATGTTAACATTAACTGCATGTAAGAAGAACGAACGTATTTTTTATTTGGATATTTTACGGGTATTGGCAACTTTTGCGGTAATTGCAATACATGTTTCAGCGCAAAATTGGTATTCAACGGATATATATTCATATGAATGGAATATGTTCAATTTATTTGATGGTTTGGACAGATGGGCGGTTCCGGTATTTGTAATGATAAGTGGGGTACTATTTTTAGATCATACAAAATCATTAAACTTGAAAAAATTATATACCCAAAATATTCTGCGTCTTGTTAGTGCGTTTGTTTTTTGGTCATTCGTATATGCTGTTTATCGTGGCGGAAGTATAGATGTAATCATTCGCAATTTTCTAAGCGGACCTTATCATATGTGGTTTTTACCTATGATGGTTGGCTTATATATCATCATACCTATATTAAGGAAAATAACTGAGAATGAATCTGTAATGCAATATTTCCTGTTATTAGCATTAATTTTTACATTTATAATTCCTATGATGTTGCAGATTCCTTATTTGTCTTATCTTCAGAAGCTGTATGGGAATGTTAATTTTCATATAACTTTAGGATATTCGTGTTATTTTATATGTGGATATTATTTGGACAAAAAAGAAATCGTAAAAGCAAAGAGGATATGGATCTATTGTTTGGGAATAATCGGTTTTTTACTCACAGTTTTAATAAGTATTTGGAGTTCAAGGATCAAAGGTGAGCCTTATGGAGCTTTTTTTGATAATTTCTCTATTAACGTTATGCTCGAAAGTATTGCAGTATTTGTTTTTATTAAAAGCAGATGGAGTAAAAAAACTTATATTAGCAACAAATTTAGGAATATTATTTGTGCATTAGCCCAATATAGCTTTGGTATATATTTAGTACACGTATTAGTGATAGAGATTTTACAAAATGTAGTCGGATTAGATACATTATCCTTTAATGCTGGACTTTCTGTACCGATAATTACAATAATTGTATTCAGCATTTCTTTGGCAATCTCCGCGACATTTTATCATATTCCGTTTCTTAGAAAATATGTGGTCTGAATTTTGTATGGTTGTTATGATGGTGAAAGAAAATTCGCAGAAAAAATGTACAATATAAAAATGATGTAATGAAAAGTTTTGCAGGTTTAAGAATTTAATATATGAAATGAAGAGGGAACATTATGATATTTAAGCGTATTTATAGGAAATTCAGATATTTTGTAGAAATAAAGATAAAGCATAAAGACAGTATGGAATTACAGATTGAGCAATATAGAAAAGCCGGAATGCATATTGGTGAGCGCTGCAAAATATATAGTTGTTTGTCAACAAGGAGAGATTGTTCTTTGTTAACGATTGGAAATAATGTTACTATTTCCGGAAATGTCACATTACTGCTACATGACAATGCACCTATAAAGGTAAGTAAAGGGGAATACACAGATATTTTAGGAAAAATAGAAATTGGAGATAATTGTTTTATCGGTCACAGTACTGTCATATTGCCGGGAGTACATATTGCGGATAATACGATTATTGGAGCGGGTTCGGTTGTAACAAGAAGTATAGAGGAACCTGGATGGGTGCTGGCTGGAAACCCGGCCAAAATTGTATGTACTGCAGAGCAATATGCTGAGAAAAACAAGCAATATTTTGTAAATCTTGATAATAAAACGCATGAAGATATTCGGAGATTTAGTGAGGAGAATAAGCACATGCTGATACAAAGGAAAGTTTTGAAATAGCGGATTGCCCATGAAAGAAGTGATCGGGAGTATCATAATGAAGATAGAAAAATTTGATAAAATCATGATAGGAGCAGGATTATACGGATTATATTCAGCATTGTTCTGTGGAGAAAAGGGACAGCGTGTGTTGGTGCTGGAATGTGATCCTACGCCTTTTCGCAGGGCAACGTATATTAATCAGGCAAGGGTACATCAAGGATATCACTATCCGAGAAGTATATCAACTGCCATGAAATCGGCAGGATACTTTGAACGATTCAACAGGGATTATGATTTTTGTATTAACCGGGAATTTCAAAAGGTTTATGCGACATCAAGCCAATATTCCTGGTCCGATGGAAATCAGTTCAAGAGCTTTTGTAAGGCCGCAGGTATCCCATGCGAAGAACTGCATCCGGAGAGATTCTTCAGGAAAGGAATGTGTGACGGAGCTTTCCTTACAAGAGAATATACTTATGATGCTATGATATTGAAGGAGTATTTTTTGGAAAAGCTGAAGGAATATCCCAATGTTCAAATTCATTATGGAGTACAAATTCAGGAAATAGAGAAGCTGCAGGATGTATATTCACTAAGAACAGAGGATGGGAAGATCTATCAGACTGGATTCCTGCTCAATGCCACTTATGCAGCTACCAACCAGATTCTTGATATGCTTGGCTATGAAAAATTCAAAATTAAGTATGAACTTTGTGAAATTATACTTTGCGATGTAAATGAGAGACTGCACGGGTATGGTTTTACAGTCATGGATGGTCCGTTTTTTTCCATCATGCCGTTTGGAAAAACCGGAATCCATTCTTTGACTTCCGTAACGTTTACTCCCCATACGACAAGTTATGAAGAAGTGCCAACATTCCAATGTCAGGCAAGAAGCGGCGGATATTGCTCTCCATTTCATCTGGGAAATTGCAATGATTGTAAGGCGAAGCCGGAAACTGCCTTTCCCTATATGGCGAATCTTGCCAAAAAATATTTGAAGGAAGCGTATGGCTTTTCCTATAAAGAATCACTGTTTTCGATGAAACCGATCTTAATGAGTTCTGAAATAGACGATTCCAGACCGACAGTGATCAGGACGTATTCGCAGAATCCTACGTTTGTCGGGGTGCTGTCCGGAAAAATCAACACAGTATACGATTTAGACGAGGTGTTTGAAAATGGATAACAAAGAAAAAAATTTTATGTCTGTGGTCATTTATGTACATAATGCAGAAAAAAGAATTGATGAATTTTTAAAAACAGTTGTCAATGTTATGGAGGAAAACTTTGAACATTCAGAAATTATCTGTGTCAATGACTGTTCAAACGACGAAAGTGTGGAACATATTAAAAAGATTAGCATACAAGCAAAAAGCACCAGCATCTCTGTCCTGAACATGAGTTACTATCATGGACTTGAGATGGCAATGAATGCAGGTGTTGATCTGGCAATCGGGGATTTTGTATTTGAATTTGATACAACTGTTCTTGATTTTGATAAGAGTGAAATTATGAAAGTGTATCGCAAATCTTTGGAGGGATTTGATATCGTCAGTGCTTCTCCGAACAGAAAGCAAAGACTGAGTTCCAGAGCCTTTTACCACGTTTTTGAACGCTTTACGAACCTTTCCCATAAGCTTTACACGGAGACATTCCGTATCTTAAGCCGAAGGGTGATTAATCGAATCAGCAGTATGAATAAGACGGTACCGTACCGAAAAGCGATTTATGCCAATTGCGGACTAAAAACAGAGAATATTGTATATACCCTCACAAATGTCAACAAAGATATAGCAGCTTCTGATCGGTCAGAGAAAAAGTATCGTGGCCGCCTGGCAGTAGATTCACTGCTCTTGTTTACTGAGGTTGGTTATCGTTTTTCCATAACGATGACGGTGCTTATGATGCTGATGACTATTTTTATGATTGTTTACTCGATTGTTATCTATGTGATGAGTACTCCGGCTGCAGGTTGGACAACGACAATTTTATTCCTTTCTGTAGCTTTCTTTGGGATTTTTGGGGTGCTTACCATTATTATCAAATATCTGCAGATTTTGTTGGATTTGGTATTTAAGCGTAAGCGGTACAGTTTTGAAAGCATTGAAAAATTAACGAAATAGAGGAAAGAGGATGAATATTTTAGTAGGATACACGGGATTTGTAGGCAGTAATCTCTATGAGAAGGGGCAATTTGATGCGGTATTTAATTCCCAAAATATAGAGGAAGCCTATGGAACAAATCCGGGTCTGCTCATATATGCAGGGCTTCGTGCAGAAAAATATCTGGCAAATCAGGCACCGGAGAAAGATATGGAACTGATTTTGCAGGCAGAAGAAAACATAAGAAGAATTGCTCCTGAAAAGCTGGTATTGATTTCTACGATTGATGTTTTTGAAAATCCACAGGATGTGGATGAAACTACCCGGATTAAGACAGAGAATCTACATCCTTATGGATATAACCGGTATCAATTAGAATGCTGGGTGCGTGAACATTTTCCAGAAGCGTTGATTGTCCGGCTGCCAGGATTGTTCGGTAAAAATATAAAGAAGAATTTTATATATGATTTTATCAACAGAATTCCATATATGCTGAAAGCAGAAAAGATGGAAGAGTTGTTAAAAACGGAACCGGTTTTGTGTAACTATTATGAGTTGCAGGATAATGGATTTTACAAAGTGAGAACTCTTAATACCCGGCAAAGCGTATTTTTAAAAGAAAAGTTTGAGATGCTTGGGTTTAGTGCATTAAATTTTACAGACAGCCGCAGCGTTTACCAATTTTATCCGTTGGGGCGGCTATGGGATGATATACAGACTGCATTGAAAAATGAAATCAGATTGTGGCATCCGGCTACGGAACCCATATCTGCGGCACAGTTGTATCAATATCTGACAGGCAATGTTTTTATGAATGAGTTATCCGGTATACCGGCTGATTATAATTACAAGACGGTATATGACAAATTGTACGGCGGTACTGGCGGTTATATCTGTGATAAAGAAACCATTATGGGTGAGATCAGAAAATTCGTTGAGGGATATGGATATGCAAACGCTTAATAGAAAGACGTTACAATTTTATGCAGAGTGTATCAGGCAGATGGGCGTGTGCTGGCAGACATTATATGTAATTATATTGACCTTGGGTCTCTACAGCGGAATAACAACAAAATCTTTTTATGGAGCAATTGGCACCATTCTATTTGTAGGAGTATGCACTTTTGCACTGGAAGTTGGGCTATATAGTACATCTGGTTTTAAACTAAATAAGATACCGGGAATTATTCTTGTAGTGATTGCGGTATTATTTGATTTTTTTGCCGTCATATTTCCCGAGGCAGCATTCAGTCGGTTGGGATTGAGTTTTCTCAGTGGTGTTATCATATTGGTATATGCCATAGCAATACTGAAAAATTACCATACTTTTCCTGGCAGAGTTTCAGGATTATTTATGGCTTTGGGGCTTTTTGCAGCACTTTTATATTGTTGGCAGAATATGGGGTGTTTTTCGCCGGACAGCCATAGTTATTATGAAATTTCTCAGACCTTTACTGGAAATTTTGGATTCGTTGATACGATACGACAATATGTGATACGCACCGACTATAATATTTCTTTTCCATATTTTTATCCGCTGTGCCTGTTTTTCGTCAACGGAATAACAAAACTGGGAAGATATGCGGGTGTGTTATTTAATTTTTATATTATGCTGTTTACGGGATTGTTATTTCTGAAAATCAGCAGATGTTTTGTGAAACGTCTGTGGTGTGGTGCAATTGCTGCATTCCTGCTTTTTACTACAGATTCTTATCTGGATGAGTTATGTGCTGCACGTTCCATACCATTGGTAATTCTGCTTACAACCATCTGTGCTGCATTGTGCGTTAAGATTTATCTTTCTCCGAAAAAGTCGAACCTCATTCCATTTGCAGCAGGTCTTTGTGCAGGTATGGTGATGACTACGAGATTTGATGGTATGGTATTAGTTGCTTATTGTGCTTTACTTATGCTTCTGGTTCAAAAGGAGAGAAGAATCAAACCCCTTTTCTGCTATCTGGCAGGTGCACTTGTATTTTTATTGCCATGGATGATTTACTCTTTGATTCATTTTCAGTCATTATGGATTTCAGATAATCTGGGAACGATGTTTCTTGTCGAGACAACGGTACCTAACCGTGTCAGTGTACCGGGTGAATTCACGGCAACGCTATTTAATTCTCCAAAGGAATGGCTGATTGCTTTTGTACATAAGGCATATGCGATTGCAAAAAGTCTCATGAACTGTTCCATAACAGCAGATATGATAGTACTTCTATGTTTGATTGTACTGGTGTTGCAATGTAAAGCAAAAAGAATATCATTCTCCAAAATCTGGTTTGCGGCAGGAACTTTTCTTGTTTTTTATGCGGGAAAAACATTTATGTATGCACTTGTGGGATATGAAGATACACGATACCATGTGGAATCTGCGGTATTGGTTACTTTTTTATTCTTGTTATTATGTGAGGTAACACGTGAGAAGAGATCCTGGAAAAATCTCCGGTATCTGATGCCTGTATTTATTTTAGGTGTTTCGCTTTTTCAGATACGAGGAACTGTAAAAAATATTTATCTTGATCCGGTATCGTATCCTTTGGTAAACGTGGATGCTGCACCTGATTGGGTTATGTCGCTGGATGCAGAAATGGAATCCAGAATTCAAAAAAAGGATGCGGAAATTTTGTATCTTGGAAATGGATTTGATGAATTTATTTTCGGTGACTGGACAGATTGGAAAATTTACATAGTGCCTACTTACGCAACCTGGTCGAAAGTAGATTATGCAATGCATCATTATATGGAAGTGGATTATGTTATGCTGCCAAAAGAAACTGCATTGCCGGATGAAATCTATGAGAATTTACAGACAGCATATCGTAAGATTGAATTAAAAGATTATTGGCTTTTTGAAGTATAAAGAAGGTTTTTACATAATAGACAAGGAGATTACTGAAAAAGAAGGTGGATTTAAAACTACTGGTTTTTAATTATGAAGGAGTGTTGTGATATGAAACTTGCGATCTCAAATATAGCGTGGGATCCTTTGCAGGATGAAACGGTATATTCTCTTATGAAAGCGTATGGTTTTTCTGGTCTGGAAATTGCCCCTACAAGAATATTACCGGAAACGCCTTATGAAAGGCTGGTTGAAGCAGAGCACTGGAAAACTGTGCTGACAGAAACATATGGTTTTACAGTTCCATCTATACAGTCCATATGGTATGGAAGACAGGAAAAATTGTTCGGCACGGATAAAGAGAGGCAGCAGCTTTTCGCCTATACGAAAAAAGCAATAGACTTTGCTTCTGTGATTGGATGCAAAAATCTGGTGTTTGGCTGCCCTCGAAACCGTGATATGCCCAAAGGGGCTGATTTAAGTTTAGCAATCAATTTTTTCAGAGAATTAGGTGATTACGCCTATGAAAAAGGTACAGTCATTGGTATGGAGGCAAATCCGCCGATTTATCATACGAATTTTATCAATGATACACAATCTGCAATTGAACTGATTGAAATTGTGAATTCGAAAGGGTTTCGACTGAATCTGGATGTGGGAACTATGATAGAGAATCAGGAATCCGTAAGTACATTACAAGGGTTTGTTAAATATGTAAACCATGTGCATATCAGCGAGCCAGGATTACAAGGGATTGAAAGGCGGGAACTTCATGTGCAGCTTTGCCAGCTTCTGCACAATGAAAATTATAAAGGATTTATTTCTATTGAGAGGGGAAAAACAGAAAGCGTCACAGAATTGGAAAATACGATGGGGTATGTAAAGGAGATCTTTGGAGATGCGTAGAGTGCCAGGAAAGATTGGGGAAAACATTTCGCTTGGGTAGGATGGCTGAGACAAAGTTTAAGAACAATTTGGGGGGACAAAGAGTTACAATCTATGATTGGGTACGATTGCTTGCTACTTTTTTTGTGGTTATTGGCCATAGCACATATTTGAATATGCAAACAAGCTATGGCGGGGTTGCATATGAGCTTCCTTCCACAGTCAGCAGTTCCTATTATTCCGTTTTTTTAACATCGTGCAGATATGCAGTGGAATGGATTTATGGATTTCACATGCCCTTGTTTTTTATGTTATCTGGTGCAGTATTAGCGCTTAAACCGGTTGGGCAATTTTCTGCATTTTGTAAGGGTAAAATTCATCGATTGGTGATTCCTTATTTTGTGTACGGTTGGTTATTTATGCTTCCGGTCAAATATGTGGGCGGATTTTATACAGCGAAAACATGGAAGTTTGCTTTTAGAGGATTTTTGGTAGGAATAGACAGCGGGCATTTATGGTTTTTAACAGCCCTTTTTTGGTGCATGATCATTTTTTCTATATTCATAAAGGGATTAAAAAGGCTGGATGTTCAAAGCAATATCTTAATACTGGTCGGCGCAGGTGCAATCCATTTTACAGCAGTCTTAATTCCTGTGGATATTCTTAGTTTTAAGCAAGGTTTAACATATATATTCTGGTTTGCTGTTGGGTATGTGTTTGAATCAGAGCGGAGGAAGCATCACTGGAATTGGAATGGGAAAAAAGTTGTTTTGAGTTTTGCTGCATTGACAGTTGTTGAAGTAATAGATTTTAGATATAAATTATTAGGAGCTACGTTTACGATTATCTGCAGTTCAATCTGGACTTATTTGCTGGCATGGATGTGTGACAATTATTTACGCAGGGTATGCAGTACAAGGTTGTGGAAGATTCTTATCAAAAATCTATTTTATGTTTATTTGTTCCACGATCCATTGGAATATATTGTTTTAAAGATATTTATGAGCAATGAGTTTTTAAATTATTCTATAGGGTGCTATGTATATACTGCATTCAGAATTGTAGGTGTATTTGTTATAAGCATTATAATGGGAGCGTTGGTGACTTATGTAAAAGGCGTTTGGAAAGATTTAGATTTATTAAAAAGAATTCGTTTGAGGAAGAAAAGGTAAAAGCAATGGTAATTTATGAAAAGCAATGTGGTGTTCCAAGGTTTGCGTGTACGGAATATCAAGAGAAAACGAAATCGTATGTTGTGCTGATTCCCATTATTAATGAGGGAGAACGTATTATCAAAGAATTGAAGCGGGCCCTGAAATATCATGTTTTTGACTATGCTGATCTTGTGATATGTGATGGGGGTTCTACGGATGGCTGTACGGAAGAATTTATGCTTAAAAAGCTTCATGTGAATACCCTGTTGGTGAAGCAGGATACAGGAAAGCAAGGTGCACAGCTTCGTATGGGAATTTGGTGGGCATTGCAAAGAGGATATCAGGGAATTATTACAATTGATGGAAATAATAAAGACAGTATAGAGGATGTTCCACATTTTATTGAAAAACTGCAAGAGGGCTATGATCTGATTCAAGGTTCCCGGTTTATCAAAGGCGGGCGGGCAATTAATACTCCATTTATACGGCTTGTATCAGTGAAACTGATTCACGCACCGATTATTTCCCTGACGGCGAGGCAGAGGTTTACGGATACTACAAATGCCTATCGTGCCTATTCGGCAAGATATCTGACGGATGAGCGTGTTCAGCCGCTTCGTGATGTGTTTATGACGTATGAACTTTTGGCGTATCTGTCTGTCCGGGCAACACAGCTTGGTTATAGAGCATGTGAAATTCCGGTTACAAGAGCATATCCAAAAGCAGGAAAGACACCAACGAAAATCAGTTTTTTTAAAGGAAACGGAGATTTACTGAAAATTCTGTTTAAGAATCTATTTGGCGCATACAAGCCAGAGTAAGAGTGTTGGATGAAAAAAGCGATAATATGTAAAGTATGCATTTCTATTTTAGCTGCAGCAGTGATTTATATACTCGGAAGTTTCTGGATTTCTACAAATCTTCTCACTCTCAGAGAGTATGAATTTGAAACAGAAAAGACAGAACAGGATGTGAAGATGGTTCTCCTGTCAGATCTTCACGATCATGAATTCGGAGCGTATAATGAAAAGCTTGTCCGTAAAGTAAGGGAGCAGAAACCGGATTTGATTTTGCTGGACGGGGATTTTCTGAATGAAACTTCACTGAATGCTGATATTCCATGTGAATTAATTGCAGGATTAGTAAAAATTGCCCCGGTATATTTTTCCTTAGGGAATCATGAAGAAGCGTACATGAAAAACGACCATCCAGAATTGATTCCCCAACTGGAGAAGGCAGGTGCGATTGTACTGGAGAAGGAATATATAGATTTGAATATTCGCGGAACTGATTTGCGTCTTGGAGGAATGTATGATTACGCATTTGGAATGGGCGGAAATAATGATGCTTCTGCAGCTTCGGAAGAGACAAAGAAATTTCTGGAGGAGTTCCAGAACACGGAGCATTTAAAAATCATGATGGCTCATCGCCCCGACAGTTTTATCTTCGGAGATGCGTCGTCTTACTGGGATGTGGATCTGGTGGTAAGCGGACATGATCATGGAGGTCAGGTGGTTTTGCCATTTTTAGGCGGTCTCTATGGCGGTGATCAGGGATGGTTTCCGGAATATATACATGGCATGTATCAGAAAGATGAGATGAAGTTATTTATAACAAGCGGTCTGGGAAGCCATAAGCAGACACTGCCGCGGTTTAACAATCCGCCGGAGATTGCAGTTGTAAGAATCTTGCACAAGTCAAAAAGCCTCAGCGTAGCCCGCTACGCCTGCGTTTTTTGACTGGCACACTCAGAAAAATATCTTGCGCATATAGTCCGGTTATTTACGAAACGTTATACTGGATGTATAATAAAATCAGGTGTGGACAGTATTTTCATATGAAATAGTCAAAGATTTTGTGGAGGAGTGAAGATGGGATTTTACCTGAATAATGCGTCGTCGCTTACCTTATATAAAAGTGAAGTGGAAAGCCCTTATTTTGTAGATAAATCCAGGATGCTGGCAGAGTTATTTCCTTTGACCGAGTTAGGGAACAAGCATGTTTGTATTACACGGCCTCGCCGTTTTGGAAAAACGGTAATGGCAAACATGGTGGGGGCGTTTTTTGGAAAAGGTGCGGATGCCGGAAATATTTTTGATTCTTTGAAGATTGCAAAAGAAGATGGATATCGAAAGCATCTGAACAGATATGATGTGATTTATATTGATTTCAGTAAGATGCCGGAAGAATGCAATAGCTACAATCAGTATATTAACAGGATTTCCAGGCGTCTGAAGAGAGACTTAGAGAAGTCGTACCCGAATGCAGATATTGAGATGGAGGATGCCCTGTGGGATATATTGGACAGTATATTTAATGAATATGGCGGTCAGAAGTTTGTGTTTGTCTTTGATGAATGGGATTGTATTTTCCATAAGAATTTTATTACGGACGAGGACAAAAAGAGATATATTTCCTTCCTTAGTAATCTGCTGAAAGATCGTGCGTATGTTTCATTGTCGTATATGACAGGCATTCTGCCGATTGCGAAATATTCCAGCGGTTCAGAATTAAATATGTTTATGGAATATACAATGGCAACAGAAGAAAAGTTCTGTGACGATTTTGGCTTTACGGAGGCAGAAGTTGATCTGCTTTATGAGCGTTACCTTGCAAATACAGCAATACCAGGTGTTACAAGAGATGGTCTGAGACTATGGTATGACGGTTATCATACAAAAGCAGGAGAGCGGATGTATAATCCCCGTTCTGTAGTAGCTGCATTAACCAATAATAATCTGGGAAATTACTGGACAAGCTCCGGTCCGTATGATGAAATTTTCTATTACATTCAGAAAAATGTAGATGAGGTACGCAATGATTTGGCGCTGATGGTAGCCGGTGAACCGGTGCCGGCAAAAGTCAGGGAATATGCAGCGTCATCAATGAATCTGTCTACACGGGAAGAAATATATTCTGCAATGGTTGTTTATGGTTTCTTAAGTTATGAGGATGGAAGAGTATGTATTCCAAACAAGGAATTAATGGAGAAGTTCGATGAAATACTGCAGAAGGAATCTTCTTTGGGATATGTGTATCGTCTGGCAAAAGAGTCGGACAGAATGCTTCAGGCAACACTTTCTGGGGACACAGAGACAATGGCGGAGATTCTGGAGTATGCTCATAATACGGAAACGCCAATTCTCTCCTATAATCATGAGATTGAGTTATCTGCTATTATAAATCTGGTGTATCTTTCTGCCCGGGATAAGTACCGCATTGAACGGGAAGATAAGGCCGGAGTGGGTTACGTGGATTTTATTTTTTATCCGAATAAGAAAGATGCGGACTGCATTATCCTTGAATTGAAGGTTAATCATACGCCGGAAGAAGCGATTCAGCAGATTAAAGATAAACAATATGCATTGCGTTTCAAGGGGAGACTGGGAGAAGAGGTTCCGTATGGTGGAAGGATTCTTGCGGTTGGTATCAGCTATGATAAAGAGACAAAAGAACATCGGTGTAAGATTGAAGTTTTGTAATCCATGCTACTATGAGCCATATAAAATTTGCCAGTGAGTTCATCAAAGAATCAGAAGAGTAAAATTTTATAAGATATCTGTAATCATCTTGTGAATTTCCAACCAATATGTTACTATTGTTTTGGGACAGGGAAATAATTACTAATGAACCTGCAGTGCAGATCATGGGAATTTAAACGCATAAGAGGAAGCCGATTTTATGAAAATACAGGATAAACTAAGAAAGCCGATGCTGGAAGCGAAGTATCTGAATGTGGACAATACAGACAGATACCGCCCCATCATCCGGCTTTTTTATTTGCAGTATGAAAAACTAAAATATTGGATGTACCAGGAAGAAGTTTTCGAAGAACTGAAAGAGGATCCTTATTTTGAGGATTACACCCCGGAGCAATGTCAGCAGGATCTGGCGGCGCTGTCAGCATGGGGCAATCTGGTTACAATTCAGGATACACGGAAGGTCGCCAGTATTGAGGAATTTAAGAATAAAAAATTTCGTTACCAGCTCTCTGAGACGGCAGTGGAGATTGAACGCATGGTCATGCGTGTGGAGAATCTCTTTATCGAAGGTTCTTCTCTGGAACCCACGCTGTTGGAGAGGCTTCGCATCAGTCTTGGAATGATTGGAGAGATGGCAGGAGAGCAGGATGAAAAGGTATATGGATGGTGGAATGATCTGAACAATGATTTTATTCGTCTGAATCAGAATTATCAGGATTATATGAGGGAATTGAACAGCGTGAAGGCGGAAGAGATGATGAAAACCCGGGAATTTCTTGTGTTCAAGGATCGGTTGATCGAATATTTGAGAACCTTTGTCAAAAGCCTTCAGATTAATGTAAATGCTATCGAACAGCGGCTCAGAGAGGTAGAGCCTGAGACGATTCGGGCACTTCTGGAACAGGTGACTGCCTATGAACTCTCCATTCCGAGAATTGAAGTAGAAGTAGATGAAAAGCTAATTTATGATAAGATGAAGGGGCGTTGGGAGAGTATTGCGGAGTGGTTTTCAGGAAAAGATGGAAGGGAATCGGAGGCGGGCAAGATTTTTGATACGACCAATGAAATTATCCGGAAAATTACCAGATATGCCACGCGGATCAGTGAGATGAGTAACAGTGGTTCCAATCGGAGAGAGGAATATTACAAGCTGGCAGTGATGTTCTCGAAATGCAGGGATATCAATGAAGCTCATCGCCTTTCAGCTTCTGTGTTTGGAATTGAAAAGCCACTTCACTTGAAAGGGATTGCAGGGAGGAAGACAGAAAGTATCAACAGCGGTGTGTTTGAAGAGACCCCCCATATCGTGACGGTTATGCCAAGGGTGAGAACTTATCGGGAGAAGGCAAAGCGCAGCGGGATTGTAGATCGTTCCCGGGAAAAAGAGGAGATGCGTTTGGCTACGATCCGTCGGCTTGAGGACGAAAAGAAGCTGCTGGAAAGTTATATTACAGATCATCGTCTGGAATTTGCCGGACTTCCTGAGATTGAGCCGCATGTGCGGGATGTGTTTTTAACATGGCTGTCCAGGGCATTGGAGAACAAGAACTGCCGTGCAAAGACAGAGGATGGCCAGGTTTATCATATCGAACAGGCGGATACGAAGGAAACCTGTATTTTGAACTGTACGGATGGTGTATTTTACATGCCGGCCTATACCATTATTTTTGAGAAAAAATCTGATACAAAGTGAGGAAAAAGTGGCTATGCGTGCGTTGGAGATATTGCTCAGCCGTCGTTGGATTCTGAAGTCCAGAGAGCGGGAATTGTATTATCAGATGAAAGATGAAATAGGGAACGTAAAGAAATTTCTGATGGAGAAACTGGGATATCAGGTGATTGTGAATCCCTATCTTGTGAAGGTGGAGAAAATGCCGGCAAAACCGGAAAACTGGATGGGAATTCAGGAGTTTACCGAGCAGATTGAGTATGTGTTTTTCTGTCTGGTTCTGATGTTTCTTGAAGATAAAGAGGCAGAGGAGCAGTTTGTACTGTCAGAGTTGACAGAGTATATGCAGGGACAGTACCAGGAGGAGCAGATTGATTGGACAGTTTACCGCTATCGCCGTCATTTGGTCCGGGTGATGAAGTATTGCGTAGCCTGTGGGATTCTAAGTGTAGATGACGGAAGTGAAGATAGTTTTGCGAAGGATGATTCCAGTGAGGTGCTCTATGAAAATACCGGAGTTTCCAGATATTTTATGAAGAATTTTACGCAGGACATTATGGGGTATACCAGTCCGGAAGATTTTGAGAAAGAAGAATGGATTGATGTCAACGAGGATCGGGGAATCGTCCGGAGACAGAGGGTTTACCGGCGTCTGCTGATGTCTATGGGAATGTATAAAACACCGGAGACAGAGGAAGATTTTGCCTATGTGCGGAATTACCGGAATATGATCGGCGGAGAACTTGGGGAATTGTTCGACTGTGAACTTCATGTACACAGGGACAGTGCGTTTTTGATACTGGGGGAGGAATGCCGGCTCGGCAGGTGCTTTCCGGAGGAGCATACGCTGTCGGATGCGGTACTTCTTATCAATCAGTTGCTTATAGAAAAAATAGAAGCCGGAGAGATTGAGGTACCTGCGGATGAGAACATCCGGATTCCCGGGGAAGTGTACCGCAGTATTGTGGAGGCGTGTAAAGAGCAGTATGGGAAAGGTTTTAACAAGACATACCGGGAAATGACGACAGGAGAATTTTACCGGGAAGTTTATGCCTATATGACAGAACTGGAACTGGTGGAGAAGGTAAAGGATGATATTGTAATTCGAGCGGTGGTTGGAAAAATTGCGGGAAAATACCCGGAGGATTTTTTGAAGAACGGAGGCACAGATGAACAGTAAGTGGCAGATACATAGAGTCGGTCTGGTAGATTTCTGGTATTATGATGAAGAGGAGTTTTATTTTCTGGATGGAAGAATGCTTTTAAGAGGAGCCAATGGTTCCGGAAAATCTGTTACCATGCAGAGTTTTATCCCGCTTCTTCTGGATGGAAATATGCGTCCGGAGCGTTTGGACCCCTTTGGATCCCGTGCGAGAAAAATGGAGAATTATCTGTTGGAAGAGGGGGATGGAAGGGAGGAACGAACCGGTTACCTCTATATGGAAATGAAGCGTACAGAAAGTGATGGATATCTCACCTTGGGAATCGGAATGCGTGCACGGAGAAATAAGAAGATGGAATCCTGGTATTTCTGTATTACCGACGGCAGAAGAATCGGTCAGGATCTGTACCTGTACAAAGATCCTCACAATAAAATTACCTGTACCAGGCAGGAACTTAAGAATCGGATTGGGGACGGCGGCAAGGTTATGGATACACAGGGGGAGTATGCGGCTTGTGTCAACCGACTGCTCTTCGGTTTTGAGACACAGGAGGAATACCGGGAACTGCTGGAACTTCTGATTCAGCTTCGGACACCGAAGCTGTCGAAGGATTTTAAACCGACCGTGATCAATGAAATATTGAGCAGCTCTCTTCAGACACTTTCCGAGGATGATCTGCGGCCCATGTCTGAAGCGATTGAAAATATGGACAGTTTGAAAACGAATCTGGATACGTTAAGTGACAGTGTCCGGGCAGCAAAACAGATTGAGCGGGTTTACGATCAGTATAATCAGATCGTGCTGTATGATAAGGCACTTCTTTTTTCGAAGTCGATTCAGGAGTGCCGGGAGTTTGAAAAAACAGCGGAAGATCTTGAGCGCAGGATTGCAGAGGGGAGGGAGAAGCTGCTGAAAGAAGAACAGCATTACCAGGAACTGCGTCAGGAGGAACAGGTACTGACGCAGGAGCGGGAATCTCTGGCGTCCAGTGATGCGGCAAGGCTGAAAGAACAGGAAGTAAAGACTGTCAGTGAATCGGAGGAGCAGCGCAGGGTGGTTCAGGAGAAGGAACGTCAGGAGTCCGATAAGAAAGAAAAGCAGCTGGATACAGAGCAGAGAATCAAAGAGCAGTCCGACAGAAATGAAGTGATCTGGGATGAGATCGATGATACTCTGGAGGAAATGGAAGCGGTTATGGAAGATGTCTCCTTTGATGAATTTACATTTCTGAAGAAGGAGTTGTGCGAAACGAAAGATCAGGTATATTCTTTTCAGGCGCATAATCAATTGCTGGATGCTTATATGCAGAAGGTGGATGCAGGTAAGACGGTACTTATGGAAGAAAAGAACTGCCAGGAGAAATACGATCGTTTTCTGAAGGAACTGGACGAACATCTTGAGGAGAGAAACCGGGCAGAGAAGGAATTGCTTCAGTATGAAAATCTTCTGCATGAGACAAAAGCGGAGCTGACAGAGGATATCTATCGTTGGGAAAGCAAGAATCAGGAACTTCATCTGGAACCGGAAACCATGCAGGAAATTTCGCGCAGAGTGGAAGCGTATCAGATGGGGATGGATTATTCAGAGATCCGCGATCTTGCAAAACAGTCTTTCTATCAGAAGGAACGTGAACTTGCAGATGGGAAGAACCAGGCGCAGCAGATGGTGAAAGAGATTGGAAAAAAAGCCGGAGAAGCAAAAGCGGAACTGGAGCAGTGGCAGAAGCAGAAAGATCCTGAGCCGGAGCAGCCGGATGCTGTGCGGGAAAACCGCAGGATTTTGCAGGAAAAAGGAATTCCATATCTGCAGTTCTATAAGACGATTGACTTTGACCGAAGCCTTACCGAGGAACAGATGTCCCGGTTGGAGGAAGCGCTGCTTCAGATGGGAATTCTGGATGCACTGATTGTTCCAGCTGATTACAGGGAACAGGTACTTGAATTGGACCCGGGTATCTGCGACAGGTATATTTTCAGTGACGTGACCAGAGTTCAGAAGAATCTGACGGAAGTTCTGGAGGTTGATAATGGGGAAAATGATATCCTGTTTTATCAGAAGATTTCACGTGTGTTGTCTGCAATCGGATATGCAGACGATGAGGAGCGGATAGAGGGGGAGAATTGTAATTCCTGGATTGATCAAGACGGCAATTACCGGCTAGGTGTTTTAGAGGGAACAATTACAAAGAGGTATGAAGCACGCTTCATTGGAGTGCGTGCCAGAGAGAATTACCGCAGACAGAAGATTGAAGAGGTGGAAATTATCTGCAGGGAACTGGAAGAAGAAATCGGTAGATGGAAAGAACTGCTGGATTACACATCGCAGCGGGAAGAAATGCTTCAGAGTGAATGGAAAGCATTTCCCTGTGATCAGGATCTGAAGGTAGCCGCGAAATCATATGCACAGCGGGAATATACACTGGAATTGTTGGGAGAGCAGATTCAGAAGCAGAAAGAGCGTGTGGAGCAGGAAAGAAAGCAGTTGGATGAAGTCCGGCTTCAGGCACGTAAGATCTGCGATAAGTGTTATCTTCCCGCGCGTTTGGATGTGTTTGACAAAGCGCTGGAAGCTCTGCATAGCTATAAGGAAAATTTGATGAAGCTTCAGATTATCCATGGCAATTATCGGAATGGTATTCGTGAAGTGGAAAGTAAAAAGGAATATCTGGAGGAAATCAATCAGGATCTGGATGACATCCGTTACGATCTGAACCGGGCAGTTCAGAGGGTAAGGGAATCGGAAGGAATTCTGGTCTCTATACGAAAACAGCTGGAATTGACAGATTATGATCAGATCAGAGAACGGCTGGATTACTGCATCGGGCGGCTGGCTGTGCTGCCGACGGAACGAGAGACCTCCATAAAGCATCAGTCCGATCTGAAGAACGAAGAAAAAGTTCTGCGAAAGGAGCGGACAAAGAATGAGATTTCCGGAATCAAAGCGTCAGACCGGAGACAATGGCTGGAAAAAGTATTTGAAGCAGAGTATCGTTTGGGATATGTAGAGCGCAGATTTGTAATAACCGATGATATGGAAGATCAGGCGGCAAAGGTGTGCAGTATGTTGGCAGGCAGCTTTGGAAGCAAAAAGCAGAGTGATCTTTTTGCCAGCCTGCAGGAGGCTTATCATCAGAATCGGGGATATCTGTTGGAATATCAGATCACGATGCAGACATTGTTTGAAGAACTGGATGAGGGCACGTCGGTGTTTGATATCAGTCTGAAAAGAATTGATATTTCTGCAAAATACAGAGGAACTGCAGTAAAGTTTAAGGAGTTGATCGCGGGGATGAGCGAGGACGCCGAAGAACTGAAGCGTCTCTTAAGTGACAGAGACCGGGAATTGTTCGAGGATATCCTTGCCAATACGATCAGCAAGAAGATACGCGGAAAGATTCAGTCCAGTAAGCGTTGGGTAGAAAAGATGAATGCGCTTATGGAATCCATGCAGACTTCCAGCGGACTCAAATTAAGCCTTCGATGGAGAAACAAGCGGGCGGACAGTGAGGACCAGCTTGATACAAAAGCTTTGGTGGAACTGCTTCAGAAGGATGTGGAGATTATGCGGGAGGAGGAAGTGGAAAAGCTTTCCCGTCATTTCCGTTCCAAGATTGAGGAGGCCAGGAAGATTGCCGGAGACACGGAATCAGCGCAATCCTTCCATGCCATTATGCGGGAGGTGCTGGACTACCGAAAGTGGTTTGAGTTCCAGTTGGAAAGCCAGAAGACCGGCGAGAAGAAAAAGGAATTGACAGACCGGGTATTTTTCACCTTCAGCGGCGGAGAGAAGGCGATGGCCATGTATGTACCGCTGTTTTCAGCGGTTGTGGCAAAATATGCCGGTGCCAGAGGGGATGCACCGAAGCTGATCTCCCTGGATGAAGCGTTTGCCGGCGTGGATGAGATGAATATCAGGGATATGTTCCGTCTGATGGTAGAATTCGAGTTCAACTTTATGATTAATTCCCAGATTTTATGGGGAGATTATGATACAGTGCCGGGGATTGCCATCTATCAGCTTGTGCGCCCGGAAAATGCGAAGTATGTGACTGTGATCCGTTATGTCTGGAATGGAAAGAGAAAGATAATGGTGGAAAAAGCCAACGAAAACTGATTCAGGAGAATGTGGGGAGCGTATCTGCTATGAAGCGGGAGAAATATCTGGAAGAAAGCATTGTTTATTTTAAAGCGCGTCCGGTATATGAGAAACTTTTCCGAAAAGTGCGGGATAAGTATTCCGGGTTGGGGCGTCTGGGTGGAAAGGTTACATTGACGGGGCTCACACCGGAGGAAAAGAAACAATTAGAAGGATTTTTTCAGAAGGATTATACAGATAACAGAAGTGTGACGATTTCCATGGCACTGATGGAAAAGGCACTGGCGGACAGCAGATTTTCCGGTATAGGATGGGAAGATATCCTTGCTGCCTATTTCGGAGAAAAGCTGACAGTCCGAAAAGAACTGGAGCGGCAACAGGAGGAGGCACGGAAGGCATATTTTGCGGAGATTATGAGTCGGTATGGGAAAGAACCGGGCAAATTCTGGCTGCAGAAGGTACTTTCCGGGCATACGGAAGGATATCAGATGTTGTTGCAGCAGTATCGGGAGAATCCCGAGAGACTGCGTATTACGTTACAGTATCTGTTACAGACAATCCCGGAACTTCCGGTTTTCAAATTCGGAGAAGCAGACATAAAAAGAGAATTACTGGCAGTATTTGCTGCCAGAATGACCCAGAACCCACATTTTTACGATGAAGGTACTTTGGGGGACAGGATGCTGGCTGCATTTTTGAAAGATTTTTTTGGAGAAGACAATATCACCGGGTCCATCAGGGCGGAACAGAAAAGTAGTCTTTATTACAGAGCAGGTATTCTGAAGGATGATTTATCCAATGACACATTGGTATATGGTATTCATGCGATTGGAAGTGACGGAAAATGCCATGAGGGAATCGAAGGATTTTTAAGATGCAGAGAACCGATGCGTCTGACGCTTCTGACGGTGGGAAATCTGCGGGATGTGTGGACAAAGAAGGAACCGTACGTCTATGTTGTGGAAAACCCGGCGGTCTTTTCTGTCCTTGTGAGAACACATCCGGAGTGTACGGCAATCTGCGGTAACGGACAGCCACGGCTGGCTACTCTGGCACTGATGGATTTGCTGCAGAAGAATTGTATGTTTTACTATGCAGGTGATTTTGATCCGGAGGGGCTTCTGATTGCACAGCGTCTGAAACAGCGCTATGGCAGGAAACTTGAATTGTGGAACTATAGGGTAGACTGGTACGAAGAATACTTATCGGAAGTAGAATTGAATGATATGAGAATCAGGAAATTGGAACAAATTGAAATGAAGGAGTTGGAAGAACTGAAAAAGGCCATGTGCAGGGAGCGGAGGGCAGTGTATCAGGAGGCTATGATGGAGAAACTGATAGAGTAAAGTGTGAGTTTTTCATGCAGGATCTGTCACTCCATTGGCTTCAAACGCTTTCTGCCGGTCGATACAGGTTCCGCACTGTCCGCAGGGATGGTCTCCGCCTTCATAACAGCTCCAGGTCAGTTCATATGGAACGTGCAGTCGCAATCCCTCTTTTACGACACAAGCCTTGTTCCAGTTAATAAAAGGTGCCTCGATTTTCAGCGCTTTTCCGCTTCCTTCATAGACAGCCTGATACATGCTGTTATAAAAGACTTCGCTGCAGTCTGGATAAGCATTTCCAGCAGCGTCATCATGGTGAGCTCCGTAGTAAATATAGGTACAGTCTTTTGAAAGCGCAAGACTGGCTGCCGTTGCCAGAAAGAGACCGTTTCTGAAAGGAACATAAGTGGAAACAGGGGTTTCGTTCTGATTTTTTAACTGCTCGGCATATGAGTTTTTCGGAATTTCTTCCCTGGAGTGGGAAAGCAGGGAGCAGTTGCTGTAGGCAAACATGGGCGTAAGGTCCAGATCCATTCCTTCGATTTCATAATGGGCAAGGATTTTCCGGACGGATTCTATTTCTTTTATATGCTTCTGTCCATATACGATCGAGAGAGGAATGACATGGTCCTTTCCAAAGCGTTCGATTGCCAGCGCAAGACAGGTCGTGCTGTCTACGCCGCCGCTGAATAATACCATTGCTTTTTCTGACATTATAAATCCTCCTATCGATTGTCTATTTTTTCAGGATACAGGTCGTGGTGGGTCAGGCGGTCGTAAGCCACCTTTTCCCAGTGAGTACCAGGTTTTCCGTAATTACAGTAAGGGTCAATGGAAATACCGCCTCTGGGGGTAAACTTTCCCCAGACCTCAATATATTTCGGATCCATCAGACGGATCAGGTCTTTCATTATGATATTGACACAGTCTTCGTGAAAGTCACCGTGATTCCGGAAACTGAAAAGGTAGAGCTTTAAAGATTTGCTCTCCACCATTCGTTCGCCGGGTACATAGGAAATATAAATTGTCGCAAAATCTGGCTGCCCTGTCATAGGGCAGAGGCTTGTAAATTCAGGACAGTTGAACTTAACAAAATAGTCATTTTCCGGGTGCTTGTTCGGGAAAGTCTCGAGGACTTCCGGGCAATAATCCATTTTATAATCATTTTTCCGGTTGCCCAGAAGAGAAATTCCATCTAATTCTTCTTTCGTTCTTCCGCTCATTTGTTACCTCCTTACATTAAGTAGAAATGTGACCGTGTTTAGGTTCCAGAATCCGTTTTAGTGCTTTTACGAGTAATACGCCGCAGATGGCAGGGATGATCTGTCCGATGCACAGGCTGAGAGCAAGGGCCGGGTATGGCATGTGGAGCAGATAAGACAGCCATGTGGAGACGCCCAGCCCCGGTACCAATATAATAGGCAGGATCATCAGATGCGGATTCCAGTTTGATTTTCGGATACCGACAATAATAGCAGTTGTCACAATGCCCACCAGACAGCCACCGAACATATCCAGAGGTCCAAGACCGCCGAACAGTAGATTTGCTATGAAATTTGCGAGACCAAGGGGTAAAACCAGGAACGGAAACAGATAAGACAGAGCATAGAGTGATGTAGCAATACGGATTTGATAAGCTCCGAAAGAAAAACTCTGTGTACAATAAAGTACCACCACGTAAAGGGCAATCACAATAGCAGAAAAAGTCAGTTTCTGCGATTTACTCATATTCTTTTGATTCATATGATATTCACCTCCAAATAGAAACACAACAACTTACTATGAAAGTCCCGGACAGCAGCCATGAACCGGAGTGTGCTTGCACGCGCAGGGTCATGGATATTGGACGGGCAAGCTGGTATGAGTAAGTAGGGCGATAGCCTGGATTACGAATACCGGCGGCAGATACGGGAGTGCGCAGCACGGAGTATCTGACTTTCATATATGGCGATGTCTGCGCCAACAGACATGTCCGTTTCGATTTTTATGTTACAAAGTTGTCCCTAGTTTTATTTAATGACAGGATGGTCTCGAACTGTCAATTCCATATCCGGAAGTCGACATGTGTAAAACATGCGCCTTTAGTATAGAACAGGTACTGGAGAAATGCAAGAGAAAAAATAATTTAAATGTGGCGATTATGAAATCTTATAGGAGGTTGGAATTTTTTATAGGAAAACTTTATATTTTATAGTATACTAAGAAGGGAAGTAACCATGGATTTCCGTTATCTGTGGATGGGGATGTATGTTTTCGTGGCGTTAAAAAGTGTGATGTAAAGCAGGTAAGGCATAGAATTATGGAAGAGAAGATTTCAGTCAGGAAGATAGATACGAATATTTATTTGAAAGCAGTGCGTGAGATGCTGCAGGAGGGCAATGAAGTCCCTCTGACAATTACGGGGAACAGTATGTCTCCTTTTATGATTCATGAGAGAGATAAGATTCTGATCAGCAGTGTGAACCGACCGCTTAAGAAGGGCGATATGGCTTTTTACCAGAGATTGACAGGCCAGTACGTGATGCACCGGATTCGTTATATCCGGCAGGGGGAAAGAGGGGAGACCTACTATTTTATCGGTGATGCCCAGACTGTTACAGAAGGTCCCATCTACCGGGAGCAGATTTTTGGTCTGATAACGGCAGTGTGCAGAAAAGGGAAATGGATCAAACCGGGAAACTTCTGGTGGGAATTTTTTGAAAAGGTATGGATACGGATCGTTCCCCTTCGAAAATTCACAGAGGAAATCTATGGAACATTCAAACGTTTACAAAAATTATTTCGAATAAATTAACAATTTACACATATAATAAAATCAGAATCATGAAAAATTGTCATGTTTCTGGTTTTTTTATTATATCCAAAAACCTTATGATTTTTTATAATAAAATCATCAAAGGGACAGGCAATCACTTTCAAAGAGAAGTGAAAGTGCTGTAAAGACAGGTGCCAAAGCGCACCGGACACTACAAAATGTCTAAGGGCTATATAAAAGGAGGAGAACGATGAAATTTAAAAAAGTATTTGCGGTTATGCTTTCAACAGCAATGATCAGTACAATGTTTGCAGGATGTGGCAGCGATGATAAAAAGAGTACATCTGACAGCACTTCCAAAAGCACAGCGGAAACATCTGAGGACGATGCGAAAAAGGATGATGCAGACGACAAGACATCTGGAAAGGGAAAGGTTTATTATCTGAACTTCAAACCGGAACAGGCAGATCAGTGGGTAGCTCTGGCTGAGAAATATACAGAAGAAACAGGCGTTGAAGTTGAGGTACAGACAGCAGCATCTGGTACATATGAGTCCCAGCTGAAAGCTGAAATGGCAAAGAATGAAGCGCCGACACTGTTCCAGGTGAATGGACCGGTTGGTCTGGCTACATGGAAAGATTACTGCTATGATCTTGCTGACAGCCAGATTTACAAAGATTTGTCCAGTGATGACTACGCATTGAAAGACGGCGATTCCGTAATGGGTATTGCTTATGTAATTGAGACTTATGGTATCATCTACAATAAAGCACTGTTAAATGACTACTTTGCACTGGATGATGCAGAAATCAAATCAATTGATGAATTGAACAGCTTTGATGCGCTGAAGAAAGTAGCTGACGGTATTCAGGCGCATAAAGATGATTTAGGTGTACAGGGTGCATTTACATCCGCAGGTATGGATTCCTCTTCTGACTGGAGATTCAAGACGCACCTTGCAAACCTGCCGATTTACTACGAGTATAAAGCAGACGACATTGATTCCACAGAAGCAATCAAGGGAACTTATCTGGATAACTACAAAAACATCTGGGATCTGTATACCACAGATTCTACCTGCGAAGCAAGTATGCTCTCATCTAAGACAGGTGAAGATGCAGCATCTGAGTTTGCACTTGGCGAAGCTGTATTCTACCAGAATGGTACATGGGCTTACAACGATATCAAAGATATGGAAGTAGCTGATGAGGATATGGGTATGCTTCCAATCTACATCGGTGCTGAAGGTGAAGAGAATCAGGGACTTTGTACAGGTTCTGAGAACTACTGGTGTGTAAATAAGAATGCTTCTGAAGAAGACATTCAGGCAACTCTGGACTTTATGGCATGGGTTGTAGAGAGTGATGAGGGACGTGATTCTCTGGCAAATGAAATGGGATTCGTTACACCGTTTACTACATTTGATGAGTATCTGCCAAGCAACCCGTTGGTAAAAGCAAATGATGAGTATACAAAAGCAGGAAAAACACCTGTAAGCTGGAACTTCACCACAATGCCATCTGAAAACTGGAAGAACGATCTGGGATCAGCTCTTCTGGAGTACGCACAGGGAACCGGCGAATGGGATGCAGTTAAGACTGCTTTCGTAGACGGATGGGCTACTGAGTACGCAGCTGCTAATGCAGAATAAATAGAAGAAAGAAGCTGAGAAGCTGAAAAGCCGGCACGGAAAACGGGGACTGGATTATGGCAAATCAAAAGTTTGGCAGTTATCTGTCCCTGTTTTTCTACGCCATTTTTGAAGTAAGACAGGTTGGGAGCTTTTAGTTCCACAAATTAATTTGGAGGATAATTATGGAAAAAGCAATTAAAAAATATTTTCCGGTATTCGTTCTTCCAACGATGATTGCATTTACAATCGGATTTATAGCGCCATTTCTCCTGGGTGTCTATTTGTCTTTCTGTAAGTTCACCACGGTTACGGATGCTACCTTTATCGGATTAAAAAACTATACGAAGATTTTCACAGATACTACGTTTCTTCATTCCCTCTGGTTCACCGTATTGTTTACAATTGTAACTGTACTGCTGATTAATGTATTGGCATTTGCGGTTGCCATGCTGCTGACAAAGGGAGCGAAAGGTACGAATGTGTTCCGTACCGTATTCTTTATGCCGAACCTGATCGGCGGTATCATTCTCGGCTATATATGGCAGCTGCTGCTGAATGGTATTCTGGCAAATTTCCAGAGAACACTTACTTATTCTTCCGTATATGGTTTCTGGGGTCTTGTAATCCTGATGCTCTGGCAGCAGGTTGGTTATATGATGATTATTTATATCTCAGGTATCCAGAATATTCCGGGTGAATTGATTGAGGCGGCTAAGATTGACGGCGCCAATGCATGGCAGGTACTGAAGAATGTAACGCTTCCTATGGTTATGCCGTCTATCACAATCTGTACATTCCTGACGGTAACGAATGGATTCAAACTGTTTGATCAGAACCTCGCTCTGACCAATGGTGCACCGTCCAGAATGTCAGAAATGTTGGCGCTGAACATCTATAATACCTTCTACGGCAGAACTGGTTATGAAGGTGTTGGACAGGCAAAAGCAGTTATATTCTTTCTGATTGTGGCTATTATTTCAGTCGTACAGAATAAATTGACAAGATCAAAGGAGGTGCAGCAGTAATGGGTGTAAGAAAAGCAAAACACGGCTGGATTCTGACGCTGGTTTTTTCCATCATCAGTCTGCTGTATGTATATCCGATTGTTTTGGTAATTATCAACTCCTTTAAAAAGAAGGCATATATCAGTAAGTATCCATTTAAGATTCCTACGGATAAGATGTTTGTGGGGCTGGAGAATTACGTCCGCGGTATTGAAAAGACCGGATTGATTTCAGCATTTGGCTGGAGTTTATTTGTAACTGTATTTTCGGTAATCGTGATTATTATCTGCTGTTCCATGTGTGCATGGTATGTGTGCCGGGTGAAGAATGTTCTGACATCTGCAATTTATACCTGCTGTCTGTTCGCTATGGTTGTACCGTTCCAGATGGAAATGTATACACTGTCCAAAATTGCGAACATGCTGCATCTGGATACTCCGTGGGGTCTGATTATTATCTACCTGGGCTTCGGAGCAGGTCTGGCAGTATTCATGTTCACCGGATTTATGAAGTCTATACCCCTTGAGATTGAAGAGGCAGCCATGATTGACGGCTGTACACCGGTACAGACGTATTTCAAAATTGTACTTCCGATTTCCAAGTCTACCTGTATTACAGTTACGATTCTGCAGGCGATGTGGATCTGGAATGACTACCTGCTGCCGTCTCTGGTACTGGATACGAAAAAGTTTAAGACCGTTCCGATTGCTGTTCAGTATCTGAAAGGCGGATATGGTTCCATCGATATGGGAGCCATGATGGGTGTGCTGGTACTCTCGATTGTACCGATCATTATTTTTTATCTTTGCTGTCAGAAGTATATTATCGAAGGCGTTGTTGCAGGAGCTGTCAAAGGCTGAAATACTTGCATTCCTGCCGTATATGAGTTAAAATATGAATAAATCCACCCTACTTAAGGGCTGTCATATGGTATCATATGACAGCCCTTATACTCATATAAAGAAAAGGCCGGTTTTCAGATGCCGGTAAGCAGGAGAATGCTTTATGATTAGAATTTTAATCGTCGATGACGAAAAACTGGAACGCAATGGAATCAAGTTCCTTTTAAAACGTGAACCTGGTGAATACCAGGTCTTGGAAGCAGAAAATGGGAGAGAGGCATTGGGTCTTTTACAGACAGAACAGGTAGACATTCTCCTTTCTGATGTGAAGATGCCGTATATGAATGGACTGGAATTGTCGAAGCACGTACGAGAGCAATATCCGGACCTGCCGATTATTATTTTCAGCGGATACAATGATTTTTCCTATGCACGGGAAGCCATCCGCTATGGCGTGCTGGATTATGTACTGAAGCCGGTTGATCCTCAGGAGTTCCATAAGACACTGGAAAAGGTGGTATCTCATATTACGACCAGGCAGGAACGTGAAGAAAAGCAGTCACGCCGTGAAGATTATCTGAAGAAATTTTTTCTTCTGAATTATCTGTATAATGGACGGGAGGAGGAGTTGGAAAGCGCAGCACAATTGGTGCAGCTTAAGCGGGACACGCTGAACCAATACAGCAGGATGATCCTGGCAGGAAGTACCGGTAATTTTTTTGAGATAGAGGAAGAGACATTTCAGGAGGAACTGCGCGGAAAAATTCAGAGGAACTTTTACTATGTGAACCTGAATTCCAATGAATCCCTGTTCTTTTTTAAAGAAAAATCCTGTGATTACCGCAGACTTGCTTTAACACTTCATAATTTCTTCCGGCAGAAATACGACGCGGACTGTTATTTTGCAGTCAGCACGGAACTGGAAAATTATCGGGAACTGCCGCAGCTTCTGCCGCAGTTGGAACAGCTTCTGGAAGAACATTTCTATGAGCCGGAAGTTCATGTGTTTTCCATGGAGGCAAAGGGTGATGAGGAGGAAAGTGCACAGGTAGAGGATGCAAAAGTACTTCAGAACATTCTGGATGATATTCATCACAAAGATACGGTTCATCTCTGGCAGAACTTCCGCAGAATTGAGAAGAAGTACCGAACGGACAAACAGTTTTCGGAGATGTATGTCAAGTTTGTATTTTCCAGTATTTTAAAAGAGCTGTATGACACAATGATGGCCTCCGGAGAGAAAGGGCTTTCCAGAGAAGTGGACCGCCTGTATCGGTGCAGGACGATACAGGAAGTGCTGGAGATTACAGAACAGGCAATCCGGGAATTCGAAGAACATCAAAAAGAGCAGAATCATGGATTTCGGGATGAAGTGACAAAGGTAAAAAGTTATATCTATCACCATTATGAGGAAGAACTCAGTGCCGAGATGCTTGCGGCAAAGGTGTGCCTTTCGCCGGGGTATCTGAGTCATGTTTTCAAGCAGGAGACCGGGGTAAACTTGAACCGGTTTATTCGTGAATGCCGTATGGAAAAGGCAAAAGAACTTTTGGAGACAACGAATCTGAAGATTGTACAGATCGCAAGGCAGGTGGGCTTCTCCAATAATTCCTATTTTTGCAAGAGCTTTCGGGAATATTTTGGAGATACACCGGAATCCTGCCGGAAAGGTTGGTCGGAAGATGAAGAAAATACGGAGAAGAGTTAAAGATTTAAAATACCGTCATAAACTTTCGATCCTTATTGTGATTGCAAGTCTGATTCCTGTCATGATCATCAGCGTCTATACACAGTTCGGGACGCGCAGGCTTCTGGAGGAAAACGAAAGAGGGGATTTAAGTGACACTCTGGAACAATCCGTGGATGCTATCAGCAATCAGGTGGACATTTACGGAAATCTGATCAACTATCTCTCATTTTCCCAGGAACTCAGGAAAATCGTGGATACACAATATGATTCGGACTATGAGGCATATCTGGAATACACCGAGGTGGCAGACCCGATGTTTACCCTGCCTCAGCTTTATCACAATGAAATTCAGAAGATTACGCTGTATGCGGACAGCATTCAGGTAGAACATGGAAATACGCTGGCCCCTGCAAGCAGTGCCGAGAAAATGTTCTGGTATCCTTTTTTAGAGACCGGGGAGAAGGTTCAGTGGTTTGTAAAGCGTGGTTCCCGCCGGGAAATCATTGCCAGCCGAAAGTTTTATGATGAGGAAGGAATCACGGCAATTCTGGCAGTTACGCTGGATTATAATAAGATGCTGGAGCCGTTTACAAGACAGATTAAAGAGAATACGGGCGGAGTGATTTTTGACGGAGCCGGAAATCCGATCTATGCCGCTTACTCTATGGAAGAGCAGTATCGGCCGGAACAGGCAGAGTCCAGGGAGTATATTGAGGAGAATTATGCTTATGCAGTTTTGGAACTTCCGGGTACCGGATGGAAGTTTTATCTGTATCGTCCGACGGAAGTGATCACAGCCTCGGCGAATCAACTGTTGCAGCGGAATCTGCCGATTCTGGGCGTGTGTCTGCTCCTGATTCTGTTTTTGGGGTATGTATTTTCCAGAAGAATGGTACACCGTCTGGAGCTGCTGACTGAGAATATGAATCAGATTAATCTGGGGCTGCGTGAAGTGGCAGTGGACAGCGATTCTAAGGATGAGGTTGGCGTACTGATCCGTACGTTCCGGCGGATGATGGATGAGATCAATAAACTGATTTCCGAAGTTTATGAAGCTAAGATTGAACTGCAGAGGACAGAAATGCGGGCGCTTCAGGCGCAGATTAACCCGCATTTTCTCTATAACTCCCTTTCTATTATCAACTGGAAGGCGATTGAGGCAGATGAAATGGAGATCAGTGAAGTGACGCTGGCGCTTTCCACTTACTACAGAACCAGCCTGAACCGGGGAGAGACGATCACAAGTCTGGAGAATGAAGTGAATAATATCAGAGCTTATCTTCGTATCCAATTGATTATGCATGATGATAGTTTTACGGTTGAAGAAGAGATTGATACCAGCTTGTTCGACTGCAGAGTACCCAAATTAATTTTGCAGCCTCTTGTGGAGAATGCCATTGATCATGGTCTTGATATTTCCGGAAAAGAAGAGCAGAAGCTGTGGATTACCGTTGGACAGGAAGAGGAGACGCTTTTGTTGAGCGTCCGGGATAACGGCTGCGGGATGGAGCAGGAGAAAGCGGAAAAGATTATTACCTATCAGTCCAGTGGTTATGGTGTGCGTAATGTCAATGACCGGATTGTACTTCTGTATGGCGAGAATTATCGGTTGAGGATTCACAGTACGATTGGGGAGGGGACTTGTGTGGAAATCCGAATTCCCAAAAATTCCGGAGGGATGAGAGATGAAAAATAAGCGTTTTTGGATAGCGGGAATTGGTGTTTTGCTGATTGCCGCGTTGGGATGGTATGTCTGGTGCGGCGGAAGCGATATGGGCGAAAGTCCGGATCCGGAAAAAGAGGAACTGGATTCGAAACAGATGGAAGCGTTGTGGGAGAACGCGGAGCATACACCATATGGAAAATATCCCGAAGAAGTCATTTATACCCTTGGAAAAATTTCTGGAAGCAATAATTCCAATCTTCCATTGGATGAAACTTATGAGGAGAATGGTTATACCAGATATCTGAAAGAAATGCTGAATATCCAGAATGAAGATGTATTTGAAATTGAAGACGGAGATCCATATTATGAAGCGGTGAGTCTTGCAATCAAGGACAGGGATATTCCGGATGTGATGGTTGTGAAAGGTCGTGATAATCTGAAGGAACTGGTAAAATTCGACCTGATTGCTGATCTGACTCAGGTATATCAGGAGTGTTCCACAGATCGTATAAAAGAGATGTATAACAGTTGTGGAGAAAATCTGTTAGACTCGGCAACCTTTGACGGAAAATTATATGCGTTGCCGGACACGGTGATCGATCACGGGGCGACCTTACTCTGGATGCGCAAGGATTGGATGGATCAGCTGGAACTAAAGGAACCGGAAACCATGGAAGAGGCCATGCAGATCATAAAAAAGTTTGTGACCCAGGATCTGGCGGGGAATGGCGAGACGATTGGTCTTGTAAGCAGTACGGATATTGTGTCGGAGAATGGCTCCATGTATTCCCTGGATCCGATTTTTACGATATTTCATGCTGCGCCTCAGGATTGGATTCTGGATAAGAATGGAAATGTCTCATACGGTTCGATTGCGAAAGAGACGAAGGAGGCACTTAGCTACATCAGCGGATTGTATCAGTCAGGGATTCTGGATTCCCGTTTTCTGCTTCGGACCACGGAGAACATCGACCAATTGATTCGGGAAGGGAAGTGCGGTGCCTTTTTCGGAAAGTGGTGGGCACCAAACAATCCGCTGATGGATGCTTACAGTGCCGATTCGGATGCTGATTGGAGGCCATATTTTTTAACGGAAGAGGATGAGAATCAGGTTCAGAGATTTGCGTCCTACGATGACTGGCAGTATGTGGTAGTGCGTAAAGGGTATGAACATCCGGAGATTGTTCCAAAATATATCAGTGTGATGTTTGACTACACCAGATATGAAGATAAGAGAGCGGAGGAAATTAATGATTATTTTTCCTTGAATGTGGATCCTACAGCCCGTCCGATGAACATCAATGTAGATTACAGAGATGCGCTGAACCGGGCCACGACCAGTATCCGGGGTGCACTGGACGGAGAGATCCCTGTGGAAGAGCTGACCGCTCTGGAAAAATCTTATTATAATACCTGTAAATCTTATCTCAACGGTCAATTAACTACGGCCAATGCATGGGCAGCTTATGCATCCCGCATAACAGCTGTAGGACTTCTGGTGGATACCGGATTCCAGACAGACATTCCCCTGTCTCTGGGAGAGTCTGACGGAGAACTTCCGGCGGATCTTCTGAAGATGGAGAAGCAGCTGTTCCTGCAGATTGTAGTGGGAGAAAAGCCGCCTGGTTACTTTGATACCTTCGTGGATCAATGGTATGTAAGCGGAGGCAGGGAATATACGCAGCAGGTTCGTCAGTCCTACGCTGCAGTATCTGAATAAACGATTGTGAATGCGGATCTAAATTGCTTGTGATAATAGAAATACCAGAAGTCAGGAGAAGGGCACAGGTGGGTATTGGAAAGATTTGTGCTGACTTTGGAGTGCACTCGAAGAAAATTGTTCCAATTATTTACCTGTGCCCTCCTATGCCTGTTTTGTAATATAGAAACATATAAGGCGTTGGGAGTGAAGGGTATCTTGACTTCATGATACCTGCGGATTGTTATGCACGTTGCGTTTACCCGATCTTGAAAGCACTCGAAATTCGTTCTATTGGGTTTACTTTCTCATGTTTTATGGGTTTTAAAGGCTATGCTCTTTTATATCAGCATGAAATACATAACCTTTTGACTCTGGTATCTTTATTATGATTAAAAGGGTGTCTTGTTCTGAAAGTAGTTGAAATAAATAACTATTGACAAAATCAACTAATTATGTAAAAATGTAGAGAGGTTAAAAGAAATGGAAAAGATTACAAACGGAATCACATTAAGAGAACTGATTAGAACACTGGAAAAGAAATTAGGTATAATTGAAGAGAACAACAAGTCGGATTGTTGTTTGGGAATTACTTTTGCACAGTGTCATGCTATTACGGAAATTGGCAGGGCAAAACAACTTACATTAAATGATTTAGCGTTTGCACTGAATATGGATAAAGGGGCCATGAGTCGTGCAGTAAAAGATTTAGTTGAGAAAGGGTTTGCCCAAAGAGAAGTAGATGAAAGAGATCGAAGATATGTTGCAATCTCACTAACAAAAAAAGGAGAAGAGAAATATAATTCTATTCAAAGTGATATGCAGAAATATTTTGACAAAATATTAAGCAATATACCAGAGAAAAAGCAGGAACAGGTATTTGAAAGTTTAATGTTGCTAAATCAGGCGATACCCGATGGCAAATAATAACTTGGCAAAATTAAAATGAGGTGATACAGTTGGAAATTCAAGTGATTCAAAAAGTTAGTGAAAGCAAAGGGCTTGTGAAGTTTATTGATGACATGTTTGAACATTGGTTAGAAAGTAGCGCATTTGCAAAAGAAAATGCCTGCTGTCCTGGGAGAACCAAAAAGCAAATAATTGAAAAGATTGACAATATTGAGAATAACAATTATGAATTTTTGATTGCCACCACAGAGCAGGAGCGTGTGGTGGCTATGCTCTATATGTCACACTTTGATGATGGAAGTGCGTATTTGGGACTGATAAATGTTCATCCTGACTTTCGTAATAACAAAATATTTAAGACATTATTAGCAAGAGCAGAAGAGGAATGTAGAATCAGAGGTACAAAATACATGAGATTGCGTACCTGGAATGAAAATGAAGTGGCACTTGCCGCGTTTTCCAAAAGTGGATTTGTTGTTTGGGAAAGACAAGATTCTTTTGTGGAATTACGAAAAGATTTGATTTAGTGTTACCGCAGTTGAAGATATTGTGGTTTTAACAAATGAAAGGAATATTGAGTAATGAAAAAAATCAAACAGATAGCTGTTTATGGTAAAGGTGGAATCGGTAAATCAACTACATGTTCAAATTTATCAGCCTCGCTTTCGATGCTGGGATACAAGGTATTGCAGATAGGCTGTGATCCAAAAGCAGATTCTACGAAAAATCTGATTAATGGGCAATATAGACCCAGTGTATTAGATTATATAAAAGATAAATCAGCAAATATCAAAATTGATGATATTATGACAGTGGGGTTTGCCAATACATATTGCATTGAAGCCGGAGGTCCAGAACCTGGATTTGGTTGTGCTGGCAGAGGAATTATAACCGCGATAGAAATGATAAATGAGTTAAATGTTTTTGAGGAATTAGATATAGATATTGTCATTTATGATGTGTTGGGTGATGTTGTGTGCGGTGGATTTGCCGTTCCATTGAGAATGGGATTTGCGAAGGAGGTATATTTAGTTACTTCTGGTGAGGTTATGGCATTATATGCGGCTAATAATATATCAAAAGCTATTAAGCGCTTTGGAGAACGAAGTGAAGTGCGCTTAGGCGGAATTATATGTAACCAGCGTAATGCCTATCTGGAACATGAAATTGTGGATAATTTATCAAATAAATTGTCTACTCAAGTGCTTGGATGGATTCCAAGAGATAATGTGGTGCAGGAGTGTGAATTAAAGAATTGTACAGTTATTCAAGGAAGTCCGGACTCCAATCAGGCACAGGTGTATCTTGATTTAGCTAAAAAAATAATGGAAAATGAAAATTTTGTGATACCGACACCGCTGGATGACAGAAGTTTTGACATCATGATTAAGCAGCCGTTAATGGTACATGAGTAATGTTTATAGGTGATTAAGGTTATTATGAACAACAATATAAAAAAGAGAATTGCTAACTTAAATGATTTAGTTAAAGCTGTGAAAAACGAAAAAATTAACACAAAAGACTGTATAGATATGCATCAATTTTGTGCCTTTTGGGGAGCGCATGATGTTTTCAGCTATTTTGAAGATATTATTATACTGGTACATGGACCATATGGTTGCATGGGAAATAGGCACTATTTAAATCCGATGGGAGCTTATAATACTTGTGATAACAAGCCGCATCTTTCTACACACCTTTCTGAAAAAGAAATCATATTTGGTGGTGAGCAGAAATTAGTAGATTGTATCTATGAAGTGAACAAAAAGTATCCGGATAAGAAAATTGCTGTGATAACAAACTGCTGTGCGGATATCATTGGTGATGATGTGGAAGGGTGTATAGAGTCGCTTCCCTTTGAAATAAGTGAAAAAGTTCTGTTTATGAATACTGGCGGGTATTCGGGAAAATCTTATCGGCGCGGTACAGAGATGGCATTTGAGTTATTGGCTTCAAAAGTTGTGGATGGAGAAAAGAAGCAGCGAAAAGAAAATGCGAATAAAAAGGTTAATTTGTTCTTGAGAAGATGGATTTGGAATCCTGTGAAAGCAGAGGAAGTCAATGAAATAACGAGGATGCTTGGGCTTATAAACGTAGATATCAATCAAACATATAATCATGATATGAATTTTGATAAATTAAAGAAAATGGAAGATGCAGATTTAAATGTTGCATTGTGCTATTTTTTTGCTCATGGATTTTTTGATGAGTTGTACAAACAATATGAGATTCCTTTTTCGGCGAAACCAGCGCCAATTGGATTAAAAGCGTCAGTTGAATGGTTGAAAGAAATTGCTCAAAAGCTTGGATTAACTGATGACATTGATTCTTTTGCAGAAGTACAAGAGTTAGAGCAAATGAGAACCGAATTAGTGAATAAGTTAGGTTCTGGTAGAGATTGCGTTATTTGGAATCAGACAGGTGACCGGTTATTGGCGTTATTGCGATTTGCACTTGAGTTAGAAATGAAGCCAATTATTGTAGGAATTGAACCGCATATAATAAAAGAAAAGATGCATTTATTTCAACATGAGGTATTAGACGGTGGGTTAGATGCAAAAGTTTTTGCATCCAAATACATTGAAGATGTACAGATGCTCATAGATGAATTAGATGATCCCATCGTGTTCTGTAATGATAACTTTTTTCCTGAAAATAAAGTTTTTAGGTATAGGTTTGCACACAATGCAGTATATGGGTTCAATGGTGTAAGAAAAATGTATAAAGAACTGGCTGATACATTGGATAGAGATGTAAGCATGTACTCGTTGTTTACAGAGGAATAATATAAAGTATTACAGGTGGTATTATATGGGTGATAAGTGTTTAGATTCAATCCAGAAATGTGGAATTTTTGGTGTGAGCCAGGTAATGGCGCAGATAAAAGGTGCATCTGTGGTTATTCATGGACCGAAAGGGTGTGTATTTCCTGCCTATGAGGCATCCATAGCAGATTCCTTGAATATTTCTTATACAGAGATGTGTCGAAAATCAACTGTTTTTGGCGGTGAAAGGGATGCTATAGAAAAAGTAAAGGATGAATACTATGAAAGTCTTCCTGAAATCATGGCAATTATTACAACGTGTGCTTCTGAAATTATCGGTGATGACATCAATGGAATTATCAATAGTGCAAATTTAGAAATTCCGGTAATTAGCATTGAAGGAGGGAGTTTTAACAACTCCCAGTTGGATGGATTGAATATTGCAATGCTTAAAATAGTTAAGAGTCTGTGTAAAAAATGCGAAAATGTGGAAAATATAATAAATATTTTTGGTACAGTCGGGAGAAGTTATACATGGAAAGCAGATGCCAATCATTTATCTGAGCTTTTGCAGGAGTTTGGAGTACATGCGAGAGCATTATTTTTGGATACAAATGTTCAGGAGATATCGACTTATTCAAATGCGAGATTGAATGTTATTATTGATAAAAATTATGGTATTCCTTGTGCGGAATATATGAAGGAAACTTTTGGTATTCCGTATATTGTTGCAGACTATCCATTAGGCATAAAAAATACAGAGATGTTTATTCAAAGTATACTGAAAGCACTTGGTTCTTTTGATATAGATACTGAAACATTTGCTGATTACAGAAAGAATGTTAAAAGTACATTCCGGACAAGTCTCGGCAGAGTCAACACATTCAGAATGTTTGAAGAAATACGCAAGTTGAAAAAGGTTATTATTGGATATGAAGAGCCTTCAGCAGCATTATTGCAGACTTTGGTAAATGAGTTGGAAAATAATGTTGACTGCATAATTGTTAAAGAGAATCATCTTGAGGATAAGCAATATTTTGAAAAGCGGATACATGAGATTTCACCTAAGACACAAGTATTTGTAACAAATGATAGAAACGAGATTATAGAGTATCTAAGAGATCATAAGTTTGAAGTAGTGTTAGGCAGCGATGTTGAGTATTATGCAATAGAAGATAAAAAATCATTTGCATATGTAAATATTGAATATCCGGGAGCCAGAGAATTGCATATAAAACCTAAATATTATGTTGGCTATCAAGGAATGCTCAATTTTGTTGAGGATTATTATAACAAAATTATTAATATGCATATTTTTTAAGAAAGAGAGGAAATGATTATGGAAAAATTAAAGAATGACGGAATGGGAAATGCGGGATGTTGTTGCGGTAATGCAGATGTAAAAGAGAAAAGTACATTTGAATGTTGCGGAGTAGATTTAAAAGACGATTCTGTAGAAAACGATTTTGATGTATGCTGTGATATTTTCAGCTACGAAAGACCATCTGAAGAGACGGCTAAGAAGACAAAAAGAAGAACTTGTTGTTAATTATGGTATGAAGCAGAGAGGGACGAACTTATGGAAAGCCAAATGAAAGAGGAACTTATAGCTAAAGCAAATAAATCTATAATGTATACAACAAATCGACCAGATATAATTTTTGCCAGAGGAAAAGGTTCTTATTTATGGGATACTGAGGATAACAAATATTTGGATATGATGCAGGGATGGGCGGTTTGCTGCTTGGGTCACTGTGCACCTGTGATGATTAGTGCTGTGCAGGAACAGTCACAGAAGCTGATAAATCCAAGCCCATCTTACTATAACGTACCGGCAATTGAATTTGCTGAACTCTTAACAAATATATCCTGTATGGACAAGGTGTTTTTTATAAATTCAGGTGCTGAGGCAAATGAAGGTGCGATTAAACTGGCCCGCAAATACGGTGCAAAGTATAAGAATGGTGCGTATGAAATTATTACAGCTGTTAATAGTTTTCATGGAAGAACACTGGCTACTATGTCTGCATCTGGCAAAGAAAGATGGAAAGGTATTTATAATCCTAAAGTAGATGGATTTAAGTGGGTAGAATATAATAATATTGAGCAAATTCGAAATGCAATTACAGAGAATACTTGTGCAATTATGTTGGAGTTAGTGCAAGGGGAAGGTGGTGTAATTGTAGCAGATAAAGAGTACATACAGGAAATACGTAAAATTTGTGATGAAAATAATGTATTATTGATTTTTGATGAAGTGCAAACGGGTATTGGTCGCTTAGGATATATGTTTGGTTATGAATATTATGGTGTGGAACCGGATATTATGACTCTTGCAAAAGGGATTGGCGGTGGTGTTCCGTTGGCAGCACTTCTTGCGAAAGACAATGTTTGCTGCTTTGAAGCTGGAGATCAGGGAGGAACATACAGCATGACACCAATTATGACGGCTGTAGGCCTGGCTGTTGTAAAGGAAATGCTGGAAAGTGATATTTGCAAAAATGTACGTGAAATGGGGAGTTATTTATCTTCTAATTTAATGACTCTTATGGAGAAGTATTCATTTATTACAGAGGTAAGAGGATTGGGATTGTTAATAGCAATTGGACTGGATGGTGTAAATGCCAATGAAATACAAGCCGCATCCTTGAAAAAGCGTTTACTGGTAAATGCCCCGAATGTAAATACTTTAAGATTTATGCCGGCCTTAAATATTAACAAGGCAGAGATTGATGAATGTATTGCTGTTTTGGATTCTATTTTTCAGAAATACTTATAATATTTGTGAGGAGGTTTCGTGATGACATTTAATGGAGTTTATGCTGCTGTTGCAACACCATTTGTAAATGGTAAAATTGATTATGATAGCTATAAGAGCTATGTTGAATGGTTAATTGAGTCAGGAATTGATGGTGTGGTTGTTTGTGGAAGTACAGGCGAATCTTCTATGCTTTCAATGGAAGAACATGTAGAAATGATTAATGTAACAAAGGAACTTGTGAATCATAGAATTAAAGTAATTGCAAATTGTGGTGCAAATTCGACTCAGGAAGCGATTTATTTGACCCAGGAGGCGGAAAAGTTGGGAGTGGATGCTGTGCTATCTGTCGTACCATATTATGTAAAACCAACACAGGAAGGCATTTATCAGCATTATCGTGCAATTCATGAAGCAACGAAGGATATACCATTAATTATTTACAATGTTCCAAGCAGAACTGTTACAGATGCCTCTGTAGATACAATAGTAGCATTGTCAAAGCTTGAAAGAATTGTTGGTATAAAAGAGGCATCTTCTGACATGGAAAAGGTAGCAGAAATAGTTGCAAAAACATCAGACGATTTTTGCGTATTCTCTGGAAATGATTCTACCTTTTTGCCATTACTTTCTGTTGGCGGTAAAGGTGTCATTTCAGTTATTGCTAATGTGATGCCAAAAGAAATGGTTGAAATGTATAAAGAGACGGTAAGTGGCAATTTTAAGAGAGCAATGGAGCTCAATAAGGAGTTAATTGATTTGAATAAGGCATTATCACTGGAGTCTAATCCGATTCCTGTTAAGTATGCATTATACAAAATGGGAAAAATGAAAAATGAGTTGAGATTGCCATTGACACCAATGGTTGATAAAAATACTGCAATCATGGATAAGGTTTTGAAAGTGCTAGATATCATCTAGGATTGGTGTAGTTTTATAAAATATTGTAGTTAATACTGTAATTTTATTGTTGTGAACAAAGCGCAAGACAAGGGAGTAAGATGATGCTTGCCAATATCTCCTGCATTTTGCGCTTTGTAACGTAAGAAAGGAAATAATAGCAGATGAATGGAAATACCGAATACGTTCAAGCTTTATTTGAAGCGGTATACGCAAAATTTAAAAAGACAATTGATGATTATGATTTAATACCAAATGATATTGAAAAAGTTTGTATTGGAATGTCTGGTGGAAAAGATGCACAGATAATGAGCTTATTGTTATTAGAATATAAAAAAAGAGAACGAAATGATTTAGAATTAGAGCTTTTAACAGTCACAACACCGTCCTGGAAATATCAGCCTGATAAATATTATAAGGGAGATAGCAGTAAAAATGAATATGTAACAGGGCAGAAAAAAGCAATTAATGATAATATGAAATTTTGGGAAGAAAAGGGGATTCCAACAAAAAATGTGGATTTTGTGCCACCGATTAATGATGATGCTATTTTTAATGCAGAAAAGCCATGTGTAATGTGCTTTATTGGTTTATATAGATCATTGTGCAATTATTTGGAAAATGAGCATAAAAAGGGGAAGAAAGTTGTTTTATCCATTGGAATAACAAAATTTGATTTATTATATGTGTTAGAATCGCTTACAATACGTTCTAATGGAAAAACATGGAAATACGATAAAGAAAATAACCCTGCAAAGTATTATTTTAATAGATTGCAGACTTCATTCTTTAGTCCATATCCCAAGATTCTTCTGGGAATACCAGATACAGATATTTGTAAAATAACGCCAATCATTAATTTGACAGATAATGAGACTCGTGAATTGGCGAATCAGTTGAAATTACCCCGAATACCAGATCCGTGTGCAAAATTACATGGGGATCGCTTTGTTTCTGACAAGCGTTATTTTGATGGATATTTAGCGGGAACTACAACGGAAGATTTAAATTTGGATCATATTAATAGTGGATTCTTTTCTGATTATCAGAGCTTGTTGGATACTTTTTCCAGAGTTGGTATACTTCCTCCAAAAGAAGATATTGATAATATTTTGTATAAGGCAATTAATGATGAAAAGATAGTATCCATATACAAGTAATGCAGGGTGGTTTAGATGGCTAATAAATATTATATTAATTATATGGATTATTATATTCCGACGGATCAAATGGAGTCTGAGTATATAATACGTAATACATCAGTTGAGAAAAAGTCACAAATTAAGAATCTGGATAAATGTATTTCTAAGTTTAAAGATGAAACGCATATAGAAAAGGTTTCCTACTTTAAAGATAGCAGGGCTTTTAGTAGAAAAGTATATGAACTTGTAGAGAGAATGCTTAAAACAACTCAGATTGATCCGGAGAATATATCATACATTTTATGTGGAAATCAACACTTATTTCATATGGATGGCGTTTCGATCGTGCAGAGTCTGAAATATGATTTTAAATTTTCAAATAGTATGATATTGCCTATCATGCAACCTTGCGCTGCCGCATTATGCGGGTTAAACATAGCAAACAAACTTTTAGAGGATAACAAATATATTTTAATTCTTTCAGGTTGCTGTTGGAAGAATATAGAAGAGCGCTATATTGATTTTTCAATTAGAGGTGATGGGATAAGTTTAGTATTATTATCAAGGAATAAAGGTCCGTTTCGTATTATAAAAAGTAATGTGCTTAATTTTAATAATGCGGCATTTAATGTGGATGGAACTTTAAAACATGATCCATCACTAAGCAGGTTTAATTTGATAAACAAGGGTTCTGAATTTTTATTAGAATCTTTGAAAGTGTTTGATATAGAAATTGATGATATTGCCAAAATCATTCAACCAAATACAGGATATTATGTTTTTCATGAATTATATAGCTATTATACGAAGATAAGACCGGAGATGTTTTTCTACGATAACATACCAAACGGTGGTCATATCTGTGATGTAGATATTGTTAGAAATCTTATGGACTACGATCAGAGAGAATCTCTTGATATAGGTTCGCAGGTTATGTTGTATACACCAGATGTGGAACCGACATTTGATATCAATTATCATAGTGTTTTGCTTGAGAAGTGTTAGTTATGTGAGGAGAGTGGATATGGAAACTTATGAAATAGAATGCGTAATATTAAACATTTTAAAAAAAATATCGTCAAATCAGGATTTGACAGCAGAGTGGAATATCCAGGAAGATGTAGATATTGATTCGATTGGATGGTTGAGATGCCTGATTCAGTTAGAGGAAGAATATGGGTGTGTTTTTAACCCACAAGCCATTTTCGGCAATAAGTTGGTCACTGTTCAAGACTTTATTGATAAAGTGGTTGAATATTTAACAGCATATATGAAGATGAAGTGATGCATCTGATTAGGAGGAGCAAAAATTGAATTGCAGCAGTTTTTATAATGTTTTCTCAGATATTCAAGATAATACAGAGAATTATATTGATTATTTAGTATGGGAAGAATTTAATTATGTTATTCGAAAAAAAACATTTGCAGAAATTTATAAAGATATTATTCAATGTTATGGCAATCTTCAAAAGTTAGGAATTAGTTCTGAGCATGTAGTTGGATTAGATATTGAAAATACCTATGAATATTTAATATGTGATGCGGCATTATTGTTAATTGGTGCGCAAACAGTTATTAGTAATAATACGGAATCGCTGGATTTGCTGAAACAAAGGTTAGATGACTTTAAAACAGAATTTGTTGTTACGAAAAGGGAAATTGGAAAGTGTTCTCAGAAAATAATTGAACTCTCATCTTTGTTTGCTGTCACTAATACAGAAGTTGAAATTGTGGAACGAAAATTTGAGGGTAAGGATATCAGTATAATGTTTTCATCCGGAACTACGGGCATCCCAAAAGCATTAGGGATAACTGAAATAGGTTCTATTTGGAGTGCGAACAATTTTTTCAATTATATGCAGTTTGAAAAAAGTGATAAGTTTCTTATATTTATGCCACTATCCAATTATCAGCAGCGATTCCTGTTTTGGGGATGTTTAATGAATAAGATAAATATTTCATTAGCCAATGATATGACCTTATTTCATTCATTGGCACAGTTGGAGCCTAGTATATTACTTGCACCGCCTAATTTTTACTATAATTTATATTGCGAGCAATTAAAGGAAAACAATAAAAATACTCCGGTTTTAAGAAATATACTGGGGACAAAAATGAGATATTTGTTGACAGGTATGGCACCCATTGATAATCATATATTAGAATTTTACCGAGATTGTAATTTGGAAATTTACCAGATATATGGACAAACTGAGATTGGCATGATCGCCTGCAACATTAAGAGCCAAAATAAATTAGGTTCAGTGGGTAAACCGATTATCGAGTTATCTTTCTCAGAAAACAAAGAGGTGATTACACATTCTCCGCATCCAATTGTTAGCGGTTACTATGAGCATGATAATTTCAGAGCACTGGGAGATGTAAGGCCAACTGGTGATTTGGGAGAGCAAGATGCAGACGGTTTTGTGTATATTAAAGGAAGAATGAATGATACCATTATATTGAATAATGGTAAAAAAATAAATCCGACCATGATTGAGAACGAGATTAAGAATAAGTATAAGGCAAAAGAAGTTTTATTGTACAAAACCCGGTCAGATGCAGATGAAATGATTTTGAATGTTGCGGTATTAATTGATGCTGGTGTTGCAATTGATTCAGCAGAGATGACAGCATTTGTTATGAATCTACACGAAATAAAAGCGTGTGCAGATGAAGTGAGAATATTTACATATAATATGACGGCGAATGATAAGATATTCTTCTATACTGAAAATGGAAAATTTTCCCGTGCGAAAGCAATTAAGTGTTTGACAGAAAAATAGTAGGAGGATTTTATGGAAAAAGTAGTACATCCTTGTTTTGAAAGTAATAGTTGTGGATACCGTTTTCATCTTCCTATAGCACCGAGGTGCAATACAAAGTGTAATTTTTGTAAGCGTGGTATTTCGAAGGAAGATGATAGACCAGGAGTAGCGAGTGGGATTTTGGATATAAAGGAAATCGAAAATTATATGGAGAAGAATATTGCTTTATATCCAAAATGTAAGATAGTAGGTGTTGCAGGTCCGGGAGATCCGTTGTCAAATGCTACAGTATTGTTTGATGCATTCAAATTGCTGGATGAGAAATATCCTGATTTCAAAAAATGTATGTGTACAAATGGTTTTTATTTGTCCAAATATAAAGAGGAATTTATGCAATCTAAATTGGATTATGTCACACTTACCGTGAATTCCCGAGAGCCGGCTACACTGGCAAAGATATACGATTTTTTGGAGTTTGAGGGGAAAGTTTACACTGGAATTGAGATGGGGGAATTGATTTTAAAATTGCAAGATGAAGCATTAAAGATTATTGCTGGCATAACAAATATGAAATTTAAGATCAATATTGTTGTCATCCCCGGAATAAACGATGGTGAGTTGGAAGATTTAATTTGTTATTTGAAAAATTTTAAAGTACATATTTTTAATTTGCTGCCGCTTTTAAGCGTGAAGGGAACCAAATTTGAGAATATAGAAACCCTTAGTAAGGAGAATTTAAAATTGATCAAAGACAGGTTAAAAAAGAAGTTTCCTGATGTCAGGTTTAAAGATAATTGTAAACAATGCAGAGCTGATGCGTGCGGGCTTATTGAAAAAATTAGTTAAAGAAGCATGAAACTGTATTGGATAGGAGTGCTATTATGAGTTTTGGTAAATGTTCGATATGTGATTCACAGGTTTTGTATAATGAGGATGCTGTTCTGGCTAAGTGCAGTATATGTGGCAAAGAAGAAAGTACGTATATTTTGTGCGAAGAATCTCATTATGTGTGCGCAGATTGTTGTGCAAAAGAGGTTATGAATAGTATTAGAGAGATTATACCTGACATTAAACAGGAGAATCCGGTAGATATTGGTGAATATATTATGGCTAAGTGTGGTATTTCTGGACATACACCACATACAATAGCGACGGTTTCCTTTTTAATGGCTGTGAAAAACCTTACAGGGAAATTGACTGATGAAGATGTTCAAGAGGGATTGAAAAGAAGCTATGAGATACCGCCAGGATGGTGCGGATATTTTGGGGCATGCGGTGCGGGTATAGGAATTGGAGTGGCTTTTAGCATTGTTTTAGGAGCAACTCCAAGCAGCGATAAGGAACGAAGCGTGGCAAATTATGCAACAGCATGTTGTTTAAAAAAAATAGCACAACTTGGAGGACCGTGCTGCTGCATCGGTTCTGTACGAGCAGCATTGAAGGAATCGGTGATTTTGGCTGAAAAATATTTAGGTCTCAAATTCCCACCGCAAACCAGAAGTATGAAGCGTTGTTGGGCCTCGCGCTTACAACCAAGTTGTAAAAAGAACAAATGCATGTTTTATGGTGAGCACTCAGTGTGAAATTTGTAGTGATACAAAGGATAGATTAGTTATGGATATAGCCGTATTAGTTAAACAGGTACCCAAAAATACATGTGCACATATGAATTCAGATCATACAGTTAATCGAACAGGAATGGGAGTTATTAATCCTAATGATTTGAATGCACTGGAAGTGGCATTGCGATTAAAGAAACAGACAAATTGCAAAGTGACTGCGATTACCATGGGCAATGCTTCGGCAAAAAGTGTGCTGAAAAAGGCTTTTGCATTGGGAGTAGACCAAGCGGTTTTGGTAACAGATAATGATTTTATTGGATCAGATACTTATGCAACTTCTGTGGTTCTGTTAAGGACATTAGAGTATCTAGGAGGGTATGAATTAATTCTATGTGGCAAACAAACGATGGATGGTGCGACAGCGCAGGTTCCGGCAGAAATAGCTGGATTACTAAATGTTAATTATGCGACAGGTGTAATGAAATGTTCTTTTGAAGGTAATGTCTTGCAATGTGAACGTAATATGGAATCTGGTGCTAAAGTGGAATGCTTAACGCTGCCTGCAGTTGTTTCGGTTAGTAAAGATGCAAATGTACCAAGATTGCCTACACCAGATGGAATCTTACAAGCAAATAGTAAAGATATACGAGTGTTGACAAATAATGAGTTGAAATTAAATACGTGTTTATGTGGAAAAAATGGTTCGTTGACGTATGTTAAAAAATGTATATCCATTCAAAATAATCAGGAACGAAAGAACGAATATATTGGACTGAATAAGTTCAAAGAATTGTATGGCATTTTGACGGAACAAAATGGTAGTTCTTCTAAAGGTAGCAGTGTTTTGCATGATATAAGAAATATGGTTAAGTCAGACAAAAGAACGGTTATGGTATTTTGTGAATTTTCAGGCGCAATGTTGAAAACTGAAAGTATTGAAGTTCTTAATCAGGCTTGTGAGTTGGCATTAAAATTAGGTGCAAATGTTTCTGCTATTACGATTAATGCATTTAATAATTGCTCTGAAATGTTATCAAACTATGGAGTAGTAAGAAATTATGCTTTGAATATAAAGGATATGTATGCACTTCCAGAAAGAGTTCTTTCTGAAAAAGTCTTGAAAACTGTAGAAAAAGAAAATCCACAAATTCTGTTATTTTCAGGAACAATTTTAGGGAGAGGGATTGCTCCATACATTGCAGCCAGATTGCATTCAGGACTTACTGCTGATTGTACAAAATTAGATATTCAAGAGGATGATGAGGCTTTAATTCAAACGCGGCCGGCATTTGGAGGAAAACTTTATGCTGTTATTCTTTCTAAAGATTGTAGCATTCAAATGGCAACAATAAAGCCTAATTTATTCCTGAAAGAATATCAAATTATCGGAATTCAAACAGAGCTGATAGAAGATGAAGATGGGTATGCAGATATGGAGTGTAGCACATTTTCATTTTTAAGCGATTCCTATATTTCGTTTGATGAGGATGTAATTATAGGAATCGGCAATGGAATTGGAAGTAAACAAAATTGTCAAGTTGTGAAGCAATATTGTGAAAAAAGAGGATTTGGTTTTTGTGCTACCCGGGAAGTTGTTGATAAGGGCTGGGTAGAACATAAATATCAAGTAGGTTTAACCGGTGCAATTATCGCACCCAAATTATATATTGCATTGGGCATTTCTGGTGCTGCCGAACACATAGTTGGTATACAAAGGAGTGAAATAATCGTATCTGTAAATTCAAAAATGAATGAATCCATATTTGGGAGTTCGGATTATTGCATTGTGTCAGATGTAAATGAATTTATAGACGCTTTTATGAATAAATAAATATTAAAAAGGTTGGTGTATTATAATGATGAATAATTACGAAAAGGTGAAAAGTATAATTCAGAATAACAAATTTTTACATTTAGCAACAAGTGATGCGGAGGGAAATGTTTGGGCAGCGCCACTCACGTTTGCATTTGATGATGAATACAGAATGTATTTTCATTCAGCTGTTGATAGTACCCATATTGAAAATATCAAAGAAAATCCTGTTGTAAGTTTTTCAATCTGTGATTCTGAGCAGAACTTAATGGAAATAGATGGAATACAGGGAAAAGGTATTGTTGGTCAGGTTGATGCTGAGGATCTTGAAAGAGTACATGCTTTATTCTTTAAAAGACAGATGCCAAATGATGAAATTAGAAGTAAGATGGCACCGCCAGCAGCAGTATTTCAGTCAGAAGAATTTCCTCAGCTACGTTTCTTCTGTATGATACCAACTGAGATGTATAAAAAGAATATGGAAATTATGGGGATTTGCAGACGAGTTCAAATTGATATTGAGGAATTAAAGAAGATAAATGGATAATTTAAATTTTTTCTTTTGTGATACTACATTAAGAGATGGTGAGCAAGTTACAGGTGTACAATATACAGTTGAACAAAAATTAAAAATTGCAATGCTTCTTGAAAAATTGGGCATTGAGTCTATTGATGCCGGTTTTGCAGCTACTTCTATAGAAGAACGTAATTCTATAAGAGAAATTAGTGAAGCTGGATTGAATATGAGAATAATGAGCATGTGCCGAGTAGTGCGAGAAGATATTGATTATGCACTATCCTGTAAAGTGAATGGTGTGATCTTATTCATTCCCGGTTCAGATATTCACATTAAGGCAAAATTTGGTTCAGATATAAAAAGAGAGAGAGACAAATTAATTCAAAAAGCAATTGATTCTATTAAATACGCAAAAGATAGGGGTTTGCAGGTTGAATTTGGTGTAGAAGATTCCTCACGAACAGATTTTGATGTTCTTCTGGAAATTTTGTCAAAAGCAGAAGAGGCAGGTGCTGATTGGCTTGGAACAACGGATACCGTGGGATATTTGACCCCGGAACGAACTTATGAGTTTATTAAAAAGTTAGTAGACAATCTAAATAGGCCAGTAGGCGTACATTGCCATAATGATTTTGGTCTTGCTACGGCAAATACAGTGGCAGGATTATTGGCAGGGGCAGGTTATGCTTCACCAACCGTGAATGGGATGGGCGAGCGTGCAGGTAATGCTTCATTAGAAGAAGTCATTATGACTTTGAAGGTATTGTATAATCAAGATCTGAAATATGACTGTAAAATATTAAGCGAACTAAGTAGTATTGTTGAGAAATTTTCAGGTGTAAATATGGATATTTTGAAGCCCATTGTAGGAAAAAATGCATATTCACATGAATCTGGTATTCATGTGGATGGCATGCTTAAGGATACAAATACCTATGAAGTGTTTAAACCAGAACAAGTTGGGAGAAAAAGGGAATATATTTTGGGGAAACATGCAGGTAAGAGTGTGATACAATATATTCTTTTAAAACATGGATATGAGGTGGACAAACAGCAAGCTGCTGATTTTTGGCATCATGTAAAAGCAAATGAAGTAATGGGAACCAGATACACAGAAGAAATTGTTGTCGAACAGTTTAAGAAATATAGGAAGTATAAGTAATGATGGTAGAACATTGGACAAAATCAAGAAATGAATTGCTTGGTGATAACGCAGATATGGAGCTTATATCATCAGATAACATGACAGTTTGTAAATTTAATATAAAAAATCCTGTTGAACTGGGGTGTCATGTACATGAACATGAACAAATCACTATAGTATCTGGTGGTGAGATGATAATTGAATATAATGGGATAGCGAAGGAGATGCGAGCAGGAGATGTCTGCATAATTCCAGGTAATGTACCACATAAAGCAAGTATCACAAAAGCACCATTTCAGTCCTTCGATATTTTTACCCCTGCACGGAAAGATTTTATAGGCAACATGGTATCTAATGAGGGTAAGAGTTAGGAAGAAATATGAAGCAGACTTTGATTGAAAAAATTATTTCACATAAGGTTGGCAAGACTGTGCATAGTGGTGATATCGAATTTGTGCCAGTTGATTTGGTTATGGGCACCGATGGAACAACACCATTAGCGCTTAAGATATTTGAGGACTATCATATTAAGCGTGTTGCAATTCCGGAGAAGATAATTTTTGTCAATGATCATTTTTCTCCCCCCACTAATATTAGTACTGCAAATTTATCATTGCAGATGGAACAGTTTGCAAACAAATATGGCATACGAAATTATAAGGTAGGAAGGGGGGGGATTTGTCATGTGCTGCTACCAGAATTAAATATAATAAAACCGTACGATATTATAGTTGGTGCTGATTCTCATACATGTACATATGGCGGATTGTCAGCATTTTCTACGGGTATTGGTTCAACTGATATGGCATGCGCTATGGCAACTGGAAAGATTTGGATGCGCATACCAGAAACAATAAAGATTATTATCACAGGCAACTTTAAGTATAATGTCGGACCCAAAGATTTAGTTTTACACATCGTTAAATTATTGGGTGTAGACGGGGCTACATATAAAATAGTAGAGTTTCATGGCGATGCATTGAAGCATTTGGACATGTCGGGGAGAATGACAATTTGCAATATGATTGTTGAATGTGGTGCCAAAGCAGGAATTATCAATGTTGATAGTGTTGCGGAAGAGTATTTTCAAGATTGTGGAATCGTGGATATTCAAGTCATGTATCCAGATGGGGGCGCTCATTATAATAAAACATATGAAATTAATATCAGCAGTTTAGAGCCACAAATTGCTTGTCCGTATACACCGGCAAATGTTGTAGATGCAAAAAAACTAATTGGGACAAAGATAAATCAGGTGGTGTTGGGTTCTTGCACAAATGGTAGAATAGAAGATTTCAGAGTGGCTCATAAGTATATTAAAAATCGAACTGTGCATGAAGATGTGAAACTAATTATTATTCCTGGATCGCAAAAGGTGCTGTATCAGATGGAGGAAGAAGGATTGTTAATTGATTTTATTAAAAGTAATGCTGTAATTGCACCTCCTTCCTGCGGTCCGTGTATGGGAGGGCATATGGGAGTATTAGGCGAAGGCGAGGTTGGATTATATACTACAAATCGTAATTTTTATGGTAGAAATGGTGCTCCGTCTTCAAAGGTGTATTTATCTAATCCTATGATTGCCGCCTATTCGGCTGTTGAGGGAAGCATTCAGGTACCGGACTTTTAGGAGACATGTATGAAAATAAAAGGCAAAGTGCATATGTTTGGTGACAATATTGACACAGATGTGATAATTCCGGCTCAATATTGTATTACAACAGACAGAAATTTATTGGCACGATATTGCATGAATGATATTAGAAATAATTTTTATAATTCTGTAGACAAGGGAGATATTCTTGTGGCAGGGGAAAATTTTGGCTGTGGTTCCTCCAGGGAAGCGGCTCCCATAGCAATATTGGGCTGTGGTATTTCTTGCATTGTAGCCAAGTCATTTTCACGGATTTTTTATCGAAATGCAGTGAATTTGGGTTTATTGGTAGTAGAGAATCGTGATATACAGCAACAGGTAGTTGATGAAGATTTGCTAACCATTGATTTTGACACAAATGTTATCTATAAAGATGGCATGGTTATAGCTCATATGGAAAAAAATAATTATCATATTATTACCGACATTGTCGAACAAAAGGGTTTGATAAACTATTTGATTTCCAAGAAATATATTTGACAAGATACGGCATGTGAAAGGGTAGATAGTATGAAAGGAATGCTTAATTGTAATGACGAGATATGTCAATATTGCAGTGAAAAACGGAAAAAATTGTTTCATTATGTGAAGGGAAAAAAGATTAAGCTTGTAACAATGGGACCGAAAGGGACTACTAGCAGTATGGCAGCTGAGTATTTTAAAAAATATGCTTTGAATAATATGAATGCTGCAGATGTAGAGATTATGTTGTACGATACATTTGAAAGCGCATCTATAGAATTAAAAAAAGAAAATGCCGATTTTATTCTTTTACCAAATGCATATGGTAAGATGACAAATTTTTACTGGGATATAACTTTAGAACTAATGTTTACATTTATTATTCAGACACCCGAATATGGAATTGCTACAATAGACGTTGATAAAGTAAAGTTGAAAAATCATGTTACAATAGCAACTTGTAAGGCAGTAGAACATTTGGTTAGTGGAATGTGGTCTGCACTTGGGATGAATGAAAAAGATTACACAATTGTGGAGGCATATTCCACAAAAAAATCCTTAATGCTATTAGAGGAAGGAAAGGTAGATTTTGCTTTGACCAATGATACAAGCCTTATTGGGAGTGATGCCTTTTTTATCACTGATACTATGCATACTGAAGTATTGTGGTCTGTATTTATGCAAAAATAGGTAGAAACAGGAAACTAAAATTTTGTTTATATACTTGATTTGTAAATATCAAGAGAAACGGTATAGTTTTAAAATGGTTTTGTGTGAAACATCAAAACATAAAGAACAGTGAACTTGTAACAATTAATAAATATATATGAGGATGATATTTTTAATGGAGGGTGGAAGAGTCATAAGGAATAAGAAAACTTTTATTTCAAACATCATTTTTTGGGGTTCCATATGGGGAATTATGGAGGCAACATTAGGTTATTTACTCCATTGGCTGCCTCAACTTATTTCGGGAAATATTATGTTTCCTATTGGGGCGGCTATTCTATTGCTTGCATATAAAGTAAATAGCAGCCGTCTGACAGTTATGGGAGTAGGTTTAGTCGCAACATTAATTAAAGCAATAAATTTATGCATGCCCAATATTTCTATGTTCAAAGTTTTAAATCCGATGATTTCAATGCTTATTCAGACGCTTCTTTTTGTCATAATCGTACCTTTGATAATAGATAAAAGATCATATTATAGAAGTTTTTTTGTTATATTTGCGAGTATTTTATGGCGAGGTGCATATGTACTTATCATGGCAATTCAGTATTTAGATAGTGGTTATATACAAACATATTTAAATACATATGAGAAGGCGTTAAAGTTTATTGTGATAAATGGAATGCTGAGTGGAATTTTTGCCAGCGCACTTATAGCTATTGTAAGCTATGTAAGCAAACGCATTTCAAGCAGTTATAATTATAAAATTAGTCCTTTGTTTTCTACAGCAGTTATGGCGCTCGCAGCAGTTCTTACTGTTATCAGTTGATTAGTTTAGAGGAAAAATCAGCAGAATTAGTCTTTGCAAGAAATGATTTCATTGCCAATAGTTTGAAATAGAAAAGGATAGGTGAAGTCATGTGATAAAAATTAAAAGTGCAATTATCTTATGTGGTGGTAAAAGTACAAGGATGGGATTCGATAAACAAAAAATAAGAATAAATGATCAGCTAATTGTCCTACATATAGCAAATCAGCTTGCACTTCTGGTTGACGAGATTATTATTGTCACAAACAATCCGGAACTATACTATGGTTCAGGTTACAAAGTTGTGGAGGATGTCATAAAAGATTGTGGACCCATGGCCGGAGTTTATTCTGGATTACTTAATTCTATCAACGAATATTCTTATGTTGTGGCAGGGGATATGCCGTTTGTTAATCACGAATATATGAAGTACCTTGATAAAATGATTTATATTCTGAAAGAAAACCCGGATACTTTGGCAATAAAGAGAGAAAGAAGAATTGAGCCCTTCCATGCAGTATATTCAAAAAAGCTGTGTCCAATACTATATGAACACTTAGTGAGCGGAAATCATAAATTATCCAGGCTCATTGCAAGTGTTAATACAAGATATGTGGATGAAAAGGAAGTTTCGAGATATGACTTGGAAGGTAAGATGTTTACGAACCTAAATACATTAAGTGATATCAGATGTCATAATCTATGAAGGAGACAGGATATGAATATTATTTCTGTTGTGGGATACTCAAACTCAGGAAAAACTACGCTTATTGAATTTCTAATCCATGCATTGAAGAGCAGAGGTCATCGTGTAGGAACAATAAAGAAAATTCATTGTGAAAACTACGAAATTGACAAGGAGGGGAAGGACACCTATAGACATAAAGTAGCTGGAGCTGACATTGTAACAGGTTATAGTCCGAATTCAACAGACATTATGATTCAGAATCAAATTGACTTATGTAAACTTATAGAAATATATGATGTTGATTATTTATTGTTAGAAGGTCCGTTTGAACTTAATTTCCCAAGAATAGTTACTGCAGCGGCGTGTAAAGATATAGAACCGTTCCTGAATAATGAAATTTTATTTATATCAGGTGTAATATCTGAAAGTATGGATCATTACAAGAATTATAGAATTCTAAATCCTATTCGGGATATTAAGCAAATGATTGAGGTGATTGAGAGCATGCAAAGTGATCATATGACGGTATAATGTTACAGTATTTGAATATATTATTTCAGCGAGCTAAAGAAGACTATGATTATTGATCCGGATGGCATTAAAGAAGTATGTTATGTAAAAGAATTTATATCTAAGAGAAATAATGTTTCCTTGTATGAACTTACTGATAAAGAGAAAAAAAAGCAACATGTTGTCATCAAGAAATTTGAAAATGAAGATGCATATAAAAATGAATTAAGTATATATCAGCGCTTAAGTGGTCATTATGATGAAGCTGAACTATTGCTTAATTTTCCGAAATTATTAGGCTATGATGATAGTAAGTTATTGTTGGCTTTAAGTTATATAAAGGGAGATAATGTTCTGGAATTACTTGAATATTATGAACGTATAAATTTTATTGAGCAGTCTAGTCAGATATTAATTGAGGTGCTTGAATGGTTAAATCAATTTTATACTGCTATTGGAATAACTGGGGATGAAGTATTTGGAGATGTAAATTTGCGTAATTTCATAATTACAGATGATGGAGTGTTTGGGGTGGATTTTGAAAACGTTAAGTCAGGAGAGAGAAAGTCAGAGATAATGGAAGTTCTTGCTTTTTATATGCTTTATGACCCTATAAAGAGTGATGTCAAAAAATCAGTAGTGGGTTTAGTGCGAAAAAAATATTTAGAGCACAAAATGCAAAACCAGGACATTGGGAAATTCTCAACTTTATTGGGAGAGGAAATAAAACGAATTCAGATGAGACGCAATTGTTGAATTATATATAAGTATAGAAAGTCATCTGTTATCATCTAATATCGTAAAATCGCTCAATTTGCGGGCCTTGGGATTAATCAAACATTGTATAGGAGATTTATCATTAACTTTTCGAGTAAAAGCGTCAAAAAAATACATATTTCGACAAAAAACGACATTGCTTAAAATTCATAGGTATTTATAATTAAAATTAAGAGCTATAGATGGGTGTTGATTGTAAAATTTGTGAATTGAAAAGGAAAATTATGGGAGAGGAGAATGCAATTCGACAATAAAACCCCCTTTTGAGACCTGCTTATAGTTGGAAAATGCCTAAATGGGCTTCCGAATATTGCATATTAGAAAAGTTGACAATTGTTAAATGATTTTTTGCAGATGGGTGGATGAGCTCATTTTTCATAATAACAATTGCAAAATTATAATCACAGAAAAGGAGAAAGCATTGTAATGGAAAGAAAAATTAACATGAAACGAGGAATGGTATTATTATTGTGTTCTGCTGTCATAAGCAGTGTATTTATTGGGTGTGGGAAAAAACAACAGGACAGTGTTCTTGACAAGGTAAACAAAGAAGGGGTTATACATGTGGGTACTGCAAATAATAATCCGCCGATGAACTATATAGATGAGGACGGAAATTGGACTGGCTTTGATGTAGATCTTTCGAATGCCATTGCAGATGCGTTAGGAGTAAAAATTGATAGAGTTGTTGTAAATAACAAGACAAGAATATCATACTTAGCTAATGGTACTGTTGACATGGTTGTCTCCAATCTGAGCCATACCAGAAGTCGCGATGAACAAATTGATTTTGCTGAACCAGCTTATTTATGGACGGGAAAGATTGCATATGCGAAAAAAGGAATGTTCAATAGTCTTACGGATTTAGCGGGTAAAAAGATTGCAGTTGATCAAGGGTCAAATGCATATATCGCTATTCAGCAAGCTATTGAAGAGGTAAATGGTGAAGAACCAGATATTCAAAGTTTTCAATCAAATGCCGAATGTTTCCTTGCACTAAAACAGGGAAAGGTGGATGCTTTTACTCAGGACAGTGTTATTATTGCGGGGGTTGCAGGTAAAGAGGGTGTTGAGTATGAAGCAATTAGTGGTATTTATAGTCCCGGATTATATAGTATAGGAGTCCCGTTGAATGATAGTAAATGGCGTGATAAGGTGAGCTTTGTCTTACAGGATTTAATGCGTGATGGTACTTATGATAAGATTTATGAGAAATGGTTTGGTAAAGATGGAATGTATCCATTAGAACCTTCTGCTAAACCTGTTCTATCTGAAAATGCTTTTGGTGAAAACCAGCTTTATGTTTGGCCGGATTAAGATATAGATATCGGGAAGAGCTATTGATTTCTTGGTACGCAAAAACAGAAGTACATAGGTAGAACTTTTGAAGAGATATTTTTGAAATAGTGTCTATTCTAAGATTAATATAATATGATGATTGGATAGAATTGAGGGCATTAGTACGGGTATGAAAAACGTTGCTGTTAAATACGGAATGATAATTGATCTTGATAAATGTATAGGGTGTTATGCATGTCAGGTGAGTTGTCAAAAAGAACATAATCTGTCACTTAAGGCAGAACGCATGAAATTACATGTACAGGAAATTGGCGCTTATCCGAATTTAAAACGGATTTTCATCCCGGAATTATGCAATCACTGTGAAAATCCAATCTGTACAGAGGTATGTAGTAAAAATGCACTTTATCTCACGGAAGAGGGGATTGTTAAGTACGATAAGAAGAAGTGTATTCAATGTTTTGCTTGTCTAAAAGCATGTAAGGCCGGTGCTATTGGATATCAGGATGAATTCGACTTATTGAATAAGTGTGATTTTTGTTTTGAACGGTTACGTCAGGGATTACAGCCTGCATGTGTTCAAAATTGCATGGGGAAAGCATTGCACTTTGGAATATTGAATAATGAAGAAAGCAAAGTTATGCAAATTCTGAAAGAAAATCGAAATTATTTGTATGTGCAAAAGAGGTTAATTTCAAACTTACCGAAAGTTATTTACATACAGCGGGGTGAAAATCTTTGTGACTCATTAACAAAGTTAGATTTATCTTCATATAATTTTCAATTCAATAGTTCAGAGTTCGTACAGATCGAACAAACTTCAAAGCAAAAATATATTAATACAGTAGATCTTATGTGTCCGGCTGAATGTAGTATAAGTGTATTGGTTGAAGATGGAAAAGCAAAGAAAATTTGCGGAAATCCTAGGTCGTTTAATAATCAAGGAACAATCTGTGCAAAAGGATTAGCAGGATTAGAGCTTGTTTATTCTCCGCAACGTATCAAAACACCACTTGTAAGGGTAGGTGAACGCGGAAGTGGAAAATGGAAGGAAGTTTCATGGGAGTTTGCATTATCTAAAATAGCCAAAAAACTTCTTGATATTAAAAAGAGATACGGTGCAGAATCGGTTATTCTTGATTGTGGAGATTTGACGGATTCAGAACCTTATATGATGCTGTTTCATGCGTTTGGAACACCAAATACATACACACATAGTGCAATATGCGATACAAATCGTAGATGGGGATCAAAGTTATTAATGGGGGATGAAAGACCTCTGCCGGACATGCAACGTCCCCTTTTATTAAGAGATCCCAATAATATCATGTATAAACGGTGGAAACATGATATAAAACTCCTGATCAGTGTTGGGGCAAATCCATTAGTTGCCACACGGTTTAATTATATGTCTCGTGGTATTCCAGAGGCTCAGGTGACGAATCAAATGTATTATGTGGTTGTAGATCCTGCATTTACTAACTCAGCAGCAAAGGCCAATCTGTGGTTGCCAATTACACCAGGTACAGATGCAGAATTATTGGCTTGTATACTTTGTTTTATTCTTGTGCATGATAATCCGGAGAGTAAAACCTTTTCTTATATAGATTATCTTTTTATAAAAAATTATACAGAAGGTTGGGAAAAATTTAAACAGGATTTTCTCAACCAGAGTAGATTGCAGGATAAAACAAACGGATTTCTATATTTTTCGCCAGAGTGGGGAGAAGAAAAAACAGGTATAGAGCAAAGTAAGATTACATATTTGGCACATTTAATGGGTATAACTAAACCAGCAGCGATAGAGATAGGGATGCACGGAGTAGCCCATCATCTGGCGGGGGATATAACTTCCGTTTTAGCAAATGTAATATGTGCAATTACTGGAAATATTGATGTGCCAGGTGGGCTGGTTTTTACCGGGGCAGTAAAACCTATTCTTAATTTGTTAAGTAGAACAATAAATAGTGCTCCTATAATTTCAAGAACAATAAATGGTAAGAAGAAATATGGTGATTATCGGGAACTTCACAAGGATTTATATGGTGACTTTCCGGATGCTTGGAAAGGCACCATAAGTACAATTCCGAGTAATATACATAATGATATTATTTAAAAAAGGGGAGCTTTTGAGGGATATACTTATCCCATAAAGGCCTTTATTAACCGTACAGGAAATCCCGTATATACTGGAGGCAATACGGAAGAATGGATAAATGTTTTTAAGGCTGATAGAGATGGCGAACAGTTGTTGGAGCTTATTGTACACATTGATACTCATATCAACGAAACTGGTGAATTTGCCGACTTTATCTTACCTGAGTGTAGCTACCTGGAAAAGATGGGGTTAAGTGATCAGTATACCATTAATCCTGAAATATCATTAAGAGAACGTGTGATTATGCCTCAATATGAGTCAAAATCACCATTTTGGATTATGCAGAATTTGACTGCGGCCTTAATAACGGCTGGAGATGAAGACATTGATCAAAGTAAGTTTAATTGTTATCAATCGGAAGAAGACCTGTTAAATACACAGCTTCGTAGTTGTCCGGGATTAAGAAATATAGGACAGCCAATTCCTTACTCCCAATATCCTGAAGGAGCTTTAATTGAAGGAATACCAGAAAATCCTAATGTTTATTTTGAAGGAGAACTTATACATAAAGGTGAACCACTAACTGTAGAATGGTTAAGAAAAAATAATGGGGTTGCAACCTGGCCAGTTGGCTATTATCGATATCGATTGTGTAAAGAGAGTAAACCATCGCGGTATTTGCCGATGACGAATTCGGGAAAATTTGAGTTTGATTTTCGTTATGTGATGGAATTAAGTGAAAAGGTTGATTATCATGAAAGAGCAGCTTTTATATGGAAAGAAAACAACAGTCAATTTACTGAGCGTTTAAAAAAACAATATCCATTTTATTTAATTACGGGCAGGACACACCAGACAGGAACAATGACGCAGTTTTGCAGTTCTCTTTCAAAACTTGAAACAGAAGCAAATAGAAAACTAAATGATGCACATTCAACCGCTGAATGTGAAAAAAATACAATTGCGATTCCAGTTTTTTTACTTAATGTAGAAGATGCAAAAGAGCTGGGAATATGTACGGGAGATAAGATACGAGTTGAAAATGTAAATGGAAAACATCTTATGGGGAAAGCGTTTCTCTCTTTCGGTATAAAGTCTGGAGTTATTAAGACAACTTTTGGTTCGGGGGGGAGAAAAGCATCAGCTAAAGCTTTTATGAAAACAGCTTCATACACACCCAATATTAATATGTTATATGATTCGAATAACATCAACAAGGTAACTGGAATGCCATCTTTTGGAGATATAATGGTTAGGATTGTGAAAGAGGAGACAAAAGAAAAGGATGAGCACTGAAGACAGAAGAGAGATTATTAAAATTAAAAATGTAAATAAGTTCTATGGTGATATTCAGATATTAAAGAATATCAATTTAGAAGTATATAATGGGGAGGTATTAGTTGTTCTTGGACCAAGTGGCTCAGGTAAAAGTACTTTGTTAAAGGTAATAAATGGACTTGAAGACATCCAGGCGGGAGAAATACTGATTAATGGTGAAGTCTATAATTGTGAAAATTGTGTTGGACTTAGCGGAAAAAAGAGAGCAGAGGTTGGCATGGTTTTTCAACAATATAATCTTTACCCACATATGACGGTTCTTGACAATGTAACTCTTGCGATAAGAAAAGTAAAGAAAAAAACGAAAGAGGAAGCAATGAAGATATCCATTCCTATCTTACAAAAAGTTGGTCTTGAGGATAAAATTCATTTCTATCCATCACAACTATCAGGGGGAGAACAGCAGCGTGTAGCTATTGCACGAAGTCTTGCTATGCAACCGAAAGTTATGTTGTTTGATGAACCAACATCTGCATTAGATGTTGAATTAGTTAATGAAGTACTTGATACACTTATTCAGCTTTCTAAGGACGGGATGACTATGATTGTTGTTACACATGAACTAAGTTTTGCTCGTCGAGTTGCCGGTAGAGTTGCTTTTATTGATAAGGGAGAAATTATTGAAGTTGGAAAACCGTACGATGTTATTATGCATCCCAAGATGGAGCGTACAAAGTTATTTATGAATAAAATTTACAATGAAAGATCAAGTCTTCATTCTATAAAAAAGAGAGGTTTTATCAATGTAGGCATTGTAGAGGATGCTCCGCCGATGTGCTTTAGTGAGAATGGACATGAATTGAAGGGATTTGATGTTGATTTAGCTCACGTTATTGCTGAACGTTTAAATGTTTCATTGAATTTCATAAAGTTAAAAAATGAGGAACGAATTGATTACATACTTGCGAATAAAGTGGATGCTTGTATCGCTAAATTAAATCATACTAAGTCAAGAGATAATATGATTGATTTTAGTGTTGCTTATCTTCAAAATTGTAAAAAGATTCTTATGTATAAAGAGAATGTGAAATCTATACGCGATCTTGCAGGTAAGGACATTGCCTATTCTATTGGTACAAGTACAGCTAATGAAATAGAAACTTGCTTCAGCAAATTGCAGTTGGATAAACCTAATTTTATTGCCTACGCGTCAGAGGTTCAGGCATTTGATGCGATGAAAAATAAAATTGTTGAGGGCTATGCAAGTGATGAAATAATTCTTAATCATTTCATAAATAGCGAAGAGGATAGGAATAAGTTTCGGTTTCATCCGGATGTATGCTGTTATTCATACTTTTGTGTAGGGGTATCAGAAAATGATTCTGAGTGGTTAAATGAAATAAATAATATTTTGCTTGATATTTATGATACTGGACAATATGAGAAATTATTTAACAAATGGTTTAAGACAAAAGATGAGAAGTTTATACGACCTTTTGAGAGATGGTCCGTGTAATTAAATGTAGAGGAGTTAATTGTGAATTACGAGTTTGACTGGCAGATTATCTTTAGCGAACAATATTTAAACTGGATATTACAAGGACTTCAGTGTTCAATAAGCCTTATGATATTATCGTCCTTGGTTGCTGTTGTTTTGGGGGTATTGGTCACTCTTGGTAATATATCAAAGAATCCAGTATTACATTTCATTTCTTCTGTTTATATAGAGTTGTGCAGGAACATTCCAACGCTCATTTGGCTGTTGTTTTTTTACTATGTGTTTCCGGAATTTTTTCCGGAAACAATAAAACTGGCACTCAATTCTAATACAAAGTTAAATTATTGGGCAGCGATAGCCGGATTATCGATCAGTAGCAGTGGTTATATTAGTGAAATTATACGTGGAGGAATAATGGCTGTTCCTAAGGAACAAATTTCAGCTGCGTATTCGTTAGGTCATATAAAAGCACAAGTTTGGAAATATATTATTTGGCCTCAAGCTATACGAAATTGTTTTCCATCTCTTGTTTCAAGAATTATCCATAATGTGAAAAATACCTCGTTGGCATTGGCCTTATCAGTACATGAGATTATGTGGGCTACCCAACAGATTGAGTCTATCACATTCAGAGGGTTAGAAGTGACGATCTTAGCAACGGTATTCTTTTTAAGTATCAATTATATATTAAGCCATGCGGCTTTAGCAGTAGAAAAACATTTATTAGTTGTTAAAAAATAGAATGCATATTGACAAAGAAGGTGAGAGAAGTGATAGATATTCTAAATAATTTAAAAATGTTCTTGATAGGACCTTTCCAACAGGGTAGTCTTGGTGGTCTTGCGATTAATATTTTACTTGCTTTGATGACGATGATTTCGGGTTTTGTTTTGGGGTTGCTGTTAGCGTTGGGGAGGATATCTAAAAAAGTTGTCATTTGTAAAATTGCTACTTTCTTAATTGAAACTACTCGATCGTTACCTTTGCTGCTGATAGTTTTTTGGTTCTATTTTTTGATTCCGCTTTTTACAGGGAAACCATTGCCGATCTTTTTGAGTGCTTATCTTTCAATCACCTTATATTCAGCAGTAAATCAAGCAGAGATTATTCGTGGTGGTTTTATGAATATCAGTGAAGGACAGTGGCAAGTCGCATCTTGTATGGGACTGTCTTATTGCCAGTGTATTATATATATTATTTTACCTCAGACACTGAGGATAGTGTTCCCATCCTTTGTTGGCTTTTTAATATCTCTTTTTAAAGATACTTCGGTTATATCCATAATAGGTATTATAGATTTGACTCAAATTGGTCTGATCTTTAGCCAGAGGGAACCGAATAAGCTTGTGGTCTCATATATAGTAATGGCTTGTTTATATTTTATATTTTGTTTTGCACTTTCTAGGATTGCAAAAAAAATGGAGAAGAAACAACAGGAGTGTTAAAAACAGCGAAAAAATTCATATCTAATAGGGTGTCTGATTGGCAATTATGGTATAGCTTTCCCCAAGAGAGACAATTTCCGTTTGCTTCATGAAACACTCTGACTGGATTTTAAGAAAGACTTGACTTTCGTCATTCTATATGCTATAGTTAATGAGCGACATGGAAGTGGGTCTTTTTTTTATGCTCAAATTTAGGGCGGCATCCCAAAGATTTCAGCGAAAAAAAGGCTGTCGCAGGTGAATGTGTTCACCCGAAAACGCAAATACACAGTGGAGGTGGAAGTCGTGCGCGTAAAAATCACATTGGCATGTACAGATTGTAAACAGCGAAATTACAACATGACAAAGGAAAAAAAGAATCATCCCGACAGAATGGAAACAAAGAAGTATTGTAGATTCTGCAAGAAACACACGATGCACAAAGAAACCAAGTAATTGGTCAGGTGAGAGGTGATAAGATGGCAGATGCAGTGAAGGAAAAAAAGGCAAAGAAGAGCTGGTTCAAAGGATTAAAATCCGAATTTAACAAGGTGATCTGGACCGATAAGAAAACGCTTGGCAAACAGACGATTGCCGTAGTGGTAATCTCTGTGATTATGTGCGTTTTGATTACTCTGGTTGACAGTGTAGTCCTGGAATTGGTAAACTTAATTATTAAGTAAGGACAAGGGTGGTTCAATGTCAGAAACAAATTGGTATGTAGTCCATACGTATTCGGGCTATGAAAACAAGGTAAAAGCCAACATCGAAAAGACAATTGAAAACAGACATCTTGAAGACCAGATTCTTGAAGTACGTGTTCCGTTGGAAGAAGTGATTGAAGTCAAGAACGGAACCAAGAAACAGGTACAGAGGAAAATGTTTCCGGGCTATGTTCTTTTGAACATGGTTATGAATGATGACACCTGGTATGTTGTACGCAACACAAGAGGTGTGACAGGATTTGTCGGACCTGGATCAAAACCGGTACCGTTGACTGAGACAGAGATGGCTGCACTGGGACTTGCTGATGAGAGCAAGCCGGCAGATGTAATCATTGATCTGGAAGAAGGCGATGCGGTGGTTGTGACAGGCGGTGCCTGGGCAGATACGACTGGAGTTATTCAAGGCATCAATAAGGCAAAGCAGGTCGTTACCATCAATGTTGAGCTGTTCGGCCGCGAAACGCCGGTAGAAATCAGTTTCGCAGAAATCAAAAAGATGTAACAGGAAATACGCAGAGTTTCACGGTATGTGATGTGATATCGTGATGACTCGTGGGAGGGAAATCCCCGCAATTACCACATTATAGGAGGTGCCTGACAATGGCAAAGAAAGTAACAGGATATATCAAATTACAGATCCCTGCTGGTAAAGCAACACCAGCACCCCCGGTTGGACCAGCACTTGGTCAGCACGGTGTTAATATCGTACAGTTTACAAAGGAGTTCAATGCCAGAACTGCTGATAAGGGAGATCTGATCATCCCGGTTGTAATTACTGTATATGCAGACAGAAGTTTCAGCTTTGTAACCAAAACTCCTCCGGCAGCAGTATTGCTGAAGAAGGCCTGCAACATCAAATCCGGTTCAGGCGTTCCGAACAAAACAAAAGTTGCTACAATCTCTAAGGATAAAGTCCGTGAGATTGCTGAGATGAAGATGCCTGACTTAAATGCAGCATCTATCGAAGCAGCTATGAGCATGATTGCCGGAACAGCAAGAAGTATGGGTATCGTAGTAGAAGACTAAGCGCTTCGTGAATCAGACGACCCGAAAAGTAAAAGAAGAGACGTGGGAGGGACATTCCCGCAACTACCACTAGGAGGTTATATATAATGAAACATGGTAAGAAATATGTAGAAGCTGCGAAAGCAGTTGATCGTGCAACACTTTACGATCCGGCAGATGCGATTTCTATGGTTAAGAAATTAGCAGTTGCTAAATTTGACGAGACAATCGAAGTTCATATCCGTACCGGATGTGACGGACGTCATGCTGACCAGCAGATTCGTGGTGCAGTAGTTCTGCCTCATGGAACAGGTAAAAAAGTTCGTGTATTAGTATTTGCAAAAGGTGCTAAGGCTGATGAAGCTGCAGCAGCAGGCGCAGAATTCGTTGGAGCTGAGGAACTGGTTCCGAAGATCCAGAATGAAGGATGGCTGGATTTCGATGTAGTAGTAGCTACACCGGATATGATGGGTGTTGTTGGTCGTCTGGGTCGTGTACTTGGACCGAAAGGTTTAATGCCAAACCCGAAAGCAGGAACTGTAACTATGGATGTTACAAAAGCTGTAAATGATATTAAAGCAGGTAAGATTGAATACCGCCTCGATAAAACAAACATCATTCACGTGCCGATTGGAAAAGCTTCTTTCACAGAGGAGCAGTTAGCGGACAACTTCCAGACGCTGATTGGTGCAATCAACAAGGCAAAACCTTCCGCACTGAAGGGACAGTATTTGAGAAGCGTAACAGTCGCTCCAACAATGGGACCTGGTGTGAAGATTAACCCGGTGAAACTTGCACAATAAATGATTTAGGGCTCTCGCCTCGGCGGGGGCTCTTTTTTCATGTCTTTTGACTGGAAAGGCATAAAAGTGGTACAATATAAAAGGATATGTATCTGTTCAGAAAGCCAGATAAGGAGGATAAAGGGTGATGATACAGGCAGGGATGATTCTGGAAGGCGGAGCAGCAAGGGGAGTGTTTACGGCCGGAGTATTGGACTATCTTATGGAGAAGGATTTTTATGTTTCGCATGTGGTTGGGGTGTCCGCCGGGTGCTGTAACGGAGTAGATTATATATCAAAACAGATTGGGAGATCAAGGGACTGCATGATTCATAAGGACCGGAAGGAAGGGTATGTCGGACCCCATGTTCTGTTGGAGAAGCACAGTCTTTTTGATATGGATAAAGTCTTTGATGAATATCCGAATCAGAAGTTTCCTTTTGATTTTGAGACGTATGAGCAGTCCGGGATGAAGGGAGAATGGGTGGTTACCAATTGTCTGACGGGAAAAGCGGAGTATCTGGATGAGAGGCAGGACCGCAAAAAGATGATGAATATCTGCAGAGCTTCCAGCAGCCTTCCGGTACTGGCTCCCATGGTGGAACTGGAGGGGGTTCCCTATCTGGATGGAGGGATCGCAGATTCTATTCCGCTGAAGCGGCTGCTGTCTTATGGCAATGAAAAAAATATCATTGTTCTGACCAGAAATCCAGGCTATCGTAAGAAGCCTTTTAGCAGGGCAGCCAAAAGATTCTACGAGCATTCGCTGCGGGATTATCCAAACTTAGTAGAGGCGCTGAAAAGACGCTATCTGGTTTATAACCGAACAATAGAAGCGGTAGAAAGGTTGGAAAAGGCAGGGAAAGTCTTTGTGGTTCAGCCTCTGGAAAAAACAGTTGGAAGAGCAGAACTTCATTATGAGAAGCTGATGGCATTTTATCAACACGGATATGACCGGATGGCAGAACAGATGGATGATCTGATGCGCTATCTGGAAAAGTAGGAAAATATAGGAAAAGAAAGTAATAGCATACCGGATGCGGGAGTAAAACGATCTGGTATGCTATTTTTTGTTACTGTAATGAACTTATATGCTGGAAAAAAGTGAAAACAAAAGAAAAAACGATTAATTAAGCGAAAAACAATGAAAAGTATTGTGCAATATTGATAGAAAATAAAAGGAAAATATATTATTAATGACGAATAGAACAAAAACTATTTACAAATCAATTGGCTTGTGATAGTATGATTACAAGATAAGTAAAACGTTTAAGTTACTTCGAGAAAACGTTTCGGTAACGAAAAAATGAACTTCAGTTTTTGGGTTCACAGACGGTTCATGAGTAGCGAAGTGAGGAGGCGAGCATGGGGAGAAATTTGAGACAATTGGAATTAAGGAATATCCAGATTACAGATAAGTTGTTTGGAGCGTACGCGAGGAAAGTGAGCGAGAAGATTATTCCGCACCAGTGGAAGATTCTGAACGATCAGCTTGAGGATACGGATCCTACCTATTGTATCCAGAATTTCCGAATTGCCGCGAAAGAGCTGGAAGGCGAGCGTAAGGGTGTGGTATTCCAGGATACGGATTTATATAAGTGGCTGGAATCGGTTGCGTATTGTCTGGCCGGCGGTCAGGGAAAAGAATATGAGCCATTGGCTGATGAAGTGATTGAACTGATTGGAAGAGCGCAGGAAGATGATGGATACTTAAATACCTATTTTACAGTGAATGAGCCTGAGAAGAAGTGGACAAATCTGGTAGAAGGTCATGAACTTTATACGGCCGGGCATATGATTGAAGCGGCTGTAGCCTACTATCAGGCAACACAGAAAGAGAGATTTCTGGAGATTGCCAGAAAAAATGCTGATTTGATCTGCCGGGTATTTGGTACTGGGGAAGGACAACTGAAAGGTTATCCTGGTCATCAGGAGATTGAAGTTGCGCTGGTAAAATTGTATCGGGTGACTGGAGAACGTTCTTATCTGGAGGAAGCAAGATATTTTATTGAAGAACGGGGAAAAGAGCCGAATTATTTGAAAGATGAGATTGAGAAAAGAGGCGGTCATGAGTTTTTCCCGGAATTTAAGAATTATGATTTACAGTATTCACAGGCACATAAGCAGCCGGTTGATCAGGACAAGGCGGAAGGTCATGCAGTACGTGCCATGTACATGTGTGCAGCGATGGCGGATCTGGCAGAAGAGTATGAGGACGAAAAACTTTTAAATGCGTGCAGAAGAATTTGGGAGAATACCGTGAATGAGCGGATGTATATCACCGGAGGAATCGGCTCCAGCGGATTCAGGGAGCGCTTTACAACGGATTACGATCTACCTAACAGAACCAATTATTCGGAAACCTGTGCTTCCATCGGGCTGATGATGTTCGGGCAGAGAATGGCTTCAGCGACACACGATGCGGCATATTATGATGCGGTGGAACTTGCTTTGTACAACACAGTACTGGCAGGTATCAATATAGAAGGTGACCGTTATTTTTATGTGAATCCTTTGGAGGTAGTACCGGAGTTTTGTACGGAACATACTTATATGGATCATGTAAAACCAGTCAGACAGAAGTGGTTCGGTGTTGCCTGCTGTCCGCCCAATGTTGCAAGGACACTGGCATCTCTGGGACAATACATATTTGCACAGGATGAAGAAGCTTTGTATATCCATCAATTTATTTCTGCTACGGCAAGTACCGTGATCGGAGAAAATGAACTGCAGGTCAGAATGGAGTCAGAACTTCTGCAGAATGGAAAAGTGAACATAGAGGTTCAGGCAAAAGCAGCCGGAACGGTTAAAATCCGAATTCCCAAATATGCCGGACAATGGAGCTGTACTGTGGACGGTAAGGCGGTAAGCACGGAAGTAACGGATGATTATCTGATATTAAAGATGGAACCGGGAAGCCGGACAGTGGCTTTGGATCTGGATGTAAAAGCCAGGTGGGTGGCAGCCAATCCGAAAGTCCGCGAGGATGCAGGAAAGGCAGCGCTGATGAAAGGTCCGTTGGTGTACTGTCTGGAAGAATGTGACAATGGTGATCTGCTCTCTGAAATCTATGTGGAAGAAAATGTTGAGGTAGAAAAGGGGCAGCCGGATCAACAATTAGTAGGCGGGGTTCCATCCCTTTGCTACCCGGGGATCCGGGTTAAGAACACGGGACTTCAGAATCATCTGTACGGAGAACTGACAATAGAAAAAGAAGGAATCATACTGAAAGCCATTCCATACTGTCTGTGGAATAACAGAGGAGAAGGCGAGATGTTGGTTTGGCATAAAATTCGTGTTTCATAATTTACGTTTTAAGCGATGAATCATCATCGTTAAAAAATAGGAGAAAAGGAGATACAGTTATGAAGAGAAAACAAATTGTAAGCACATTGTTGGCAATGGCAATGACGACAGCCATGGTTTTATCAGGCTGCGGCGGCGGAGGAGATGATGCAAGCTCCAGTTCCAGCGCAAAAACAGATGCGAATTCCACATCTGAGACAAGCAAGAGTGAGGATGACAGCAGCAGCGGAGACAGAGTTAAAATTACTTATGCCCAGTGGGGAAACGAAAGTGAGACTGCAGCGACTCAGGCGGTAGCTGATATGTTTAACAAGTCTCAGGACAAAATTGAAGTTGAAGTTATTAAGATTGACCATGATACGTATGTAACAAAACTGAATACCATGGCAACAGCCGGAGAATTACCGGATACTGCGATCATGAGTGAGGCAGGTGTACTTGGCTTTGCAGCAAACGGAATGCTTGCTGATGTAAGTTCCATGTACGGGGAAGGCGATGATAAGCCGATGGAGTCCACAGCATTTAAGTATGAAGGCAACACAGTTGCTTATGGCGCTGCGCACAATGTCCTGAATATGTATTACAATATTGATCTTCTGAAAGAAGTATGTGAGAAACAGAATCTTGACATTTCTACCGTTACACCGCCGGCATCTGCTGATGATGCATGGGATTGGGATACCTTTGTTGAAATTGCACAGAAGTTGACGATTGATGTGAATGGAAACAATGCCCTCAGCCCGGATTTTGATGCAAACAATGTGGATGTTTACGGATGTACCATCAATACACTTCCGTGGCAGCTTGAAGTTTGGGCACTGTCCAATGGCGGCGGATACTACAGCGAAGACGGTTCCAAGTGTACCATTGATGATGAAGCTACAGTAGATGCTCTTCAGAAGATTGCAGATCTGTCAGATGTATATCACTGCGCACCTCCTGTAACAAGTGCAGCGAATGCTCTTGAGTCTTCTCTTGGAAGCAAGAAGGTTGTTATGGCGACAGACGGTACATGGAACGTTGGAACATTCTTTGGACCGACTGCTGATTTTGAATATGGTATCGGTGTTCTTCCTTACATGAAGGAAAAAGTTACGATTGGTACCGGTGGACCAAACGTTGTATTTGCAACAACAGAACATCCGGAAGAAGCAATGGAATGGCTGAAATGGTACAGCAGTATTGAGAATAACTGGTCACTGATTTCAGCAGGAACATGGGCTCCGGTTTATGAGTCTTACTATACAGATGATGCAAAGACTGACGAGTGGATTACCAATGAAAACTTCCCGGACCGCGATATGTTTAAATCTGCTATGGTTGATTATTCTTATAACTATGGCAAGTCTGCAGCATGGTATCATGTATGTGGAACAGAAGAATTCAACGCTACCCTCGATTCTGCGTTCTCCAGTGTATGGGCTGGTGATATGACTATGAAGGATGCTATTGCTGAATATAAAGATGAACTGCAGGGTATTTTTGATGAAAATAATGCTCAGTAATCTTAGAAGGTAAGGATAACCAGATGACCTGCATAGTAAGTATGTGGGTCATCTGTTGTTTCGGAGATAGTGGAGGCTGCTTATGAAGGAAAAAAGCAAGAAAAACAAAATGGTGGTAAAGTCAAGAGCCGGCAAACGGGAGGAAAGGACTGCTTATCTGTGTTTGATTCCGGCATTTGTCGGTGTTACCTGCATCAGTTATCTGCCGACCATTGCAGTATTTGTATTGAGTTTATTTAACTGGAATGGGCTGACAGATATGAAGTTTGTAGGACTTGATAATTTTGTTCGTATTTTTACGAAGGATATGTATTTTACAAGTTCTTTGAGGGCGACGATCCTGTATGCACTTTTGGCAGTAGTGGGATCGATTGTATATTCTTTGATTATTGCGTTGCTGTTGAATTTGAATATTAAAGGGCGCACGTTGTTCCGTGCCATTTTCTTCATACCGTATCTGCTTCCGGCAATCGGTGTATTCAAAGGTTGGGAATGGCTGTATGAAGGCAACTATGGTCTTTTCAATTTTATTTTACGAATGTTCGGGCTGCCTCCGCAGCGGTTCCTGAACAGTCCGAGCCAGGTAGTTCCATGTCTTGTCATGATTGCAATCTGGACCAGCGGTAATCTGATCGTTATCTTCCTGGCAGGTCTTCAGAATGTGCCGAGTGTTTATATGGAGGCGGCAAAGATTGACGGTGCAAATGCATGGCAGAGGTTCTGGAATGTAACGATTCCAAGTATCTCACCGATTATTTTCTATAATGTGCTGACCGCTATCATTACCCATCTGCAGGTAGTTAACCCGGCGCTTGCACTTACAGACGGAGGTCCCAGCAGACGATCCATGTTTATGTCTTATGTAATTTATCTGTACGGCTTCCGACAGAATAAGCTGGGATACGCGGCAGCCTGGTCTGTAGTGTTCTTCATACTGGTTGGTATCTTTACATTTATTCTGTTTAAGACGCAGAAGAATGCAATCTTCGGAGAGGAGGCGTAAACATGGCAGGAAAAGTTATGGCGAGCAAAAAAAGAAAAGAGAAAGTACTGAATATTGTGGCGACAATTATTGTGCTGCTTTTTGCCATTATGGTACTGGTTCCGATCTGGTGGATTTTCAGAACCTCTCTGATGAGTACAGCTACCATCAATCAGTATCCGCCGGAGATTATTCCCCATGAATGGCTCTGGTCCAACTATTCGAAAGCGCTTGAAACCTTTGAATACTGGACTTATTTTAAGAATACGTTTTCGATCATTATCCCTGCAGTAAGCTTTGGTGTAATCACAGCAATCTTCTGCGGATATGCTTTTGCGAGACTTCGTTTCAGAGGAAAAAAACTGTTTTTCAATATCTGTATCAGTACCATTCTTCTTCCTGGTATGGTAACGTTAATTCCTCTGTATATTGCATGGACAAAGGGATTTGGATTTGGCGATACTTATTGGCCATTGATTCTTCCGTTCCTGACCGGAGGCGGATTCTTCAATATTTTCCTGATTCGTCAGTTTTTTATGACGATTCCGATGGAATTAGACGAGGCAGCGTCTATCGATGGTGCCGGAAGGATGAGAATTCTCTGGACGATTCTTGTACCTTCTATCAAACCGGCGATCGTTACGGTAGGTCTTATGCTGTTTATTCAGATCTGGAATGATTTGCTTCAGCAGATGATCTATATTAACAGTATGAGCAAGTTTACATTTGCGATTGCACTTACAAACTTTACAGGATCTTTCGGTACCAGCTGGCCTCTTGCGATGGCAGCCACATTCCTGACAATTTTGCCGGGTATTATTATCTATATATTGGGACAAAGAAGCTTCGTAGAAGGTATTGTACTTACAGGCATGAAGAACTAGAGGGCAGATATTATGAATATTACGAAAAGGTTTATGGACTATTATCAGGGAAATAATGATCGCGAGCAGGAACCGCCCAGGGGCGGAATGAAGCGGGTGGGCTATGTGATGATTAATTATACAGGAAAATTAGTGGTAATCAATTTGCTGTTTATTCTTTGCTGTATTCCCGTTATTACAATTCCGGCGGCTCTTTCCGCTCTGAATTGTTATGTAGGAAAGATCTTTCGGGTTGGGTACGGTGTGGAACTTTCCGATTTTTGGAAGGAATTCAAGTGTGGAATCCGAAAGAATGTTCTTCTGGGTCTGATCAATGGACTGATAGCCTTTTATGCATATTATCTTTTGAGTCTGGCAAATAATTTTACTGGGAGCGGACAAAGAGATGTAGTGACGGGAATTGGAATCGGGGTTGCAGTGATTGCCATCTTGTTGGGTTCCTATTCCTTTGTTCTCACATCCATGTTGGATCTGCCGTGCAGACATATCCTGAAAAATGCAGGTATCCTTATGATTATTGAATGGAAGATCAGCGTACTTCTGGTGTTGGAGACTGTATTTTTCTGGGGGGTACTTCTGGCGTTTGTTCCATATTCTGTACTGCCGCTTCTTCTGATCGGATTTGCATTGCAGCAGCTTATTACCTGTGCCATGCTCTGCCCGATCGTGAAAAAGAGGATTACAGAACCGTACGAAAACCGGAAGGTAAGGAACTGTTAAGAAATTAACAAGTTATTTATTAACAGTTCCTAAGTCTGACATAAAAATTGTGTTGAGTGTGGAAAACTCTGGTCATTTCTATTGTTACATGCAAAAAAGCGTGTTAAACTATCTTTGAAGATTTTGGTAAATACGGCCCAAAGATACCGAAAAAGAGAAAAGGAGTCGGGGATATGCCCACAATCAAAGAAATAGCGAAGGCTTGCAATGTATCTGTTGCCACAGTCTCGAATGTGATTAACCATAAGGGCGGAGTGAGTGAAGAGACAAGGGCAAGAGTGACGCAAGTCATTGAGGAGCAAAATTATACGCCCAATGTGGTTGCAAAAAATTTAAAGACAAAAGTCACCAGAAGCATTGGGGTGATTGCCGAGGATATGACGGTTTTTGCATTGCCGGATATTATCGACGGAATTACGGAATATTGTGAAAAAGAAGATTATCAGATTTTGCTGATGAATCTGCGTATGTACAAAAAATATGCGGATACCTATTATCAGGATAACAGCCATAAGGAAATTGTGCACAAAGCAATCCGGAAATTGAGGGCGAAGCAGGTAGAAGGGATTATCTACGTGGCAGCCCATGAACGTTTGATCCAGATGCTTCCGGAGCAGCTTCCGGTTCCCACAGTGGTAGCTTATGGATTTACCAATAACCCCAAGATTCCGTCCGTGATTGCGCGGGATGTGAAGGGAGCTATGGACTTGGTGGCTTATCTGATCTCCTGTGGTCATAAAAAGATTGGCGTTATTGCGGGAAAAAAAGAAAGTGTTCATACGCAAGCCAGACTGGAAGGATATCAGGTAGCGCTGTTTGATGGAAAATTGTTATACGATCCCAATCTGGTCGTGTACGGTGCGTGGGACAGGGAGAGCGGATATCGGAATACGGATGTCCTGATAGAGAAAGGCGTCACTGCAATTTTTTGTATGAATGATTTTATGGCCGGCGGTACTTATGACCGGCTGGAGGAGATTGGACTTTGTGTAGGAAGGGACATTGCAGTCGTGGGATATGATAACAGGGAGATGGCCAGTTATGCGAAGCCGCCGCTTACAACGATGGGACTTCCTCTGCATGATATCGGGTATTGTGCCAGTGAGGTTATTATTAAACTTCTTAGGAAGGAAGAGCTGACTGCTGAAAACGGAGTCTATTATGTTGACTGTAAGCTTTTTATCAGAAATTCTGTGAATGAAATGGATGGTTAAAGTAATGAAGACAATTAAAATGATAGTAGATAAAGCTTTCACGGTTGCTCCGGTAGATCCGAGAATCTACGGTTCTTTTATTGAACATCTGGGGCGGGCTGTGTATGGCGGTATATATCAACCGGGGCATCCGACGGCGGATGCAGATGGTTTCCGAAAAGATGTGATGGAGCTGGTGCGTGAATTGAATGTTCCGGTCATCCGTTATCCGGGAGGAAACTTTGTATCTAATTTTTTCTGGGAAGACAGTGTGGGACCTCTTGCGGAACGAAAACCACGGCTGGATCTTGCATGGAGAAGTCTGGAACCAAATACGTTCGGGCTTGGGGAGTTTGCGAAGTGGACGAACCAGGTTCAGGCGGATATAATGATGGCAGTGAATCTGGGAACCCGTGGGACGGCGGACGCCTGCAATCTTTTGGAGTACTGTAATCATCCTTCGGGAACGAAGTACAGTGATTTGCGGAGAAAGCATGGGGTTGAGGCTCCTTATGGGATTAAACTCTGGTGCCTGGGAAATGAGATGGACGGAGAATGGCAGCTTGGAAAGAAAACCATGGACGAGTACGGCAGGATTTCCGAAGAGACGGCAAAAGCCATGAAGCTGATTGATCCAACGATTGAGCTGGTTTCCTGTGGAAGTTCTTTCAAGGATATGCCCACATTTCCCCAGTGGGAAGCCACCACGCTGGAGTATAATTATGATTATGTGGATTATATTTCTCTGCATCAGTACTATGGCAATACCAGTGACGATAGTTGTGATTATCTGGCAAGCTCGGATGATATGGAGGAATTTATCCATACGGTAATTTCTGTCTGTGATTATGTAAAAGCTAAGAAAAGAAGTAAAAAGCAGATCAATTTAAGCTTTGATGAGTGGAACATCTGGTTTCATTCGAAAGAGGAGGAGGAAGATATTACCCGGAATCATCCGTGGCAGGTGGCACCTCCGCTCTTGGAGGAACATTATAATTTTGAAGATGCGTTGTTGGTGGGGCTGATGATGATCACGTTGCTGAAACATGCAGACCGTATTAAGATTGCATGTCTGGCGCAGTTGGTGAACGTGCTTGCGCCGATTATGACAGATGCAAAAGGCGGTGTCTATAAGCAGACGATTTATTATCCATTCCTGCATGCATCAAAGTATGGCAGAGGTGTGGTTTTGCAGACCCTTTGCGATACGCCGTCACATGAAACCAGGGGACACGGTCTGATCAAAGATATTGTCAGTGTTGCGGTTTATCAGGAAGAGAAAGAAGAACTTACCGTCTTTGCGGTAAATCGTAATCTTGAAGAACAGCATGTTCTGGAAGTGGATGTGAGAAGCTTTGAAGGATACGAGGTGCTGGAAAAGATCGAGATGGTTTCAGAGGATCTGAAAGCAGAAAATACGTTGACACAGGAGAGCGTGAAGCCGTCCGTCTCCCGGGAGATACAACTCTCGGATGGAAAAGTTGAGACGGTATTGAAAAAAGCCTCCTGGAATGTGATTCGAATGGGGAAGGTAAAGAGATAATCAACTAGTGTACTGTCTCATTTACTTTCAGCAAAATGACGCAGAATGGATTTTCAGCCTGCAAGGCGGAGGAATGAGGCGTAGCGGTGGCTACATCGATTGACGACAACGCAGCAGATGGAAATTCAGGCAAGTCATTTGGTGAAATGTGAATGAGACAGTACACTGGTTTGCGGGGTGTTTATAATAAGAAAAAGACTGATGAATGTTCGTCGGTCTTTTTTGCGTGGTCTTAAATAGCTTTGTTGTAGAAATGGAATGGTTATGCGTTTAAGCATGGTTTGTGATGGGTGAAAATTGTGAATAATTAACAATAAAATGAAGGGAAAATTAAAATATTATAACAAAATTGCAATGCTGTGAAAGAAAGGACTTTACAAAACGTTTTAATTACCATATTATAAAATTAAACGATTAAGTAAAGGGGGCAAAGAAAAGAGAACAAAGAAATTAGCTGCACGTAAATAGCTGCACGTAAAGAAAATATCTAAGAAAGGAACGGAAAATTATGAAGAAGACGAAACACTCATTTAAGCAAAAAGCCATATCTGTTGGTTTGTCCGCGTTGATGACACTGTCCGTATTCGAAGGATTTATTCCCGGATCAATTGTGGCAAAAGCGGATTCCAGTGCGATCTCCAATGATAGTCTTCGTGTAGAGATTGGAGATTTGGGACAGATTTCGGTGATGAACATCAAAAATAACCGGACGAACAATTCAGGCAATCAAATAAACTTTGTATTGCCCAATAACACGAGTCCGCAGAATGGTGTTCAGCATCAGTGGATGGGAGAGATGATTTTCTCCTATCGTACAAGTGAGGACGGGACATTCCCGGAGGACAGAACTGGTTTTGTAGAGGTAGATACCAATAAAACGTTGGCTGCCGGCGGTTCTACTACATATTCAAATGCTACCGCGAATCTCGAATCGAATCCTTATATCGAGAAAAATGTAGTTAGTGACAAAAAGGTAGAAATTGATTTTATCGGACAGGATGAGGATTCTACAACTGCCCGTACGATGAAAGGTTTTGATGTAAAATCAGTTTATGACATGGACACAGAAGACGGATCTCTTCTGTGGAATATCACATTGACAAATAAGAGCTCTAAATATATCGAGTTTGGTGATGTGGGACTTCCGATGCCATGGAACAATAAGTATACCTCTCAGAACAGCGTATACAATGAGCGTGTTACAGCACATACCTTTGCAGGCGCAGACAGCGGTTATGCTTATGCGATCCGCTGCAGCGGCGAGGGAAATTATATCCTGTTTACTCCGGTTCCGGAGAGCGGCGCCCGTATCGAGTATATTGATAACTGGGTAGGCAGTAATAATGGGGTTACAGGAGAGCGTGCAGGCAGCCTGTATCAGAACTGGACCTGTGATGGCGGCGGATGGCAGCCTGGTCTTAGTGTATATTATATTCATTCAAAAGATATCCAGAAAACAGGACGTGGTTATTATACGGATGCCACCAGCCTGGTACTGGGTCCGGATGAAAGCAAGACCTACCAGTTCAAGTTCTCTGCTGTACGTGCCGGTGACAATACACCGCAGGAAAGTGCAGCGAGTGCAAACAATGCATCAGATTCCATGGAAGAGCGTGAAGCAAATCTTCGTTCGATCCTGTATAAGTCAGGAATGATGGATGCCGTTGCAGTGCCGGGATTCCAGACTGCAATCAATATGCCTGCAAAACTGGATCTGCACTATGATGACAGTCTGATCTCCGACGTGGAAGTGGATATTCAGTGTGTGCATGAGAACGATCCGTTTGACAGTGAACATATTCCGACGCAGACCAGCGGGAGAGTAAATAATTCCCGTACCGGACGCGGCACACATGACGGTAATCCGGATTATACGGAATCCTGCAAGTATGTTGAGACGAAGGTAGTGGACGGCGAGCAGCATCATATCTATGATCTCTCCTTCGGATGTATCGGCAACAACAGTGTCCGTGTAAACTATAAGCTGAATGTGAACGGAGAAAAGGTTGACAAATTCACACAGTTTGAATTTAATGTTCTGGCAGAGTTGGATCAGACAATTGATACGCATTCTCAGTTCATGGTAGAGAATCAGCAGGACAACAATCCGGACAGCCCGACGTATGGTATTTATAAGGATTGGTATTTTGCAAGCGGTGCGGATAGCAATACAAGAAACCATTGGGGAGATGACTGGAGCCATGATAATATCAACTTCATTACGATGAAGAATTATCTGAATCCAGATCCGGATGAGGTTGCTTCCATCGAACGTTATCTGATTGATTACATGTGGGAAAACTACATGAAATATACACAGAGTACGTACACGGTTGCTAACTATCTGAGCGCTTCCGGTATTTACGGAACAAGCTCTGCTCCATATACACGTACCTTCTCGGAGATGATGGAGGCTACGGGATTCTTTAATATGTATCGGATTCAGAAAGCATATCCGGATTTGATTGAATACCGTGAATCTCCTCAGTATTATCTGGAAAAAGCATATGGCATTTACGTGAACCGTGTTGGTACCGGAAGCGTTGGCTTCTACGGAGAACAGCAGGTTCCGGATATGATCGAAGCGCTTCGTGCGGAAGGTATGACAGAAGAAGCAGCGAATCTCCAGCAGAGATTTGCATATACCAAGGGACGCAACATGGCAAGGGCTGCATATCCATACGGATCCGAGTTTGCTTATGACAACACCGGTGAGGAAGGCGCTTATGCCGCTGCAAAGGCATTGCGTGAGTATTATCCGGATGATACCAATGCAGAGGCTGCAAAGAGGAACATGAGCAAGGCGGAATGGAAGACGCGTGCGATGCGTGGTATTCAGCCTACCTGGTATCAGTATGCAGACCCTGTATTCATCGGAGGCGAGAGCTGGTGGAACTTCCAGTATACGGCTTCTTTGGCAGGCTCCATCATGGATGACTGGCTGCGTTACCAGGATAACGGATGGGATAATGATACAAGTGCATGGGCATCACGTGTCAATTATGCAGCAAAGCTTTCAAACTTTAATGCAGTAAATATGGGACAGATTTCCAAAGATGCAGTTGGAAATGTAAGCTGGAGATACACCATGTACAAAGGCGGTCATGGCGCGATGAACGTAAATGACGGCGGAACACGTGTGATGAATAACGGTTGGAATGATTTCTCAGGTGAAAGTGATGAAGGACTTTACGGTTCCCTGCTGAGAATCAGTTCTGATGTGGTTACAGACCCGATCTTCGGTCTGGTTGGTTACGGAAGTCAGGTTTCCAAGGACGGGGATACTTATACGATCATTCCGGAAGACGGAATCGGCAAGCGTATCAATGTTATTGACAATAAATTATATCTGACACTTGAGCAGGATTCTTGCACAAAAGCAGTTGTAAAAGAAGACGGTTCTTTCTTTGAACTGGATCTGAACTGTGTTGTAAATACAGAACATCTTTCCAAGATTGCTTTGAGTGGCGCAGGGCTGCAGGATGGCTACTACAGTATCAAACTGAACGGGGAAGAAGCGGGACAGTGCTTCGTACAGAATGATGAAGCTGTAGCTAATGTAGTGATTCCAGCAGGCGAGACAGCAAAAGTTACAATTGAAAAGATGGATGGCGGTGAAAATCAGGCTCCGGTTGTTTCTATTAAAAAACCGGCAGATGATATTCAGGCAGTAAGACCGTTTACCATGGAAGGTACTGCATATGATGACGGTGCTCCGAATGGTACTTTGACTTACAAGTGGGAAGCAGGCAAAACTCCGGAAGGCGCTTCCATGACATTTGCCGCTGACAATGCACCAACCACCAGTGTGGTTGGCACGATAGAAGGCGAATATGTAGTAAAACTGACAGTAAGTGACGGTGAACTTTCAACAGTGGCCGAGCTTCCGATTACACTCCTGGAAGCCCCGGAGAGAGAAGAGCCGGTTATCGGTGAAGTTACCGCAGTTCAGGACTCAGTAAACACCAGTGTTGCAAACTTAAGCGGTGAAGCTACGGGAGATCCGCTGTATCATGGTGAATTAAGTTACAAGTGGAGCGTTGTAAGTCAGCCGGAAGGCGGCAATGCAGTGATCGGCAACGCAGATCAGGCAAAGGCTCTGCTGAAAGCATCTGTACCAGGCGAATATGTGGTTCGGTTTACAGCGATTGATGCTGATAAGTCAGCTTCAAAAGATGTAACAGTAACAATGAGCGGTGCTGTAGACGGTATGGATCGTGCAGTCAGCGTTGTGACAAAGGTGGGAACTGCTCCGGTTCTTCCTGAGACAGTAGATGTGATCAATGCAGACGGAAATGTTGCAGCCGGCAAGATTAACTGGGATGCTGTGGAGGCAGATGCTTATGCAAAAGTCGGCAGCTTTACAGTGACAGGCACGGTTGATGGATCTGAGCAAAAGGTAGCTGTAACAGTGTTTGTAGTAAAGGGAGATGCATTAAATGTTGCTCCGTATGCAACTGCAAGTGCGATTATTAACTCTGTACAGGATCTGGGCGGTATTGCAGGATTGAATGACGGAAATGATCCGTCTTCTTCCAGAGATACGAGCAATGGTGCATGGCATAACTGGCTGGGCGACCAGGGCGGACCTGCATGGGTTCAGTATGTATGGGAAAAACCAGTGATTGTTGACGCTATGGATGTCTATGTATTCCGGGACGGCAGCGGAAACTTCCAGCCGAAGGATATGCAGATTTCTCTGCGTGATGAAAACGGAAACTGGTATACACCAAGAGAAGTAGATGGTCTGGGCAATGCACTGAACACATATAACAGAACCACGTTCGAGGCAGCTCCGATTACAGGTATGCGAATTGACATGAAACCGGTAGGACTTGGATGCGGTATCCTCGAGTGGAAAGTTTACGGATACGGAGAGTTTGCAGATAAGACGGAACTTAAGAAGATTAACAGTATGTTGGAAGGACTGAGCACATCACGTCTGGAAGGCGGACTGGAACCGATTGCTGAGGAAAAGGCAGTTGCAGTTGCAGTGATCAACAATCCGGATGCAACACAGGAAGAGATTGACGCAGCAAAAGATGCACTGGTTGCATCTATGAAGAATCTGGTACCGGAAGGTGGAAACCTTGCATGGGTAAGCGAACTGACTGCAAGTTATACATCAAGTTGGGAATCTCTGCCGGCAATAAGAGACGGAAGACTGCTGAACGGTTCACACTGGGGTACATGGGGTAATTCCGGTCGTTCTGAATGGGTACAGTATAACTGGTATACCGGAAGAGAGATTAAAAAATCTGATTTGTATATCTGGAATGACGGCGGCGGAATCAAGACTCCTACTTCTTATACGTACTCGTATCTGCCGGTAGATAGTGATGAGTGGGTAACACTTAAGACTGTAGACAGCGGAATTACGGCAAATGCCAATAATCCGACGGAATTTGACGAAGCAGTTATGGCAAGAGCACTGCGCTGTACAATCCAGAAACCGGCAAATAACAGCGAAGGTGTCGGTCTCTGGGAGTGGCAGTTATTTGAGGCAGAAAAAGAAGATGATACCGATGCAAAGGCAGCACAGGCAGTTACAGACATGATTGATGCGCTTGGCGAGATTACGCTGGAAAAAGAGGCGGATGTTGCTGCAGCAAGAGCTGCTTATGATGAGTTGACAGATGCACAGAAAGCTCTGGTAACGGAAGAAACATTGAAGAAGCTGACAGATGCAGAGGCAACAATTGAAGAACTGAAGAAGCAGGATGAATGGTCTTATGAAGATGTTGCAGAGGATGACTGGTTCTATGACGAGGTATACTTTGTAACAGAGAAGGATCTGATGACCGGAATCGTACCGAAGGAAATTTTCGGACCGTTTGAAAAACTTAACCGTGCACAGTTTGCAACAATTCTGTACCGTATGGAAGGTGAGCCTGCAGTAGAGACAGATCAGGGCTTCCAGGATGTTGTAAAAGGCGAGTGGTATGCAGACGGAGTAAACTGGGCAGCAGAAAAAGGCATTGTAAAGGGTTACGAGGGCGGTGAAAGCTTCGGACCTGCTGATATGATTACCCGTGAGCAGATGGCAGTGATGTTGTATCGTTATGCACAGTATAAGGGATATGATATTACAAAATCTGAAGATTACGATGCATTTGAAGATGCTTCCGAAGTAAGTGCTTATGCAGTAGATGCAATGAAGTGGGCAGTTGGAAACGGAATTATTAAAGGTAAAGACAGTACATGTCTTGATCCTTCAGGTGAGACGATCAGAGGCGAGTGTGCAGTAATGCTGGCAAGAGTCGTTCGTGAGTTTGAAGCTGCAAGAAATGCATAATGGACATGTCTGCTGACGCAGACATCACCATTCATGAAAGTCGATTGCTCCGCACTTCGTGCTCCCGCAATCGCCGCCAGTATTCGTAATCCGGGCAATAGCCCTCCTTACTCATACTGGCTTGCCCGTCCAATATCCATGAACCTGTGCGTGCAAGCACACTCCGGTTCATGGCTGCTGTCCGGGACTTTCATGTAAAAAAGTAATAAAAAATATTGACAGGCGTGATAACCTGTGCTATACTACACAAGTATCACGCCGAAGACAGCAGGTGCCGTATGGCATAAGGTTCAAAACGCCTGCCGAGGATGAACATTCTTTTTCAGGAATGATTTTCAAATCCCGCTAAGCTTTGGCTTGGCGGGATTTTTTAGCGTGTACACATAATTCTATAAGGAGGTGCACCAATTCATGGCAAAAGTAGAACAGAAAAAGCCGGTTGTTGAAGAGATTTCAAGCCTGATCGCTGATGCGGCATCTGTAGTTCTGGTTAACTACAGCGGACTTACCGTAGCACAGGATACAGAACTGCGCAGAAGCCTGAGAGAAGCCGGTGTTTCTTACAAAGTCTACAAGAACACAATGATGAACTTTGCATTCCAGGGAACTCCTTGTGAAGAGCTTTGCAAAAATCTGGAAGGAACAAATGCACTTGCAGTTTCCAAAGATGATGCTACAGCTCCGGCAAGAGTACTTGCTAAATTTGCAAAGACAGCTCCGAAGTTAGAGCTTGTTGCAGCTTGTGTTGAGGGAGCTTACTATGATAAGGCTGGCGTTGAGGCGCTGTCAGCAATTCCGTCAAGAGAAGAACTTCTCGGAAAATTGCTTGGAAGCATTCAGTCACCTATCACAAACTTTGCTCGTGTGCTTAATCAGATTGCAGAATCTAAAGGCGGCGAAGCAGCAGCAGAATAATCTGGCTGCACCATCTGTTGAAGGATGGATCATAAGAAAAATTTAGAAAAAATAATTGGAGGTAATCGTAATGGCAAAGTTAACAACCGCTGAATTTATTGAAGCGATCAAAGAGTTATCTGTATTAGAGTTGAATGATTTAGTAAAAGCTTGTGAAGAAGAGTTTGGTGTATCTGCAGCAGCAGGCGTTGTAGTTGCAGCAGCAGCAGACGCTCCGGCAGCAGAAGAGAAAGACGAGTTTGATGTAGAGCTGACAGAAGTTGGTCCTAACAAAGTTAAAGTTATCAAAGTAGTTCGTGAAGCTACAGGTCTTGGACTGAAAGAAGCAAAAGAGATCGTTGACGGTGCTCCGAAGGTAATCAAAGAGGCCGCAGCAAAGGCAGAAGCTGAAGATCTCAAAACAAAACTGGAAGCTGAAGGCGCTAAAGTTACACTTAAGTAATTTCAGAATTATTTTTCCCGGCAATGTCTGGTTATTCAGATATTGCCGGGTTTTTTGTCGTATAAGAAACGGACATGTCTGCTGGCACAGACATCACCATTCATGAAAGTCGATTGCTCCGCACTTCGTG
>ULSH01037811.1_pt1 | contig 174830 bp, 151 predicted proteins | sample 1956151 | NCBI WGS metagenome assembly ULSH01 (sample SAMEA4835702, study PRJEB28245) | human gut metagenome | biome: gut microbiome; material: fecal sample | place: Denmark | collected 2008 | reverse complement strand
GCGTCTGCAGGATGTGGACGTGGCCTTTCTTGACCAGATCGGGGAAGAACTGGAGGAAGAAAGTCAGGAGCAACATCCTGATATGCATTCCATCGACATCGGCATCCGTGGCGATTATCACTTTGTTGTAGCGAAGATTGTCTATTGAATCTTCTATGTTGAGGGCAGCTTGAAGCTGGTAGAACTCATCGTTCTCATAGACCATCTTCTTGGTCTTGCCGTAGGTGTTTTTAGGTTTTCCTCGCAGTGAGAACACTGCCTGAGTCTCCACATTTCTGATTTTTGTGATCGAGCCGGCGGCTGAATCACCCTCGGTAATGAAAATGGATGACTGGAGTTTCTTTTCCTCGTTTCCACGTACATCGTTTAGATGCACTCGGCAGTCAAGAAGTTTCTTGTTGTGGATATTCACCTTTTTGGCTTGCTCGCGCGCTTTTTTCGTCACGCCGGCCATGGCCTTGCGTTCGCGTTCGTTGTCCTCGACGATTTTTTTGATCGTGTCGGCCGTCTCCGGATTGCGGTGAAGGTAATTGTCAAGATGCGTTTTGACGAAGTCGCTCATGGCCTTGGCGATCGTCGGTCCCTCCTTGTCCATCAGCTGTGAGCTGAGTTTCGTTTTTGTCTGGGACTCGAACATTGGTTCCATGACTTTTACGGAAACTGCTGCCACTATTCCGTTGCGTATGTCGGAATATTCATATTGCGTTTTGCCGATGAATTCCTTTATGGTGCGCGATACTGCCTCTTTGAAAGCGGTCAGATGCGTACCGCCCTGTGTCGTGTGTTGTCCGTTGACAAACGAATAATACTCTTCGCCATATTGCGGCGCGTGCGTGAGCGCTATCTCGATGTCGCCTTCCTGAAGGTGAATAATAGGATAGCGCGGATCGTTTGTCATAGTGTCGCTCAACAGGTCGAGCAATCCGTGGCGTGACTGAAACTTCTGGCCGTTGAAAACGATGGTCAGTCCTGTGTTGAGGTAAGTGTAATTCTTCAGAAGGGGAATGATGTAGTCGTCACGGAAACGGTAGTCGGTGAAAATCATCGGATCCGGCGTGAACTCAACGAGAGTGCCGTTAGGCTGGTCCGTGTCTTTCAGATCTGATTCCTCGAGGAGGTTTCCGGCGGAAAAACGGGCCTCTTTCATTTTACCGTCGCGAAACGAGCAAACACGGAATTCCGTTGACATGGCGTTGACAGCTTTGACGCCGACACCGTTCTGACCGATAGATTTTTTGAACACCTTTGTGTCGTACTTTCCGCCCGTGTTCATCTTAGACACTGCATCCACAAGCTTTCCCAAAGGGATGCCTCGGCCGAAGTCCCTGACTTTTACCGAGCTTTCGGTAACTTCGACATCCACCTGCTTGCCGAACCCCATCATGAACTCATCGATGGTGTTGTCAAGAACCTCTTTCAAAAGCACATAAATGCCATCGTCGGCGCTTGAGCCGTCGCCGAGTTTGCCTATATACATTCCGGGACGTTCACGAATGTGATCGTTCCAGGAAAGAGTCACAATATTGTCTTCGGTATAATTTATTTCCGCGGTTTCGGAATCGGAAGGTAATATCTCGTTTTCAGTCATTTTGCCTTTCTGTATTTTGCAAAGTTACAAAAAATGCCGAACACTGCAAAGAATTCCCTCTCACTCCACTGCTAAGATATATAAGAATTATAAGATTTATAAAAAAGAATCCCTATCCCTCAGTAACCACGAAACTTACGGCGTTCACGCGACATAGCCTCTTTTATTCCGCCTTCTCTGATGAATTCAGCCTCGACTTTCTTCATCACTGAGGCAAGTATTGAGTCCATTTGCCTTATTTGCGTCAGCATGATGTTAGCAACCGTTTCGTTATTGCGTTCGAGACATTTTGCCGTAAATAATCTCGCATCATCGTTTTTAATGCAATAGGCACGCGTCTTCAAGGTTCGCGCGTCGTCTTTGTCCCATATTTCAAGATCGTGGTGACGCAGAAAGTCGGAATAGTCTTCAAGCAATTCCCTGACCGAACCACGTGCCACGCCAAGAAGCTTTATACACATTTCAGCAGAAACAGTGCCATCGCTGACACCCTCCACGATATTCTGTTTGCAGGATCTTGCCGCTTGTCGCATCTGATCGATAGTACGTGAACCACGCGGTAGAGCACGGTTTATGAACATCTCGGTTACATCGCATATTATCACGGACTTACGATAGACGTTCCATGAGGTATAATCCCCCGCGATTTTCAGAAAACCGTTCATCTCTTACGATTTATACGATTTATATGAATTATTCTGATATTAGACGCGGACGGTGCGGGGAGCGCCGGGGAGGAAACGCTTGTGGGCCATGTGGAAGTAGGCGGCGACAACCATCAGGCCGGTCACCACCCAGGTTATGGGATAGATGACGAGGAGGATCTTGAAATCATGGTAGTGGGCGTTGACGGTATAGATCCATGCGAGGCGCAGCACACATGTCCCGAACACGGTCAGAAGCATAGGTGTGAGTGAGTTTCCAAGACCGCGCATGGCTGAGCCAGTGATTTCATAGCTGCATGCCATGAACTGGAAAATGAGCACCGTGTGGAAGCGGATAAGCCCGTATTCGATTACGGCAGGATCGGAGGTGAATATTTTAAGACAAGGCACTCCGAATAGTGTAATCAAAATATTGGCCGCCAGGCAGAATGAACAGCTTAAAATCATACATTTACCGACAACTTCCTTGCATCGCCTGAAGTTGCCTGCACCATAGTTCTGGCTCATGAAGGCAACAGTGGCCTGAGAGAAAGCGACCACGATGAAATAGCAGTAAGCTTCATAGGTGAGCGCCGCTGATGAACCGGCAATGGCATCTGCTCCGTAGGCGTTGATGGCGGCCTGAATGAAAAGATTGGCTCCAGAAAAGACCATTCCTTGCATGCCTGCGGGGACGCCTATCTGAAGCATCTTTTTCAGTTCGCTACCTGATACCTTCATCTCACGCGGAGAGAAGCGGAACGGCTCGGCCTCGCGTAACAGCCACCAGACTATGAATGCCGCGTTGACTGCCGAGGCTACGACTGTGCCTATTGCCACACCCGCTACTCCCATGTCGAAGACCGCAACCAACAACAGGTTGAGGGCGACGTTGACCACGGATCCGACGCAGAGGGCATAGAACGGGCGTTTCGTGTCGCCCATACTTCGGAGGATTGCAGACCCGAAGTTATAGATCATCATGAAGGGCATCCCGAGAAAATAGATGCTGAGATATTCCGTTGCAAGGTCAATGACATCATGTGGCGCTCCCATCCATTCGAGTATCGGTCGGGAGAAAAGAAGCCCGAGGGCAAGCAGACAGAAGCCTGAGACAAGCGACAGTGTGGCGGTTGTCGAGACGGCTTTTTTGATGCCGTTGCTGTTGCCACGGCCTATATAATTGGCTATGACTACGTTGGCTCCTATTGAAATGCCTATGAAAAGATTGACGAGAATATTTATCAGCGGACCGTTGGATCCTACGGCCGCAAGGGCCTGGCTGGTCGAGTAACGGCCTATGACAGCCACATCGACCGCGTTGAACGACTGCTGCAGCAGTCCGCTGGCGATAAGGGGAATGGCAAACTGCATGAGCCGCGGGGTGAGCGGTCCATGCAGCATGTCAAGTTTATTGTCCTTTTCTCGGGAATTCATCAGATAACAGCGTTTTCGCTATTGTTCCTGAGCTTCTGAGCCTGCGAATTCCATAAGATAGGCTTTGATGAAACCGTCAAGGTCACCGTCCATAACGCCGCCCACATCTGATGTCTGATAGCCTGTGCGGTGATCTTTTACTCGGCGGTCATCGAAAACGTAGGAGCGTATCTGCGAGCCCCATTCGATTTTCATTTTGCCGGCTTCGATCTTGGCCTGTTCCTGCATGCGGTGTTTAAGCTCCTTGTCATAGAGGATGGAGCGCAGCTGACGCATGGCGTTCTCCTTGTTCTTGGGCTGGTCGCGTGTCTCGGTGTTCTCGATCAGAATCTCTTCTGATTCGCCGGTATAGGGATCTGTGAATTGGTAACGGAGACGGACTCCGGATTCAACTTTGTTTACGTTCTGGCCACCCGCGCCGCCGCTTCGGAACGTATCCCATGACAAGAGGGCCGGATCAACCTTGATTTCAATAGTGTCATCGACAAGAGGGGTGACGAAAACGGACGCGAAGGAGGTCATGCGCTTACCCTGGGCATTGTAGGGTGAAACGCGGACAAGTCGGTGAACACCATTTTCGCTTTTCAGATAACCGTAGGCGAAATCGCCTTCGACATTGATCGTACAGGATTTTATACCTGCCTCGTCGCCGTCGAGAATGTTGGCTATCGAAGTTTTGTAGCCATGGGTTTCACACCAGCGCAGATACATGCGCATGAGCATCGAAGCCCAGTCCTGACTCTCCGTTCCGCCTGCGCCGGAGTTGATTTTAAGCACAACACCGAGTTTGTCTTCCTCGCGGCGAAGCATGTTGCGCAGTTCGAGATTTTCAAGTTTCTGGATTGCGTCGGCATACATGGAGTCGATCTCTTCCTCTTCCATTGCGCCCTCTTTCACGAAATCCCATGCAAGCTGCAGTTCATCCACGGCTGTTTCCACTTCTTCATAGCCGTCGATCCAAGCCTGCAGATCCTTTATTTTTTTCATCTGGCGCTGTGCCTCTTTCGGGTGTTCCCAGAAATCGGGCACATGCGTGCGGAGTTCTTCTTCTTCTACCTGGATTTTCTTGTTGTCGATGTCAAAGATACCTCCTTAACGCGAGCTTGCGTTCTAAAGTCGTCTTAAGTTGTTCCTGAGTGATCATGAGAAAAATTTATGATGTGATGTTTGAGTGAATTCTGAGAGGGAAACAGCCTTCTGTCACGCATACATGGCTTCTATTTCCGAAGCGTAGCGATTGTTGATGACGGGACGTCGGATTTTCAATGTGTTTGTCAGTTCTCCCGCCTCCATGGTGAACTCTTTGGGCAGCAGAGTGAATTTCTTGATCTGCTCGAAGTTGGCGAAATTGGCCTGAATGCGGTCAATGCGCTCCTGTAGCATCTTGCGGATGTCAGCGTTGCGTATGAGTTCCTCGATGTTGCGATACTGAATATGTTTTTTACGGGCATATTCCTTGAGTGCTTCGAACGCAGGAATGATTATAGCCGTGACATATTTGCGCTGGTCGCCGATTACCGCAACCTGATCGATGAATTTGTCTTCGCCGAGGCGGCTTTCAAGAGCCTGAGGAGCGATATATTTGCCATTGGAAGTCTTGAAGAGGTCTTTTATGCGTTCGGTAAGAATCAATGCGCCGGTCTCGTCGAAGCGTCCGGCATCGCCCGTGCGGAACCATCCGTCGGGTGTAAACGCTTCGGCTGTGGCTTCCGGTTTATTGTAGTAACAACGCATCACGGTGGGGCCTTTTACGAGAATTTCGTCATGCTCTCCAATCTTGACCTCAACTCCGGGAAGAGTCGTGCCTACCGAGCCGATCTCATAGCCAACTTCAGGGAAACAGGTGACTGTGGCCGTTGTTTCCGACAGACCGTAACCGATCATGATGTTTATTCCGCAGGAGTGGAGAAATTCCACTATGTTGGCCGACAAAGGCGCGCCGGCAGTCGGGAAAATATTGGGATTCTCTATGCCGATCACATGACGCAGTGCGCCAAACACGTGTTTATCAAAGAACTGATACTGTTTTTCAAGCAACCAGGGCGCTTTCTTTCCGAGTCGCACATATTCAAGATTGCGTTTGCGTCCGACCTTGAGAGCTCTCGAAGTCATCCAGCGCTTTATACCTTTCAGATCGGCCAGACGTTCCTGGACGGCCGTATAGACTTTTTCCCAAAAGCGGGGAACAGAACACATGCATGTCGGATGAAATTCCTTGACAGCCTGCTGCACTTTGTGGGGATCGTTGTTTATACCTACGATCATGCGGCGGTGCAGGCAGAAATATGTCCATGCTTTTTCGAAAATGTGGCTCAACGGCAGGAAACATACTGAAGTGTCATTGTCTGACAATGTAGTCAGTCGTTCATCATGCTTGAGAAGCGCGGCATTGAAACAAGAGTGAGGAAGAACCGCACCCTTCGGCTCTCCGGTGGTGCCTGAAGTGTAAATGATTGTCGCTATGTCATCTTCGGTTGCCCGAGCAGTGCGGGCTGCCACCTCTTCACGGCAGTTTGCCGAGGCTTTTTCTCCGAGATGCAACAGATCGTCGAACGTGAGTGTTGTCGAGTCCTCTCCGTCGCGCACAATGTCGTTGGAGTAAGTGATTATCTGTCTTAATGAGCGACATGTTTTCTGCGCCTCGCGAGCTTTGTCATATTGTTCCTGTGTTCCTACGAAAATAATTGTGGCCGAGGAATCGTTTACGATATATGCCACCTGATTGACGGTCGAGGTCGAATAGATGGAGATGGGGACTGCTCTGTTAGCGAATGCTGCGAAGTCTGTTATAAGTATCTCGGAACGGTTTGCGGAAAATACGGTTATGTTTTCCAGCTCTCTGAGGCCGAGAACCTCCATGCCGAAAGCCGCCAGATCTCTTTTGTGGCATACTTCTTCCCACGTGGATGATATCCAGGTCCCGGATGTGTTGTCACGATATGCTTCGCTGCTGGAATATTCCAGCGCGTTTTTTGTCACTAATTCTGTGAGGATATTCGTCATAATCGGATCGTTCTTTTTAAACGGTATTATGAAATCTCAGGCAAAGTTAGCCACGACCTCTCTATATCGGAACAAAACAGCGGTTAAAACACATTTGACCTTAACAACCATTATAGGATTGTGAAACAAGTTTAACCACATTTAACCAATTCCCGTCTGCTTTTCATTTTCTTTAATAGCCGGGAACATCCATAATGTTAAGGCGCTTCCACCGCGTCCAGCCACTTTTTGCAATGAATATATCGAACGAAGTTTCAATTTTTCTCTTAATGATCGGCCATCGAGGGCTTTTTTCAGTTCGCGTGCGCTCAGATCGGCAGAACCTTCACGCCGATATTCGGCGGCAAGTATGGCCCTGCGTGCATCTATTATGAGTCCAGACCTCTGATCATCCCCTATATTTTCTTCGATTTTTTCCAGGCTTTTTTTGTGAGCTTCGGATCTGGATGAAAATGTCTTTCCGGTCAGTGTGTTTTCTCCGGCTATGGCAATTACGCGTGCCGGTCCGTTCAGACGGTGGATTTTCCCCGGCTCAATATTGTTTATCAGCCTGACCCCGAGTTCCAGATCATCCCACGTAGAAAGATCCTCGTCCCATGCGCCCGATTTACGCAGTGTTTCCTTCCGTACGCAGAAACGTGCCGTCGCCAGCGTCCCATAAAGAATATGTTCTGCGAGCAGGTCGTTATCATGGCGTGAAAACTTTTGTGTGGTCCATCCGTCGGAGTCTCTGATTGCGATGCTCCAGTGAAGCAGTTCGGTTTCAGGAAATCTGTCGAGATGTTTCATGATCCTTTCGAGATGGTCGAATTCCATGATGTCATCCGAATCGAAAAACATCACGTATTCGGTTTGTGCAGCTTCCAGTCCTCGATTCCTTGCTTTAGAAGCCCCGGGAGCCTCTTCTCTTATGATTTTTATATCGAAATCATCTGAACGATGCCTTTCTGCCCAGTTCGCGATTATTTCCGATGTCCTGTCTGTTGAGCCGTTGTCAGTTATAATCAGAGAAAAAGGCCTGTATGACTGACTGAAAATGGAGTCAAGGGCTGTCGCGACTGTCTGTTCGCGGTCTTTTACCGCCATTATTATGGTCATTTTCTTTTCCATATCATATATAACGGAATATGGGCGGATTTTATTATCTTTGTGCTATGAGCGGAGATAGACCTGAAATAACAATCTGTTCCTGCGGAAGTCAGGAACGTAGCGAAGAGCTGGTTGACGCATTGCGAATCGCCAGACCCGGCACCGTTTTCAATCACGTAATTTCGACGGGAGGAAACACGAATGTAAAGTGTGACTGGTTCATGATGCTGGATCCCGATTCCATATCGGTATTTGAAATGATGCGTTGCATGAAGAACGGGATTCCGGTAATAACTGTAGAGTCTGAGACATCCGACAGAATGCTTGACGATGATTGTGCAGTCATTTTTGGCCCTGATCCACAGAATGAAGAGTTCGTTCGCGGAATGTTGCCGTTTATTGAAAGCGATGTGCGTAAACAGCAGTTGAGCCGCCGTGCGGCGGAAAAATTTCAAGGAGATGCATGTGAAAACAATGAAAGAAAAGAGCCTCTTGTCAGCATTCTGCTTCTGACTTATAATCAGCGGGAGACAGCCGGGCGGGCAATTGAAAGTATTCTCGGACAGCAATGTGATTTCCCTTACGAGATCATAATCGGTGATGACTGTTCGACAGACGGGACTACGGATATATGCCGTTATTATGCTGAAGAATATCCCGGCATTGTGCGTCTTATGCCTGATCGGGGACATAGAGGTCTGGTGAATAATTATTTTGATTGTTTCAATTCAGCCCGTGGTGTGTTCATTGGCGATTGCGCCGGGGATGACTACTGGGATGATCCGTTCCGACTTGAAAAGCAATGCACATTCCTGTCGGAGCACCCCGATTGCGTGGCGGTTATGAGCGACTGGACCATTTCAGAGAACGGTTTTATGGTCAAATCAACTGAAATAGAGGAGTGCCCGGAGTTTAGAAAAGGTTTTACCGGTCAGGAAATGATAAATTTCATAATCGGTTTCCGACGTTACTTTCCGTTTCTTTCGGCAATGCTTTTTCGCAAAGATTGTTTGACGGATATATACCGAATGGATCCTATGTATTTGTGCAGGGAAGAATGGGGATGTGAGGATGTGCCGGTATTATTCTCTCTTGCAACAAAAGGCAACATCGGATATCTTCCGCTTCAGGCTGCGGTCTATAATATCAGGAGCGGAAGTGTGAGCAATAATAAGGATAATGACGGAGGATATAAATTTATCAAAGGGCTGACCGGATGCATTCGTGATCTGTGTGAACTTCACAAGGTGGATTGTTTCGGCACTAAAGAGGCAAAAGGGATGAATGCAAGGCTGCTTTATCTTGCTTCTCTGATTCTTGAACGACCAGATTCTGAGAAAATTTCAGATTTTGAACAATTGTGTGCGAAATGGCCGGTTCCGTTATCGTTAAAACTCTCTCTTTACTGGTTATCTTTTAAGTCTCGTCTGGGGATCAAGTCGTTGAGAGGGGTAAAAAAGCTCTTAATCTTACTTTTCAAGTAAATGACGGATCTCGTCGGCGAAACTGCGCCGTAAAGATTCGGCATTGAAGTGCCTTTCCCAATGTTCGCGTGACGCACGCCGTCTGGAGTGCGCTACATTCAGCGCTTTATTCAATATGTCTGCCCCTTTATTCACATCATCTGTAAGGGGCATGAGAAATCCGACCTCTCCTACAGCTTCCGGAATAGCCTGTATGTCAGTTGCGAGAACAGGCACTCCGAAACTCATCGCCTCGCAGATAGCGATGCCAAGCCCTTCAGTGGAACTCAATAGAAGCGCGAGATCGAAATGATTGGTTGCAAGCGAATTCCGCACTTCTTTGTTCTCAATCCTACCTGTCAGGTCGATTTTAAGGTTTTTCGGTGATTTTTTCGTCTCTTTTTTTAATTTGTCCATTTCCGGGCCATCGCCTATGTGGAGCCATTTTACGGTTAACTCAGGATGACGTGCGGCATACTCCTTGATTACCTTACACAGGTATAAGACTCTCTTTTCAGGGCTGACACGAGCGCAACTGAAAAGATTGACAGTTTCCTTATCTGGTATTTCGGGGTTAAGTCTTTCCGGATTTTTTGTGCCGAGATAACGGCAATGGATTTTTTCTTCAAAGTCGGGATACAGATTTCTGAGATAGTTGGCGGAATACTTCGAGACAGTGTAACATCGTGTTAGTCTGCAGAATGTTTTTTCTCTCCAGTAGCGACTGATAAACGGTTTGGATTCTTCGTAGAGATCCTGTCCGTGGGCGCGGGTAATGAATCTGAAGCCTTTTGCAGAAAACGCAAGAGCCGCCGTGGCATAGTCAAACCAGAAAGTATAGAATAGGGTTGTCTCGGGATTTAACCCGTATTTTGCAATCAGAGCCCTGATTGGCTCGCGGTAATATAAAGTATAAGCCGAAAAAGCCATCTCCGATCTCAGATCGGATAATGACTTGATTCGGCGTAGATCGTTGAAAAGAGCTTTGTATGTTTCTCTATGAAAAAGACTTTTGAATTTTGAATATAATCCGGGCCTTTTCAGAAAAGATCTCTCTACTATTATATTTTCGGGCAGTATTCCGGTCTTGCCAAAGTCCAGAACGGGGACTATTATGACTCTTTGAAACTCTGCAGCGAGAAACCCTATTTCAGGTTCGATGAATACATCCTCGCCACTGCCACCCAAAGGATAGGATTCTGTTATCAGAATCAGAGTAGGGGTGGATTCTGAATTTCCGGGTGGAATCACATGTATTTGGCTACAGCCTGATCCAGGTTGGTTTCATTCACCCGTTCACGGATTTCCCCGTTGCTGATAAGGTAGGTAGCGGGAAGGGCGCCGATATTGTAGCTGCGCAGAATGAATGGGCCGTCGGCATCGGAATTATAAACGGTCACCCACGGAAGATTGCGGGCAGTGTTTCTCCAGCTGACTTCATTTCCGTCAAAACCGATCTGATAAATTTCAAGGCCGTTGGCGTGATATTTGTTGTAAATCTTGTTCAATTCGATATTGAGAGCCGGGGAGTATTCGTCGCCGTAGGCCGTGAAGTTGAGCAGCACGACTCTGTTTTTGGATGCAACTTCAGTCAGGCTGTGTTTCTTACCTTTGAGATCATAGAGGTTGACCTCTATAAGGGAGGTCTCAGGCGCCACAAGGGTATCCGGACGGCTATAGGCGCGTCGGTTGGAAATATACAGGTTTTTCAGATAGTTGGTTCTCGGGTCTGTCGGACGCTTGATATCGAAAGCATTGGCCACAGCTCCGATAAGACGCAGGTCGCTCTTATTTTCAGGGTTGAAAACCGGTACCCCGCTTATTTTTTTATTTATGATATAGTATGAAACTATGCCTGACGGGTTTTCGAGGAGCAAGTTTGACAATTCACGTTTCAGAATTGAATCGCTTGCGATACCTTGGGCTCCTTCCTTGCTGACGGCATCCATCAGTTTCTTTTCCACCGCCATGAGTTTTTCGGCTGTATCCGTGCCCGAAATCGTATAGTCGCTGTCAAACGCACCGGCTTTCGATACGACTGTCACTGTTTCTATGCTGTCGATAGGAAAGTACAGGGATTTGTCGCCGAGACGGAGACGGTAAATGTCAGGATAGCCGGAAGCGGGTGCGGTGACTGTAAAATCGCCTGCGCCTTTCAGTTCTACTGAGTCAAGCACATACCACCGTCCGTTGTCGGAAGCTTCTACATACATGGTCTGTCCGTCGGCGCCTTCTATGCGGCCGTCAACTTTCCATTCCGGTTTATTGTTGCAGGAAAAAAGAATCGAAGCTCCTGCAATACACATTATGTATTTTGATAGGGATTTCATTGTAAGATCATTTATAATTTCTGCAAATTTAAGCAAAAAGCACGGATTATGCATGCATGTAGTGAAAAAAAGTCAAAAACCAAACCTTATCAGCCCGGCTTCGGTCAGTGTGAGAGAGGAGATTCCGGGTGCTGTAATGGGTCAGCGGCGTGCCCGTTCCTTAATGATGCCGTGGCGGAAAGCATAGAGGAGTTCCATCAGTTCGTTGACCTGCGACTGCAACTCGCGACCTTTGTCAGTGTCGCGTACACGCATGCGTCGTTGGCTCATCTCTACGATCTGTATTGTGCTGACAATGTCTGTGCCATGGATGATAGCGTCTTCTGCCGAAGAGAACGGTTCATGTTGCACAAGCTGGAATCCTCGGCTATGATAGACAAGCGTATAGCCGGCTATGCCGGTTGTGTCATGATAAGCTTTAGCGAAACCTCCGTCTATGACCATCAGTTTTCCGTTGGCTCGTATGGGAGACTCACCTATATTCGTTCTTACGGGAACATGTCCGTTGATTATATGGCGGTGTTCGCCTTCGACTCCGAACGCATCAAGAATCATGTCGCATATCTTCTCGTCGTTACGCAGCTGATAATAATAGCCTTTTTCCTCCTGATGGGTTGATGTGTCACTCAGGAAATAACGCTCGAACGTGGCCATCTTCGATTTATCGAACAGAGGCGAATCGGGACCGCACCAAAGATACCAGTAATAGTCAGTTGCGTAAAGGCGCTCATCCTGCGGGGAGTCGTCATTGAAGGCGGAGCGCATCAACATCCCTATCTGATGGAATAACTCGCGTCCCTTGAATTTCTTGCCGTGAACATCAACTTCTTTCAGAGTCCCGTCGGAATTAAGGGGCATTGAAGCATGGAACAGGAGATTGGAGTTATAGACTCCGAACATACATCCGTTTGAAAACAGGCAGTCGATATGTTTTTTCAGACGGGTCGAGATGACAAACGAGTGATGCAGTTTGTTGACAAGATCTTCTTCTTCCGAAGTAAGCTTGATTGGATCGGAGGGATCGACGGTCGGGAAAAAAGTATCGCGCATCGTGTATTCTTTCCCGTCTATGAGGCACACTCCTTTTTCCTTATCGATATGCTCTATAAGCTTTCGGTCATCCATTCCCCACTCTGGATGGCGGTCGGTCATCTGCGACTCAAGTTTGAACTGTATGACGCTGATTGCCTTGTGCATCTTCGCCAGAAGCCGGCGCGTCTTCTCGTTGTGGGTATTGTCGTCAGGATCAAGATGCGGTCCGAAATTGTCACAGGGATCGTTACCGTAGGTTTCCATGGCGAATGTGGCCAAAGGCACGAGATTGATTCCATATCCTTCCTCAAGAGTAGCCATATTGCCGTAGCGCAATGAAAGACGCAGCACGTTGGCTATGCAGCAGTCGTTGCCGGCTGCGGCTCCCATCCATAGCGCGTCATGATTGCCCCATTGAATGTCAAATGTGCGGTACTTGCAAAGCGTGTCCATAATCAGGTGCGCTCCGGGACCACGGTCATATACATCCCCGAGAATATGGAGCTGGTCGATGCTGAGTTTCTGAATGACGTGACATAACGCGACAATGAATGCATCGGACTGCCCGGTAGATATGATAGTCTCTATGATACGGTTGAAATAGGCCTGTTTGTCGTCGGCTGACTGCGATTCATGAAGCAGTTCTTCCAGAATGTACGCGTATTCCTTCGGCAATGCTTTTCTGACTTTCGAACGGGTGTATTTCGATGATACGGACTGACATATTTTTATGAGCTGATTAAGTGTGACCCGATAAAAATCGTTTAGATTCTTTTCGGAAGCTCTTATTATCTGAAGTTTCCGTTCAGGGTAATAAATGAGCGAACAAAGCTGACGTATTTCTGATTCGCGGAGCGATGAACCGAAGCTTTCGGTCACTTTACGCTTTATATTTCCGGAGGCGTTGCGCAGAATGTGCTGGAAGGCCTCATATTCTCCATGAAGGTCAGCGACAAAATGTTCTGTACCCTTGGGCAGACTCATGATCGCTTCGAGATTCATTATTTCGGAACTTGCGCTCGAGATATCGGGAAATGACTGGGCAAGCAATTCGAGTACACGGCGGTCACTCTCTATTTTCTCCGGAGTCATATTATTTGTCTGTGACATATTCTTCAGATCTATTTCTCCACAAAATTACAAAACGAAAGCTGAATTGCAATGCCGCAAAGTTAAAATACTTTGAAATATGCGGCATAATCTTTAATTTTGTCCGAGATAATAAAAATGTAAATGATTCTTAGAACTGATCTACGTCAGTTCATAATTAACATTTTGGAATAAGTTTAAATCAGTTCATTATTATGCCAGTTTCAGTGAATGCAAAAGCTACGGATTTGACAAAGTCAGGCCGCTTGTCGTCGCTCGATATTTTGCGCGGTCTCGATCTGTTCCTTCTCGTTTTTCTTCAGCCGGTGCTTTTGTCGGTTCTCTCCCATTTTGATTATTCGTGGGCCAAAAGTATTTTATATCAGCTTGACCATGAAGTGTGGGAGGGATTTCGATTCTGGGATCTTATAATGCCGCTGTTCCTCTTCATGGCGGGTACATCGATGCCTTTCTCTTTTTCCAAATATTCCGGTCAGGGCGCGAAGAAAAAGGCTTACAGTCATGTACTCAGGCGTTTTTTCATTCTGTTTTTTCTCGGAATGGTCGTTCAGGGAAATGTACTCGCATTTTCTTGGGAGGCCATAAATATTTATGTCAATACACTTCAGGCTATTGCAGCGGGTTATTTGATCTCGGCTATACTGATTCTGGAGTTCAATACACGCGGGCGCCTGTTGATGACAGTGGTGTTGCTGCTTGCCTATTCAATTCCAATGTCGGTTCACGGGGACTTCTCGCCGGAAGGCAATCTCGCCAACATTATCGATGCCGCTATACTTGCCGGATTTCGCGGAGATCCCTCCTATACGTGGATTCTGAGTACGTTGACATTTGCCGTAACAGTGATGCTCGGAGTTTTCGCAGGTCAGATAATCAAGGAAGGAAGAAACAATCCGTCGCTGGTTACCAAGAAATTATTGTTGATTGGTCTGGCTCTTGTTTGTGTGGCGTTTGTATGGAGTTTTGAAACGCCGATCATCAAACGTATATGGACAGGAAGCATGACGTTGCTTTCGGGCGGGTACTGTTTCATCCTGATGGGACTTTTCTATTACTGGATAGACGGCAAAGGCCACAGTCGTGGACTCGAGTGGTTGAAAATATACGGAATGAATGCCATAACGGCTTATATTCTCGGAGAAATAATCAGCTTCAGATCCATAGTGCGTTCGCTGACCTGGGGACTGGAACCTCATCTCGGCGAGGAGTGGTATGCTACCTTGGTCACTTTCGGTAACTTCCTTGTGCTTTTCTTTATACTGAAATTTATGTATCGTTACCGGATCTTTCTTAAGATCTGACAAGCAATTTTTGAAAAAAGAGCGCGTCGGAATAGCTTTCGCCTCTGCGTATCCATGACCTGAGACAGCCGGCAGTGTTGAATCCTGCCGACTCGAACAAAGAGAGTGAAGCGACATTTGTCCGGGAGATTATCGCCCAAAGCTGATGCAGCCCCAGTTCCTCACGGCAATATTCCGAAAGGAGCAGGAGTGCGTTTTTTCCGTAACCTCTGCGCCTGAACGAACTGTCTATGACGATTCCGACCCCGCTTTTCCGGTTCAAGGCATCATAATCATAGAGATCGATGCAACCTAACGCTTCTCCCGTAGTGTTAAGAGTGATTATCATTCTCAGTTGTCCCGCTGCGTTTGGATCAGGGTTATAATAGTTGACATAGTCCTGAAGCAATTTTTTCGACATTGGCGCACGGACAGCGCCGTCGCTCCATATTGTTGCGTCATTTTCCCACAGATACATGCATTCGATATCGGCAGGCTCGGGTGCACGGAGTGAAATAATGTTGTCTGTAAGCATCATTTTAGACTGAGAATGATTCTGAAAACAGTGTGCGCTGGAGCAGTGAGCGTCCGAGCGTTATTTCGTCCGTGTATTCCAGATCGTTTCCGACGGCCACTCCACGGGCAAGCTGGGTGATTCTGACCTCGGGGAAATCAGATAGTTTCCGGTAGATATAGAAGTTTGTCGTATCTCCTTCCATTGTGGCCCCGAGAGCAAGAATGACTTCCTTTACTTCTCCCGTCGCGACCCTTTCAACAAGAGAATCTATATTGAGACTTTCAGGTCCTATGCCGTCCATCGGGGAAATAACGCCTCCGAGTACATGATAGAGACCGCCGAACTGACGGGTGCGCTCCATGATCATGACATCATTGACATTCTCGACAACACAGACTGTAGAACGGTCGCGATGAGGCGAGGAGCATATCGGACAGATATCTGTTTCCGAAATGTTATGGCAGGTCTTGCAGTATCTTATGCCTCGGCGCAGATTGATGATCGCTTCCCCGAGGGCGACTCCTTCCGATTCATCACGCCGGAGAATATGTAACGCCAGGCGTAAGGCTGTCTTGCGCCCTACGCCCGGCAGATGGGACAGTTCAGTGACCGCCTGTTCGAGAAGCGACGACGGGTATTGTTCGTTGTCCACTGTCTATGGTTATTCGGTGAGAGTTGAATAGTCGCTTGAATAGCGAAGCATCTGAGGCAGATAATCCTCGGTATAACTTACGGTCACATCGGTAATCTCCCCCTTGTCGTTCTTGACAGGAGTATAGACAGGATTGACGAATCCACGATAGGGGGCGATGTCAAGGTGCGAGTAGCGGTCCAGAATCTCCTTGTGGAGCTCCGGATTGACTTTGACGGCATATTGCTCTACAAGCTGACGTCCAGCTTCATAGTCACCTTCGCTCTTGATACGTTGTATTTCTTTAAGCAATTCGCCGAAGAGCTGGCGCAGACGGGCATAATCATTTATCTTGACATAGGTTTTGCCGTTCTCCTTGACGAGTTCAACGACATTTTCAGCTTTTCCTTTCTCCAGAACCCATTCCGAAATAAGTTTGCGGTTACGCATGTGGGCTTCCTCGACATCTTTTCCAGGTTCGATTCTCATGAGCTGGGTCATCAGTCCATTGAGAAGATACTTGTAATATTCTGCTTTGTAGGCTTCGGGATTGTCAAGCAGTCCCAATTCGATGAGTTTCGGATCGGCGAGATAATACAGCGCGAAAAGGTCAGCGCGAGCCTCTTCCAGAGTGGAGCCATGGGCTTTGAGCGCATCCGGATCAACGCCCGGAAGCATGCGGCCCGAGCCGTGGCCGAGACACTCGTGCAGGTCAGTGTGTAGATTGTCGGTGATGAACAGGTATTTGTCAAGAAGGTCGCGCGTAGCTGCGTCAGGCACAAATTCGTCATTGAAGCCGTTGCCATGCGAAGCCTCATCGTAGGCCTGAGTGATGTTCTCTATGGTCACGGATTTCGAACCGTGGGCGGCGCGTATCCAGTTGGCGTTCGGCAGATTTATTCCGATAGGAGTGGCGGGATAGGCATCCCCTGCAAGAATAGCGGCAGTTATGACTTTTGCTGTTACGCCTTTCACTTTGTCCTTACGGAAACGTGGGTCAACGGGCGAGTGGTCCTCGAACCACTGGGCATTGGCCGATATTACTTCCGTGCGGTGCGAAGCCTCGTTGTTCTTGAAATTAACTATAGATTCAAAGTTGCCTGTCATGCCCAACGGATCGTCATAGCTCTCGATGAATCCGTTGATGAAGTCAACACGGGAATCGGTATCATCCACCCAGAGAATGGAATAATCGTCGAAATCTTTCAGATCGCCGGTCTTGTAATACTTTATGAGACTTTCGATGACTTTTTTCTGTTTGGCATTCTCGGCATATTTTGACGCTTCCTCAAGGTTCTTGACGATGCGTTCGATAGCCGGCGAATATAAGCCCCCGATTTTATATGTTTCTTCAACTACCTTTCCGTTTTTCTTTGTGACGCGGCGGTTAAGGCCATAAGATATCGGTGTGAGATCGGTAGAGTCTTTTACAGCCGCATAGAAATCTTCCACTTCTTTCTGGGTTACACCTTCATAGAGGTTGGTGGCGGAGGTGGCTATAAGGTCTTTACCCTCTTCCTGATTGACCTTCTTTGCCATGAAAGACGGATCAAATATGACTTTTTTCAGCACGGCCAGATCTTTAGGCTGTTTTTTAGCTGGGAGTGCCTTGACCTGCGCGTCAAGGAATTTTTCCGAGAATTCAGGCACGAACTTATCCATTGAGTAGTGGTGGTGGATTCCGTTACCGAACTCAACTTGCTTCAGATATTTCACGAAGGCCTTATAGTCGGCAGTCTCTTTTGATCCCTTGTAGTTCTTATAGATATTCTCGAGCAGCGAGCGGATCTGAAGATTGTAACGGTTATTCTGGTCCCAAAGAATGTCGCGACCTGCAATAGCGGCCTCTGTCAGGTGATAGATAAGCTTTTTCTGGTCGAGTGTCAGCCGGTCAAACCCGGGAACCTGGTAACGGAGTACTTCGATGTCAGCGAAGCGGTCCACGACATAATTGAATTTCGAGTTCTCTTTTGCCATGATTGATGAGGTGCCGATAACAAGAGCAAGTCCTGCTGAGGCGGCGGTTTTGATAAAAGTCATTATATTGATCGACAGTTTAGGATTGTTTTTATGATGGGAAAGTTTATTCGATATAAAGTATGAGACCTTTGAGGTACTCGCCTTCAGGGTGGTAAATGTTTATGGGGTGGTCAGCCGGCTGGGTGAGTTGATGGAGAATTCTGACACGGCGACCAACCTGGGCTGCCGCGGAAAAGACAGCCAGCCGGAACTGTTCCTTAGACACAGCCTGGGAACAGGAGAAAGTGAACAGAATGCTCCCTTCGGGCATTTTTTCCATTGCGCGCGCGTTCAGTTTCTGATAACCTCGCAGGGCGTTTTTAATCGCTCCGCGATGTTTCGCGAATGCCGGCGGGTCAAGAACCACGAGATCGTATGCTCCGTCTTTCATTTCCGCCAGATATTTGAACGCATCCTCAGCAAAGGCTTCATGCGGAGTGTCATCGCTGAAATTAAGCCTGACATTGTCGCGGGTCAGAGAGACCGCTTTTGCAGAACTATCGACAGAATGCACCAGAGTGGCGCCCCCTGAAAGGGCATACACTGAGAATCCGCCGGTGTAACAGAACATGTTCAACACGCGCCGACCCCGGGCGAAGTGTCGGAGCAGACTCCGGTTGTCGCGTTGGTCCACGAAAAAACCGGTCTTCTGACCTTTCAGCCAGTCAACACGGAACTTCAGGCCGTTCTCGACAGTTATGTCCGTGTCATAGGAGCCTATGATATAATCGTTCTGCGGATCAAGACTCGCTTTATAGGGTAACGTTGTCTCGGATTTATAATAGACATTTCTCAGCGATGCACCCGGAAGGCTGACAAGGCATTCCGCTATTATGTCGCGGGCATAGTGCATGCCGACAGAGTGGGCTTGTACTACGGCCGTTTGACCATAAACATCTACAATGAGGCCCGGGAGGAAATCGCCTTCGCCATGTACCAGACGAAACGCGTTGTTGTCATCTTTCAGAAGTCCCAGAGCTTTGCGGAGTCTCAAAGCGTTGTTAAGCCGGTTGAAATAATATTCTCGGTTTATTTCGATTATTTCATCGGAGAGCATCCGGACTGCGATACTCCCAATCTGATAATGGCCCACTCCGAGTGGAGTGCCGTCGGATGATCTGACTTCGACTATATCTCCCTCTTCGAGGTTTTCCGGTGCTGACGCAATAGCCCCCGAGAACACCCAGGGATGAAAACGTCTGAGCGATTCTTCTTTGCCGCGGCGCAGAGTTATGACTGGATAATTCATATCTTGTTATTGGTTAGAATAGGGCGCGGACTATGTCGGCGCCGTTGGCATACAGGAGGAGAGCCAAGAGGAAGAACATTCCGGCTACCTGTGCGTACTCGAGTACTTTTTCTGCCGGTTTACGTCGAGTGATTATCTCGTAGAGAAGGAAAAGTACATGGCCCCCGTCAAGTGCAGGAATGGGGAGGATGTTCATGAAAGCGAGAGCAACGGAGAGGAAGGCCGTGATTTCCCAGAACGACAGCCAGTTCCAGCGTTCGGGGAACATGTCGCCTATGGCGCCGAAGCCGCCTATGCTTGTCGCGCCTTCTTTGGTGAACACGTGTTTCATCGAGCTGACATAGTTGGTCAGCATCTTTGTTCCGTTCTCAACTCCCTTGGGAAATGAACGGAAAAATCCATAATTGACAGTGACGGTAGGATATACATCGGTTATACGCTTCAGCTGGAAGCCGAGTTTTCCGCCTTCGTTAGGCGTAATTGGCATAGTGATCGCTTTCCCGTCGCGTTCAACGGTGACTGTCGTTTTTTTACCCGCATATTTCTGCAACGCAGATGTCAGTTCGGAGTAGGCGCGGGTGGAGAGTGTGTCAATCTTCACTATACGGTCGTTTTCCTTTATTCCGGCTTCACTTGCGGGACTCATTCCCTGAACTTTATCTACGACCACGGGCTGCCGATAGGTCATAAATCCGTCTTTGCCGAGTCTGACGAGAAAATCGGAAGGCAGATTGATTTTCACGGTATCTCTACGGTTGCGGAGTACCTCTACGGTTTTGGCCGAGGCGGTCGTGTAGAGAAAATCTTCCTTTGAGGCGTCTATTTTCTTGCCGTCGGCTGTAAGGGGAATGTCTCCGTTGCGGAATCCGGCCTCGATAGCCACCGGAGAGAAATCCATGCCTTCCGTAGCCTGATCGAGAGGAATGAATTTATTCCCCCACCAGAATGCTATGCCAGCATAGATGAGAATTGCAAGAATGAAATTAAAGAGTACTCCTCCTATCATCACGAGCAGTCGCTGATAGGCCGGTTTCGAACGGAATTCCCATGGTTGAGCCGGCTGTTTCATCTGCTCCTTGTCCATGGACTCGTCGATCATGCCGGCTATTTTGACGTAACCGCCGAGGGGGAGCCACCCGATACCATACTCGGTATCGCGCCATGTGGCTCTTTCATTTCCGTTTTTATCATATTTCGGTTTCCCTTTCTTCGGTTTCCATTTGAAAAGAGAAAACCAGGGGTTGAAAAAAAGGTAGAATTTCTCTACTTTGATGCCGAACATACGCGCTATTATGTAGTGGCCGAATTCATGTATGATGACCAGAAAGGCGAGTGCTACAATAAGCTGCAGGGCTTTCATCAGGAATGGTTCCATATTCTGTCGTTAGAGTTTTGGATGGGATATTTTGGATGCTGCCACTCGACGTGCTTCGGCATTCGTGGCAACGTATTCATCATAAGAAGGTTTTTCTATGAAAGTGATGTTTTCAAGAGTGTGAATGATGATTTCAGGTATCTGAGTGAAACGTATGAGACCCTTTAGAAATGCATCTACCGCAATCTCGTTTGCTGCGTTTATGACACACGCTGTGTTGCCGCCTCTTTCGAGCGCGTGGCGCGCGAGACCAAGGCATGGGAAGCGGTCATAATCTGGCGCTTCGAAAGTAAGGGACGCATAGTCGGTAATATTCAGGCACGGTTCGTCGGAGAGTAGTCTTTGCGCTCCCGCAAGCGCATAGCGGATCGGGAGATGCATGTCGGGGAGGCCGAGCTGGGCTTTGACGGCTCCGTCGCGGAACTGCACCATTGAATGGACAATGGATTGGGGATGGACCACCGCTTCTATTCGTTCCGGTTCTATACCGAACAGCCAGCGCGCCTCGATGATTTCGAACGCTTTGTTCATCATGGAAGCGGAATCTATCGTTATTTTCGCCCCCATGTTCCAGTTGGGATGTCGGAGAGCATCGCCGGCCGAGACGGTTTCGAGATCCTTTTTAGAGTATTTTCTGAACGGACCGCCGGAAGCCGTTATGATAAGCCTGGAGACACTCTCTTTATCCTCTCCGGCCAGACACTGGTAAATGGCGGAATGTTCTGAATCAACCGGTATGATTTTAGATGTGGAATGAGACAGCATTTCCGTGATCATCTCTCCGGCAACCACAAGGGTCTCCTTGTTGGCGAGGGCTATCTCTTTTCCCGAGGAAATGGCTGCGATTGTCGGTGCGAGACCGCTGTAGCCCACCGTTGCCGTGACGACCGTGTCTGCGTCTTCGCGGGCGGCCGCGTGGGTTAGGGCGTCGCTGCCCGATGCGACTTCTATTCCATGGGGGGAGAGGGCATCACGAACCGTGCCATAGAGAGCGTCATCGCCTATGACTGCAAGATTCGGCCTGAATCGGAGGGATTGCTCAATGAGAAGTGGGGCGTTGCGGTGGGCGGTAAGTACAGTCGCTTTGAACATGTCAGGATAGGCTGCTATGGTGTCAAGCGTCTGGGTGCCTATGCTGCCCGTGCTTCCTATTATTGCTATTCGTTTGGGTTGTGTCACTTTCAAATGGTAAAAATACGTGCAAAGATAAGAATTTTAAAGCGAAAAAACATTATTTAAGGTGTCATCTTAAATATAGTTTTGAGTTTTTGCAAAAATAATTAAAAAAAATATCAGATAGCCAAAACAAAAAAATAAAGCCTGATGTTATAAAGTCACAAAGAGACAGAAAAAAGATTCTAAAATCCGTTTCTAATAGCAAAAAATAAAAATTAATTGTTGTATATTTTAAAATTAAGAGAGAATGAAACCTAAATTTTTATTGACAGCTTTTGCCTGCGCAGGAACGCTCTTCGCAGCAACTAATGCAAACGCACAGGAAACAGTGATCGTTGAGCAAGAAACCGTCAGCCTGGTAAATCAGGTGGAGTGCAAGACCCATTATGCCTCGTCATGGCGCGACAACTGGTTCATTCAGTTAGGTGCCGGCGTACAGTCTCCGTTTGTGGACAAATACATGCCCGGTGACAAGCACACCCGCAAGGTCTCACCCGTATATAATGTCGGTTTCGGACATTGGTTCAGTCCTTATCTGGGCTTCCGTATTTCCGGTATGTACGGTAAGATGCGCTGGGGTTATGAAAAATACAACAAGGCAAATATGGCTACTGCAAATGCCGACCTTATGTGGGACATGACCTCTTCGATCTGCGGTGTTAATCCTAATCGTGTTTTCTCGGTAATACCGTTTGTCGGTGTCGGCGGAACCTATACATGGGATTTCAAATATCCGATGTTGGGCAACACGCAAACCCAGGAAGGCTACACCAAAACTAAGGAATGGACGCTTCCCGTTTCAGCCGGTATTCAGTTCCGCATCCGTCTCTGCAAGTATGTTGATTTCTTCGCAGAAGCTCGCGCTCAGTTCTATGGCGATAACTTCAACGCTTTTGTAGGCGGTGATCCTATCGAAGCTAACCTTACCGCAATCGGCGGTCTCAGCTTCAATATCGGCGGACGTAACTTCGAAGCTTACAATCCCTGCGATTATCTCGGATATATAAATGATCTCAACGGTCAGGTCAATGATCTCCGCGGACGTCTCGCCTCGACAGAAGCCGCACTTGCAGCAGCCAATGCTCAGCTCCCGTGCCCCGAAGTGACCGAAACAACCGTTCAGGTTCAGACCCCGATGCTCGCTACTGTAAGATTCAAGATCAATTCGGCCAAGATTTCTTCTGAAGAAGCAGTGAATGTATATAACGTGGCACAGTGGATGAAAGCCAATCCCGATGCAAACGTAGTGATTGACGGATATGCAGACCGCGACACCGGTACAGCCGCTTACAATCAGGAACTCTCTGAACGTCGCGCCAAAGCAGTCTATGACGCTCTCGTAAACGATTACGGAATCAGCGCATCACGTCTTTCTACCAATGCTTACGGAAGCTCAACTCAGCCCTATCCCGAAAACAACTGGAACCGCATCGTAATCTTCACCCAGCCGTAAGATTGACATAAAGTAAAATAAGGAATAATAAGGCAATAACAAAATAATCAATTAGAAACCTAACCGCCGCGGGCTCCCGATCAAAGGGGCCCGCGGTTTATTCGTGCCCTGACATTGACAGACTATTATATATGAATTCTCCGGGAGACAAAAAAAGAGCCCATGGCCGGATGGCGGACATGGGCTGAGAAGGTTATCGATAAAAGGGGTATGGCTTTTTAATAACGCCAACAAAATGCCTTCTCTTTGACATATAAACATTGTCGGATATCTTTTGGTTCAAAAGATTTGAAAAAATTGCAAGTTTGGAATAAAAAAAGTAATTTTGTCGGAAATACCTAAGATATTAAAAACATACCTTATAATCATTATCTTATGCAGTCAATAGATATTCCGCCGTTGAAGTTTCGTCCCATACTGAAAAGTGTTATTTGGGGCGGTGAGAAAATTGCTCCCTTCAAGGGAATTGTTACCGAACAGGACCATATTGGCGAGAGCTGGGAGATTTCCGGTGTGCCCGGGAGCCCGTCGATTGTGGCAAATGGTCCCGATGAAGGCAAGACCCTTCCTGAAATCCTTGAAAAGTACAAGGGCGCGCTCGTAGGAGAAGAAAACTATAAACTGTATGGAAACACCTTTCCTCTTCTGATAAAAATCATAGATGCGGCCGGCGATCTTTCGGTGCAGGTGCATCCCGATGACGAGCTCGCAAGAAAACGTCATAATTCACTTGGCAAGACTGAGATGTGGTATATCGTTGACACGGAACCTGACGCAAAAATATGTGCCGGCTTGACACAACATCTGACTCCGGAAGATTATGAGACCAAGGTCAAGGACAATACAATAATGGATGCCATTGCGTGTCATGAGTCAAAACCGGGCGACGTATTCTTTTTGCCGGCAGGTCGAATACACAGCATCGGTGCGGGAAATCTTCTTGTGGAAGTACAGGAGACTTCAGACATTACATATCGTATCTATGATTTCGGTCGTGTGGATGCCAAGACAGGCAAGCCCCGTCAGCTGCATGTCGAGGAAGCCAAGGATGCCATCGATTATACTGTCTATCCCAGCTACGTGACTGCTCCCGGCAAGGAGATAGAAGGAATAGAGAAGTTGGTTGAGTGCAGCCATTTCCAGGTTTATCGTCTGAATATCGACGGGAAGAAGAAATTTTATCCGACGATTGACACCTTCTCGTCATTGACTTGTATAGAGGGAAATCTGACTGTCGTTGACGATCGTGGAAACACTCTGGAATTCCATAAGGGAGAAACTGTTTTAATACCGGCAATGGCAAAGGAATTCACATTGACGGGAACCGGCGTCATAATCGATGCTGCTTGTGGACAATAGCGTCCTTGTGAATTTTTGGCTGCGACTTTTGCCGCAGCAGGAAAATATTTGTGCGCCGCAACACTTTTTATAAGGTGTGCGGCGCTGTTATTTCCGCCGATTTTGTAACTTTGCACCCATGAATTTTAAATTACAGGCCACAGCCCCCAACTCAAATGCCAGAGCCGGTGAAATAACCACCGCCCACGGTCAGATACTCACTCCCGTGTTTATGCCCGTGGGTACCGTCGGGTCTGTCAAGGGCGTACATCAGCGCGAATTGAGTGACGATGTGAAAGCGCAGATTATACTTGGCAATACATATCATCTTTATCTGCGCCCCGGAACCGCTACGCTTCGTCAGGCGGGGGGTCTGCACAAATTCATGGGGTGGGAAAAACCTATTCTCACGGACAGCGGAGGCTTTCAGGTCTTTTCCTTGTCTGACCGACGAAAGCTGACAGAGGACGGGGCGCATTTCCGTTCCCACATAGACGGCTCGAAACATCTCTTTACTCCGGAGAATGTTGTCGATATCCAACGTGTCATCGGTTCCGACATCATGATGGCTCTTGACGAATGTCCTCCCGGAACTGCCGATTATACTTATGCCCGCAAATCTCTTGACTTGACCCAGCGATGGCTCTTGCGAGGATGGAAGCGCTATCGGGAAACGGAAGGGCTCTATGGATACAGTCAGGCATATTTCCCGATTGTGCAAGGCGTCACTTATCCTGACCTCAGGCGTGAGTCGGCGAAGTTTATCGCCGATCTTGGCGCTGACGGCAATGCAATCGGAGGACTTGCCGTGGGAGAGCCTACGGAGAAAATGTATGAAATGATTGAGGTCGTCAATGAGATTCTGCCAACTGACCGACCACGCTATCTGATGGGGGTGGGTACGCCTGCAAATATTCTGGAGGCCATTGACCGTGGTGTTGACATGATGGATTGTGTCATGCCTACACGAAACGGCCGCAACGGAATGCTATTTACCGCCAACGGAATCATGAACATGCGAAACAAAAAATGGGCGGATGATTTTACCGAACTTGATCCTTGCGGAACTTCTTTCGTGGACCATGTATATAGCCGCGCTTATCTTCGCCATCTCTTCATTTCGGGAGAACTTCTGGCCATGCAGATAGCATCAATCCATAATCTCGCTTTCTATCTTTGGCTGACTTCCGAAGCCCGTCGCCATATAATTGCAGGCGATTTCGCCGAATGGAAGCCGAAGATGATCGAACGCGTCACAAACAGACTTTAGTCACAAATGAAACTGATAAAAAAACTTGACATTTACATCATAAAGAAGTTTCTCGGAACTTACATTTTCGCCATTATACTAATTCTGGCGATCGTTGTCATGTTTGATATCAACGAAAAGCTCGACGCTTTTCTTAAAGCGCCTCTGAAAGCCACTCTATTTGACTATTTTCTGAATTTCCTTCCTTATTTCGCCAATCAGTTCAGCCCGCTTTTTGTCTTCATTACCGTCATATTCTTTACCTCGAAACTTGCTGACAATTCTGAAATTATAGCCATGTTGTCGGCCGGAATGAGTTTCCCTCGCTTGTTGAGGCCTTATATGCTGAGCGCGACCGTCATAGCAATCGCCGGCTATCTTCTGAGCGCCTATATCATTCCTCCGGCAAATGTCAAACGAATCGATTTTCAGAATACCTATGTGAAGAACAAGAGCGTGGAGTACGGGACCAATATACAGCTTCAGGTCAAGAAAGGGGAGATTGCCTATATGTCCCGTTACGATAATGCTACTAAAACCGGTTATAAGTTTTCTCTCGAGTCATTCAAGGATAAGAAGCTTGTGTCGCGTCTCACGGCCCAGACCATCCGCTACGATTCACTCTATAACTGGCAGGTTCGCGACTATATGATACGTGATTTCAAGGGCACCCGTGAAGTGATTCGCCGGGGAACGAAACTCGACACCGTCATTCCTATCGAACCACGCGATTTTCTCATTGCCAAGAATGACGAGCAAAAGCTTGCGACGCCCGCACTTGACGAATATATAACCCGTCAGAAAACCAGAGGAGTCGCCAACATCAAGGCCTTCGAGGTTGAATACCACCGTCGTTTCGCCATGACGGCCGCCGCATTTATCCTGACGCTTATCGGTATGTCTCTGTCTGCCCGCAAAGTGAAGGGCGGTATGGGCGTCAATATCGGCATTGGCATTGTGTTGAGCTTCAGCTATATCCTGTTTATGACCGTGACATCCTCTTTTGCTGTTTCCGGTCTCACGTCACCGATGGTGGCCATGTGGATTCCCAATATCATATACACTGTTATTGCCATAGTCCTTTACAGGCGCGCGAGCAAGGGATGACCCCCTGAGCGTTCTATGGTGAGTTCACGATGGATCCACATCGTAATATATCACAGTCCCTTTCGCAGACTGCATCCTTGATGTGTGCATTTCCTCAAAGACGTTCCGCAGAATTTCCTTCACTTTTTTCATCGATGCGTTAAGCTCGATTTTCAGCATTATTTTTCGTATGTAGAAAGTCTGGATGCGCCCTACCGGCGGTTCTTCCGGCCCATAAACCCTGTTGCCGAACAGTTCCCGCAGGCGTTGGCTATATGCGGCCGTCAGATCATCGAGCGCTCTCGAGTCGCGATGCTTGATATAAATGTAAATTAAACGGGTGAAAGGGGGATAGTTGTATTTGCGGCGTTCTTCAATCTCCATTCTGTAGAACCCTGCATAGTCATGATTGAGGATGAAAGGGAAAAGCGGGTGCTCAGGCTGTCGCGTCTGAATGATTACGTTTCCCTGTTCATTTCGGCGTCCGGCTCGTCCGGAAACTTGAGAGATCATGTTGAAAGCTCTCTCGGCAGCGCGGAAATCGGGCTGGTTAATCATTGCGTCGGAATTTACTATGGCAACGGTCTTGACTCTGTCGAAATCGAGGCCTTTGGTCACCATTTGTGTGCCGACGAGTACCTGAGCCTCTCCTCGCGAGAACTCTGAGATGATCTGCTGGTAGCCGTCTTTGTTGCGGGTGGTGTCCAGATCCATTCTGAGAGTCTTCACATCGCCAAGAGCGGGAGCTATCTCATCTTCCATTCTTTCTGTTCCGTAACCGTGGATCTCCACCGCCGGTTCCTTGCATGCCGGACAGATTGAGGGGAGGGGATACATGGCTCCGCAATAATGACAGACAAGTCTGTCGATACGCTTATGATAGGTCAGCGTCACATCGCAATGTTCGCATTTCGGTGTCCATGCGCACTGGCTGCATTGTGCGACCGGAGCATATCCTCTTCTGTTGAGAAATACAATAGCTTGTCCGTTGTTCTCGGTCGATTGACGGATCGCTTGCACGGTCTCGAGGGCGAGTGCGCCTTTCATGAGTGACGCTTTGCGCGCTTTTAGGGTGTCTATGATGTCGATTGAAGGCAATTCAACGCCTCCGAAGCGTTCCGAGAGAGTGACAAGCCCATATTTCCCGGAAACGGCTTTGAAGTATGTATCGATTGCGGGGGTTGCAGAGCCGAGCAAAGTTTTGGTGCCGTGCATGCGGGCGAGCATTATTGCAGTGTCGCGTCCGTTGTAGCGTGGTGCCGGGTCCTGCTGCTTGTAGCTCGATTCGTGTTCTTCGTCGATGATGACCAGTCCGAGCGTGGCGAAAGGAAGGAATACTGCCGAACGCGGACCTATTATCACTACCGGGTCGTTTGAGGAAAGTATGCGCCGGTAGATATCGACGCGCTCATTGTCGGAAAATTTCGAATGATATATGACCACTTTTTCCCCGAACACTTTCTGAAGACGTCCCGTAAGTTGTGTCGTCAGAGCTATTTCGGGAACAAGATAAAGCACCTGACGACCTTTTTTAAGCACGTAGTCTATCAGATGGATATATATCTCGGTCTTTCCCGAAGATGTCACTCCGTGGAGAAGCGTGACTTCATGCCCTTTCCAAGCTTGATGCAACTGGCTGACGGCATTTTTCTGTGCCGGAGACAGAACCGGCAGTTCTCCGGTGGTGGTTCCGGAAAAAGCGAAGCGGTTTATCTCTTGCTTATATATCTCGACAATTCCTTTCCTTTCAAGTTCCGTTATTACGGGACGTGTGAGGCCGGAGCGTTCAAGCAAATCGTTCAGAACGACTTCATTCAATTCTTTTCCCTGCTGCATGAATCCGCTCATGTCTATGAGGGAAAGAAGAGCCTGTTCCTGTTTCCTTGCACGCGACACCTTGTCGAACATCTCGTGAAGGCGACCGCTGTCGCCGCGCTCACCTTTGATTCGGAGATATGTTACTTTGCGGGGAACATAGCGCTCCACAAGTTTCTCGGAGATTATAAGCTCTTCTTTTTCGAGCATCCTCGAAGCCAAAGCGCTGACGTTGGCAAAGCCGGTGGCCCGTTCAATCTCCGCTACTGACATGCGTTTGCCTGAATGAGAAAGAACCTGCAACACGATGCTCTCTTTTTCCCCGAGCCGGCAGTCGGGGTTCTCTTCAAAGTCGGGGTTGAGTTCAAGAAATGTCTCGCTCTCTACCTTGAGGGCGGCAGGCAGCGCCGCTTTCATGACTTCGCCTGTCGAACACAGATAATATTCCGCAACCCATTCCCACAGTTTAAGCTGCGGATAGCGGAGAATCGGCTTTTCGTCAAGAGCGGCTATTATTGTCTTAAGCTCATATCCTTCGGGCCTTACGGTTGTAAGAGCGGCAACAATGGCGGTGTAGAATTTCTTTTTGCCGAAAGGTACAAGAACACGATGGCCCTGACGAAGAACCGACACAAGCTCTTCAGGAACCTCGTATGTGAACGTTACTGCAAGAGGCAGAGGCAATATTACTTCCGCATAATGGCTCATCGGCAACTGTTTCTCTCCTGAAGGTAGAAGTAACGCCAGAGAGGAGCAAGCATAAGCGATTGTTTCATCTCATCTGCCATCATAAGCTCCAGAAGTTCATCGCGAGTCATGACAAGTACTTCGATGTCCTCGGTCGCGTCAAGATGTTGCTGCTCGGTCTGTTTAACTCCTTTCGCAAGAAAGCAATAGCTGAGGTTGTTGGTGGTTGATGGATTGCCGGAAATAACGCATTGCAGTTCCCATTCGCCGCCGGTATAGCCTGTCTCCTCGCTCAGTTCTCTTTTGGCAGCATCTATCGGGTTCTCCCCCTCCTCAACAACTCCGGCGCAGAGTTCGGTGGAGATCGTTCCGAGACCATGGCGATACTGGCGTACCATGACGAATTTTCCGTCCTCGGTCAATGCGATGACATTGACCCACGAAGGATATTCGAGGACGTAGAATTCAGGGTTGATTCTTCCGTCGGGAAGTAAAAGCTTGTCACGGCGTGCTGTGAGCCACGGGCGCCGGATAAGATACTCGCTCTCGATGACCTTCGGTTTCTTTATTTCATGCTTTTCCATTTTTCTGAAACTGTTTCCACAAAGTTATGTAAAAAGAATGATATGTGCAGCCTGTTGATGAGACAAACTGGATATAAAAAAAGCACCGGAGTTATTTCCAGTGCTTTTTGTCGGGGTGACAAGATTCGAACTTGCGACCACACGCCCCCCAGACGCGTACTCTAACCGGGCTGAGCTACACCCCGAATCGGTTTTGCGCTGCAAAGTTATGCTTTTTTCATAACCTCACCAAATAAAAATGAAGATTTTTTCTCAGTAAAATGCGAACGAACGGTTCAAATGACCGAGTGACAAAGTATTAATGCTCTGTTAAAAAATGTTTCGGGTTCAAGTGCTCAGACGCACACTTTCGTCGTCGGCTTCTTGCATCTCAGGTTTTTCAATATATTCCATGAATTCCTCCAGCGGGAAAAATTCCTGAACCTCCATTTCGTTCCCAATGAAAACCGAGATGGAAATTTGCATTATTTCCGGAATGAGGGGCAATATTTCCTTGTAGGAGGGCGCATAAAGATCAAGCAGAGTCTCGCGGCTGAATACTTCGTCTCCTAATTCTCCATATTCGTCATCATCAGCGAACCGTATGCTGATATGCAGTGTTCCTCCGTCGATCAGATGTGACTGCGACCATGGCAGACCTTCTTCATTGAATGAGGTGGTCATGGTCGTGTCAATTATGTTGAGAATCTGTTCGGCTGTTTCGTCGGCTGCAGCCTGTGGTCCCTTTGCAAGAATCTTTTCAAGTTCGTTCCATTGGTAGGTATAGATTTTCTGTCTTCCTGTCAGATCACGGTAGTCGAGTTTAAGTCCTGCCATGCCTAACTCGCGGGCCACATTGATAACCGATTGCATGAGCATGGACGATTTTCCTGTTTCGGCAACGATGGAGGTCAGCAAAAGTTGTTTTATGTCGAGCCCCGGTGTGTCGTCTTTAAGAAAATCCTGAGGCTCGGAGAAAGTTGTCGCCAGCGTGATATATTTCCCGTCTATTCGCGCTTCGCCGTTGAGTACTCCTTCCTCCGGCTCTTTCATTGTCGAGTCAAGCATATCGATAAGTTCGGTTCGCAGTTCCTGAAAGTCGAAACCGATGCTGTTGACCGGCTTCGTCCTCAAATCTATGAGTTCCTCCGGATTCAGGGATATGTCAATGGAGTCGCCTTTATCGTTCCTGTAGCGATATACCAGCGTGCTTTCAGCCTTTCTCAGCAACTGAGCGAGACGCATTGATGACTCAAGCTGCTTTTCATCACGGTTGCAGGCATAAAAGAATCGTCCCATTTCCTGGGAAGAGGGCATGATTTCATTGCTGTTGAGATTTACGGTCATGACGCCGTTCTCATATATGGCGTTCATCTCTATCCTGTCGCCTGTGATTTCGGATATCCGGTCGTTCATCGGCTGATTCCCGGATAGAAAAACGGCTATCCGGCTGAGCGCCTCGCGTGCATCCTCTTTTGAAAGATTCTCTATGTCGGGCAATGTTTGTGCGGCGCAGAAGAGGCCGGTAAGCCATAGAAAAGCAGATAGAATCAATCTTGATTTCATATAATAACAGGTTTATCGGATGAATGTTGAACGTGGATAATCGGTTTGGCGCCGGTTGCCGTCAGTGTTTATCAGAAGGGTGCGGACGGTAGAAATTTCAGGCATCATCGGCAGTAATTGTTTCATTGCTTCAGCGTAGGTCTTGAGAATATTCTCCTCGGGAGTATTGTCAAGAATTTTGGCGAATGTTTCCGATGGAAAATCATAATTGATGACAAGGATCAGTATCGGAGGTTCTGTACTGTGCGTGAAGGTGATTCGGTCAGTGGTTTTGGCGACGTCATGAGTCAGAAAATCATCGATTATTTTCAGTTGAGCCTCGGCGGGAGTTGTTTTAGATGCTTCGAGTGCGAGTCCGTTTAGCTCGTTCCAGTCAAGATTTATGATCCGTTGGTTGCCGACAGGGTCAGAGACATTGTACTTCACGCCTTGCAGATTCAATGCGGCCGCTCCTTTTGCAAGACATTTGAAGAAAAAACTGTTAGGGCTGTTCATGAGAAGATTGGCGATCTGCAGTTTTATGTCATTGTCGAGCCGGGAGTCGGCCAATATCGGATGTTCTTTGTCAATGACGGCTTTTAGAGTCAGATAGCGACCCTCGACGGTCGCTTCTCTCAATCTGTATTGTTTTATGTCAGGACCGTTGTTCATGTTACGGTTAAAGATTTCTATGAATTCCGTCAGAATCGCGCTCCTGTCGAAGTTGAGCTCTTCGATGGGTTTGGTCATCAGATTGAAAAACTCTTCCGGCAGCATGACATACTCCGTGGATCCTGCATCGCCTTTATATCTGTAACCTATGCGATAACCAGCTTTACTGAGAAGGAGCATCAGCTCACGGATGTTTTCCGTCTGGTCGCCCTGTCGGTTCGCAGCGATCAGGAAGCGGCTGAGTTCAGTTGAGGTAGGTGAGAAATTAGCAAACGTCATCGTGTAGATCATGGCGTCATTCTCTATCGCTATCGACATGTTCATTTCAACTCCTGTCTTGGCCTTGATGGAATTGACGATTGTTTGCTGCATGTTTTCAACGATCATTCCGAGTATTTCTCTTGCCTGCTCGGGTGAGAGCCGGGCGAGATCGGGGGTCTGCGCTGACACAGCTGGAAATAAGACTGTCAGGAGAATGATGGTGACGATAGATCGGAAATGTGACATATCAATGGCCGTTTTTTCGAATGGATTAGAGTGGTCATCGCAAAGATAGACAGAAATTGTTGCCCATGCAAGAACCGGACTTGCACAAACCCGAAAAAATTATTAATTTTGTTTGCTTTTTTACATGCGCTCAGACATGGAAAAATGCTTTCCTATCTTAAAATAAGAAAATAATATGTCAGAAAAAGAAGAAGAGTATAGCGCCAGTAATATTCAAGTGCTTGAAGGTCTGGAAGCCGTACGCAAGCGTCCGGCCATGTATATCGGAGATATATCCGTGAAAGGTCTTCACCATTTGGTGTATGAGGTTGTTGATAATTCGATTGATGAGGCGCTCGCCGGTTTCGCTACCCATATAGATGTGACAGTTAATGAGGACAATTCGATAACTGTTGTTGACAACGGACGAGGTATTCCGGTAGATATGCATGAGAAGGAGCATAAAAGCGCCCTTGAGGTCGTGTTGACTGTGCTTCATGCCGGCGGTAAGTTTGACAAAGGCAGCTATAAGGTTTCGGGCGGTCTCCACGGCGTAGGTGTTTCTTGCGTTAACGCCCTTTCAACCTATCTGCGTGCCGAAGTCCACCGCGACGGAAAAGCATACGTTCAGGAATATTCCTGCGGTAAACCGACCACCGAACTCCGCGTCGTGGGTGACAGCAATCATACAGGCACAATGATAACATTTAAGCCGGATGCCTCGATTTTTACCGTAACTGTCTATGATTACGGAACTTTGGCAAACCGACTGCGTGATCTGGCATATCTTAATGCCGGCATCACTCTGACCCTTAAAGATATGCGCGAGGTCAACGAAAAAGGAGAACCGCGCAGCGAAACTTTCTTTTCCGAAAACGGCCTCATGGAATTCGTTCAATATATCGACTCCAACAAGGAACCCCTGATAGAGGATGTCATTCATCTGAACACCGAGCGTTCCGGAATTCCTGTCGAGGTTGCTTTGACATATAACACATCCTACAACGAGAACGTCTATTCTTTTGTAAACAACATAAATACGATAGAGGGCGGTACGCATTTGACCGGTTTCCGCCGCGGCCTGACGATGACGTTGAAGAAATATGCCGAGGATGCCAAAATGCTTGAGAAGGAGAAAGTCGAGGTAGCCAGCGATGACTTCCGTGAGGGTCTCACGGCGGTGGTTTCGGTCAAGGTTATGGAACCTCAGTTTGAAGGTCAGACGAAGACAAAACTCGGCAACAACGAGGTCATGGGTGCAGTTCAGACTGCTGTCAGCGATGCATTGAGAACTTATCTCGAAGAGCATCCCCGTGAGGCCAAGACTATTGTAGAAAAGGTTATTCTGGCAGCAAAGGCCCGTTACGCAGCCCGCAACGCCCGCGAGAAAGTCCTTAGAAAATCGCCTCTTACCGGTGGTGGTCTTCCCGGCAAACTCGCCGACTGTTCGAGCCGTCACGCCGAGGACTGCGAGCTGTTCCTTGTCGAGGGAGACTCAGCAGGCGGAACCGCAAAACAGGGCCGCGACCGTCAGTTCCAGGCTATCCTTCCTCTCCGTGGAAAAATCCTCAACGTTGAGAAAGCCATGGACCACAAGATTTTTGACAATCAGGAAATCACATCTCTTTTCCGGGCGATGCGAGTCAGCATTGGAACGGAAGATGATCCCAAGGCTGTCAACATATCCAAGCTCGCCTATCACAAGATCATTATCATGACTGATGCCGATGTGGACGGATCCCATATCGCCACGCTGCTCATGACATTCTTCTTCCGCCGTATGCGCCCCGTCATAGAAAACGGTTATCTCTATCTTGCCACTCCGCCTTTGTTCAAATGCATGCGTGGAAAGACCGAGGAATATTGCTGGACGGAACAACAGGTTCAGAAGTTCATCATGGAACACGGTGACAAGACAAAGGTACAGCGTTACAAAGGTCTTGGTGAAATGAGCGCTCAGGAATTGCGTGACACCACCATGTCTCCTGAACATCGTCTGCTGAAGCAGGTGAGAATCAGCGATGCTGCTGAAGCCGACAGGATATTCTCGATGCTCATGGGCGAGGATGTCGCACCGCGCCGTGATTTCATCGAAGCCAACGCCAATTACGCGAATATCGACGCATAAATCACGAAAGGGCCTCTCTCCACTTTAAACTCTCTCCACTTTAAACTCTCATCCCTTTATGGGCGTTATTGAATAGAGACCGTCTATATTTTATCTTATACCTTCACTCATGGCCAAAAAAAAATCCCCGGCATCATCACGGCGTGCAGCTTCAAAGGAGTTGCGCGAGGAAGTGCTTAACTATATTTCGCGTCAAGGATCGTCCACCTTTAATTATAAGCAGGTCGCATTTGCTCTTGGCGCCACAGGCTCGTCGATTCATCGTGCGATCGCTTTGCTGCTCGCTGAGCTGGCGTTTGACGGAGACCTCATTGAGGTTTCGCCCGGCAAATATAAATCTCCTCAGCGCAACAATGTGACAACCGGAGTGTTCGTCCGCAGGGCGAACGGGAAAAACAGCGTGATAACCGATGCTGACGGAGAGTCCATTATGGTGGCGGAGCGTAATTCGATGCATGCTTTGAACGGTGACAAGGTCAGGATAAATATTGCCGCTCGTCGCCGTGGCGTGGAGCCCGAAGCCCAGGTGATAGAGATTATCGAGGAAAAAGACCAGACGTTTATCGGCACTCTTCAGGTTGACAGGCACATGGCTTTTCTTGAGACGGATTCTAAATTCCTCGCCAATGATATAATGATTCCCCGCGCAAAACTCAAGGGAGGCAAGCAGGGAGACAAGGCGATTGTCAGAATCACTTCCTGGCCCGAGGATGACAAGAATCCCCTGGGAGAAGTGGTAGATATTCTTGGAAAAACAGGCGAGAACACAACGGAAATGCACGCTATCCTCGCTGAATTCGGATTGCCCTACCGGTATCCGGAGAATGTTGACAAGGCTGCCCAGAAGATTGACGCCGGGATAACCCTGGAAGAAGTAGCCGCCAGGATAGACATGCGCGATGTACTGACCTTTACAATTGACCCTCGCGATGCGAAGGATTTCGATGATGCTCTTTCGATCCGGAAGCTCTCTGACGGGAACTTCGAGGTCGGAGTCCACATAGCCGATGTCACTCACTACGTGCATCCCGATACGCTTCTTGATAAAGAAGCCCAGAAGCGCGCCACATCGGTCTATCTTGTTGACCGGGTTGTTCCCATGCTTCCCGAGCATCTTTCCAACGGGATCTGCTCCTTGCGTCCTGATGAGGACAAACTCACGTTTTCCTGCATATTCACCATGGATGCGAAGGCAAATGTGTTGTCTCATAAGATCGCGCGCACGGTAACACGCTCCAACCGACGTTTCACCTACGAGGAGGCGCAGCAGATCATAGAGACCGGCATAGGAGATTATGCTGAAGAAATTCTTACACTTAACGAAATGGCGCAGGCTTTGCGCAAGGCCCGCTATGACAACGGTTCTGTTGAGTTCGACCGCGCGGAGGTAAGGTTTGATGTCGATGAGACAGGCCATCCTGTAAGCGTGTTTTTTAAAGAATCCAAAGAGGCAAATAAGCTCATTGAGGAGTTCATGCTTCTTGCCAACAAAACGGTTGCGACTGAAATAGGAAAACCTGCCGGACATAAGAAACCGAAAGCGTTTGTCTATCGTATTCATGACATGCCTGATCCGGGCAAGCTTGCCGATCTTTCAAAAATAGCCCGCACATTCGGGTTTAAGGTAAAAGAGACCGGTTCGTCACGCGAGGTTAACCGTTCGATAAACCGCATGCTCGCTGATGTCAAAGGTCGCGGTGAGGAAAATTTCCTTTCGACACTCGCCATACGTTCAATGGCCAAGGCGATATACTCGACGACGAATGTCGGACACTATGGGCTCGCTTTTGACTATTATACCCACTTCACTTCTCCCATCCGCCGTTATCCCGACATGATGGTTCACCGTCTGCTTGACCGTTATCTGTCGGGAGGACGTTCTGTAAATCAGGCCAAGCTTGAAGAGCAGTGCAAACATTCATCTGATATGGAACAGCTTGCCGCTAATGCCGAACGTGCATCGATAAAATATAAGCAGGTCGAATTCATGGGTGACCACATGGGTGAGGTCTATACGGGTGTCATCTCAGGAGTGACTGAATGGGGCCTTTATGTGGAACTTGATGAGAATCTCTGCGAAGGTCTTGTCCCTGTGCGTGATCTTGCCGATGATTATTATGATTTCGACGAAAAGAATTATTGCCTGATCGGACGGCGTCATGGAACCCGTTATCGTTTGGGAGATAACGTAAAAGTCAAGGTTGCGCGTGCCAATCTCGAGCGTAAGCAGCTTGATTTTCTGCTTGTGGATGACCGTGGGCACGGTCCCGGCGAGGATGATCTCGGTTCCACCGCATCTGTAAAGGAAACCCTCCGCAATGGAGGAAAAGGAAAATCCTCGGGAAACCGTAAGCAGAAAACCCGCACCCGTTCGCGCAAAAAATAAATAATGGTAACGATAGAGGTAGTGCGCCTTTCAGTCCATGCTTTCCATGGAGTAGGGGAGCAGGAGCGTCTTGTCGGAAACGATTTCGAGGTTTCTGTCTCTCTGGACTATCCGCCTGCTGAAAAGGCGGTTGTTACGGATGATTTGGATTCAACGCTGGATTATGGTGAACTCATTGAAATCATACGCAATGTGATGGCCATCCCTTCACGGCTGCTCGAACATGTCTGCGGACGCTTGAAAGATGCGGTCATGGAGCGTTTTCCGGCGGTCTCCGGAGGAAAAATTAAAATAGCCAAGTTGTTGCCTCCGGTTCCCGGGACACAGTTGGGTGAAGCTGCTGTGATTCTTGTTTGGTGAATTGAAAAATTATTGCTAAGTTTGCGTAATGATTTAAATCAATTCACTCAAATGTAATTGGGAACCATGAAAATAACGAAGAAAATTGTTGAGTCGCAGCATGGCGACATTACTCTTTACACGTTGACGAACGTTTCAGGCGCCAGTGTGGTGCTTTCATCTCTTGGTGCAGGCATTGTCAGCGTGAGCGTCCCGGATAAGGATGGAAAACTTGAAAATGTCGCCTTAGGTTATGCGAATCCTGCGGATTATATGGCTGACGGCCCTTGTGCTGGAAAAGTCCCCGGACGTTATGCCAACCGAATTGCCGGAGGAAAGCTGCGCGTTGACGGTAAAGATTATCAGCTTGCCATAAACAACGGACCTAATGCACTGCATGGGGGGCCCACCGGCTTCCAGAACCGCGTCTGGAATTCGCGGATTGCAGGTGACACCGTCGTGTTTTATCGCACAAGTCCTGACGGGGAAGAGAATTTCCCCGGAACTGTTGAAGTGGAGGCTGCTTATACATGGAGTGATTCAAATACCCTTACGCTTGAACTGACAGCGACTACAGATGCTGCAACAGTTGTCAATCTGACCAATCATTGTTACTGGAATCTTGAAGGTGAGAATGCCGGCTCGGTGCTTGACCATACTCTTTATCTTGCAGCTTCGCGTTATTTGCCGACGGATTCCACTCTTATTCCTACCGGTGAGATGGCCCCTGTCGAAGGAACTCCCATGGATTTCACTGAACCTAAGACTCTTGGCCGCGATATCAAGGAGGCCTTTAAGGCACTTGAGTATGGTAAGGGGTATGATAATTGCTGGGTGATTGATTCATATACCCGTGGAGCGATGAAAACAGCTGCGGTTCTTGAGGCTCCTCATTCGGGGCGTGTCCTTGAAGTCGCAACAACTCAGCCTGCCGTGCAGATATATACCGGAAACTGGCTCGCCTGCTGCCCGAAGAATGTTGAAGGCCGTTCGTATGATGACTACGACGGTGTGGCTATCGAGTGTCAGGGAATGCCTGATTCTCCCCACCATCCCGATTTCCCTTCCATGCAGTTGTATCCGGGTGAGGTCTATAATGAAATAATAGAATTTAAATTTTCAACTAAATAACAATTTCAATAAACTCTTGCAATGAAACCTACACTTTACGTTCTTGCAGCCGGTATGGGCAGCCGTTATGGCGGTCTCAAACAGCTTGACGGCGTTGGCCCTCATGGTGAAACAATCATGGACTATTCTATCTATGACGCCATTCATTCCGGATTCGGAAAAGTCGTTTTCGTTATCCGTAAGGATTTTGAAGCTGATTTCCGCGATAAGATTCTTTCCAAATACGAAGGTCACATTCCGGTTGAGGTCGTTTTCCAGGCTATCGACAATCTTCCCGAAGGCTATACTTGTCCGGCCGACCGTTCAAAACCTTGGGGAACAAATCATGCCGTTCTCATGGCTAAAGATGCCATAAAGGAACCGTTTGCCGTTATTAACGCTGATGACTTCTACGGACGTAACGCATTTGAGGTGATAGCCAAAGAACTTCAGCGCGATCATGACGGTAAGGGCGATTACTGCATGGTAGGTTTCCGTGTAGGCAACACGATGACTGAAAACGGATCCGTCGCACGTGGCGTCTGCACCACTTCTCCCGAAGGACACCTTACCTCTGTTGTGGAACGCACAGCCATCAGCTATGACAAAGACGGAAATATCGTGTTCACCGATGAGAACGGCGACGTTCAGACTCTTGATCCCAAGACTCCTGTCTCGATGAATCTCTGGGGCTTTACTCCCGATTATTTCGACTTTAGCGAACGCGAGTTCAAGAAATTCCTTGACAAGGATCTCAATACTCCTAAATCGGAATTCTTCATTCCGCTCTGTATCGACGCACTTATCCGTAACGGTGAGGCAACCGTGAAAGTCCTTGACACTGATTCCCGCTGGTTTGGCGTGACCTATGCCGCCGACCGTCCCGGAGTGGTTGAAAAGCTTGCCAAACTTCATGAAGAAGGCGTTTATCCGGAAAAAATGTTCTAACAACGGATATTCCTGTTAATGAAATGGGCTCAGAGCTTCTTTATTGGAGGCTCTGAGTTTTTTTACGGATTATTAACTGGACTCCTGCTAACCGGCCCTCGCCACGTTTGTTTCCTATTTAAGATGATTTGAAGATTTCCCTCGCAAGCTCGAGAAGTCCAGGGACTATACCGGGCGCGATGTATGCAAGTCCCGGTTGTTAAAGCTAAACGCTATACTTTCCCGGGCATCGGGCTTGTGAAAGAATCCGATACCTTTTTTCACACAGACTCGATCGCCTCTCCCCTTTGCACTCAGAGCGGGGAGAGGCTTTTTTATGGAGAGGTTGCTCACTCGTGGAGGGGACGGGATGCGGAGGAATGGAGTTGCATTTTTGGGAAATATATGCTATCTTTGTGGATTAAATGGCGTGGTGGGCCGTGTGTTATGGTATCGCTAAGCCGGTGAAATAAAGTTGAAAAGTATGTTCAAGAATAACAAGACTGATAATAAGCCGGATAGCCCGGTGTATATCTCTTTGGACGAACCGGATGCATCCGGCCCTAAACCCAAACGTAGAAAGCGGAAAATAGGTGTTGTAGGCGCGCTGTGGATAGCTTTCGGCATATTTGTTACAGTCATTTTTTTATTGTTTGTACTTGCCTATAACGGTATTATCGGATATATGCCGGATATCGAGGAACTCAAGAATCCTACCGATAAGTATGCGTCGATCATATATACTGCCGACGGCAAGGAAATGGGACGTTATTTTCAAGGAAGCGGCAATCGCGTGAGCGCTGATTTTGACGAGATTTCAGATCATGTCGTCAACGCTTTGATCGCTACGGAGGATTCCCGATTCATGGAACATTCCGGCATAGACATGAGAGCTTTGATGCGAGTGGGAGTGAAGACTCTTCTGATGCAGGATCGTAGCGCCGGCGGTGGCTCCACTCTGACACAGCAGCTTGCCAAACAGCTATACTCGAGGCAGACATCAAATATGCTCACCCGTGCGATGCAGAAACCGATTGAATGGATGATAGCGGTGAAGCTCGAGCGCTTCTATTCCAAGGAAGAGATAATCAAGATGTATCTCAATCAGTTCGATTTCCTTTATAACGCAGTCGGAATCCGTTCGGCCGCACAGGTCTATTTCGGTAAGGAACCGAAGGATCTGACTATTGAGGAGGCGGCACTTCTTGTCGGCATGGTGAAGAATCCTTCGATCTATAATCCTATCCGCCATCCGGAAAAAGCCCGTGATCGCAGAAATGTTGTTTTCGAGCAGATGTTCAAGGCCGGAATGATTTCAAAATCAGAGATGGAGTCACTCAAGGAGCTGCCGGTAAAAGTGGATTTTCACAGCGTTGACCACAAGGACGGAATAGCGCCCTATGTGCGTGAGCAGATCCGATATATGATGCGCGCTAAAAAACCGGAACGGAAGAACTATCGCGGATGGGAAATGGCAAAATACTATTCCGATTCGATAGAGTGGATTCGCAATCCTCTCTACGGCTGGATAGAGAAAAATCCCAAACCCGATGGCTCGAAATATGATATTTATAATGACGGTCTGAAAATTTACACATCCATTGATTCCCGCATGCAGGAACATGCTGAAGCTGCTGTAAGCGAGCATCTCGGCAAGACTCTTCAGCCGGCATTTGACCGAGAAAAGCGCGGAACCTGGGGTGCTCCCTATTCGGCGAACCGCACGGAAATATCAGAGGTTCGCATAAAACACCTCATAAACCAGGCTATGAAACAGACTGACCGCTGGCGTGCCCTTCAGAAGTCCGGCCTCAGCGATGCAGAAATAAGAAAGAGCTTTGACGAGCCTACGGAGATGAAGGTTTTCTCATATTCGGGAGTTATAGACACAGTAATGACTCCTCTGGATTCAATTCTCTATCATAAGAAATTCCTTCGCACCGGATTCATGGCCATGGATCCCGTAACCGGACATATTCTCGCCTATGTCGGTGGACCTGATTTCCGCTTCTTCCAGTATGACATGGTTTCTCAAGGACGCAGACAGGTTGGTTCTTCGATCAAACCGTTTCTCTATTCTCTTGCCATGGAAGAGGGCTTTACTCCCTGCGACCAGATTCTCAATGCTCCCCCTCAGATCTATTCCAACGGCAAATTATGGGTGATTCGCTCCGGAAGTTCTCGTGCTGGCGAGATGGTTGACCTGAAATGGGCGCTTACAACGTCCAACAACTGGATTTCAGCCCGTCTGATCGATCAGCTTTCTCCGGGATCACTTGTGCGTACACTGAGAAATTTCGGAATAAGTTCGCCGCTTGACCCCAACTATACGCTCGCTCTCGGAGCAGCCGAAATCTCTGTCAAGGAAATGGTTGGAGCCTATTCCGCGTTCGCCAACAAGGGAATGAGGGTCGATCCTATTCTTGTGACGGCGATAGCTGACAATAAAGGAAATATAATTTCTGAATTTGTGCCGAAACACACTGAGGTGCTCTCGGAAAACGGCTACTACAGGATGTTATCGATGCTTCAGAGCGTGGTCGATCATGGAACAGGACGCCGTCTGCGTGGCGCACCATGGAACATTTCGGCTGAGATGGGCGGCAAAACAGGAACGACTAATTTCAATGCCGACGGCTGGTTCATGGGATTTACGCCGGAGATAGTGGCCGGAGCGTGGGTCGGTGGCGAGGAACGGTTCATCCATTTCCTCAACGGAAATCTCGGACAGGGTGCGTCGATGGCGCTTCCTATATGGGGTAATTTCATGAAGAGAATTTATGCCGATCCTTCCCTCCATTATTCCCAGTCCGCCAAATTCATGTTCCCCGTGAATTTCGATATGTGCAACAATGATTTCGTTCCGAGTCTTGGGCCCGGCGATGAAACTGAAAGCACTGAAACGGCAGAGACCCAGGATGAGACTGAAATGGTGCCTGATTCCGAATTCTTCGATTGATTCCGCCATTTACCGCAATAAATTTACCGATAAAACTTAAAATACCATATATAGCCCATGAAGTTCAACGTTTCAAGCAAGACCCTTTACACCTTCGCATCTTCTGTAAGCAAAATAATCAGCTCGCGAAATGCGATGCAGATTCTTAATAATTTCCTGTTCGAGCTTGACGGAGACGTCCTGACTGTCACTGCCTCTGACATGGAGAATTCTCTGGTTGGCCGTATCAGCGTCACCCAGGCCGAAGGATCAGGATCTTTCTGTCTTGATGCCCGCAGAATAGTAGAATTGCTGAAAGAGCTCCCGGATCAGGGTGTTACCTTTGAGATAAACGATCATAATCTGGAGGTCGTTATAAATTACACTAACGGTCACTACAATACCGTCGCCATCTCCGGCCTTGAATATCCGGAACACCGCCGGGCGTCAGATAATGAAACAGTTACTTTCGACTGTGCTTGCGAGCGAATGATAAAAGGTATCGAGAATACTCTGTTTGCCGTAAGTACCGAAGAAATTCGTCCGCAGATGATGGGTATTCTCTGGGACGTAAAACCTGATGAAATAGTCTTCGTGGCGACCGATACCCGTAAACTTGTCAAATATGTCGATATGGCAATCACTCCCGGACAGGAATGTTCATTTATCCTTCCCGTAAAAGGTGCGCAGGTCATAAAGAATGTTTTTGCCAAGGAAGAGGATGTCAGAATTACGGTCACTCCCGTCTCGGCTATTTTCGAAAGTGCCACTTTCACTTTTGACTGCCGTCTCATAAAAGGAAATTTCCCCGATTATAACCGCGTCATACCCGTAAACAATCCCTACGTTTTCACAACGGACCGTCTGTCATTTCTCAATGCCGTAAGGCGTGTCGCCGTGTTTGGCGACGGCGGAGGCGGTCTTGTGAAGTTCAATTTCGACACCGAAGAAGTGTTGTTGCGGGCTTCCGACAACAGTCTCGGAACCTCAGGAGAGGAACATGTGGCATGCAATTACGAGGGACAGCCTCTGCGAATGGGTTTCGGCAGCCAGTATCTGGTTGAAATCCTCTCCACGTTCTCCTCTTCCGACATCATAATCCGTCTTGCCGATCCTTCGCGGCCTGCTCTTTTCCTTCCCGGAGAGACTGATCCCGACATCGAACTCCAGATGATCCTAATGCCGATGAATATAGGCGAGTGACAAGAAATTATCCCCTGTTGACAATATGCAGCTCAGACTACAACGACCGATAATATTTTTTGATCTCGAGACCACGGGCACTAACATAACGCATGACCGTATTGTGGAGATCTCTATTATAAAGGTTCTTCCTTCAGGAGAAGAGCAGGAACGCACCCGACGTATAAATCCTGAAATGCCTATCCCGGCAGAGGCTACGGCAATTCATCATATAACCGATGCCGATGTCGCCAATGAACCGACTTTCCGGCAATTGGCCAAAAGTCTTGCGGAAATTTTTGCGGATTGCGATATTGCCGGTTTTAATTCCAACCGGTTTGATATTCCATTGCTTCTCGAAGAGTTTCACCGGGCCGGAATAGTACTGGATCTTTCGACGACACGTTTTGTCGATGTGCAGACTATATATCACAAAATGGAGCCGCGAAATCTGTCTGCTGCATACAAATATTACTGCGGACAGGATCTTGAAGCCGCTCATTCGGCTAATGCCGATACCCGGGCGACGCTTGAAGTCCTGAAAGCTCAGCTTGACAAATACCCTGAACTGACTAATGACGTGAAGGCTCTTTCCGAATTTTCATGTCATAACCGGAATGTCGATTTCGCCGGACGTCTGATTTATAACGATGCGAACAAAGAAGTCATAAATTTCGGAAAATACAAAGGTCAACTTGCGGAAGATGTCCTTCGCCGCGATCCGGGATATTACAGTTGGGTACAGCAGGGCGATTTTCAGCAGAACACGAAAGATGCTTTCGCTAGAATCAGATTGAGAATCGATGCCGCCAGAAGAACCAAGTGAGCAAGAATATGCTGAAAGGAAAGCACATAATCGTAGGAATAACGGGAGGTATCGCCGCCTTTAAGATAGCAACTCTCGTCAGGTTGTTGATCAAGCGTGGCGCTGAAGTGCAGGTCGTCATGACTCCTAACGCCAAGGAATTTATAACTCCGGTAACTTTGTCGGCCCTTACGGGAAAACCGGTGGTCAGTGAATTTTTCACTGCAAATACCGGAGAATGGCACTCGCATGTTGATCTCGGCCTGTGGGCCGATGCTTTGGTAATAGCGCCGGCTACTGCATCAACTATCGGGAAAATGGCAAACGGCATAGCAGACAATATGCTCGTTACAACATATCTCTCAGCTAAAGCTCCCGTCTTCATAGCTCCCGCTATGGATCTCGATATGATGGCTCATCCTTCGACTGTGAGAAATATAGAATTGCTCCGGTCTTACGGTAATCATATCATTGAACCGGCCGAAGGTGAACTTGCGAGTCATCTTATTGGTAAGGGAAGAATGGAGGAGCCCGAAAACATTGTCAAGGTTTTGGAAGAATTCTTTTCCTCCTCGCGACCGCTTTCCGGGAAAAAAGTCCTTGTGACAGCCGGCCCTACATACGAACGTATAGACCCCGTAAGATTCATAGGTAATTTCTCTACCGGAAAGATGGGGTATGCTCTTGCCGACGCTGCGGCTCGTGCCGGAGCTGAAGTGACGGTCATAAGCGGCCCGGTATCGGTCAGCCCTTCAGAGCGGTCTGTAAAAGTCATAGGAGTTGAATCGGCATGCCAGATGGCGAAAGAGTGTGAAAGACTTTTCCCGGAGACTGATATCGCCATCATGTGCGCGGCTGTGGCTGATTATGCTCCGGCTGAGTTTCATGAGACAAAGATAAAACGGGAGTCCAGGGACACTGTCACTTTGGAGCTTAAACGTAATCCTGACATAGCGGCGACTCTCGGTTCAATGAAAAAAATGAATCAGAAACTGGTCGGTTTCGCCTTGGAAACTGATCATGAGGATGAAAACGCTCTGAAAAAACTGCATTCCAAGAATCTTGATATGATAGTGCTCAATTCGCTTGCAGTTCCCGGTGCGGGATTTGCGACGGACACAAATAAAGTCACTGTGTTCAAAACCGATTCATCGAAAATCGAATTGCCTCTGATGTCAAAAAAAGATACAGCTGAAAATATTATCAGACTGCTTTCATGAAAACCGTATTCTCCCTTCTTGCTCTTTTCTTCCTGAGTTTCTGTGCCTTTACGGTCCGGAGTCAGGAGCTTAATTGTAAGGTGGAGATCAATACACAGAAAATTCAAGGCCGGGAGCAGGATTTGGATGCGTTGAGGGAATCCATAAACGAATATATGAATTCGACACGGTTCACGCCCTATCAGTTCTCACAGAATGAAAAAATCAAGTGCCGTCTGTTCCTGACAGTGAATGACTTCGGTAATGATTTCGTGAAGGGTGAATTTCAGATCCAATCCACACGTCCGGTCTATAACAGTTCCTATTCGAGTACTCTTCTTAACATAAAGGATAATGATGTGGAATTTGAATACAGACTGAATGACCGGCTTGTTTTTTCAGAAAATACGATTGAAAGCAATCTGACGGCACTTCTTGATTTTTATGCTTATCTCATATTGGCCGTAGATCTTGATTCCTTTTCTCCGGAAGGCGGAGAATACTGCTACGAAAGACTGCAGAATATAGTCCAGATAATGCAGGCAAGCGGAGATGCCGGATGGAAGTCATACTCCGATAACCGCAACAGGGCCGCGGTGCTTGCGTCATTCACTGATCCTAACACAAAAATGATACGTCAGCTGATATATGAGTATCATCGCAAAGGGCTTGACGAGATGTCGCTTGTTCCTGACAAAGGGAGAATGGCCATCACCGTATCGCTCGATTATCTTGAAAAGATCCGCGAAAAAGCGCCTATGTCTGTTGCTCTTACTATCTGGCATGACTCTAAACTTGACGAACTGATAAACGTTTATTCCAAGGGGACTCAGTCCGAACGAACCGGCGTCCATGATTTGTTGTCCCGGCTATACCCGACCGACAGCAGGCGTCTTCAGGCAATTCTCGATCCTCCTCCCACACGATAATATTAAATCCTGTATCATGCTCAATTCGCTACACATATCAAATTACGCTCTGATTGACAATATCGACATCCGGTTTCATGCCGGATTGAATATCATTACGGGCGAGACCGGGGGTGGAAAGTCAATCATACTTGGAGCTCTTTCTCTTCTTCTTGGAGAAAGGGCGGATTTGCGTTCAATAGGAAGCAGTGAGCGTAAATCGGTGATAGAGGCGGAATTCGACATAAAAGATAACGTTGGACTGAGAAATTATTGTCGGGAAAACGACATAGAAGCTGATGATGATGTGATGATCATGCGCAGGGAGATTTCTCCGACGGGACGTTCAAGATCGTTTATAAATGACACGCCTGTGAGACTGGAGGATATGAAGGAAGTTGGCCTAAGACTTGTGGATATCCATTCACAGCATCAGAATCAATTGCTTTCAAGTCCCGATTTTCAACTGAGAATAATCGATTCGCTGGCCGACAACGGAAAGTCACTGAATGAATTTTCAGAATTATACAGTTCCTATAAAACTGCGCTCCACAAACTGAAGGCCACCAAAAGCGCCATAGCCAAAGATAGGGAAAATGCGGATTTCATGCAGTTCCAGCTTCAAAGACTTGACGAACTTGACCTGCAGCCGGGAGAAGCAGATACTCTCGAGGCAGAACGCGAACAGATAGCGGAAGCGGCTGATGCAAGAGAACGGTTCAACGAGGTGCTGATGGCGCTGTCGGCCGGAGAGACAAACGCTCTGTCGCTCCTGAGCGATGCGACAGGTGCATTGGAGAATATACTCGTGCATCTCCCGGGGGAGGCAGAGGTTAAGGAACGACTTGACAACATGATGACGGAACTGGCTGATATAGCCGATACCGTCGAAGAGGCTGCATCGGCTTTTCCTGCGGATCTCTCTTCAGAGCTTGAGGCTATAGAAAGACGTCTGAGACGCATTGAAGATGTCAAGGACCGACAGGGTGTATCTTCGGCCGATGAACTCATTCAGGTGCGAACAAGATTGCAGAGTCGCCTGCAACGGCTTGAAGACTCTGAAAACATATTGAAGGAACTGGAGCAGGAGGCGAGAAAAGCAAAGAAACTTGCGGTAGAACAGGCGGCTAGGATCACAGCTGCAAGGAAACGGGCGGCAGAAGAATTCGCAGCCGTACTCAGAGAAACCGCTATGCCTTTAGGTATGAAAAATCTGGTCTGCGAGATAGCCGTTGAACCGTCGGATATGTCTGCTACAGGGGCCGATAATATCGAATTTCGTTTTGCATTCAATAAGAATCAGGTGCCGGTCGCTGTCGGATCAGTTGCATCAGGTGGAGAAATTTCCCGCATGATGCTTTCGATAAAATCGATCATTGCTCACCGGATGTCACTCCCTACCATTATTTTTGATGAGGTTGATACGGGCGTGTCGGGAGATGTGGCTGACCGGATGGGACGAATGATGCAGGATATAGGCGAAAATATTCAGGTTATAACTATTACGCATCTGCCTCAGGTCGCCGCAAAGGGTGAGCATCATTTCAAGGTGTTCAAGCATGACACTGATACTTCTACCGTAACCCATATAAAGGAACTCTCGCGAGCAGAACGCACCGATGAGCTGGCTTTGATGTTGTCCGGAGATTCCACGAATCCGGCATCACGTGCGGCGGCTGAAGAACTACTCGCTTCATCAATACGTTAAATATTAAACTGACTCAAACCAATAAATCAAGTATGCAGCCATCTGACTATATATTCGGCATCCGTGCAGTTATGGAAGCGGTTAACGCCGGTCGTGACATTGATCGCGTCTATATTCGTAAAGGTCTTTCAGGACCCCTCGCTCAGGAGCTTACGGAGCTTCTGCGTGCAAACAGAATACTGACACGTTATGTCCCCGCGGAGAAACTGGATAAAATTACCCGTAAGAATCATCAGGGGGTGATCGCCATATTGTCTGCCGTACCCTATCATCAGCTTGGAAATCTCGTCCCTCAGCTCTTTGAAGATGGAGTAATGCCATTTATCGTTATTCTTGACGGCGTGACTGATGTGAGAAACTTCGGGGCTATAGCGAGAACATGCGAATGTGCGGGTGCTGACGCCATCGTAATTCCTGATCACGGCAGTGTTTCTGTTGGTGGCGACGCGGTTAAAACTTCTGCGGGAGCGTTGCTCCATCTTCCCGTGTGCAGGGAGCATTCCGTTGTCGGCGCGGTGAAATACCTGAAAAATTCCGGATTCAAGGTTGTCGCAGTCTCGGAAAAAGCCGATATAAATTATACTACCGCTTCCTATACCGAACCGACGGCTTTGGTTATGGGGGCAGAAGATTCGGGAATCAGTGACGAGGTTATCCGGGAATGTGACACTTTTGTTTCCATACCTATGTTCGGTTCAATCAGTTCGCTGAATGTGTCAGTCGCAGCTGGCGTACTCATCTATGAAGTCGTCAGGCAGCGGCTTGAAGCCGATATGGAAGTAATCTGACACTAACTTGCTTTCATAAGCGATGGAAGTTCCGGTCAACACACAAGGCAAAATCCATGACAATCGGCGTCCTCTGAGAATGATGCTGCGCCTGAGTGTGGTAGTGCTTTCTATCGTCCTTCTTTATTCGATATCCTACGATATTCTCCACAGTGTGTCGTTCATAGCCGATGAACGATATCTCGGATTGCAATTCTGGATATGTGTTTTCTTTATATTCGAGGCTGTCCTGGAGTGGGCCATTTCTCCCGATCGCAAACGGGCGTTACTGCCTATGATCGCGCTTGTGATCGTATGTGTCCCTTATACTTCGATAATACATCATTTCCAGTGGCACGTTTCCCCTGTAATCTATTACATACTCAGAGTACTCCCGATAGTCAGACTGGCGGCTGTTTTCGCTGTTCTGTGGGGAGTAATGGAGAAAAACTGGGTGACGGGAATGTTTATCACCTACATTGTTATTCTGGTAATCCTGCTCTATGTATTGTCGCTGATGTTCTATGTCGAGGAACATTCAGTCAATAAAATGGTATATGACTACTGGCAATCGCTTTGGTATTCTGTCATGCAGATGAATACCTGCGGATCCAACATCAGTCCGGTCACATCCACAGGCAAGGTCATAGGTATAGTCCTCTCAGTCGCAGGACTGATAATGTTTCCCGTTTTCACGGTGTTCTTCACTCGGGCCTTCGAGAAGACGCGAGCTTCTTCACGCCCTGATTGAATTCATCGGCGTCAAGCAGCCGTTCAAGAGTCAGGTGCATGCGGTAGCGCCAATAATGGCGTGAATCGGCCGGAACATTTATCTGCTCTTCCCGAGGATCCTGACGTCGGAGATTTTTGTCGATAGAGAGCCAGTCCTGTAAAGGAAGAATGCACAGCATGGAAGGTGCCTCGAGCGTCATTTCAAGTATTTCACGACATATCCATGGCTCAGCAAATCCGGGCGCTTTACCTTCGTGGTGAAGCATTTCATTGTAAAATTTCTGAGCGCGGTTGTGGTCTTCTTCCCACCACTGGCGAATTCCCGGCATATCATGTGTCGAGGTCGAGCATACGGAAAGATAGGGATATTTCTTAGGATCTGCAAATCTGACATACGGTTCCTTCGGCATTCTTTGAATCTCAAGGGAAAGAATCATCAGCTCTTTCATCACATCGGGAACACACGCCGGAATCATACCGAGATCCTCGGCGCAACACAGCATTCCCGTCGAGTCGATAAGCGCCGGCAATTTCTCCATGGCGCTTTCCTTCCAGAACTCGTTGTGACGGTGATAGAAGAAATCCTCATACAATTCGTCGAACCTTTCTCTCTGTTCATCGGACAGCGTATTATATACAAAAGTTTTTTTTGCGTCGATACGCGGATGATAACACTGTTTTTTTACGGGGTCCTCGATGAAAAGCACTTCATCGATGAGATCCATCAGCCCCGAGCAGAGTCTTCTGTTGTGTTCCGTATCCTCAAATGAGCCGAAATGCCATGCGATGTCTCTCTGATCCGCGAGCGAGGGGGTAAGCGAATAAAGGCCGAAACGGTTTCTGACGAGATATTTTGCCTTCACTTCATCCGCAAGATCTCCGAAAATGGAGACGATAACTTCATCCGTGATATAGGGAGCGGTATATAGAGGCGACGAGAAGAAAAATCCGTATCGTTCAAGCATCTCTTCAGGGCTAAGAGGAAGAGCAGGGGAGAAGGTGCCAAGCAATCCGTGGAGCTGTGTGTTCGGTATCTGCCATATACGGAAAAATCCAAGCAGATGGTCGATTCTGTAGGCCGAGAAGTATTCGGCCATTTTGCGAAGCCGGTTTTTCCACCAGGAATAACCGTCGCGTTTCATAACGTCCCATCTGTAAGTTGGGAAGCCCCAGTTTTGTCCGAGTGTGGCGAAGTCATCCGGGGGTGCGCCGGCTGAGCAGTCAAGATTGAAAAGTTCAGGGTGGAGCCACGCGTCCACGCTGCATCGCGATATACCGATAGGTATATCTCCTTTCAGAACCACTCCACGGGAAGCGGCATAATCGCGGACTTCACGTAACTGTTTGTCAAGATGAAACTGAACGAATCTGTAATAATCTATGTCGTGACGGTTCTGGCTGATGAATCTTGCTATGCGTTCTTCGTCATATACGGCGAATTCTTCCCAGGCATTCATGTCGGCGGTTGAATAACGGTCGCGTAACACGCTCCATGCTGCATAGGGATTAAGCCAATAGTCGTTGTTTTCCGCAAATCTCCTGAATGCTTCCGACGTCATTTCCGCTTTTCCCTGACGCTCATAGACGAGGTGCAGATACTGGCTTTTAGCCTTGTTGACGCGCTCATAGTCAAGAGCGGGGAGTTCGTTAAGCTGACGGCGCAGAGTGTCGAATTCTGTCTGCTTGGCAGGATCATCTATCGGTCCGACCTCATCCAGACGTATATACATGGGATGAAGGGCGAAAGTGGAATTTGTGGTGTAGGGATAGGAGTCTGTCCAGCTTTTCGACATCGTTGTGTCATTTACAGGGAGAAGCTGAATAAACTGCTGGCCGGTTTTGACCGCCCAGTCAACCATCTGTTTCAGATCAAGAAATTCTCCGACGCCGAAATCCTTTTCGGATCGGAGAGAGAAGACTGGAATGGCTGTTCCGGTTCCATGCCACAACGGCAACGGGTTCTCAAAGAAAAGCCCTGACTCAATTATAGAGCCGTTGTGAACTGGGGCATTGACCCGGCATGAACGGTTTTCATGTTGTTCCCAACCCAGAGGGGCTTTGTCAGATTTTCTCAGAACGAGAAACTTATATTCGAAAAATTCCGGCAATGATGACAACGGAATCTGTGCGGTCCATACCGGAAACGATGCCGAATTCATGACGAATGCCGCAGATGGATTCCAGTTGCCTAATATTTCACAGCTTCCGGCTATCGCTACAACTTCATCAGGTTCGATCATCGGGGCGTCCACCCTGATTTCAAGGGTTGACTGATGGGTCGAGGAAAGATACTCGTCCTCTTGTCTGCGGAATATGGCTTTTGTGAAGGCAGATGAGAAAAACGGTTTGTTTGAAGGAGTATCCTGCCATCTGTCAATGATAAGGCAATCGGTCAGATGCGCGTCAAGGCGTAGGGTTCTGGGCGCCCCCCATTCCCGACGTATATTGCCATTCTCATTCCTGACTTCGTAACGGTATTCAAACACAGCCTGAGCCGGTGAAATTTCGATGACTGCGGTAGGAATGCCGTTTTCATCCTGACGCATTATCGTTCCGTCTGCAATGGAAGGAATTGATCCTACAATGTAGATCGATTCCCCCCAGCAGGTATGGTAGTCTATTTTGAATATAAGTTTCATGGTGTGTGGTTTTCGAGTGTTGTCCCTTATCCGCAACGTGAAGTGCCGCAGGATGTGCAGATAAGACATCCTTCCTGATAGACAAGCGTTTCTTGTCCGCAGTTGGGGCATTTCTGGCCGCTGGCTTTTGTGCCGTCAGGCAGATACTTTTTCAAGGCGCGTTCAACACCCATTTTCCAGGTGTTTATCGACTGACTGTCAAGTTCCAGTCCGCTGACAAGCTTGAGTACCTGATCAATAGGCATGCCGTAACGCAACACACCCGAAATCAGTTTAGCGTAATTCCAGTATTCAGGGTTGAATTTGTCGGAAAGTCCTTCTATTGTAGTCTTATATCCGCGCTTGTTTATAAACTGGAAGTCGTAGCGTTTGTTCCCTTTGTCATCGATAGCCTTTATTATCTTTCCTTTGGTTACTGATTTCGGGCAGAAGATACCGTCCTCGTCATCCGCAAGACCCGTGAATATCTCGTAGGGACGTCCGTTGAGCAACCCCACGAAAGCGATCCATTTTTCTTTGTTGTTCTGGAATCGGACAACGTCGGCATCGAGCTCTATCGGGCGCTTGTCAACTATTGGATGTCCGTAGGCGGGAGTCTGAGGAAGCGTTTTTTTCTTTTTCTCTACGGAGATAAGCACTCCCGAACGTGAGCCGTCGCGATATACAGTGCAGCCTTTACAACCTGACCGCCACGCTTCGACATATAATTTGCCGACAACCTCTTCGGTTATGTCATTCGGTAGATTTATCGTTACTGAAATCGAATGGTCAACCCATTTCTGTACCGCACCCTGCATGCGCACCTTTTCGAGCCAGTCAATGTCGTTGGCTGTAGCCTTGTAATAGGGGGAACGGGCAACAAGTCTGTCAACCTCTTCCTGCGTAAGATTATTCTTGACTTCGATTCCGTTGACCTGCATCCAGGTTATGAATTTAGGATGATAGACCACATATTCTTCGAAGGCGTCGCCGGAGTCATCAACATAATCCACTCTGACGGCAGTGTCGCTTGGATTGACTTTACGGCGACGTTTATATACAGGCATGAAGACAGGCTCTATGCCGCTTGAAGTGCGTGTCATGAGAGATGTAGTTCCGGTAGGGGCGATAGTAAGGCAGGCGATGTTGCGTCGTCCGTATTTCTTCATATCCTCGTAAAGATCCGGATCGGCTTCGCGGAGACGGTTGATGTAAGGATTTTCGGCTTCTCTTGCGGCATCGAATATTTCGAATGCTCCGCGTTCACGAGCCATTTCTATTGATGAACGGTAAGCGGCTAAAGCGAGTGCGCGATGAACGCTGACAGACATTTCGGTCGCTTCAGGAGTGCCGTAGCGGAATCCGAGAGCGGCGAGCATATCGCCTTCACCTGTAGTGCCTACGCCCGTGCGTCGTCCTTTAAGTGTTTTAGCCTTGATTTTTTCCCAGAGATGTTTTTCGGTCTGTTTGACTTCTGCTGTTTCAGGGTCACTTTCGATTTTCTTGAGAATGAGATCTATTTTCTCCATTTCGAGATCAATGATGTCATCCATCATTCTCTGGGCTCTTTTTACGTGCTCGTGGAAAAGTTCGAAATCGAATTCGGCTTTGTCGGTAAACGGATTCTTGACGTAGGAATAAAGATTTATCGCAAGCAGACGGCAACTGTCGTAAGGACAAAGTGGAATTTCGCCGCAAGGGTTGGTGGATATAGTCCGGAATCCGAGATCGGCATAACAATCAGGTACCGATTCACGGGTGATAGTGTCCCAGAACAAGACTCCCGGTTCGGCAGATTTCCAGGCATTGTGAACAATCTTGTTCCAGAGCTTTGATGCGTCGATATCTTTATAAGATGTCGGATTGTCGGAATCAACGGGGAATGTCTGACGGTAAGGGACACCGTCAACCGCAGCCTGCATGAACTCGTCGTCGATGCGGACCGAAACGTTTGCTCCGGTTATTTTACCTTCAGTCATTTTGGCATCGATGAAAGCTTCAGAATCAGGATGCTTTATGCTGACTGTTAGCATGAGGGCTCCGCGTCGGCCGTCCTGAGCCACTTCTCGTGTCGAATTGGAGTATCGTTCCATGAAAGGGACGAGACCGGTTGACGTAAGGGCCGAATTCTTTACCGGAGTGCCTTTGGGGCGTATATGCGACAAGTCATGGCCTACCCCTCCGCGGCGTTTCATAAGCTGAACCTGTTCTTCGTCTATTTTTATCACTCCACCGTAAGAGTCGGGCGTTCCGTCAACACCAATGACGAAGCAGTTGCTCAGAGAGGAAACCTGAAGATTGTTGCCTATTCCTGACATAGGACTTCCCTGGGGTACGATATAACGGAAATCTTTAAGCAATGCGAATATCTCGTCGTAGCTCATCGGAGAAGGGTATTTTTCCTCGATTCGATATATTTCTGACGCTATGCGGTGGTGCATGTCATCAGGTGTTAGCTCATAGAGTTCGCCGGCCGAGTTTTTCAAGGCATATTTGCTTACCCATACACGGGCTGCCAGTTCGTCGCCGTCAAAATACTTCAAAGAAGCTTCAAAAGCTTCGTCGTAGGTGTATTTCTTTGTTTCCACGTCAGGATTTCGTTAAAAAAATAATGTTTTGTAAGGTTGATGATTTTTTTCAAGTGCAAAGTTGGCTAAACTTTATGAAATATCAAAGCTTTTATGCTTTTAACTTTAAAAAAAATAAAAGTTTTCGGTTTGTATTGGCTAATATGCTGAATTATAGTGATATGTGTATTTTGATGTTGATAAATTGTTAACTAAAAAATGATTTTGAAGTTGCACTTGGAACGGAAATTGAGTATATTTGGGCCACTAAACGATAAGAAAATATGAACGATTCAGAATTTTTTCAGACACGCAGAACTGTTCGCAGATATTCCGACCGTGAAGTGACGGATAATGAACTTGTTGATATGATTGAGCTGGCATCTCATGCGCCGACGACCGGAAATATGCAGCTTTACAGCGTTGTCGTGACCCGTAGCGAGGAGGGGAAAAAGAAATTGGCACCCTTGCATTTCAATCAGCCTCAGGTAACAGGATGTAGCGCTGTTCTGACATTTTGTGCCGATTATAACCGTTTTGTCCGGTGGTGTGAGGAAAGCGACGCAAAACCGGGTTATGATAATTTTCAGTCATTCGTTACGGCTGTGCTCGATACGGCGCTTTTTGCACAGCAGTTCTGTACCATAGCGGAGATGCGCGGATTGGGATGCTGTTATCTGGGAACGACCACTTATACGGCTCCCGAGATTGCGGAGGCATTAAAGCTTCCTAAGCGTGTCGTCCCCCTGACTACGATAACCGTGGGATATCCCGAAGGCGAGACTCAGGTAAGTGACAGGATTCCTGTTGATGCTATAATCCACAATGAAGAATATCACGACTATTCCGCAGGTCGCATAAAGGAAATCTTTGCTGAGAAAGAGGCTCGTGAAGACAGCCGGAGATTTGTGGAAGAAAACGGTAAGAAAACGTTGGCACAGGTGTTTACCGATGTCAGATACACCTTGGAAAACAATCTGCTGTTCTCAAAGCTTTATCTTGACTTTATTGTCAAGCAGGGTTTCGATCTTCCCGAATAACTGCCGGCGAATGAAATCGGCAGCGCTTGAAGTCAAGTAAATCGCTGCCGTGAAGGCCATGCAGAAAACAGTATAGCCGGTGAGTGACCCCAAGTTCCAGACCCTCACGGCAAGAGGTCGCACAATGTTGCCCCAGATGAGCGGGTTCTTGTGGATAAGGTAGGCCGCGAAAGCTCCTTTGGCAAGATTATTTATTGTTTCAGACTGTACCCTCAGAGTCAGAAAACAAATGAACAACGACACGGAAGAGACGATAACCCATGGAAAATTATATGCATATACCATGGTCGGAGGAAGCCACACGGCAAGTAATGCCGTGACTGCCGTGGCAGTTCCATAGACGGCCGCCGAAAGAAACCGTATTTTCTTACGGGCGGCTTTTATGACATCTCTTTCAAGAGATATGTAGCGCCCGATCAGATACATCATGATTAATTGGATGACTGTGTAGCCTGTCGGGTTGAAATTACCCTCCCAAAGCCATCCGCACCAGATATTGGCGATTACGAACAGCCCGAGCCATAAACGGAATTGTTGTCGGGAAATCGAGCTTATTGCTGAATTAAGCATAGGGCTGAGCAGATATAAGAGCATGTAAGCCGGCACATACCACAGATCTGTGTGGCTAAACACCATCCATGATTCGAACCAGCCTTTCCATGACCATGCAGAAGGGGCATATATTGCAAATGCAGTATATATCCCGACCGAATAGAACATGCACATCAAAGTGAACTTCAAAAATCCAGCCACACGGGCTCGGATGCCGAAATAACCTGAGATAAGAGTGAAACAGTTTACCCCTACAATCGTTATGCTTTCCACGGCGATTTTCCACGCGTCTGAGGCAGACGTCCCCGCAAGCGAACCCGGAGTCGGCAGACCGAGTGAAGCTCCGTCGAGATGCACCGTGATGACGGCCATCATGGACAGGATTCGCAAAAGTTCTATGTTTGACTGTCGTTCTGCTGCCATCATATATCTTTTATGGCTATGAAATATTTTTCACCGCAAGCATTTTCGCTATCGTTCGCTGTCCACACATCTTCAGGAAGAAGAATCGAGGATCGTATCCGGCTGACTTCCTCGGAAGAGGGTAGCCGACTTCCTGCAGGCAATATGAAACAATTGTCATGATACCATTCTTTCGATGGTTCGGAAAGCAATTCAAAATCCTCTTGTCTTATTTCCCGAAGCCGGCGTAAAGTCTGCTCGCTTCTTGCTGCGATTACAGGTGTCTTCCGTGCGTCATTCTGCATTTCTGACAATCTTTTCCGCAGATCCGCGTTTTCGGCCCGTAAGGTTTCGATAAGAAGATGGTCTTTGGTTTCCTGACAAGAGCTGACGGAAAGAATAGCTTGAAGCATTTCTTTCGCATTTTTGTAACGATCTTCGGGACGTTTTTCGAGACATTTCATTATCACTTCATCAAGTCCCTCAGGATAATCTCTGATATATTTTTCTCCGGGGTGCGTCTCTTCGAAAACCTTTTGGCGTAAAGGTCCTATCGGAGCCGGCGTCTCGTGAAGCTGCTGATCATAAATACGGCTGATGTCAGCCATTCCGTTTCCATGTCCCATGACGAAAGGGACTCTGCCGGTCAGAATCTCATAAAGCAATATCCCGAGACTATAGACATCGGAGGCTGCGGTGATTTCCTTTCCGTCAAGTTTCTCCGGCGACGAATATTCATAAGCGCCGTCAGCCCGTGAAGAACTTTTCACGCATCGGTCACCCTGAATGGCAAGTCCGAAATCAAGAAGAATATATCGGCCGTCATAGAAACGGCGCATGATGTTATTGGAATGGAGATCGTTATGGTTCACGCAGTATTTTGCCTGGAGTTCTTTCTCTTTTTCCGGCGTTATGATGAACTTGCTCCCGTCTTCGGGATCCGGTTCAAGCTCATCTTCATCGGGATCCATGAGAAAGCGATAAAGGTCAGCGTGGCAATAACCGACAGCGCCGACTATGCCTTTGGCGAATTTCCAGAATTCTTCCATAGGTATCCATCGGTGTTCTTTTATGTAGTCCGTCAGTGTCTGGCCGTCGATATAGTCCATTTCAACGAGCGCATGATTGTTTATCAGGCGCGGTTGATAGATGTGGATGATGTTCGGATGGCTTCCGTTGCCTATTTTCAGCATCAGTCTGCACTCGTTGAGGAAGCTGCGATAAGCACGGTCATTTTCGCTGTCAACCATTTCGTTGGAAATTTTCACGGCGCGAATATATCCCAGCTTGTTGTGTCGCACTTTATAGACTGCGGCAAAGCTGCCCCGGCCTATGAGCATCAGTTTTTTATATTCTTCGGTGAATGGCATGATCGGTTATCAGATATCGGAGGTGGAGAATAGAAGTATCACCTGTCGGCCAAGCTCGATCAGATCTCCGTCGTGGAGAGGATGCTTCATCGCTGTATCTTTGATCTCGTGACTTTCTCCTCCGTGGATGAGTTTGGTCGAGGCTCCTCCCATTGGGCGGCAGCCCCATTGCAGCGCTTTCAGGTAAAAATTGCCGTTCTCGGCCACTATGTCCGCGTGAGCTGAACTTACATGATTGTTTGCGCTTTGGAGGTTGCGGTCAGGATCGTCTGACCTGATGACTATGTCATTCGGTCGATAGGCGCCCGGCTTGGTGGAAAGCGTTCCTCTCCCTATGTGAAAAATATGTCCGGCTTCAGAATTGAGGATGTAGTGGGATTTGTCAATAGAACCGGTTCCTTCAACAACCGTGATTTTGGCTCGGACGGTTTTTTCCTTACGTCGGTGAGGGGCAACGAAAGAGTAGTACAGATGGCCGCCGATAATCTCTATTGACGATTGGGGAAGCTTGTCGGAAGTGATCAGGTCGATTTCGATTTTATTCCGACCTATTCCTTCAAGCATGGCATTGTCGAGTTCCAGACGTAAGTGATCATTCATCGTATCGTCGGCCCAGGAATATTTTTTTACATCATAATCTTCCCGGTCAACTATGACATAGATGAACAGTGATGCGATAGCATTCGAGGTCGAACCGGTTGCCTGACGGAATTCATTGAGAAGTGCTTTAACGGCTATGTCACGCTTATCAATTGCGTTGTCGAAAATTGTAGTGGCATCCGGCCGATTTCCGTTTCCAGCAGTTTTGTCATCTTTTTCCGGAGTATCAGGTAAGGTGACGTTTCCGTTTATACTGTCGGCAATATGGCCTAATCTGTCGGTGAGTTTCTTGAAAAAATATGCCATTGTCTTGAAAAAAGTTCGTTAATAAATCATGTAGCCAGCCGAATTGAGTATCGGTATTACAAGTTCAGCCATCGCTTTCTTCGCTTTGTCTGATTGCAGTGTGCCGGTGCGTTCAAGTCTTAAAGCCACTGCGACGGGGGCATTGAGCTTTTTGCTGAACATAAAGCATATATACCAGGCATCGTTGCTTTTAGGCTTCCCATAAATTCCTCCACGTTCCGGAGTTCCCGTTTTTCCGCCGATTGTTTTTGGATCTCCGGGATGGTTTGGCAAAGTTGAGAGCTTCTGGCTTTCGAGCTGCATGTATTGGCGCAGCTCTTTTGCTTCATCAGGCCCAAGGACGCTGATCGGCTCCGCGAGCGGAAGGTTGTTATGTCCGGTGCGCCGGATATAGCGGGTCGGAGCGAGCTTACCGTCGTTTGCAACGATAGAGGCCACTCGTGCCATGGTAAGCGGTGTGGCGAGAAGAGCGCTTTGACCCCAGGCCAGAGCCAGATCATAATCGCTCCATTTGAGCCAGCGGGGAATATTGCCTTGTCCGGTAAGGATTCCGTAATTTTTCATTCCGTTTGAGGCGATGGATGAAAGTATTGCGTTGAACTCGTTGGAGTTATTCAGTTCACCAAGGTTGAAATAATAGCTGGATGCATTATCGCCGTTTCGGTTATGTAGTCTGGCTCCGACGGTCTCATATATTTCGCCGAGCTGGCTGTAGATATTCTTGTCGTGGAGAATATTGATGAAGTAGTTGTTAGAAGAGCGGACAATGGCATCTTTGAACGAGATTACACCTGTCGGTTCTATGCCGGGCGGCTCTATGCCGTCCTGCGGCCTGATGTTGTAGGTTATTTCAGTCGCCGGCAATCCGAGAGCTTTCAGAGCGGCCATGGCTGTCATGACTTTTGCTGTTGAGCCGGGAGGCGTGGCAAAAGTCATTCCGAGATCGCGTTGGGTCCAGGGACGATGATTTGGAATCTTTTCATATTCAAGTCCTCCGTAAAACTTGCGTTCGTTCATCATGACTATCGAGTCCTGATCGGGAAGCGGATAGTTGGCTGAGGATAGAAGATCGCCGGTCGATGCGTTCAGAACGACCACAGAAGCTCTCAGACGGTCAAGCTGAGGAAAATTGACCGGCAGATAGCGGCTGAAACCATCCTGCATTTTTTTTTGCAGACGTGCATCTACTGTCAGATACATGTCACGGTTATGACGTTCGGCGTTAAAGGAGTCTATGACAGGATTGTTATATAGGCCGTCTTTCATGAAAGGCAACAGATTGCGATAATCTTTTTCACGCAGTTTCCATGTCTTTCCAGATGGAGGCATGAACCGGTTCTCTCGGAATTTCTCTGACTGGAGGGCGATGGCTCGTGTCGGTATATCTATTCCTCGGAGTTCGCCGGCGTAACGGGCCTCCGCCATGAATCCTATGGGATCGGAATCTCGATATCCGAGTACCTTTGCGGTTCCGGCATCCCCTAACAGGAAAAGAAGATGCGCCCCCATGGTATAATAGCGGGACTTCCTTCGGTGTGTCTCATGTCGGAGATCGGTAGCGTTTATTCCGAGCGGAGTCACCGAAGGGATGGCGCTGATGAGCGAATCAGGTGAACTCGTGGCCAACAGCAGCCCGTTGGTATCGTAGATATTTCCGGCATGCAGGCGGTTAAGCACCATTTTAATGCGCGGATTGTATTCTATTTCCCGGGCTCCCATGGTATTGGTGATGTAGGCCGGACGAATGAGGGTCTCGTCTTTGTTTATTATCTGGTAGTTGATCAGAGTGCCTGTGATGACAAAAGCTCCCAGTATAAAGAATATCACGTTTGCGGCTATCGCTCCGGTGAAAGATGAGGCATATTGTCTCTGACTTTCCGTAGAACGCAGACGTGATGCCGCGAGAACGATTCCGAAAGCTCCCATTGTCGCTATGAGACTTGTGCGGCTGTAGCTTATGAACGGTACGGTCACGCCTGTCAAAGGCACGATGCCGAGCGAACCGAAGACAATCAGCAGAAATTGAATGCCCGTGAGGATGCCGATTCCCATTGTCAGATACATGGTGAACGGTTGCCCGGCCCGGCGTCCGATCAATAATGTCCTGTGGACAAGAAGCACGAAACAGACGGTTATGAGGATGAGACCGGCAAGACCGAGCATTTCTCCGACCGATGTGAAAGCCATATCTGTATGGAACGCCGGGACCACAGAGGGGCTCCCGTTTCCAAGACCCATTCCCGATACGCCTCCCGAGGCAACGCTCCATATACTCTGTGCTACCTGGTCGCCACCCAACACGTGGTTGTCCCATTGGCCGCCCCATGACATTTCCGTGCGGTTCGTCAGTCTCGCCGCTTCCGATTCTGCCCCGAAAAAAGCGAGGATGGGTGCGCCTAAGGAGAAGATTACGATAAGTAAATTGACAATGATTGCGCTTTCATGGATTTTATGGGCATGGAACCACCAGAAAGCAATCCATGCGATGAACCAGACTGCAGCGGCTGCAAGCAGAACGAGGGAATTGTCACTGAACGATTTTACGACCAGCATGAACGCTATGAACGAAAGCAACCCTAACAACAGCTGGGCGAAATCACGTCGCACCATCGAGTAGAGGAAGATGAATGTAACCAGCACGACAAGCGCAGGTCCCATATCACTCAGGACAAAAAGATAGAGCAGCATCAGGAAAATTACCGCCCCGATGACCAAAGCTACGGTACCGAACTGACGTCTCGCTGACAAAGGTGTGAGACGCGAAGAAAAAGCCTGTAGAAGAAGTCCGTTTTCCGCAAAGAAAGCTGCTACAAAAATAAGAATGAGATATTTGCTGATTTCACTTGGCTGGAAACCTCCGAGATTAACTTTGGCATCGCTTCCTTCCGGACCTGTCCCGAAAAGCGATAGGAGAAAGATGAGGCCTACCGCAGCAATCAAATAGCTGAAACCGGTTGAAAAACTTATGGATGATGTTCGTTCAAGAGAATGTTTTTTTCTAATTGGAGAGAAAATCCGGTCCAACGGGTCAAAAGGAATCGCTCCGGCTTGCAACCGGCTTTTCCCGGCAAAGAATTTCGCGGGATTTACGCAGGATATCAGCCCCATTGCCAAAAGTCCCCAGAGCAGTGCATGAGCCATTGCCAGTCCGTAACATTTGTCACTTAGCGGATTGGTCATTCCGAACATTGAGAGTATGCAAATACCCGTGAGAGCCATGATTAGAGTGGCCAGAAGATAATCGGAACGGCTGTTGAGTTTACGGTCGCGCACACCCATGAATATGAAAAAAGCAAGCCAGCCGATAAGATAGATTGCCGATGCGCTGACGAGATTTCCGAAAAATTGTTGCGGTGTGCGCACAATCATGGAACCGTCGGCTTTTATTGCCTGGTATGTATAGGAATCAAGCGGTGTGATTTTATGTTCCTGCTGGCGGAAGGTAAGTCCGAGACCGCTTTTATCGAGACTGCCTGTTGCGGTCGTGCCTTTTTCACGTCCATATTGAAATCCCTCGTTGACAGGAATAACGCTGTAGCTCTTTCCCGGTTCGATGTGGAATCTGGCTTCGCCCGATGCGTCAGTTATGGCAAATCCGAGGGTACGGCTGTCAAGTATGGTTTCCGGAGCCTTCTGCCGGTCAGACGGCGCGGGCTTTACAGTGTCAAGGCTGTGCTCCCGCAGTCTGACAAGCAGTCCTTCCAACGGTGCGTTTGCTACAGATGGCGCATTGATTATTCTGACGCTGATAACCGATTGGCCGTTCCCGAAATCCGAAGTCAGAGGCATCTTTTTCGCTTTTACCCATTCTCCGTCCATGCCGAGTCGTTGATAGTCTTCGAGGACTCTTTTTCTGAAGCCTTTTCCCCCTTCCGCCATGGCCTGCCGGGCCGGAATTTTATAAGCCGGCCGGTTGAGTTCTCCAAGATTTTCCGGCACACCGTTAGTATTTAACTTTTCGGTTATCCATCCTGACGCAAGTGTAGCGTCAAGCGGATCTGTCATATAGGCTGCGTCCATGAAAAAGTTGTAAAGGCTGTCTGCTCTGAGGGCGCCGTCAAGAATCAAGGTTCGTCCTGAGGCGATATCTTTTTCTCTGTCACCTAACATTGCCGCCATATTACCATTCATGGCGATGACACCAAGAATGAACATTACGGCACATAGCAGATAACCTATCAGAGGATTGGAGGCTTTCATGGTTTCTTCAGCGTTGAGTCGGCGTTCTGCCGATAGGTTGAATTTATGCTGTCAGAGACTTGTTGCCCAAATTGTTGGGCATTGGCCACGGAATCAGCCGGGGTGTTGGGAACAGCTATGACAGAGTCGGGGACTACAGTTTCGGTCTTCGTATTCTGGCGCTCATAGTCTGCTGCATATCTTCCTATGAAATAACCGGCCGTTCCTCCGAGAATAAATGAAACTGCTATCGCGATGATCATGAGGTAAGTGCGACGGAAGCCGGATTTGCCGCTTTCGTTGTCGTTGTCGAAGTCGATTGTCGTTGTCGTTTCTGATTCGTCGTTTCTTTGGACATGAGAGCCTTGAGGAAAATGCAGGTCGGTAAGCTTCGGACTTGTCGGAGATGCGGGGAGAAGTATTTCAGCGATGACAGCAGTCACGTTGTCCTTGCCGCCGGCTTCGTTAGCCATTCTTATCAGGCGGCTGACTTTTTGTTTCGGTGCGATGGGGGAGGATAGGACGGATTCTATCACACTCGACGGCAGCATGTCTGATAGACCGTCGGAGCAGAACAGGAAAGTCGTAGATTCAAGAATAGGGAAAATTCCCGAGTCAAGGAAATTGCTGTCTGTAGGTGAATGTATCTCTTCTCCTAAAGATCTGTCAATGATGTTGCGCTGCGGATGTTTCATGGCTTCCTCTTCAGAGATGAGGCCCATTTCTTCGCGATACCCTACGAGCGAATGGTCGTGGGAAAGTTTGTTGAGGCCCTGCGATGCGGTGTAGGAATAAAGTCGCGAGTCGCCGATATGGACCATGTAGAGTCTCCGCTGCGCTATGTCTATTATGGCGCAGGAGAGCACGCAGCCCATCCTTGAGCGCGTCACGTCGGTCTGTTTTTGCTCGACTATTCTGTTGTTTGCCGCAGTCACGGCGGATTTGAGCAGATTCAGGCAGTCGGCAGGAGAGCCGGCGCCGACGGTCTGTGTTATGACATCGGCCGCGATTGCGGCTGCGACTTCCCCTCCCTCATATCCTCCTATTCCGTCGATTGCGGCGAGCAGAAGATGAGAGCCTCCCCACAGCTCAGTGGCGATGAAGCGGTCCTCGTTGTTATGGCGCACCATGCCGGGATCCGTAGCGCCGGATATGACGGTTTTGACATCTTGCGTTTTCATCGCGGAAGGTTTTTAAAGTGGTTAAAACAGAGATATAGCACTAAAATCACAAGGCTTATTATGAATACCGTATTCCACATTGCCGTTTAGGAAGCTTTGAATTGAATCTGGATATCATCGTCCAGAATGATGGTGGATTTTTTTGAGAGTGTGACCCATTTGTCGGGATCCGATACAAGAGTGCGCTGATTCAAAACGGTTTTGCCGATTGCCGCGAGCTGAAACTGTCCTGATGCAGGGTCCCGGCGTATTCTGACGTGCGGATTCAGGATGCGGTCACTGTCAATGCGGACTACTTCCGCTCCCTGTGCCGCTCCCATTGCGTTTCGCCCCGAGATATGTAGTTCGTCAGAGGTCATGGCAACCGTATGGATCGGTTGATTGGATGTGTTGTCAAGGAAACGCCCCTCTTCCGCCACAAGTACCGCCACGTACTTGACGGGTCGGTCACTGCGGGGGATTCTTCTGCCGGATTCCACCCGCTTTGCCGGGTCAAGATTGAGCGAGAGCTGGATTCTGTCACGCTCCACCAGATGGAGTCGTCCGAGAATTTCGGGATTTATGCAATTGCGGATCGCACGCAGGGAATTGATGCCCTGGACCGTTGTCACTATTCGTCCTGACCCTGTCTCCTGATTCCGCTCCGTCGGTGGGAAAAGCGACGATTGTATCTGTACGACCACGCTCTGTTGCATCTCTTCCCGGCTTATGCCGTCAATCTCGGCGTCCTCAGGGATTTCAACCAGCTGGAATTGCCATAACGAGGAGTGAGGTTTGTAGCCCGGACGGTTCTTGACTTGGTTGTTGATCTCCTCCGTTAGCATCTGTTCCGCGCCCGAGGCGATGAACGGCAGGCTGTCTGAAATTTCCTGATAATTGGCAGCTTTCAGATAGACGGTGAAAGAAGTGTGATAGAGAAAGGTGTATTTCGTTGAGAGTCGCGAGACTGTCTGCTGGAAATGACGCATGATGGCGTCGAGAATCTGATTGGCGGACACCATTCCGCCTTCCACGGTAGAGTCCGCGAACCCGTCGGGAAGATTCTTCTCGACTTCCGGCGCGAACAGATGGCTTATTTTTTTTAGGATTGACATAGTTGTCGATTGGTTTAACGTCTTAGACTATTCGCAAATTTACGATAAATTTCGTAATTTTGGAGGTCAATAAACCAATGTTATGAAAGATTTAGGAAAAATACTGCTGTTATCATTGTTCACGCTTCTCTCTCTTGCTTCTGTCGCCGCGACTAAAGGGGACCCGGCTGTTTTCACTGCTGCAAGTTACAATCTTCGTCAGGCCAACCGCAGTGACTCGTTGCAAGGCGACGGTTGGGGGCGCCGCCTGCCGGTGCTCGCCGAGCTGATCCGGTTCCACGGATTTGATATTTTCGGAACCCAGGAAGGGTTCCGCCATCAGCTCGACAGTCTTGTCGGCCGGCTGCCCGGCTATGCTTACACCGGAGTGGGCCGTGACGACGGTAAAGCCGAAGGCGAACATTCCGCCATTTTCTATCGCACTGACTTGTTCGAGCTCCTTGACCACGGCGATTTCTGGCTTTCGGAAGCGCCTGACCGTCCCGGGCTCGGGTGGGACGCAGCCTGCGTGCGCATCTGTTCCTGGGGAAAGTTCCGTCACATACCAACCGGCCGCGAATTCCTGTTTTTCAATCTTCATCTCGACCATGTAGGCAAGAAAGCTCGTACCGAGAGCGCTCTGCTCGTGCGCCGCAAGTTCGACGAGATAGCTCCCGGCATCCCCGCTATTGTCACCGGTGACTTCAATGTCGATCAGACAAGTCCCGCCTACCGCACTATGGTGTCAGGAGGGCAGTTGCGTGATTCCCACGATGTAGCGGAGATCCGTTATGTACCCAACGGAACATTCAACAACTACCGTACAGATGAATACACTCCCTCGCGAATTGACCATGTCTTCGTAACTCCTGATGTGAAGGTCCTGAAATATGGAGTCCTCACCGACACATACCGAACGGATGACAGCGGAGCCGTGACAGCGGAGCTCCAGAATGCGCCCGACGAGATTTCGGCTGTCAGGGTGACGCCCCGGACTCCTTCCGACCATTTCCCCGTTATGACAGTGGTCAGCCTCTGATGGCTGCCGCAAATAAAAAAGGCCGTCATCCCGTTTGCGGGACGACGGCCTTCGTTATTGTCTTACTGATCAATATTTTCCTTTCAATACGTTGAGCGCCGCTTCATAGTCTGGCTCGTTCGTAATCTCATCGACGAGGTCGCGGAAAATCACATTGCCGTCCGGGCCTATTATGATGACGGCGCGTGTCAGCAGCCCTGCAAGAGGACCGTCAACGAGCATGACACCGTATTTCTCCCCGAAAGCGGGCGAACGGAAAGCCGAAGCCACTATGACGTTCTTCAGGCCTTCTGTCGTACAGAAGCGTGCCATGGCAAACGGAAGATCCTCCGACACGCAGATTACTTTCGTGTCTTTGAGTTTGCCTGCTTCCTCATTGAACCGACGGACGCTGCGGGCGCAGACCTCCGTGTCAAGACTCGGGAAAATGTTCAGGACCACGGTTTCACCCTTGAAGTCCTCGTTCTTTATGCTTGAAAGGTCGGCGCCTGTCAGATTGAAATCCGGAGCCTTCGTGCCGACGGCAGGCAGAGAGCCGTATGTGTGGCAAGGCTGTTCTTTGAAATGTACTGTTTCCATAGAGGTTGCTATACTGTTATCACTAATAGAATTGTTCTTCTCTGAAGCCGATGGTGCGGCGGGTGCGGTCACATCCTGTGTGGGCATGAGCGCCATCTTCTGTATAACGTCTGAGGCAAGGTCATTGTTGTAGCCGAGAATCACATTTTTCACCGTTCCCGAGGCATCGGTGAGAATGACAACCGGCAGGTCGCCAACGCCACAGTCGCGGGCCAGAGGACGTGCTCCCATGAGCAGATGTTCGCCCGGACGTATCTCCGGCACGACTTCTTCTATTGCATCGACATGTTTGTCCACGAAGGCCAGAATCAGATCGGCGTTGAAGGGCAGCGCGTCTGTGGCCGAGCGCAGCGCTTTTACCATGTCGGCGGTGAATCCGTGGGTCGCGTCGAGGAGTGCGACAATGGTAGGCACTGCGAAAGAATCGGCTGTACGTCTCATGTATCGTTCGCCCGTCGTGGTCGGCAGCGCGAATCCCGGCAGTCTGTTCCCGGGCAGTTTCTCTATCCTGAAGTTGCTCTCGCGGAAATTCTCGAACACATCGGCATATTGCCTGATGAGAGCCGGTTCGTCAAGCGGAGCGCACCCCTTTGACAGGCGCGTGTCGGAAAAGGCCACCGTGACTGTCTGCTCGCTGATTGACCCCGGGTTGTTTTCCAGTAGGATGGACCTCGGCATCAGCGATTTCGGCTCGAATGTGTATGTCGCCTCCATGGCTGTCACGCCGTTGATTCTCATTATCGCTTCGAGAGCTATGCATTTTGAGCCTCCGACAAGCGTGTCTGCATGAAACGAAATGCTGTATGCTTTGTCTTCCTGCATCCGGTGTAGTTCTTCCGCAATGGTTGACGGCAGCAGATTTGCGAACTGAGCCGTCCGTTGCACCCCGTTCATCGACCCGTCGCGCCCGTGAGTTGTGAATGGAAATGGATCGTTGAGGAAATGGTATTCCTGCAGGCGTTCGCTCGAATAGCGGTAGTGGTTGCCGCTGAAGTAGGCCGAGAATCCTTTCACCTGCGGGTCGCGCGATGTCATGGCCCAGTCTATCAGATAGCTGCACGGAAGCAGTGTGTCACCGGGAACCGGTTGCTGGGCGAGAGTGAGTTCATAGACCACGTCGTCGTTCAGCTGCGGCATAGTCACCGAGAAGCGAGCCGCCGAGTTGTAGCATTCCACTCTTTCGAGAGCTTTTATTATGTCGGAGATTGTCGTGCGGTGTGTGGCCCCATATATATTAGGTGTGGCCAGTGACAGCAGAAGAGCCGCGATTATGGATTTTCTTTGTGATGACATGTTTGATCTTGGGCGGTTATGTGATGACAATGTGATTATTTTCCCCTCCAGTGCGGGAGGGCTTTATCCTATAATGCCTGAAGAGGGGCTATTGTTCCGTTGCAGCTCAAAAAAAGCGCGCTCCCCGTTTTTGAGGAGCACGCCGTTAATTTTTTCGTCTGAAAATCAGGATCGGTTATTCTTCAGCAGCCACTGCCTCCGATTCCTCTACTTCGGCTGAAGGAGTGATGTTGGGAAGTTCCAGACCGAGACCCTTCTTGCGGTCAACGACTTTCAGCAGAAGTCCCAGCGCGAGAGCCGCAACGCCAAGTCCGGCGAGCATCACCAGCGGAGCGGTGTAATTGTAGCTGATGGCGGCCTGTTCGGGAGTAAGGGTGCCGTTGGCCACGCCTTGCGCTATGTCGGGGTTGGTGTTGTCGAGAACCTTGCCTATGAGGAGGGGGAAGAGCCACAGACCGATGTTCTGGATCCAGAAGATGAGCGCGTAGGCCGAACCGATGATTTTCGCGTCAACGAGCTTGGGAACGCTCGGCCAGAGCGATGCGGGCACCAGCGAGAATGAAGCGCCCAGCACCAGAATGGTGACGTAGGCCAGGGTGACTGAAATAGCCGGGCTATCCTTGAACTGCGGAAGCACGAAAGCGAATGTCAGGTGGCAGATGATCAGCAGCAGTGACCCGAAAACGAGCATGGATGCCGCTTTGCCTTTGTAATCCACGTAATGGCCGAGGATGGGGGTGATGCCTACCGCGAGCAGGGGGAACACAGCGAACATGGCCGCTGCCGACTGGCATTTGTAGCCCATGTAGCAGTAACCGACAAGCGCCACGATGGCGAGGGCCATGAGTCCGTATTTCGCGCCTTTGTTTTTCTGGAAATTGCTTGCGAAAGCGGCGGCGGCCACCACGAGCATGATGACATACTGGATTATCGTAGCCGTGTTGCTTGCCCAGAATTCGCTGTCGGGAGCCGTGAAGGCGATGTTGCACTGAAGCATGTTGACGGCATATTTCTGGAAGGGGAAGATGGCCGAGTAATAGAGCACGCAGAGGAGTGCCACGAGCCAGAAGCCGCTGCTTGAGAGAATCTTGCCGAGGTCGCGGATCTGGAAGGGATCATCCTTCTCCTCTTCGGCGCCTGTCTGGCTGTCGAGCTTGCGGTCCATGAAGAAATAGACCACGAACATGATGAGGGCTATCATCAGCAGCACCACGCCGAAAGCCACAGAGCGCGAAACGCTGACCTCGCCGCCGAGATTGGCGAAAAGAGGCGAGAATATCATACAGGTGGCAACGCCCAGACGGGCCAGTGCCATCTCCGAGCCCATGGCGAGCGCCATTTCGCGCCCTTTGAACCATTTGACGATACCGCGGCTCACTGTGATGCCGGCCATCTCTACGCCGCATCCGAAGATCATGAAGCCTATCGCCGAGAATTTGGCCGAAGCGGGCATACCCTCGTAGAAGGGCGAAACTCCCAGCTCGTCAAACACCGGAATGTAGTTGAGATGGGTCGTGAACCACTGGTTGAGCGAGTTTGCCGGGTTGCAGAAGGTGTCGGTCAGCGCATACCAGTTGATAGTGGCGCCGATGAGCATCACAGCTCCCGAGAGAAGCGCCGTGAACCGCACGCCCATTTTGTCCAGGATGATTCCGGCGAAGATAAGGAAGAAGATGAATACGTTCAGGAATGTCTCGGAGCCCTGCATGGTTCCGAAGGCCAGGGAGTCCCAGCCGCGGGTCTCCTGAAGAAGATTTTTGATTGGCGAGAGTATATCCATGAAGATATACGAGCAGAACATTGCGAGGGCGAGCAGCGCGAGCGCCGTCCATCTGGCCCATGCCTTGTCGTTTAATGCCATGGTTTTTTCAGCAGTCATGGTGATGATGATTGGTTTTATGATTGATTTTGTTTTCGGTTGCTGCTGCAATTTTTTCAGTTGCTGCTACAAAAGTACGAATTTTTAATCTATGAATGACATAATTTGCTAAATTTGCCCCCGGAAAACAGAATTTTAACGCTATGAATACCGTCAGGACCCGTCAGCCCTATACTTTCGACCGCGTTGTGCGCATGTTGATAACGCTTGCCGTCATCCTCGCTCTTGTCTGGATAACCGACATTCTGAGCGATGTCCTGCTCCCGTTTCTCATATCCTGTGTCATAGCCTATCTTTTCGAGCCTTTCGTCCAGTTCAACCGCCGTCTTCTCCGGCTGAAGGGGCGCGCGGCCGCTGTTTTCGTGACCCTCTTCGAGGCTCTCTTTTTCGCCGCTGCCGCCACATGGCTCATTGCTCCCGTCATTCTCGACGAAATCAGGGAGATGAGCGGAATCCTGACCAGCTATGCTTCATCCAAGATGACCGTCAGCTTCCTTCCGGCCGACTTCCAGCATTTCCTCCGGCAGAACATCGATCCCCACAGGATCAACCGCATCCTTGCCGACCTCGACTGGATGCAGATAACCTCCAATGCCCTCCGTGCCTCGTGGGAAATCATCTCCGGCGGCTGGGCCATGGTCCTCGGAATTGTCAGCTGGCTCATCGTTGTTCTCTACGTGGTCTTCATCATGCTTGACTACGACCGGCTCCGCAGTGGATTCCTCACCCTCATACCTAAAAGGATGCAGCCCGTCTCGCGCCGCATTGTCCGCGACATCGAACACACCATGAACCGCTATTTCCGCGGACAGGCGCTCATAGCTCTGATCGTCGGCATCCTTTTCGCCCTCGGATTCTCCCTCATAGGCCTCCCCATGGCCATCATTCTCGGCCTTTTCATCGGCCTTCTCAACCTCGTGCCATATCTTCAGGTAATCTCCGTAATCCCCACGGCTTTCCTCTGTCTGGTCTATGCCGTAGGCGGGGGAGGGGAGTTCTGGCCTCTTTTCTGGCAGTGTGTGGCCGTCTATGCCATCGTGCAGTGCATTCAGGACTTTTTCCTGACTCCCCGCATAATGGGCAAGGCCATGGGACTCAATCCCGCAATAATTCTTCTGGCCCTCTCGGTCTGGGGCACACTCCTCGGCTTCATAGGGCTTATAATCGCCCTCCCGCTGACAACTCTTCTCATTTCCTACTACCGCTATTATATAGTGGCCGGAATCGATCGCCGCGACGGCGCCGCCGATTCCTCAAACCAATTAGACTAATTAGCCCAATTGGTCTAATTTTTCTCTCACTTTTTTAAGTTTACAATTGTGAATTTTGGCGAAAAAAATCGCCGAAAAGGCGACTTGATTTAACGGTTCAAAAAAATCTCGAAAAATTAACGAAATTTAACGGGGGGGCGGTAAACACTCCCACTTGTATTATCTTTGCATTGCGAAGGCGAAGTGTTTACAGATGCAAATTTTTCGCCTCACGTTTTCTGGTGATCTAATGTGGCTAAGAAAAATACGCCCACCTTATTTCTTCATCTGATTCTTCTCGGCCGGCGTGTCCGGCCTGCCGCTATTGTTAAATTTTTGAGTAATAGTAATTATATAAACCGTAATATAGTAATTATAGATGAGATCTATAAAATTCATGATGCTTTGCGTCGTCCTGTCGCTCTCCTCCCTGGCCTCAGGCCAGAAGGTGGCATTGAAAACAAACCTTGTAGGCGATGCGCTTCTAAACCCCAACATCGGAGCTGAGTTCGGTGTGGCCCCCAAATGGACCATCGACGTTCCGGTCAGTTTCAACGCCTGGAATCTGAGCCACGACCGCAAGTGGAAACACTGGTTCGTGCAGCCCGGCGTCCGCTACTGGTTCTGCGACCGCATGGCCGGCCATTTCGTCGGAATGCATCTCCATGGCGGTAAATACAACATCGGCGGTTGGGACGGCCACGTCAAGTTCCTCAACACCGACTTCCGCCGCCTGAAAGACTCCCGTTTCCAGGGCTGGTTCGCCGGAGCCGGCATATCCTACGGTTACTCCTGGATTCTCGGTAAGCACTGGAACCTCGAGGGCGAGATCGGCATTGGCTGGGCCTACACCCGTTACGACCGCTTCGAGTGTGCAGGCTGCGGACGAAAAGTGGAGTCGCGCCGAGTGCATAATTACGTAGGCCCGACTAAGGCCGCCATCAACGTGGTCTATCTCTTCTGATTTCCCATTTTCCCCCAACATCAGTCAAAATGAAAAAGACAATCACAAATATCATACTCCTCGCCTCCTCAGTTGCGGGCGTCGCTGCTCCCGTTTCAGCGCTCCCCGGCGTGACAGTCAGCGATCTGAAGATGGAACAGTCGGGCGACTACCTCTCCGTCGGCATGAAGCTCGGCCTCGACGGCCTTGACGTGCCATCCAACCGCGCCGTCCTCATCACTCCGCGCCTCATCAACGGCGCCGACACCCTCTCCCTCCCCGCCGTCGGTGTCTATGGCCGCACACGCTATTATTATTATCAGCGCAACAACGGCGACGCAATGATCTCCGGCACCTCCGAGCAGTCATTCAAGGCATCGCAGGCGCCCTCCGTCATCGAATATTCCGAGGTTGTTCCCTACGCCCAATGGATGAACGGCGCCGTTCTCCGCCTCTACCGCGACGAATACGGCTGCTGCCGCAATCTGATGGCTTCGGCCGACGAAGCCCTCGGACGTCACATAGGCTCTTGGTTCCCCGAGCTCGTCTATGTAATGCCTCAGGCCAAAGCTCAGAAAACCCGCGAGATCCACGGATCGGCCTACGTCGAATTCCCCGTCAACGTCAGCAAGATTCTGCCTGACTACCGCACCAACTCCGCCGAACTCGGCAAGATCTTAGCCTCGATCGACACCGTCAAGAACGACCGCGACGCCAGCGTGACCTCCGTATGGCTCAAAGGCTTCGCCTCGCCCGAAGGTCCGTGGGACAACAACGTGCGCCTCGCCCGCGAGCGTACCGCCTCTGTAAAAGAGTATGTCGATCGCCTCTACAACTTCCCCGCCGGAGTGATGACCACCGAATTCGATCCCGAAGACTGGGCCGGTCTCCGTCGCTACGTCGAAAGCTCCAATCTCGAGCATAAGGCTCAGATTCTCGCCGACATAGACCTCGACATGGCTCCCGACGCAAAGGAGTGGCGAATCAAATCGACCTATCCCGAGGAATACCGCTTCCTTCTCGAAAACGTCTATCCGGGTCTGCGTCACACCGACTACCGCATTTCATATACTCTGCGTCACTACTCCGACGTCAACGAAATACGCCGCGTGCTTCAGGAACGTCCGCAGAACCTCGACCTCGACGAGCTTTATCTGCTTGCCGCCGAATATGAGCCCGGAACTCCCGAGTTCACCGAAGTCTATGAGACTGCCGTCCGCATGTTCCCCTCTGACCCGCTGGCCAACCTGAACGCCGCCAACGCCGCCATGCGCCGAGGCGACAACGAAGCTGCAGCCCGCTATCTCACCAAAGCCGGCGACTCCGCCGAAGCCGTCTATTCGCGCGCCGCTCTTGAGATCCGCAACAACAACTTCCAGGCTGCTCTGCCCTTGCTCCGCAAGGCTCAGTCGATGGGCCTGAAACAGGCCGGTGCCACTCTGCAGCAGGTTGAGAAACTTCTTGAAAATTGATCTTATATATTAACTCCTGATTTAATTCATTAACTCTTTCCTATTCAAAGGAAAACAGAAATCAATTCACTTTTTAATAATTCAAAATTTTATTATGAAAAAACTATTTTTTCTTCCCGCTTTAGCAGCTATGATGTTCTCAAGCTGTTCAAGCGACGAACCCACCGTGGATAACCCCACAGACAAGGATGGTGAAAGCTACATGGCAGTAACTATCCGTACCGCAGGTATGGGAGGTAGCAAGGCTGAAGTTGGTGATCCCGAATTCGAAGCCGGCCTTGATAAAGAGGGCAACATCACGAAAGAAAATCTCTATTTCCTTTTCTTTGATGGAAATGGAAATGCGTTTCCTTTAGCGTATGCTAATGTAAATGGTACAGTTTCCACCAATATGGTTAAACCCACTGAAATAGCTTGGGATAAGACAGATGGTGATAATAAAACGCTTACAGGTGTCCTCGTCCTTGGTAAAGCTTTAGGAGAAGGATATATAGGTGAAAAACCTTCAAAGGTTATTTGCGTAGCTAACCCCAACACAACTGTAATGGCAGATCTTGCGAACCAAAATCTTACAAAAGTTCTTGCAACTGTTACAAATGTACCGGCAGACGTCAATACTACTTGGTATGGAGATAATGCGAAGTTCCTGATGACAAATTCAGTTTATGCAAATGCTGATGCAAATGCAACATCTCTATTTCAGGAAGTTGATGTAACCGGTTGCATTAAGGATACCCCTGAAGAAGCTAAAAATAACCCTGCTGTCATCTATATCGAGCGAGTAGCTGCTAAAGTCAGAGCTACTTACGCTCCGAATATGGATATTCAGAAACGAGTTAAGAAAGAAGACGGCACAACAGAAGTTGTAACCGGTGATAAAGCAACATTCCTTCTTGACAACGAAGAAGTGACTTTCACTGCAGCAATCAATGGCTGGCAGCTTTATAATACAGCTGTTCAAGCTAATGCTTTCAAGGAGCTCGATCTTACAACGGCAAATGCTTTCACATGGAAATGGAATGATGTAGCTCGCCATCGTTCATATTGGGCTGTATCTAACCAGGGTGCAACTCTTGAAGATAATACTTGGGATATCTATGATGCCGCATCCTTTACTAATCAGTCTTTTGCTACCGCTACACCGGATGCCAACATTGCATATTGCTACGAAAACACCGGTTTTACCGGAGTGGAAGCTAATGACCGTACTCCCAATTCAGCAACAGCGATAATTGTAAAAGCTACAATAAGTGCGAAAAAGAAGAATGGTACAACTATCAGTAATATCGACATGATGCGTTGGTCAGGCGCTTATTACACCGTTGATCGTCTGAAACAGAGAATCGCTGATGCTTATAAGGCTAAATTCCCCGATGCTACAGTAAGTGCCGATAAGGTTACATTTGTTAAGAATACTACTAAAGATAACACCTATCATGCACTTTATGATAGTTACGACATGAGCGAGTTGTTCGGTAGCATCCTCTGGTGGAAGAACGGTGTGACTTCATATTCTGTAAATATCGAGCATCTTGGTGGGCTCATCGGTGTTGTCCGCAACCACATATATGACTATACTTTCAATGGCCTTATCGGCCTTGGCGTTCCGGGTAACGATCCTAACACTCCTGAAGAAAAAGAACAGTTCCTCGCATGCTATGTTCGTGTACTCAACTGGCATGTTATTAGCAACAATGTAACTCTCGAGTAATACTTCAGTAATTTCAACCTTGATTAAATAACGATTGAATCTGCGGCGGCTCAATGGTAGCCCCGCAATGGCCCGGAAGCCGCCGCGGATTTTTTCTCTTCTCAACCAAACAAACCTCTCGATCCTCTCAACAAGCAACCGCCCGAAAAGCCCATGACAGGACTGACGGCAACCAAAAAATGAGCAAAAAAGGGACTGTGTTCCCCCCTCATTTTTCCAAAATCGAAAATTCAACAGGCGACCCGTCGCCGACACCATATAAAACCTCTCTCTTCACCGAACAGACCAATCGAAAATAAAGAAAAATAAAAACTATAAAAAAACAAAACAACAGCATGAAGCTTAAAACGAAAATATTCAACTTCGCTGCCGGGATTCTCGCAACCGCGGGACTGACCCCCGCCATGAGTGGATGCCACGCGATCTACGATGACAGCGACTGCGTGGAAAGCTACAACACAGTGCGCTTCGAGTACACTCACAACATGAAGTTTGCCGACGCTTTCACCAACGAGGTAAAGAGCGTCACTCTCCTCGTTTTCGACAGCTCGACCGGTAAGCTTGTCAAGCGCATCGACGCCCCGAAGGATAAGCTCAAGGACGGCAACAAGCTCGACCTTGCGGTCGATCCCGGTGAGTATGACATCCTCGTGTGGGGCGGACAGCACTCCGACCACTACGCCATAGCCGCCGGCGAGACCGGCACCTCGACGGCCGCCGACTTCCACTGCCGCATGAACCGCACCGAAGCCGACGGAGTTTCCGTCTCGAAAGATGACCTCGAACCGCTCTTCCACGGAATGGTTCACGTCTCGCTCCCTTACGCCGCTCCCTCCAACCCCCACGAGGTCGTGATTCCGGTGATGAAGGACACCAACGTGATCCGCGTCGTGCTCCAGCACATCTCCGGCGAGGTAGTGGATCACAACCTCTTCGACTTCTCGATCACCGACAACAACGGATGGCTCAACCACGACAACTCGCTGCGCGACGCCAACACCGTCATCGATTACCGCCCCTGGCGCACCGTGACCGGCTCGGTTGACATCAACACCGATCCCAAGCCCGCGCCCGGCAGCAAAGCCGACGCCTTCGACATGACCGGCTACTCCCGCGCTGTCCTCGGCGCCTCGCTGGCCGAGTTCACCGTCAACCGTCTCTTCATGTCGAACAACCCGACTCTGACCGTCACCGAGCGCGCCACGGGCAAGACCGTGCTTCAGATACCGGTGCGCGACTACGCTCTTCTGGTCAAAGGCTTCTACCACGAGCAGATGGACGATCAGGAATATCTCGACCGACAGGACGAGTATAACATGACCTTCTTCCTGACGGGAGACAACAAGTGGCTCTCGACCGTGATCATCATCAACGACTGGCGCATCGTCCACCACGATGTTGACATTCAGTAATCTACAACCCCAAAGCCTTGGAATTATGAAAACAAACGTAATGAAACCTCTGCTTAGGCCGGCCGGGCGCGCATTGCGCCGACTGTCGCTCGTCGCGGGGCTTGGCGCGGGGCTTCTCCTCTCCGGTTGCATCGACAGCAACTCCGAGTGCATCGAGGATCAGCCGGGTTATGAGGAAGGCAAAGATGTGTGGCTCTCCGTCAACTTCCGCAACGTTGACAGCGAAGGCCGTTCGCGGGCCGTCACCGATCCCGATCATCCCGATGAGGATGCCACGGCAGCGGAGAACTATATTGACGGCAACGATCTGACCGTCATGTTTCTCAACAGCGACGGCCGCGTCATGAAAGTCTTCGCTGCCGGCGAGTATTGGGTCGAAGTCATCTCAAATGAAGACGGACTTTATAATGATTATGAACTGAAATTCCGCATAAATCAGGACTACTTCGAGAAGAGCGGGGCGACCTCGACTTTCTCCCTTCTCGTAGTAGCCAATCATAACGGCACGGGCGACGGGCAGACGTATAATCCTGACAACTTATGGATGAAATCAGTTGCCGATCTCTCTGCCTTGAAAACATCTTTCGGTTACACCGGCCAGAACGGCACAGCAGCCTGGACGCCTGACATTGCCGGCGGTCGTCACATTCCAATGGCCGGTATCCATCGGTTCACCGTCAACCGCACTGCTCTCGAAAGCGCTACCGATGCCAACAATCCTCTTGTCATCACCGACGGCGGCAATGAGATCGACATGCAGCGCGCAATGGCCAAGATCCGCGTTATCGACGCCCTCGCCGAAAACGGCAATACCGACAATGAGATTACCGCCGTGACCCTCTCCGGCATGAACAACCGCGGCTCCTATCTCCCTCTGGTTCCGTCCAACGATTGGGGAACACAGGTCGTTCCCAACACATCAGTCTGTCACATAGCTCATGGCGACGCCTCTTGGTTCAACCCGAGCACCGTTATTCCCTCCTATACCATAGGTGCCGACGGCTGGGGCTTCTATATCCCCGAATTTTCGTGGACGCTTGCCCCCGCAGCCGCCGAGCCGACACTCCACATCACCGTTCATTCAGCCTCTACCGGCCTTGACCGCACCTATGACTATCCCGTCAGCAAATCCCTCGGCCAGAACGACATGACCCGCAACCACATCTACGAATTCCGCGTCACCGAAATCGCCGGCACCGAGGCTGAACTCACTCTCGTTGTCAAAGATTGGGACGATCAGGAAGTCATCTGGGATTATACCGACAATCCCGCTCTCGCCACCGGAGGTTGGATAGTGTTCGATAGAAACACATGTGCTGTAGTCGATGACTTGGCGCAGGCTGTGTTCAGAAATGACAAGGCCGACATCAAGGCACAATTTACGCTTGCAGAACCTGTCAATGCGACTTGGCGCGCGGTGTTCATTTACGAAAAAGGAAAGCAGGGTGCGTTTAGGTTCGTCGATAAGGATGGTAACGAAGTCGAGACCATCAGCGGCGAAATAGACGGCACGACTCCCGCATCGCTGATAATCCGCACCAAGGACACCCCAAGGGAGGATGATAATGTGGCACGTCTCCAGATCATAGTAACTATGGCCGACGGACGCACTGTCACTGCTAATGTCCTTACCGGTGGAAACTACGGAAAGAATACCTATTTCACCATCATACAGAACCGCCAGTTATAATAACACCTACTGAATTATGTTTTGCAAAATATCATATATAAATCATATCGGGCTTTCATTGCTTGCAATGCTGCTTGTCATGATTGTCCCTGCAGGATGTTCCGATGATCTGGACAATGGTCTTGCGTCGGGTGACGAGGCGGGGTATATCACTCTTAACCTGCGCAACGTCAAAGGTTCTCGTGCAACAGATGATGCCAACAATGAGGACCGTCTCGAACGGGCAGTCGTCTGTCTTTATCCTAACGGAGCTGTTGCAGCGACCACTCCATCCTATGTTGAGTATTTCGATCTCACGGCTAATGAGACCGCAACGGTGAAAATCAAGCTCAGCAAGACACTTGCCTCAGCTCTCTTCGGCGATGGCAACGGGACTTGCACAGCTTACGTCGTTGCCAATCTTCCCGCAGATGCTCCTGCTATCACGACTTCGACACCTCTCGCTGATATCAGTAAGTTCACCATCTATTCCGATTTCGCTTCAATGCAGCCACAGACCTCTTTCGTCATGGACGGAACTGGAAACGTCAATCGATCCGGCTATGGCACCGCTGAAGACAAAGCTACCGGTACGATTGAACTGAGACGCGCTGCTTCGAGAATATCTCTTGCCGTGGAAGTGGCGGATAGATATACTGACGCTCAAGACAATGAGTGGACTCCTGAGCCCTCCAACATGTCTGTATTGATCACTAATGGGGTTAACCGCTCTCAAGTGGAATCATCTACCTATACTCCCGTTGACGGAGATTACTATTCCACAACAACGGCTGCTGATAATCTTGATCATCGTCAGCGCCGCTTTTCGGGTCCTGTTTCAGGGGAGAAGTATAACTATCAGCTTGCATCGCCGTTCTATACTTTCCCCAATAAATGGAACGAAAACGAAACCGAGACTCCCATGACCTACATGACTCTGATGCTCCCATGGAGAAATAAGAAGACCGGAACTGTCCGCACATGTTTCTATATGGTGCCGGTTGTTAAAGGTAATGAACTTATCCGCAACGTGGCCTATTCAGTGAAGCTCAGTGTGAATGTGCTCGGAAGCTTTACCCCTGACAAGCCGCTTCTCCTCACGGATCTCAGCTACTATGCTGTGGATTGGGGCTCTCTTGATGTCGATGTGAACCTCAACGAATCGCGTTACCTCGTGGTTGACCGCAACAACTACACTGTCGATAACGAAAGATCAATTTCGATTCCGGTCTATACCTCCCATGAGACCATTGTCACCTCGGTAAAAGCAACCTATTATCGTTACAATACCTCAGCTCAGGGACAGGAAGTTCCGGTTGAGATAACTCAACAACAGTATCAAAATACGGTTAATAGAGGGAACGGCAAGATTTATGATGCCGTTATGGATACAACCCATTACACAGACGGGCGAGTTCTGATCAATCTCAATCTCGATCATGAACTGAAAGTCTGGGATCCGTACAACAGTTACAATCGTAGAGTAGATTTAGAATTGATAAGTAAAACTGAAGATAGTGATGGTAATTGGTCTTATACATATCCCTCAAATATTTCCTCAAATATAACCAGCATAAACTACTATCAGAAAACCGATGTCGATGCTTTCTCCAAATACAAGTTCGAGATAACCATTCAGCATAAGGACAAGTTTGAAAGTACAGATCCAAATGAAAAAGAAACATTCAAGGAGGTCTTGACGATTATGCAGTATCCTGCCGTCTATGTAGAAGCATACGGAGGTTATCGTTGGACAGGATCGAATGTCTCAGGATATAATGGAAATACTTTCGTGAATGGAGAGTCGGATACGGATGAGAATTTTGGTTGGAATGGTGTTTATGGACTTCAGACCTCCAATAATGCCAATCCTAACAATACGATCATTACCATAACACAGCTTAATGAAGGCCAAAAATATATAATCGGAGATCCACGTGAAACTACAGCTACAGATTTAACCGGAACAACTTTTCAATATAATGCAGGCAGTTGGCTTAGGCCTAATTACGTCACAGTTAATTTCAATACAGGTAATAACACAGCTCCTAATAGAGCATGGCGATTAGCTCCCGGTATTGATGATCTGAATACACCAAGGAAACTTACGAACTATTATCCCACCGGAGGTGAAGGGTATGAACGATATATCGCTCCGAAACTCCGTCTTGCATCATCTTTTGGTATATGTAGTAGTGGTAATTCATTGGCAGAAGATAAGTTGCGTTGTGCCGGATATCAGGAGCTTTCACGCCCGGCCGGACGTTGGAGAATTCCTACAGTAGCTGAGATCGAATATATCATGAAACTGTCGAATGAAAAAAAGATTCCTACAACCTTCAATGAAGGCTCTGATTATATGTCGGCACAAGGAGTAGTTAATTCAGATGAAAAGAATGAAGATGGTACTTTTAAGGTTAAAACAACTACGACTCAAGCTGCCGTCCGCTGCGTTTATGATGAATGGTACTGGGGCGCAGATACAATCAAGCCGATTTCAGGTACTTCCGGAACTCGAAATGAACGCTATCAGTTTACTTGGGGCGACCGTCCGCGTAAAACCACTAATTAAGAATAATCCGAATAAAAGACAAAAATATGAAAATACTTAGATATATACCGTTTTTGGCTTCGTTGCTGCTTTTGTCGGCTTGCTCGGAAGATGTTCTTGCGCCTGACCGCCAGCCCGGAGTAAATGATGACGGAACCATAACTCTTGACGTGTCTGTCGCCGTCCCCCAAATGGTCGTGACTGATAGCCGCGCAATGGCCGGTATTCCGGACTATAACAGACTGCAACTCTATGTGGTAGCCTTCGCGATGAACGACGAGAATGATCCGACGGCCAATTTCTATATCAATAACTACACGGCCACCAATGAGAGATTCGATAATTCAGACGGGATGCTTCACTTCGATGTCACTCTCACTCAGACGTCAGAACCCGTTGTGCTCCATCTCATCGCCGTGCCTGACGGGGTGACTCTCAAACTCGACCAGTACGGCTCAGAGGAACTTATAGCGCGTCTTACTACCACCGGAAACAATGATGCCTACTGGCAGCGCGTGAAATTCCCCAAAGGGTTCGGAACAGCTGATGATAAGGGAAATTTTACTCTTGATGAGCAAATCATAAAGGATAAACTTACTGCAGTTCCGATGGTCCGTAACTTCGCGCAGGTAACTGTGGAAGAAAACCTTGACAACTTTGAACTCGAAGGGTTCATGATTGTCAACACTCCTACTGCCGGGACCGTGGCTCCCTGGGGCAGCGACATGAAGTTCCCTGAATTTATAGACAAAGACAAAAATCAGCTTGATTACAGCGTTCTCTCCTATCAGGGAATTCTGGCCGGGAACGCGCAGTTCGGCAACAGCGATGTGACTGATGCGGACGGGAAATATACCACGGCTCCGAAGTTCCTGTTTGAACATCCCAAGAGTTCCATCAATCCTACTTCGGTAATCATCAAGGGTCGGTATAACGGCGGTGCTTCGTCATATTACAAGATTGACCTTGGTATGAAGAATGCGACGACCGGAGTTTTCGAGATCTACAATATACTCCGTAACTTCCGTTATGCGGTTACTATCACCGGTGTTACCACGAGCGGTTATGCAACTCCTGACAAGGCTCTTACAGGTGTTACCTATAATAATCTTTCATTTGACGTGCGAACCGAAAAGATGCTCAACATCTCCAACGGTACTTCAATGCTCTGGGTTACTCAGACAACAGAAGTCGTGACCAAGGAGGAGAACCGTACATTCTATTTCGGCTACAAATTCAAAGAAAATCTGACATCAACCAATGTCAACAACGAAGATATCGGTAGTGATGCTTTGCTTAACACTATAAAGAATCTCGATGTAGTTGAGTCAGCAACAAAAATAGAGGGTATTCCCGCAGGTTATGATGCTAATTTATATGCTGATTATCAGTTTTTCGAGATAAAGACTGTTGCCGTAGGTCAGACAACCAAGACCGGTTCGTTTGTGGTCGTTGACAAGACGACAGGTCTGGGTCGCACGATCAATATAGTTGTTTCGCCTCCATTCGAAATAACCCGTAACCGTCTCTTCGCCGGTAACTACAATGTTCCCGGACAGTTCCCCTACAACAGACCGACATGGGAAGATGTGGTTAAAACGGGCACCGGTAGTCCGATGACAGTCTTCTTCACTCTTGATGATGAACTTCCGGAGGCTATCTTCCCCTTGGTGTTTGAGATCGAAGCAAATCCGCAGGATATCGAGAACAACCCGATCGGTACACTTGTGGTGACTTCGGGGGAATCGGATTTCCCTGAGCTGAATAAACAGCAACGAATCAAATATCAGAAGGTAGTGACTTGGCAGAATTATAATGATACGCTCAGTGCTAAAAAGCCGTTCGGCCTTATAGTACCTGACAAGTTAAATGACAAGGACGGGAAAAAGGAACTCTATATCCGTCGAGTCCGTTGCCGTCTGAGAACCATCAATGCAGGGGCAAATAATCAGGAAACAGTTATCCGTATCACCAACCCATACTTCAAACTTGGGAAGTGGACCAAGATTAATTGGGCTGGGGAGATTGTTAAGACCATAGATGCCAATGATATAATTGAGATGACGTTCAAACGCACTACTTCCAATGTCGGCGAGAATTTCACCGATTGGACTTCAACTTTATCGACAGAGTAATCCTTGAGGATATTGATTGACTTTCGCTACATATTTCCGTTTATTGTTGGCACAATGATAATGGCTTCCTGCAGCGGTTCCGGTAAGGAACAGGCTGCGGGGGGCCATGACTCCGCTACGGCGGTGGGCGTCCCTGATCCGCTGTTGCTCCCTCTTCCGAATGTGCCCGACTCGCTGACGGAACCGGTGGAGAGGGCCTCGTTTCTCGCGATGCATTTCTGGGACGCGATGGACTGGAAGGACCGCAGCCGAAGCCTTGACACGGCTTTCGTGGAGCAGAACTTCGCCAACTATCTGACGGTGCTTCCGCTGGCCGACAGCCTCTCGCGCACGAAAGGGGTCGAGAACCTGATGAAAAGCGCGGAGGCCGACAGTGCGGCGTATGCTTTCCTCGGCGAGACAGCAGCGAAATATCTCGGCGACCCGAACTCGCCTATGCGCGACGAGGAGCTATACATCCTCTTCCTGCGCGAGCTGACGCGCTCGCCGCTGACCGACAGCGCCATGAAGATGCGTTATGACCATCATCTGGAGGCGGCGATGAAAAACCGCCCGGGATCTCGCGCTGCCGATTTCCGTCTGACCGATGCGGCGGGGCGCATCACGACACTTCATGAACTCGCGGCTTCGGCTCCGCGGACCGTCGTCCTCTTCTACGACCCTGACTGCGACCACTGCAAGGAGACAGTGGCACGGCTTGCATCCGTGCGTGTTCCCGATAGTGTGCGGATAACGGCGGTCGATGTGATGGGCGACCGCGACCGCTTCGAGGCCACTAAAAACGAATTCCCTTCAGGCTGGCGGGTGACATTCGCCCTTGATCCAATCGAGGACCGTGGGCTTTACGTGTTGCCCGCGCTGCCGAGCCTTTATCTACTAAATAGATCTGCACAGGTTCTTCTGAAAGATGCTCCACTTGGAGCTATTACACAACAACTTGATGTGGATAATTGACAAAATGGTTTAATTATTTGAGAGCGGTCCTGCATGTGAATGTCGGGCCGTTTTTTATTAGCCAAATTAGCCAAATTGGTCCAACACGACTCATTTTTCAATAAATATCGGGTTTGAAGTGCAAAAATAAATAAAAAGTCTTATATTTGTCAAATAAACCTTTAACTACTATATATGATATGAGCGAGAAGATTAAATGCCCCACATGCATGGAGCTTGTAGATGTGGAATTTGATGTCTGTCCTTTCTGCGGTGAGGACCTGCGGAGCGTGAAGCCTCACGGTGCGACTTCTGCGGCGCCCGCTGCCCCGGCCGTGCCACCGGCACCGGTAGCACCGCCTCCTCCACCCCGGATTCCCGATGCGCCCAATCAGGCTAATGGATCGGATTGGTGCGGACCGACGCCCCCTCCGGCATACGAACCTGAGGAGTCGGCAGGATTTTTCAGCACTTTCATCGGACGCGAGTTTTTCGGACGTTATGCAGATTTCTCGGGCATGACTGCCCGGCGCGATTACTGGCTGACGGTGCTTGCGTTCGCGGTGCTTCAGTTCGGTCTCTACGGGCTGCTGGCTCTGCTCGTGGGTATCACCCCCGTGGTGGGCCTGATAGTGATGTATGCCGTCGGCTCCATCGTAGGGCTTGCGGTGCTGGTGCCTTCGCTGGCTATCGCCGTGCGCCGTCTGCGCGACACGGGCAAGAGCCCATGGATGATTCTTCTCGGACTTATCCCTCTGGTCGGACCGATCCTGATGATTGTTTTCTTCTGTCAGAAAGGCTACACTCCGCGCAGGGAGTTCAGTTTCGGAGTGGCCGACGGCGCGCTGACTGCGGTCTGCTTCATTCTCTTCTTCACGGGAATCTATTTCGCATTCTCGGGAGTTGCCCGCACTCTCAACAATATCGATTTCGACAGGATGGAGCAGCTGGATATGCCGCGCATCGACGACTCGGACAACGATTATTCCGATGATGCGGAAGAGGTTGAAGAAGTGGCTGTTGTCGAGGAAACGGTGGCTGAACCCGCTGTGGCCTCAGGTGAAATATCGGGTACATACCGACTCAGCGGCACTGTGGCCGGCACGCCTTTCATTCTGGAGATGCTTGTCAACGGAGGAACGGTCACCGGACGCTGCCGCTACGCGAAGATCAATCCGCCGTCATGGATCGATGTCGAAGGCTATTTCAGCGACGGGCGCTATTTTGCCTTTATCGAGACTAACGGCGAAGAGGTTACGGGCGACTATGACTGCGAGGCTGTCTTTGACAGCTACGGCAATTTCACGGGCATCAAAGGAAAGATGACCAATTACAAGGGAAAGACCTACAAGGTCGATCTGACTGTTATCTGATCGAATCGGCCGGAGCCTCGGCGGTGTCTTCGGAAGGGGATGCCGCCGTGGAATCGGCTTCGGCAGCCGCGGGACGAGTCTCGGTGATTCCGTAGGAGTCACCTTCAACGGAGGTGCCGTCGGCTTCCGACGAGAGAATGTCGCGGTACTGTGCGAAAAGTGCTGCGAAATCGATATGTGCGGCTGATTTCAGCCGGTCGAATTCAGAGGTGAAATCCTCCGACCGGTTAACGAGAATGTCGTACGTGTCGATATATTTGCGCATATATTCCAGCTTTTTCGACCGGTTTCCTTCGGCTTCTTCGGCACGGACAATCTCGCTCAGGCCGGCAAGCACGGCGACGCCCTGTTCGGGGGTGAGGAAATCGGCTTCGAGGGCGAGGGAATCGATGGTTCCTGCGGAGGCCATGGCGTTGGAGCCGGTGAACGACGAGAGGTCTATGGTTTCAGCGGTTTCCGTGTTGCCGCTTTTGTTTCCGGAGCATGCGCACGCCGCAGAGGCGAGCGCGGCGATCATTATGGCGTGAGATATTTTCATTGCGTGAGTAAAAAGCTGTTAATGACACTTTCCGAGTGGCAAAGATACGAATTTTTTAAGTAAATTTGCGGCCTATGGAGAAAAAGAGAGTTAAAAAAAGCGCCTCCAAGGGCAGGCGCAAGGAGCCGAAAGGGCTGTTTCAGAGACCTTGGTTCATAGTGACGACAGTCGGCATAGCAGCGTTGCTTTTTGGCGGCATCTGGGCTGCGAATACGTTGCTGCGCACCCATGGAGGGGAAGATGTGTGGATCAGGATTCCGGGGGGCGCCTCGGAGCAGGCGCTGAAAGACTCCGTCATAGCCGCTCTCGGGCCTGATCAGGGTGGCAGAGTCATTTCGCTGTGGAGCATGATGGGGGGCGACGCTGTGCGCTCACACGGCGCTTACAGAGTGAGCGGCGGACAGACGGCCTTCAGGACAGCCCGCAATCTGGCCCACGGACGACAGACACCGGTGACGGTCACCTGGAACAACGTGCGCACCTTCTCCGATCTCGCTGCGGCAGTGGCGCGTAATCTCGAGTTCAAGCCTGAGGATTTCAGAGCCGCCTGTCGGGAGGTGCTTGAGCCGGAGGGTTTCAATGAAGCCACTTTTCCGGCCGCGTTTCTTCCGGATTCCTACGAATTCTACTGGGCCGTCAGTCCCGAGGATGCGGTGCGCAAACTTTACTCATACCGCGTAAAATTCTGGACGCCTGAACGCAAAGCGAAAGCTGACGCCCTGGGCCTCGACGAAACCGGCGTGGCGATAATAGCTTCCATAGCGGAGGAAGAGACATCGAAAGCCGACGAACTCGGCAAAGTGGCCCGACTTTATGTGAACCGCCTGAATGCCGGAATGCCTCTGCAGGCCGATCCCACGGTGAAATTCGCGCTCGGCGACTTTTCCATACGCCGCATCTCCTCCGAGATGCTTCGCAGCTCTTCGCCATTCAACACCTATCGCATGAAGGGACTTCCTCCGGGACCGATACGCGTTCCCTCGAAGGCGTCGCTTGACGCCGTGCTTAACGCCGCGCCCCATGACTGGCTCTATATGTGTGCCAAAGAAGATTTTTCGGGTTATCACAACTTCTCCCGCTCCTATGAGGAGCATCTGGCCAACGCTCGCCGTTATCAGGCCGAGCTTGACCGCCGCAACATCCACTGACCCATCACCGGGCTCTACCTGATGACGGTCCGATCCTTGACTGGTCGGACCGCTGAATTTCTGGACATAAAAAAACGCCTTAATCCTTCGCAGGTCTGAGGCGTAAAAACTAAAAAATGAAAACAAATTATTTCTGGGGGTGAACAGTGGGGGTCGAACCCACGACCTTCGGAACCACAATCCGACGCTCTAACCAACTGAGCTATGCTCACCATATCGGGGTTTTGCGCTGCAAAGTTAAGCAAATTTTCCGAAACCGCAATCAAAAACGTCTAAAAATTTACGATAATTTGATGCATCCGGGCTCAACCCCTTGATTTATCAATCATTATTCCGTCGGATAAATTTCGTGGCGCGCTGCAAGCAGCGTGTTGTGCATCAGCGACGCTATCGTCATGGGGCCTACGCCTCCCGGAACCGGGGTGATGTAGGAGCATTTAGGCTCCACATTGGCGAAATCGACATCTCCGCAGAGGCGGAAACCGCTTTTGCGTGTCGCGTCGGGAACGCGGGTTGTGCCTACGTCGATTATCACCGCGCCCGGTTTCACCATGTCCTCGGTCACGAAGCCGGGCGAGCCGAGGGCGGCGATTATGATATCGGCCTCACGGCAGATCTCCTTGATGTCAGGCGTGGCGCTGTGACACACGGTGACAGTGGCGTTGCCGGGCTGTGCCTTCTGCATCATGAGGGTGGCTACTGGCTTACCCACGATGTTGCTGCGGCCGAGGACCACGCAGCGGGCGCCCCGAGTCGGGATGTCATAGCGGCGAAGCAGCTCCATTATTCCGAAGGGAGTGGCCGAGACGAAGCATGGCAGACCGATCGACATTCGGCCTACGTTGACGGGATGGAAGCCGTCAACATCCTTGCGGTAATCTATGGCTTCGATCACGCGCTGTTCGGAGATGTGGCGGGGCAGCGGAAGCTGTACGATGAATCCGTCAACGTCCGAGTCGCCATTGAGGCGGTCGATTGTGGCCAGAAGCTCGGCCTCGGTCACGTCATCCTCGAAGCGGATGAGAGTGGATTTGAATCCGCACTGTTCGCAGGCTTTGACTTTGTTGGCTACGTAGGTCTCGCTGCCACCGTCGTGGCCAACGAGAATCGCTGCCAGATGCGGGCGTTTCTGGCCGCCGGCGACCATTTCTTCAACCGAGGCGGCTATCTCGGACTTGAGGTCGGTGGAGATTTTCTTTCCGTCTATCAGCATAGTTTTTTTGTTTTTCGTTAGAAGGTGGGGTTATCTGCCTCCGCGCATTCCGCGCATCATTTTCATAGGATTTTTCATCGTGGAGACGGTTTTCATCATCTTGCGCATCTGCTCGAACTGTTTCAGCATGCGGTTCACTTCGACAATCGTGGTTCCGGAGCCTTTAGCTATGCGCTGACGCCGGCTCTGGTTTATGATCGACGGATTGGCACGTTCTTCACGGGTCATGGAGTGGATGATGGCCTCTATGCCTTTGAAGGCGTTGTCGTCGATGTCGATATCCTTGATCGCTTTGCCAACGCCGGGAATCATCGAGGCGAGGTCCTTCAGGTTACCCATTTTCTTTATCTGCTGGATCTGGCTGAGGAAGTCGTTGAAATCAAACTGATTCTTGGCGATTTTTTTCGAGAGCTTGCGCGCTTCCTCCTCGTTGTAGGCGTTCTGTGCTTTCTCCACGAGAGAGACAATGTCGCCCATGCCGAGGATTCGGTCGGCCATTCGCGCAGGATGGAAGAGGTCGAGGGCATCGAGTTTCTCGCCTGTACCGACGAATTTTATCGGTTTCGTCACGACGGCGCGGATAGAAAGTGCGGCACCGCCGCGGGTATCACCGTCAAGTTTGGTGAGGACCACGCCGTCGAAGTCAAGACGGTCGTTGAACTCCTTGGCGGTATTGACGGCGTCCTGTCCGGTCATGGCATCCACGACAAACAGGATTTCCTGGGGATTTATCGCATTCTTGATAGCTTCGATTTCGTCCATCATCTGTTCGTCAACAGCCAGACGTCCGGCCGTATCGACGATGACGAGGTCGAGATTGTTAGCTTTCGCGTGGCGAATGGCGTTTTTCGCTATCTCAACGGGATTGTTGTTGCCTTCCTCCGTATAGACGGGCACATTGATCTGTTCGCCGAGGACTTTCAGCTGGTCGATGGCCGCGGGACGATAGACGTCGCAGGCAACAAGGAGCGGTCGCTTGCTTTTCTCGCTCTTGAGTTTGCGGGCGAGTTTGCCGGAGAAAGTGGTTTTACCCGAACCCTGAAGACCCGACATGAGAATCACCGTTGGATTACCGGAAAGATTCAGCTGGGCAGTTTCAGAACCCATCAGAGAGGCCAGTTCGTCATGGACTATCTTGACCATCATCTCTCCGGGTTTGACCGCTGTCAGCACGTTCTGGCCCAAGGCCTTGGCTTTGACAGTATCGGTGAACTGCTTCGCAACTTTGTAGTTCACGTCGGCGTCCAGAAGGGCGCGGCGCACATCTTTGAGCGTTTCGGCAACGTTTATTTCAGTGATTTTGCCTTGTCCTTTGAGGATTTTAAGGCTTCGTTCAAGTCTTTCGCTTAGATTTTCAAACATAGGGTTGGGAGTATGGGGCTTTTTCTTTTATTGGCTGTTATTTTACAAGCTTGTTGGTGGCTGTGTCGGGGAAAACCACTTTCGGTTTCCATGATGCAGCCTCTTCAGGGGTCATGAGGGCGTAGGCCATGATGATTACGATGTCGCCGGTGTGGACTTTGCGTGCGGCGGCGCCGTTAAGGCAGATCATGCCGCTTCCGCGGGGACCTTCGATGGCGTAGGTGTCGAAGCGTTCACCGTTGTTGTTATCGACGATGAACACTCTTTCTCCCGGGAAGATTCCAGCCGCGTCCATGAGATCGCGGTCAATGGTGATGCTTCCGATGTAGTCGAGGTTAGCCTCTGTCACCGTCACGCGGTGTATCTTTGATTTCAGTAACTGAATCTGTATCATTTCGAGTAAGTTATATTGTCAATCAGACGCACATCTCCGCAATAGACGGTCACGCAGCCTACTGCCGGGCCGTCGGGAGTCATCCAGCTGTCGGTGGGCTGCATGGTGAGGGGGTTGACGATTTCGTAATATTCGGTGGTCATGAACGGCTGACGGTCGATCTCTTCCTTGACCCATTGCTTGACCTCGCCTACGCTTTTGTCGCGGGTCATATCCAGGCTTCGGGCGAGAGTGCGGTGGATTGCGGGAGCGATCTTCCTTTGTTCGGGAGTCAGACGAACGTTTCGGCTTGACAGAGCAAGTCCGTCGGCCTCTCGGACTATCGGACACGCGATGATCTCGAAGTCAAAACCTTCCAGTCGTGCCATCCTTCTGATAACGGCTATCTGCTGGAAATCTTTTTCTCCGAAATAGGCGCGGGTAGGGTTGACATAGCTGAAAAGACGGCTGACGATCTGTGCGACGCCGTTGAAATGGCCCGGGCGCATGGCTCCTTCCATCACTTCTGCAACCGCTCCGAGGTCAAACACTCGGGTGTCAGGTTCAGGATAGATCTCTTCCACCGAAGGAACAAATGCATAATCGACACCGGCTTTTTCAAGGAGTGCGCAGTCTTTTTCTTCTGTTCTGGGATAGGTCTTCAGATCTGTCGCATTGTTGAATTGAGTGGGGTTGACAAAGATACTCGCCACTGTAATGTCGTTGTCGCGGCATGAACGCTCCATAAGTGACAGATGGCCCGCATGGAGGGCTCCCATGGTTGGAACAAGGCCTATGGTCTGGCCGGCATTGCGGTGGCTCTCCATGGCTTGCCGCAGTTCGCCGACGGTTCTTAACACTTTCATTCTCTTTCTCTTGAGTTTATGAGCTGAGTTATATGAATTGTTTGATGTTGCGGACGGGAAAATTGCGTTTCCCGAAATCCGGTGCAAAAGTAATCATTTCCCGCATCTCAATCAAGCGATTACACTGAAAACTGCATTAAAAAGCGCCCGCGGCGATAGTTCCGGGGCGCTTTGAAGGGGTATTGTAATCTTATGGGATTCGGCTTGTCAGTCGTTGAGATCAACCGCGTAATACATTTTTTTGCCGGTCGGATAGATTCCGGTGATGAACATCACGTGGTCTTCAGTGCTCTTGATTATGGCATTGTAGATCTTTTCGACATCCTCGGCCGAGGATACACGGGCATTGTTGATGTCAAGAATTATGAATCCGTCCTTGATGCCGGCGGCTTTGAATTTACCGTCTTTAAGACCGGTTACCTGAAGTCCTGAGTTGATTTTCAGAGATTTTGCTGTCTCGGCGTCAATTTTCTTGAAAGCGCATCCGAGATCGGTCACAGAAGAAGCCTGCGTGATTTTGGTACTACCCTGAGAGTTGTAGAGGGTCGTGGTCACGGTCTGGGTCTTTCCGTCGCGGACGAAAGTTATGGCAACTTTGTCGCCGGGACGCAGACGGGCAATCTGTTCGGTGAGCTGGGCGGAATTATGGGTCGGTTTGTTGTTTATGGCTGTAATCACGTCCCCGGGTTTGATGCCTGCCTCCATAGCGGCGCTGCGGTCGTTGACTTCCTCTACGTAAAGACCGTCAACGATATCTTTCAGCCCTTTCTCTTTGGCGGTTTTTGCGTCAAGGGCGAAATAGGTGATGCCGAGGAACGCACGCTGTACTGTGCCATACTGCTTGAGGTCGGTAGCCACTTTGGTGACGATAGCGGTCGGTATGGCGAAGGAATAGCCTGCGTAGCTTCCGGTCTGCGAATAAATGGCGGTATTGATGCCGACGAGTTCGCCGTTGAGATTTACGAGCGCGCCTCCCGAGTTACCCGGATTTACTGCCGCATCGGTCTGAATATAGGATTCAAGGCCCATAGGGCGTCCGTTGGTCGCTGCGGAAATGCTGCGTGCCTTGGCCGAAACGATTCCGGAGGTAACGGTGGATGTCAGTCCGAAAGGATTGCCGACTGCAAGCACCCATTCGCCTACTTTAAGGGCGTCGCTGTCGCCCATAGGAATCACCGGAAGTTCTTTCGCGTCGATTTTTATGAGCGCGAGGTCCGTGTTGGGGTCCGCACCGACAACGGTTGCGTTGAACTGACGGTTGTCATTGAGAGTCACTTCAAGACGTTCAGCTCCGTCGATGACATGGTTGTTGGTTACGATATAGCCGTCAGGCGATATGATGACGCCTGATCCGAGACCAATGGGCTGCTGCTCCTCTTCCTTGGGCTTTGGCTGTTGCTGGCGTCGCTGGGGCTGACGGTTGCCTCCGTAGGGATTTCCGAAGAAGAAGTCGAAGAACGGATCATTGAAAAACTCCTCACCTCCGCTATAGCCGCGCTGCTGGCGCACGGTAGCGTAGCTCTTGATGCTGACCACTCCGTTTATTGTCGATTCCGCGGCACGGGTGAAATCTGTATTGGTCACCGGTGATTGTGATACCGTGAAGAGAGATTCCGAACCGGATTTGCCCTCACAGGCCGCTGCGGCAGTCAGCCCTATGAAAAGGGTGCCACCTGCCATAATCATTAGTTTTCGGGAAAGTTTCATGTTTTATTATTGATGTTAATAATTTGTTAATGATGAATTTGTCGCACTTGTGGTGCCACAAAGATAACGCAATAATCATTCCGTTATTCGTGTCGGGCTCTTATTTAAAATGATTTAATATCGCCGCATCGGTTTTTAATAAAATTTAGGCTGAAAAAGTCAAAAAGTGTATAAAACTAAAGCTTTTTATCCGTATCTTTGTCAGCCTAATCCATCCATTCTGACAAATATGACATTTTCGTATAAATCAATCATTCGGATAGCAGTTGCGTGCGTGTTGACTGTCGGTGCCGTATCTTGCGGTCCGCAGCGCCACACAGCGTCAAAATCAACGTATGACAAGCAGAAAAATGTACCTGAGACACAGCGTCGCCCTTCGAAGGCCCCGATGGCTCACATAGATATGAAAGTAGCTGACAATCCTGTCACCCAGTCTCTTCTCAAAGAAGCTGATTCCTGGATCGGAACCCCTTATGCCTGGGGAGGCAATGACCGGAAAGGTGTCGATTGCTCCGGATTCGTCCTGCAGGTCTATCAGCGGTCACTTAAAATCGATCTTCCCCGCAATTCGGCAAAGCAGATGGAATATTGCCGCAGTATAAAACGTGAGGAACTGACTCCCGGCGATCTGGTGTTCTTCACCGTGCGCGGCGGTGACCGTGTTGGGCATGTCGGCATATATATAGGGGAAGGCAACATGGTGCATTCTTCCTCGAGCAAAGGGGTTATCATAACCCCCCTTGACAACCCGTATTTTGTCAAGAACTATCATTCTTCCGGACGCGTTGAGCGTTATTACGCTCTGCTTGACAAAACTTCCGAAAAGCAAACCAAAGCCGCTCCGCGCCGCAAAGTCCCTGAAATATCGCTCGATGATCTGACTGCTCAGACAAATAAAAAAGCCAATAAGATTCCTGCCAGATCAGAGAAATTCACAACTCCGCTTCCCTCGCAAGTCTTTGCTTCTGGTAAATCCGGGCCAAAACAGAACTCTCCCGAAATCGCTTCGACCGAAGGCGAGGAAGAACCCGATTATGATTTCTTTGACTGATGGCAGATAATCGAGAGGCATTACGTCTGAGCCGTGTTTCGCGGCTGATAGGGATGGAGGCCACAAACACTCTCGGAAAGAAAAATGTGATTCTTTTCGGTCTGGGCGGAGTCGGCAGCTGGACTGCTGAATCTCTTGTCCGTTCCGGAATAAGAAAACTGACAATAGTTGACGCCGATACGGTGGCGGAGTCGAATATAAACCGTCAGCTTCCCGCAATGACATCCACGGTCGGTAAAAGCAAGGTTGAGGTAATGCGCGACAGACTGCTCGATATAGCCCCCGATGCCGATATAAGAGTTGTGAACGGTCGCTATGACAAAGAGACGGCCGATGACTTTGATCTTGACTCATACGATTATACAATTGACGCTATTGATTCGCTCGCGGATAAAGCGCTTCTCATTCTGAGGGCAACCTCCTCGCGCACGCGGTTCTATTCTTCAATGGGGGCGGCCCTAAAGCTGGATCCCTCCCGAATTCAGATAGCCGAGTTCTGGAAAGTCAAGGGATGTCCGCTTGCGGCAGCGTTGCGTCGCCGATTTAAGAAATCCGGATTATTGCCACGCAGAAAGTTCAAATGTGTTTTCTCAGATGAACTGGTTCATAACCGTGGAGAGGAGATGGCTGACGGCGGAGCTATGTCATTTGATAAAGTGGCGTTTAATGGCGCTCTCTGTCATATAACCGCTATATTCGGAATGATGCTTGCGTCGCTCGTGGTCAACGATGTAATTCGTCAAACTTCTTTTTGCGCCGCAGAAAATAATCCAGAAGGATGTTAGGTCGTTTCGGAAGGGTGTGGAGCAGATCGACCGAAGGGTGCTCGGTGTAGCTTTGCCTCATTTTTGCGAAATCTCTGTGAGCTCTAAATATGGCTCGGGCATTTGCCCAGTCGAAGGTGACAGCGGCTTTTGTCCATGCTATCGTGTCAAGCAGTCTTCTCTTCAGCAGTGATGTGCTTCTGACAGAGTCTGGCAGATTCTTGTGCATCATCAGAAGATTGTTTCGGAAATTCAGATAGGTCTTGCGCGGATTCTTTGCATCGAGGCTGCCTCCTCCCAGATGGTATATGCAGGCTGTAGTGACAGCAGCCAGCTTGTAGCCGCCAAGCTGCATGCGCCAGCAGAGATCAATTTCTTCCATGTGGGCGAAAAACATTTTGTCAAGACCTCCGCAGTCGTTATATATCTCCGACCGTACCATCAGGCAGGCGCCGGTTGCCCAGAACACATCCATTGTGGTGTCATACTGGCCTTGGTCGTTTTCGACGGTATCGAAAATTCGTCCGCGGCAATATGGATACCCGTTACGGTCAATGAAGCCGCCGGCCGCTCCGGCATATTCGAATTTTCCACGTTCGCGATAAGAAAGGATTTTCGGCTGACAGGCGGCATACTGCGGATTGTTCTCCATGAAATCGCGAAGAGGTGTCAGCCAGTCGGAAAAAGCCGTAGCGTCGCTGTTGAAGAGGACTGCATAGGGATATTTCGCCGAATAATGCCTGATGGCGAGATTATAGCCTTCAGCATATCCATGGTTTTTATCGAATTTAAGAACTTCTACCTCGGGAAATTCTTCTGCCAGAATTTTCAGTGAGTCATCGTCGGAACCGTTGTCGGCTACGATTACATGTCCGCATGGAGGCGTATTTTCAATCAATGGAGGCAGGAACTCCCTCAGCAGGGAGGCGCCGTTCCAATTGAGAATGATGACTGCAACGTCGGCCGAATCGGTATTGGTGGTATATTCAGACATTATATGACTGTAGCTATGACATCTTCGCCTCTGATTTCGTCGAGGCGCGCTTCGACGATAGTGTTGGCAAGCGAGATGTCAGCGTTTATTTTTACTTTTATATAGTTGTCGGTAAAACCTGAAAGGGTTCCGTCGGAGTGTGCGGTGTGTTCGACAAGTACCTTACGCACTGTACCGATGAAACGCCCGGTGAAATCCGCAAGTTTTTTGTCGCTTATACCAATCATTTCGTGGCAGCGGCGATGCTTGTCTTCCTGGCTTACGATGTGATCGATCTCCGTAAGCGCCCGCGTCCCGGGGCGTTCGGAGTAGGGGAACACATGCAGTCGCGAGACAGGCAGCGATTCCACGAATCGCTTGGAATTTTCGAAGCGTTCCTGAGTCTCGCCTCTGACGCCGGTTATGAGATCGACTCCGATGAAAGCGTCGGGAATATATTCGCGGATGGTTTCTACACGATGTCGGTAAAGTGATGTGTCATAACGACGGCGCATAAGCCTCAGGACTTCGTCATCGCCCGATTGGAGCGGCAAATGGAAGTGGGGCATGAAGGCTCGGCTCGTAGCGACCCATTTGATCATCTCTTCCGTCAGAAGATTCGGTTCGATGGAAGAGATGCGGTAACGTTCTATTCCTTCCACTTCGTCGAGACGACGTATCAAGTCGAAAAAATTATCTTTACGCCCGAATCCGAAGTCGCCGATATTGACTCCGGTGATGACAATCTCTTTCCCACCCTCGGCGGCCGCCTGACGTGCCTGACTGACAATGTCGTCTATCTGCCCGCTGCGGCTCCGTCCTCTGGCCATAGGTATCGTACAGTAGGAGCAGTAATAGTTGCATCCATCCTGTACTTTGAGAAAATATCGGGTCCTGTCGCCGCGTGAGCATGAAGGAACGAATGAGTTGATGTCGGCGAGTTTCGAAACGGCTGTCTCGTTATCGTGGGTTTCGAACCATTCCATTATCATTTCGGGGAGATTGCCCTTCTGCTCGGCCCCCGCGACAATGGCGACATTTGGAAGAGATGCCGCTTCCGCAGGTTTTAGCTGCGCGTAACAGCCCGTCACGGCTATGACGGCCGCAGGGTATTTACGGGCGAAAGACCTGATGGCCTGGCGGCATTTTTTGTCGGCAAGTTCGGTCACTGAACAGCTGTTGACAATGATGATGTCGGGCGTCTCGTCTTCTTTCACTCGTGTGACACCCAATGATTCCATGCGTTTTGCGAGTGAGGAGGTCTCGGCGAAATTCAGTTTGCAGCCGAATGTATGGTAAAGTGCCTTTCTGAAGAATGCAACAGGTTGATTTGTCATTATTTTTAATAAAACGCTGAAAAGAGCGGTGCAAAGTTAGAAAATGTTTGGCAAAAAACATTAATTTTGTCTCCAAAAAGAGATTTATGGAAAACTAACGGGCTTTCACCCGCGTTTTCCTTGAAATAACCAAATATACCGAAAAGATTAGCCATGCTTAGTGAAGACATCCTTCAGATTTATGCTTCCTCGTTTCGCGAGAATTGGGAGTCACCGGCCCTGACCGAATATACCACAGATGAAACTCTGACATACGCAGATCTGGCAAGACGTATTGCCCGCACTCACATTTTCTTTGAATTGAGTGGAGTGCGTCCGGGTGACAAGGTCGGACTTCTCGGAAAGAACTCTGTCTCATGGGTAGTATCATATATGGCGATTCTCACCTATGGAGCCGTCGTAGTTCCGATTCTTCCTGATTTCAACCCGCAGGACGCGCAGCATATTCTGAACCATAGCGATTCAGTCATGCTTTTCGTCAGCGACCATATTTGGGAACATCTCGATTTCGACCATCTTCCGGCGATAAAGATCGCAATGTCTCTTGACAATCAGCAACTGCTCGGCCATCACCTCAAGAACGATGACATGGTCAACAAGATTCTTACGAGTCTTACCAAAGCTTTCAACCGTCGCTTCCCCGACGGCTTCGGCCCAAATAATGTCGCTTACGGTATTTTCCCGAAAGATGCTGTGGCTGAAATAAACTATACTTCAGGGACGACGGGATTTTCCAAAGGTGTCATGCTGACCCTCAACAACCTTTGTGGAAATGTCGTTTATGCCATGCGTTCCAAGCTTCATTATCCCGGTTCACGTTCGCTCGGGTTCCTCCCGCTCGCTCATGCCTACGGCTGCGCTTTCGACATGCTTGCTCCTCTCGCTGTCGGTTCTCATGTTACCGTATTTGGAAAAATGCCGACACCTAAACTGCTCATAAAGGCGATGCAGGAAGTCAAACCCACGCTTGTGCTTTCAGTCCCTCTTGTGCTGGAGAAGATATATAAGAAACAGTTACTGCCGATTATCTCCAAACCCTCGATACGCAGAATGATGGCCATACCGATTCTGCGTGGCCGAGTCTATTCAAAGATCAGGGCAAAACTGATAGAGGCTTTCGGCGGAGAGTTTGAGCAGATTATTGTTGGGGGCGCCGCGCTGAATCCCGAAGTCGAGGAATTCCTGATGAAAATCAAGTTCCCGATTTCTGTAGGTTACGGAATGACGGAATGCGGCCCTCTGATCAGCTTCACACCTTGGCGTCGCTTTATTCCCGGTTCGTCGGGTCGCACACTTCCCGGGCTGATGTATTCGAAAATACTTTCCGACAACGAAGCTTATATTCCGGGTGAGATATGTGTCAAAGGCGAGAATGTCATGAAAGGCTATTATAAGAATCCGCAAGCTACCGCGGAGGTCCTTGACAAGGACGGATGGCTTCATACCGGAGATATGGGTACGATAGCCGATGCAGGTACCATATTCATAAAAGGACGTTATAAGACTATGCTTCTCTCTGCTTCAGGCCAGAATATCTACCCTGAAGAGATAGAGAACAAACTCAATAATCTTCCTTATGTGGCAGAGAGTCTGATAGTGCAGAGAGGAAACAAACTTGTTGCGTTGGTCTATCCTGATTTCGAGGCAATGGACAAATCAAGACTGACCAGTGAAATGATGCCTCAGGTGATGGAAAAGGTGCGTCAGGAACTCAACCGACTGACGGCTCCTTACGAACGCGTCGATGAAATCCAGTTGCGTGCCAATGAATTTGAGAAGACTCCCAAGCGATCGATAAAACGTTATCTTTATCAGTAATGAAAAAAATAGGCCATGATAGATATTTACCTGTCATGGCCTTCGGTTTTGTTACAACGCCCGTTTCCTATTGTTTCAGCTTGTCAGCAAGATCCTGGGCTTTTTCGGCCGCTTTTTCAAGAAAATCAGATGTGGCAGCTTTTGCCTTCTCCGTGAAGGAGCCGGTGGTAGCGCCAACTTTTGATTTTACATTGTTGGCGAGGTCTGATACTTTTTCTTTTACGTCGGCGCATTTTTCAGTCGCATTAGCTTTTAAGGCTGATGCTGTTGCGGCTGCGGCATCTTTGGCGGCGTCCGCGCTGACTGTGGCTGCAGCTTTGCTTATCGCCTGGTCAGCTTTGGCTTGAATCATTTCGTCTTGTGCGTTCATAATATTGGTAATTAAATTCGTAGAAGTAACATCCGTTATGTTTCGAAAGTTCTCGTCAAGGTCCGAGTCATGAAGTGATTGAACGTGATTTTACGGATTGAGGATAATTTTGTAACTTTGCACCCTGAATCAATTAAGGTAAGAAAAAGATAATGAACTGATATAAACTTAACGGATTAAAGTTTCGAGGATGATTCCGAATTGTCTCAGTCCTTTTGATAGAGTGATCTGGACCGTCGCGTTTGAAAGAAGAAAAAATCAGCCGTGGCGCTTTCGAAAAGTTAAAGCCTGAGTTTCCGTCAGTTCTGGATTATAATTTTGAAATAAGTTTAAATCAGTTCAATGATAGCGGTAAATGATCTTGCCATGCAGTTTGGCAAACGGATCCTTTTTCAGGATGTCAATATGAAGTTCACCCCGGGCAACTGTTATGGAATAATAGGTGCCAATGGAGCAGGTAAATCGACTTTAATGAAGATACTTTCAGGGGAGCTTACGCCTACTCGCGGCAACATAACCCAAGGGCCTGGAGAACGAATGAGTGTGCTTGAGCAGGATCACTTCAAATATGATGATTGTACGGTGATTGACACAGTTCTTCAGGGGCATACGGTTCTATGGGACATCATGAAAGAGAAAGACGCCCTTTATTCAAAGGAGGATTTCAGCGATGCCGACGGTATCAGGGCGTCTGAACTTGAGGAGCGCTTCGCCGAACTTGAGGGATGGAACGCCGAAAGCGATGCTGCGGCCCTCCTCAGCGGCCTCGGCATCAAGGAGGACCGCCACTCTATGTTGATGCGTGATCTCTCGGGAAACGAGAAAGTACGTGTCCTTCTGGCAAAGGCGCTTTTCGGTAATCCTGACAATCTTCTTCTTGACGAGCCGACTAACGACCTTGACCTTGACACTGTGAGCTGGCTGGAGAACTATCTCTCAAATTGCGAGAATACGGTGCTTGTGGTTTCCCATGACCGTCACTTCCTTGATTCGGTATCGACACACACTCTCGACATTGATTACAACAAGATGTCGCTTTTCGCCGGTAACTACAGCTACTGGTACGAATCTTCGCAGCTTGCCTTGCGACAGCAGCAACAGCAGAACAAGAAGGCTGAGGAAAAACGAAAGGAACTTCTTGAATTCATACAGCGCTTCAGTGCCAACGTTGCCAAATCGAAGCAGACTACCTCGCGCAAAAAAATGCTTGAAAAACTTAACATCGAGGAGATTCAGCCTTCCAGCCGCCGTTATCCGGGTATAATCTTCACTCCCCAGCGCGATCCGGGCAACAAGATCCTCGAAGTCCACGGGCTTTCGGCTTCCGTTGACGGCGATGTGCTTTTTTCCGATGTTAATTTCCAGATAGAAAAGGGTGACAAGGTTGCTTTCCTCAGTCGTGATCCCCGTGCGATGACAGCTCTTTTCGAGATAATTACAGGAAACCGTAAGCCTGATTCCGGCACTTATGACTGGGGTCAGACTATTACGTCGGCCTATCTCCCGCTTGACAATTCAGGCTTTTTCAATACCGATATGAATCTTGTTGACTGGCTCTGCCAGTTCAGTGATGACTCAAGCGAGATTTATCTCAAAGGATTCCTTGGCAGAATGCTGTTCTCCGGCGAGGAAGTACTGAAGAAGGCTTCCGTCCTTTCCGGAGGTGAGAAAATGCGGTGCATGATAAGCCGCATGATGCTCAAGGATGCAAATACTCTTATCCTTGATTCCCCGACAAATCACCTTGATCTGGAATCGATACAGGCATTTAACAATACGCTCCAGAATTTCAAGGGCATTATTCTGATGTCATCCCACGACCATGAATTCATTCAGACTGTCTCAAACAGAATAATCGAACTCACACCCGGAGGCATCATCGACAAGATGATGGATTATGACGATTATATTACCGATGAGAAAGTCCTCGCCGCTCGTGAGCGCATGTATTCCTGAACGAAAGAAACATGGGACTATCCTCCCGTAAAGGGGGGAATATCTTTCAGAAACCGGTATGAGCCGGTTGAATAGTCTATCTCGCAGCAGTAATGGTTCAGTCCGTTGCTGACTGCGAGAAAACGTGCGTGTAGAACCATGTTGTAACGGGCTATTTGGTCAAAGACTTTCTGAGTGATCGGGATGTCCGGAGCCTTATACTCGATTATCATCAACGGCTGCCGGTATTCGTTGAAGATGACTGTGTCGCAACGTCGTGCGGTTTCGTTGAGCGTCAGGCAGACTTCATTGGCCATGCGGCCCTTATAGTACCCTTTTACATTGACGAGCATGTTGACAAAATGCTGTCTCACCCACTCTTCCGGCGTCAGAACGATCCACTTCCCGCGTAACGGATCAAACACCTGAATGCGTCCGGAATTATCCTCGCGTCGCAGTCTGAGCGAAGCATCTGGAAGATTTAGCTTTGGATACGGGAAGCCTGTCATTTGGTTGTTAGGTAAATTATGTGTAAATTTACAACATTAAAACCATACCCGCAATGCCTTCACCGTCATTCCCCGATTTAGTCAGGCAGATTCGTCAGAGAAAGCTTGCTCCTGTATATATACTTCATGGAGAGGAGGGCTTTTTCATCGATGAGCTGTATAAAGAGTTTGAAAATGTCATTCCCGAAGGGGAGAGAGATTTCAATCTCTATACTTTTTATGCGCCCGAGGTGAAAGCCGGAGCTATCATTGATGCTTGCCGGCGATACCCCATGATGGCTGACAGGCAGTTGGTGCTTGTGAAAGAGGCTCAGGCCGCGAGAGCGGATGAGATAAACAAGCTTCACGACTATGTGGCTACAGCCAACCCTTCGACTGTTCTTGTGGTAATGTTTCGCGGGGAACGGGCCAAAGGCCGCGATCTTCTGGCTGCCGCCCGCAAATATGACGCTGTTATTTTCGAGTCGAAGAAACCGACTGGGAGAAACGTCGATTCCCTAATTACCAATATAGTGCGTGGCAAAGGCCTGAATATTGAGCCAAAGGGACTTGCTATGCTTTGCGACTATCTCGGAACGGATGTCTCCAAGATCTACAATGAGATCAACAAGCTTTCGATGGTTCTTGGGCCGGGGGCTATGGTAACTCCGGAAAGTATAGAACGTAATATAGGCGTAAGCAAGGATTATAACGATTTCGAACTCATCGATGCGATTGCGGGGCGTGATATGGCAAAAGCATTCCGCATATTGGCGTATTTTCGCAGTAATCCTAAAAATTGTCCCGCCGTGAGGACTTGTTCAAATCTCTTCTCTTATTTCGCTTCGTTACTGACGGCCCAGTTCACACGCGACAAATCGCCCTCGTCTCTCAAGGCTGCGCTCGGACTGAAATGGGATATACAGCTCAACCGCTATACTATGGGAATGCGCAATTACAATGCCTATCAGACCATAGAGATCATTTCCGCGTTGCGGGTTTTCGACGCAAACGTAAAGGGAATCGGCAGTCGTCAGGACGAATATGACCTGCTGCATGGTCTTCTCTACAAAATCCTGACTGCCCGGGGAGATATTAGCTTCTGAAGCGGCTACAGATGTTGATCATCCTGTCATTTTTGAAGACTTGGGCAATCTAATCTCGACGAATTACTTTACGCGGAACATATATCCGAGCGTGACTTGGATTGAAGTTCCTCGTGAAGCCGAGAACTCGTCCTTCTTGCGGGCTGAAAATATGTTCCCTATGCCGTAATAATACCGTCCCTCTATGAAAATCGAATGTTTTTGTCTGACCGTGAATTCAACACCTCCGCCTGCACAGATGCCGTAATCGAACTTGTTTTTGATATCCATGGTCATCTGATTGACGTGGCGGTTTGCAATCGGAAAATTTTCAACCGCCGACGGGTTGCGGTAGTCGAAATTGGCTGTTATTTTTTCGGAGATCATATATCCTACTGACGGTCCCAGATTGATGAATCCTTTGATTTTGTTGTTCCCGAAATAGATGTGGGTCATCAGGGGGAGCTGGATATAGGTGAGTTTACGTTGGTAATTGAATTCAGTATCCTCGAAATCCTCTTTCCATCCTCTTTGTTCGACATTCAGCTCGGCTTGAAGTCCGAATATCTTTTCTTCAGTATAGCGGCCCACTATTCCGAACATTACTCCCTGCGTCATTTTCTGTTTTATGGAGGGAGAAAACGCCATATTGCTCAAGGTGACGCCCCCTTTGCCTCCTAAATAAAATTTCGGATCATAGGTGCGTTGGGCAATCGAGCCTGCTGATGTCAGCGCTATTGTGCAGGCGGTTAAAAGTATTGAGAAAATACGCATTTTGTCAGATGGTTCTTTTGCTGATTGTTTCGCCTGGAGCGAGATTGATGAGAAGCAGTTCGTTGTTGAAGAATCCACCGTTTTCACCGTGGCGGCGCATCATGACAGGCATGAAGACCCCGGAATAATAGTAAGTATTGCGCGAGAAATCTCCGCCGTTGGCTTTCAGTGATTTCAGAAGGAATGTACCGAGGTCGAAGCCCATGTAGAACCATCGTGGGTAGGTGGTGATCATGTTTGGTCCGAACCATTTTGTATAAGCGGCATCGATGTCGGCCGTTGAGAATGATTCGGGCAGGTCGGTGCGGGAGTATATGTAACTGTCGAGATTATGCATCTTCTCATATCCGCCTCGGTTTGCAAGCCATTCCGGATAACCCCATACGATTATTTCGTTTTTGAAGTCACGTGAGTCCTTATAGGTTTCCAATGCCCCGGATATATTTTCGAATTCATCCTTATGGGATGAGGCGGGTATGAATGCATATTTTTCCGAGGGGGAGAGGTTGCGTGTGAGAATCTCGGCGGTGAGGGGACCGCTGTAGCCTATCTCCTTGAATTTACGGCCGTTTTTATTGAGGTGCGCTTTTAGAAGATCAATGAATTCCATCTTGTCTTTACGTCCGCCGTTGCTCACGAGAATTACTGGTACGTAGTCTTCGAAAGAATCCAGAAATGCTTTAGCCGCGCGGTCATACATCATGTCTCTCGGAAGAGCCATCTGCATGGCGTAGGGGTTATTCACGTAGGCGGAATCTCTGTTGTTGAATGGATTGATAACGGCTATATGGTTTTCCAGACCGAAAGAATTGAAAGCCTTAAGTGCTTCGGAATTATCAGGGGCTATGATTGCGTTGACGTTTTTCAGATCAGGCATGTCGATAATCTGTTCCACGCCGTCCTGTGTGCTTTCGGTGTCGAATGTCATCAGATGTATGGGTGCGCCGGAGTTGCGCATGCTGTCTATGGCTAAAAGAAAACCGCGATAGAATTCCACCATCGGTTTGTTATGTTTGTCTTTTTTGTCGAGGTTAAAGGGGAGTGCCACGGCAATCGTGACTTTATTGTTGGAATCGGTTGTTCCATTATCCTTTATGTTGCCTGATCGGTCCTCGGCGGTCTGGTTGTTTACCGGCGTTTCTGCCGCGCGACGCGGAATGTTTATCTCCTGTCCGGCGCTGTAGCGTGCGGCGTCAAGACCGGGATTGGCTTCAAGAAGTTCCGATAGGCGGATATTGTTGTCGCGCGCTATCTGATAGAGGGTTTCGTGTTCCTGGATGATGTGGGTGTTCCCTTTTTTTGCAGGAGCCGCAGGGGTTGCAGGAGCCTCGATGCGCGTCTTTTTCCCGTTTTTCTTTATTATGACGGTCTGCCCTTCCTGAATTCCGTCACGAGTCTCCGGATTCAGTTCATAGAATTCCTCAAGGCTCAGACCGAAACGTTTGCTGACGCCGTAGGCCGTTTCCTGCTTTTTGACCGTGTATGTGTCCCCGGCATGTCCGGAATTTTGGGCGCCTTTAATCCCAGCAGCATCTTTTATCTCGGTTGCCGGAAAAAGAAGCTCCTGATCAATCTGAAGGCCATCTTCGGCTGAGGGATTGTATTTGATGAGCTGCTCAGGTGTTATTCCGAAACGTTTGCTGAGCGCATAGACAGTCTCATGTTGCTTGACAACGTAGTAGTGATATTTCTTGCCGTTGACAGTTTTTACAGGAAGCTCGGTCAGGGCCGAAGCAAAGACTGATATAGAGATAAACATCAGTATTGCAGTCAGGTATCGTTTGATAGTCAGAATAGTCATCATTCAGAATGGTTGTCTAATGAAAATTACTGCAAATTTAAGGAGTTTGAGCGAATTATGCAACGGACTTCCTTCAGGTTTTTGTTTATCCACACTTTGTGACTATCTTTGCAGCGTTATGAGCGATTTTAACCCACTTCAGAATATCAAACGCCGTTTTTTTGCATTGCGCAATGGCGTTATTGCCGATACTTTACGCCGTGCCGGCTCCCCTTTCAAGATTATTTTCGGGCTTAACCTTCCTCAGCTTGCGGATATTGCTGCGGAGCTCGGGCATGATCCGTCGATGGCTGCCACGCTCTGGAACAATACTTCCACCCGTGAAAGCATGTTGCTTGCCCCTATGCTCTTCGATGCCTCTGTGTTGCCCGAATCCAAAGCCCGGTCTATGATTTCCGATATTTCTGATGTAGAGGTGGCTGACGTTTTATGTCATCGCCTTCTCCGACACACCCCTTATGCCTATTCTCTGGCGGTTGATCTTGCTTCCTCTGATAAAGACTTTGACCGTTACTGTTCAATGCGTATCCTGTGGCATTTCATTCGCTCTAATTCCGATGAAATAGAACGGATTGCATCTGATGAGACCCGCAAAGAATGTCGCCTGACTTATGGTCCGGCCCTGCAGATTGTCGAGGAGATAGAATTTATGCGGGAGGAAGATTAAGAGCTTTTGCGACTGTTAAGTTTCTCGCTCAGTATGACGCCGGCCATAATCAGAGCGCATCCGACAAGACCTACCGTCGAAACATGTTCGTTCAGGAAAATGTATGATGCTATAAGTGTCATTATGGGGCTTATGTACAGATAGTTGCCGGAACTTACCACTCCAAGCTTCTTAACAGCCTGTGCCCAAAGGAGATATGCTATCAGTGACGGAACGAGGCCTAAGAAACAGAGGTTTCCGATGATGGTCGGGTCGATAAGATCGGGCAGGGGAGTGAGATGCGGTTCTACAGAAAGAAATGGCAGCGAAGTGATGAGTCCGTAGAAAAAAGTCTTGCGCGTGATAAACCAGACGTTATATCTTGCATTCAGCGGTTTAAGCAATATCGAATAGACTGACCAGCAGGCGGCCGAAAGCAGTGCCAGAAGATCTCCTATAGGATTGATCTTCATCACGAAACTGCTGTTGAAAATAACACAGCACACGCCTGTGAAGGCAATCATCGAACCGGTCATGAACCCTTTCCCTGGCCGGGAATTCTTATATATAAGTCCTATGATCAGCGCGGTAATTATCGGAGAAAGGGTTACTATCAAAGAGACGTTTGTGACGAGAGTGTAATTCAAGGCCGTGTTCTCAGCTATAAAATATATGGACCCTCCGCAGATGCCGCAGAGCATAAATTTCAGTTCATCGCTCCATGAATGACTTCGCAATGGTCGCGGACATATAAGGAATACGAATAAATATGCGATAACAAAACGGTAAATATATATTTCTACTGCGTTCAATCCATGCTGAAGCAGTATTTTGGTATTGATGAATGCGACTCCCCAGGCTGTAACTGCCAGGAATGCACCGAGATGGTAGATGATCTTCGATGTCGGAGCCGCTGATGAGAAATTTAGCCTACGGTTATTATTCATTTTTCATGCAGGTTTTGTTATGTGCAAAATTAATCATAATTTTGCATTTTGCAATCAAACAATAGAAAACTGTTGTTTGTAATATTATAAGATGCGTTTAATTGACATTAATCATTATAAGAATAACAACCAAAATTTAAAGAGTATGAAAAAGTCAAGAGTTTTTATGGCGGCAGCTTTAGCGCTGTCCATGTTGGCATCATCAGGATGTGGCTCGATGAATAATACCGGTAAGGGCGCGCTTATCGGAGGCGGAGGCGGCACAGCCCTCGGAGCTGGCCTCGGAGCTCTTATTGGTGGTGGTAAAGGTGCCGGAATCGGTGCCGCTATCGGTGCTGCTGTTGGAACCGGAGCCGGTGCGCTCATCGGACGCAAGATGGACAAGCAGAAAAAAGAACTCGAGGAACAGCTCGCCAATTCGGCAGAAGTTTCTACTGTAAAGGACCAGAATGGTCTGGAAGCCATCAAGGTCACTTTCAACGGCGGAATTCTTTTCCCGACTAACGGAACTACTCTCAGCTCAAGCGCTAAAGCGGATCTGACCCGTTTTGCTACATCTTTGATTCAGAATCCTCAGACAAACGTTCAGATTTTCGGCTTTACTGATAATACCGGTTCCATGCAGGTTAACCAGCGTGTATCTGACGGACGAGCTGACGCCGTGCAGACTTATCTCGTCAACAGCGGCGTCGCTGCCAATCGTATTACCGCCCAGGGCCTTCCTATGACAGACTATATCGCTCCTAACACGACTCCCGAAGGCCGTGCGCAGAACCGCCGTGTTGAGATATATATCACAGCCGACAAATCAATGATCCAGGCTGCTGAAAACGGAACTCTTGCAGTTAACTGATCGTTGAATACGACATTTGAAATATTTGCGCCCGACCGTAAGGCCGGGCGCTTTTTGTAATCTATGTCGTTTGTCAGCGTTTATTTTACAAGGGAATAGAGCCACTCGATCTCTTCAGCCCAGATGGTGTCATCGGGTGTCTCGAGAATGAGCGGAATGTTGTCAAGGCGCGGATCGTTCATCATGAATGAGAAAAACTCCGATCCGATAGCCCCTTTGCCAAGAGACTCATGGCGGTCAATGTGGGAGCCGAGACCTTTCTTGGAGTCATTTATGTGCATACCCGAGAGATATTGAAGTCCTATGATTTCGTCGAAGCTCTTCCACATTGCCTCGTAGCCTTCGGCGGTCGAGAGGTCATATCCCGCGGCGAAAGCATGGCAGGTGTCTATGCACACTCCGACGCGCGACTTGTCTTTCACTCCTGCGATGATTCTCGCGATCTGGTCGAAGGAGAAGCCCAGGTTTGAACCTTGGCCGGCGGTATTCTCAATGACCGCTTTGACACCTTCGGTTTTGTCAAGCGTCACGTTGATCGAGTCCGCTATGCGGTCAAGACAGCTTTCAATCTCCATTTTGCGCAGATGCGACCCCGGATGAAAATTGAGCATGGTAAGTCCCAGTTGCTGGCAGCGCTCCATCTCGTCAAGAAAAGCTGACCGTGATTTTTCGAGGCCCTCTTCTTCCGGTGAACCAAGATTGATCAGATAACTGTCGTGGGGAAGGATATGGGCTGGTGTATATCCGAATTCCTCGCAGTTTTCTTTAAAGGCCTGTGCCTCTTTCCTGGAAATGGGCTTGCTCTGCCACCGCGACGGATTGCGGGTAAACAAGGCGAAAGCCTTTGCGCCTATATTGTGGGCGTTTATCGGGGCGCTGCTCACCCCGTTGTTGACAGCTACGTGAGCTCCTACGAATTTCATCTCTTTATGTCGTTTTTGTTGATGCAAATCTACGATTTTTTCGCTGAACAGCCTCGTTACATCAGGAAAAATGCGGAAATATTTCACTATTTGTTTAAAATCAGCTATCTTTGCGGATATAACTAATCACCTACTGAAAGATAGACGCTCCATCATGCTGATTATCGGAATAGCCGGCGGGACCGGTTCGGGAAAGACTACTGTGGTCAACAAAATAATCAACAGCCTCCCTCCGGGTGAGGTGGCGGTGCTTCCTCAGGATTCCTATTACAAGGATTTGAGTCATCTTCCTGTGGAAGAACGAGGTAAGATCAATTTCGACGAACCGGCTGCCATCGAGTGGTCGCTCCTTGAGAAACATCTTGAGGAACTCAAGAAAGGACATTCTATTGAAATGCCGACCTATTCCTATCTGACCTGCACCCGTCAGCCCGAGACTGTACGTGTTGAGCCGAGGGAAGTAGTGATTGTCGAAGGCATTCTTGTGCTGACCGATCCATCGATTAGAAAAATGATGGATGTCAAAGTGTTTGTCGATGCCGATGCCGATGACCGTCTGATTCGGGTAATAGCGCGAGACTGTGTTGAGCGCGGACGCACTCCCGAAGCTGTCATTACCCGATATGAGAAAGTCTTGAAACCGATGCACAACATGTATATCGAACCGGCAAAGCGTTTTGCCGATCTGATAGTTCCGCAGGGCGGTAACAACATCGTTGCGATAAATCTCCTGACGGATTACATTGAAGCCCGTCTGCGCAAGGAACGTCTTAAAACGAAACAAGAAGAATGAACGTTATGTCATCCGATGTTGAAAATACTGACGTTGAGGCTCAGGAAAATGTCGAGACCCCGGAGAAATTAGTCCTCCGCACCGATAATCTCGTAAAGAAATACGGCCGTCGCACTGTGGTGAATCATGTCTCCATAAATGTGACACAGGGCGAGATTGTAGGCCTCCTTGGACCTAACGGGGCCGGAAAGACCACAACCTTCTATATGACTGTAGGCCTTATAACTCCTAATGAAGGCCGGATTTTTCTTAACGACAAGGATCTGACTAAGTATCCGGTCTATCGTCGTGCACAGAACGGCATCGGCTATCTCGCTCAGGAGGCTTCGGTGTTCCGCAAAATGACGGTCGAGGACAATATTCGCGCCGTCCTTGAGATGACTAAACTCTCCAAGGCCGAGCAGCGTGAAAAGCTGGAAACGCTGATCGAGGAGTTCTCTCTTCAGAAGGTCCGTAAGAATTATGGCGATCGTCTGTCGGGTGGAGAGCGCCGGCGCACGGAGATTGCCCGTTGTCTCGCCATCAATCCCAAATTTATAATGCTTGACGAACCCTTTGCCGGTGTCGATCCCATTGCAGTCGAGGATATTCAGTCGGTCGTCCACAAACTTAAATCAAAGAATATAGGCATTCTGATCACTGACCATAATGCCAACGAGACTCTTAATATAACTGATCGCGCATATCTCCTGTTTGACGGCAAGATTCTCTTTCAGGGAACCTCTGAGGAGCTTGCCGAGAATCCGATTGTGCGCGAGAAATATCTTGGCCGGGGCTTTATGTTCAACCGCAAGAAATTTGCCGATTGACTTTATTGGACCTGATAACATGAAAATAGACAGAAAATACAATATATCATAAAATTAACCTTAATCATGACAGAAAAAAAAGAGTTATTGTTCGACCAGTTCCCGCCCGTTTCAACAGAAGAATGGCGCGCAAAGGTCGAAGCTGACCTCAAGGGCGCTCCTTTTGAAAAGAAACTGGTGTGGCGCACAAACGAGGGATTCAATGTGCAGCCTATGTACAGAGCCGAGGACATTGCCGGATTAAAGACTACCGATTCGCTTCCCGGTGAGTTTCCCTATGTACGAGGTACTCGTACAGATAACGACTGGTTCGCCCGTCAGGATATTATCGCCTCTTCTCCCGAGGAGGCTAACCGCATCGCGCTCGATGTGCTGAACAAGGGGGTCACTTCTCTCGGCTTCTCTATCAAGGAAGCCTCTGAAGAAGAACTGAAGACACTTCTTGCCGGCATAAAGATTGATGCTGTCGAGTTAAACTTCAATGTATGCCCCAAAAAGGCGCTCCCTTTTGCCGTACTTCTCGTTGACTATATAAAGGCCGAAGGCGCTGAAAAGACTTTTGTAGGATCGATTGATTTCAATCCTTTCCGCAAGGCACTCAAGCACGGAACCGCTTTCCCGGGTGACATTGCTGCCATGGCAGTTGAACTTCTTGATACAGTTAAGGGAGTTTCCGAACTCAAGGTCCTGTCGGTTGACAGTGTGATGCTTTCGAATGCCGGCGCATACATATATCAGGAACTCGGCTATGCTCTTGCTTGGGGCGCCGAATGGATGACGATGCTGACTGAGAAAGGCATCGATCCTGCTGAAGTGGCTGCCCGCATAAAGTTCAACATGGGAGTTTCAAGCAATTACTTCATGGAGATTGCTAAATTCCGTAGCGCGCGCATGCTTTGGGCCCAGATCGTGAAGCAGTATGGCGTGGCTGACGAACTTTGCAAGATGGCTGTTCATGCCGAGACGTCGCGCTTCAATCAGACTGTTTATGACGCATACGTCAATCTTCTCCGCAGTCAGACGGAATGTATGTCTGCGGCGTTGGCCGGAGTTGACTCCATAACCGTAACTCCCTTTGACACTCCTTATAAGACTCCCGATGAATTCTCCGAAAGAATAGCTCGCAATCAGCAGTTCCTGCTCAAGGAGGAAAGCCATCTCGACAAGGTTGTCGATCCGGCCGGAGGCAGCTATTATGTGGAGACTCTCACGGTAGCCATCGCCGAACAGGCCTGGAAAGTGTTCCTCGGCGTTGAGGAAGAAGGTGGTTTCCTCGCTCAGATCAATAACGGAGCCATCCAGAAAGTTATTCGTGAGACTTCCGAAAAACGCCACACTGACGTCGCTCGCCGCAAGGAGATTCTCCTTGGAACCAATCAGTTCCCCAACATCAACGAAATGGCGGCTGAGAAAATCGTCAACGATGGAGCGTGCGGTTGTGGTTGCGGACATTCTCATGGCGAAGAGAATAATGGTGAGGGTCTTCCCGTTGCACGCGCAGCAAGCGACTTTGAGGCTTTGCGTCTTGCAACAGAGGCTGCTTCAAACCGTCCTAAGGTATTCATGCTGACAATCGGTAATCTTGCAATGCGTCTCGCGCGTGCTCAGTTCTCAACCAATTTCTTCGGCTGCGCCGGCTATGAGATTATCGACAATCTTGGATTCGATACCGTTCAGCAGGGTGTTGATGCCGCTCTTGAGAAAGGGGCCGACGTGGTGGTCCTCTGCTCGAGCGACGATGAATATGCCGAACTTGCTCCCGAGGCATTCAAGTATCTCGACGGCCGCGCTGAGTTCGTGGTCGCAGGTGCTCCTGCATGCATGGAGGATCTTAAGGCTGTCGGCATCAAGGATTTCGTTCATGTTCGTTGCAATGTGCTTGATGTTCTCCGCGACTTTAACGCTCGTCTTCTTAAATAAATTCATTTTCACCCATTTTATCGATTTCAAAAATGAGACCCGATTTTAAAACTATAGATATTACTAAAGACGCATTCGGTGTGCAGCACGCGCCCGTTGCCGAGGGTGAAAAATGGATCACCCCTGAACTTATCCCCGTTAAGTCAATCTACACGAAAGACGATCTGGAAGGACTGGAACACCTTAATTATGTAGCCGGACTTCCTCCTTTCCTTCGTGGCCCGTATAGCGCCATGTATCCTATGCGTCCCTGGACAATCCGCCAGTATGCCGGATTCTCGACTGCGGCTGAGTCAAACGCTTTCTACCGCCGCAATCTTGCTGCCGGTCAGAAAGGTCTTTCGGTCGCTTTCGACCTTGCCACTCACCGTGGTTACGATGCTGACCATGAGCGCGTTGTCGGCGACGTTGGTAAAGCCGGCGTGTCTATCTGTTCTCTTGACGACATGAAGGTGCTTTTCGACGGCATTCCTTTGAACAAGATGTCAGTTTCCATGACCATGAACGGAGCAGTGCTGCCTGTCCTTGCGTTCTATATCAACGCAGGTCTTGAACAGGGTGCGAAACTGACCGAGATGGCCGGTACGATCCAGAATGACATCCTGAAGGAATTCATGGTGCGCAACACATATATTTATCCGCCTGAATTCTCGATGCGAATCATCGCCGATATCTTCGAATACACTTCGCAGAACATGCCGAAGTTCAACTCGATTTCGATTTCAGGTTATCACATGCAGGAAGCCGGTGCAACCTGCGATATCGAGTTGGCATATACTCTCGCTGACGGTCTTGAGTATCTTCGTGCCGGTGTCAACGCCGGTATGGATATCGACTCTTTCGCTCCGCGTCTGTCGTTCTTCTGGGCGATCGGCATGAATTTCTTCATGGAGATCGCAAAGATGCGCGCAGCACGTATGCTTTGGGCAAAGATAGTAAAACAGTTCAACCCGAAGAATCCCAAATCACTCGCCCTCCGCACTCACTCTCAGACTTCCGGCTGGTCGCTGACAGAACAGGATCCGTTCAACAACGTTGGCCGCACATGTATAGAAGCGATGGGCGCCGCTCTCGGACACACTCAGTCGCTCCACACCAACGCTCTTGACGAGGCGATTGCCCTTCCGACCGACTTCTCGGCACGTATCGCCCGTAACACCCAGATCTACATTCAGGAAGAGACCATGATCACAAAGCAGGTCGATCCGTGGGCCGGTTCCTACTATGTTGAGGCGCTTACCAACGAGATCGCTCACCGTGCATGGGAACATATTCAGGAAATTGAGAAACTCGGCGGTATGGCCAAGGCCATCGAAACCGGTCTGCCGAAGCTCCGCATCGAGGAGGCTTCCGCACGTACTCAGGCCCGTATCGACTCAGGTCGTCAGACAATCGTGGGTATAAACAAATATCGTCTTGATCACGAGGATCCTATCGACATTCTTGAGATTGACAATACTGAAGTCCGCAAGGAACAGATCGAACGTCTCAACGAAGTCAAGGCTAACCGCGATGAGGCTAAAGTGAAGGAAGCTCTTGCAGCTATCACCGAATGTGTTCGCACCAAGAAGGGCAACCTTCTCGACCTCGCTGTCAAGGCTGCCGGTCTCCGTGCTACCCTCGGTGAAATTTCAGATGCCTGCGAAGAGGTCGTAGGCCGTTATAAAGCAGTAATCAGAACTATTTCAGGCGTGTACTCCAACGAAACAAAAGATGACGCTGACTTCAAGAAAGCTCAGCAGATGTGTGAAGAATTCGCAAAGCGCGAAGGTCGTCAACCGCGTATCATGATTGCCAAGATGGGTCAGGACGGTCACGATCGTGGCGCCAAGGTCGTTGCTACCGGTTATGCCGACTGCGGATTTGACGTGGACATGGGTCCGTTGTTCCAGACTCCCGCCGAGGCTGCCCGTCAGGCCGTTGAAAACGATGTGCATATTCTTGGTGTCAGCTCTTTGGCTGCCGGTCACAAGACTCTTATTCCTCAGGTTATCGAAGAACTCAAGAAACTCGGTCGTGATGACATCATGGTCACTGCTGGCGGTGTAATTCCCGCTCAGGACTATGACTTCCTTTATAAAGCCGGTGTATCTGCAATCTTCGGTCCTGGCACACGTATCCCTGTCTCAGCAATCAAGATGCTTGAAATTCTCAACGATCAGGAATAATCTTATTTCATAGCAATAGATCCCTTTACAGTCAGCCCCGGGCAGTTTGAGTTCTGCGCGGGGCTGATTTTTCTCCCTCTCTTTCCCAATAACCCATTTAACTCCTCCGACTTGTCCGAGTCCGTCTGGGCGGTCTGACACTTCCTTTCGCGCACCCCTTCGTCCAATCAGTCAGATCCCCAGTGGGTTATAAAACAAAAATCGAGCCCCACAGTGTTTTAGAAGCCACTGTGAGGCCCAATTCGAAATTTTTAGCTAAGAAGCGTCTGAAACTTTATGCTTCTACGGGCTTTACATTGATGAACTGACGGCCATTCTTGCCTTCGGTGAAGACTACAGTACCGTCGATGAGCGCGTAGATGGTATGGTCTTTACCGATACCAACATTCAGTCCGGGATGATGAACAGTGCCGCGCTGACGTTTGATGATGTTGCCGGCCTTGCAGAACTGGCCACCAAAAATCTTGACTCCGAGTCGTTTGCTTTCCGATTCGCGTCCGTTCTTAGAACTACCTACACCTTTCTTATGTGCCATTGTCGTTTGGATTTTTGAGGATTAAGCAACTACTTCTTTGATTAACACTTTGGTAAAGTACTGGCGATGTCCGTTTTTACGACGATAGCCTTTGCGGCGTTTCTTCTTGAAAACGATCACCTTGTCACCCTTTACAAGGGGAGTGAGTACTTCACACACTACTTTTGCGCCTTCTACGGTGGGGGCGCCTACCTTAACGTCACCATCGGCATCAGCGAGGAGAACGCGGTCAAATTCAACCTTGTCACCTTCTTTAACGGCTTCGCCGAGATAATGAACATACAGGAACTTCTCGGCTTCTGCCTTGAACTGCTGTCCCTGGATTTCTACAATTGCGTACATTGTCTGAATAATACGTTATTAGGTTACTCCTGCAGGCGGTCTGCCATTCATTGGCCGGCGCTTCTTCGAGCCTGCTCGGAAAAATTGCCCACAAAATTACAAAATTCCCTCAACCCACGCAACTTTTCCCCAAACAAATCTCTCAGAAACATCATAAAAACTATCTATGTTATCATAACCATCCTGTTTTACGGATGGTCAGCATTGCGGCTATTGATTTTCCAAGCATTTTTCCTCCGTCAGCACCAAGGCCGAGACGGAAGTTCCATCCGGCCAGCCGTCGCGGACTGTAAGTCATCTCTACCATAGCGTTGAAATTGCGCTCAATGTTAGGTAAAGGACTGTCGTATGTGCCCCATGAACGAGTGACAGATATGAGGATTCTGTAATTTAGTTCTTCTGTCGGATTACCGCAAAGACCGAAATGATGACCTTTTATTCGATTATGTCGAAAATATAATTCTCCATTTGAATTATATATTGGTGAAATAAGCAAAGGATTTCCGAGTCCCATTCCCCAATGTTGCCAGCCCGAATATAGATGGTGGTTGTAATAATTGTCTTTCCCGCTTACCTGTTCAGGAATGTCTGGGGTATGATCCCAGAAAACTGGCCCGCTCTGATCCTTTGTATTGAGATATTCATATACGAACTGATTGACAAATCGGTTCTTCGGAAAAGTCAGTTCGACACCTAAAAGCATGTCTTTCCAGGCAAAATCAAAAAACATCATAGATTGATCTTCAAAGAAATGCTGGTAATAACTCCTGATACTCCAGTCGGTTTCTTTCGGTGCCCATGTTGCGGCAAGAGACCATTCTCCCACATGGTCCCCGAGACAATTGGCTCGTTCGCCCCATTGATTTGGGTCGTTTGTATCCCCTCCGCTCATCCCCAAAATGGACCTTATTATATCTTTGAGACCTGCGGGAATTTTTATTATGGTTTCTTTGCCGGAGGCATCATATCTAAGAATTTTCCCCCCGAAGAGCGTGCCCATTTCAAGTCCTCCTTCAATCGACAGCGGAAATTTCTCACGGTTACCCCAGCGAAGAAAAAGACCTTTAGTATGATATAAAACATGGTCCGTCCATTTCCCGTCAGGACCGACATGTTCGCGCTGCCAACGCCAGTCGGTCAGCATTCCCATCGAGAAAAAGCCTTTGACGGCAAGCATCTGCTTGGTCCAGGGGACCCACTCGTATTTAGGCATCGACAGGAATACCTGAGGCACTGGGCGGGCGTTCTGGGAGAAGGTCATGTCACCAGAACCGAGTTCTTCGTTGACCACGCCCATATAACGCTCCTTGGAGCCTATGGTCAGTTCCAGCGAACGGTAACGGATCTCGCCGTAGAGCTGCTGGATGACAAAATGCGAGGTATAATGGTAGGGAATCACGAGATCAGCGCCGAATCCCCACGAGAAACGGCGGTCGTGATGCATTTCGCGGAAAAATCCGGCTCTCATGTAGCCGTTGTTCTTTTCGAGCGATGACAGCCCCATGCGGTTATTCATGAGCCAGAATGGAGTGTGGCGGCTCGATGTGGCGGCATTGCCCTCTACCATCCAGCGGTAGTGCGGATATTCCAGACTGTCCGAAAGAGTTGAAGGGTAGCCATTTTCATTGTAGCTTTCAACGAATGGTATTGAATCAGCAATTGATCGTGCTTGGATTGTTACAGCGAGGGAAACAATAGAGGAAAATATAATGAGTCTCATTAAGATTATTTTCTTATAATTTCGCCGAAAGTCTTGAAAATAAGTTTTATGTCGTTTGTCAGCGATGCGTTTTCAACATACTCGAGATCAATAGCGATTTTGTCAGGCATTATCTGTTCGACATATGCTTTATCGGGATCATCTGCTTTGGCCAGAATTTCGTTCTCATTTCGATACCGGATCGAAGCAAGAGAAGTAATTCCCGGTCGCACATTAAGGACTCTTAGTTGCTCGGGGGTGTAGAGATCGACATATTTTCTCACCTCAGGACGTGGGCCAACCAGACTCATATCGCCAACGAATACATTGATTAGTTGTGGAAACTCATCCAGTTTGTACTTACGGATGTAATAGCCCGAGCGGGTGACTCTCGGATCATGTCCTCCCACGGTTATAAGTCCGAGCTTGTCGCTATCAGGTCGCATTGACCGGAATTTGAATAATCGGAAATCCTTGTTTCCACGACCTACACGTACCTGACGATAGAAAACCGGACCCACGGAATCACATTTTATCCATACGGCCAAAACTAAAAACAGCGGACTGAGACAAATCAGTCCCAATCCGCTCATAACGATGTCAAATATCCGTTTCACAGTTCCGCGAGTATTTCTTTGAAATTATCTATAACATAATTGACGTCTTCATCTGTCAGTCGGGTGTGGAGCGGTAGTGATACCTCGTTTCGATATTGGTTGTAGGCGTTAGGATAGTCCTTAATGTCAAATCCCATGGCCTTATAAGCTGTCATCATAGGGAGCGGCTTGTAATGAACGTTGCAGGCAATGCCTCGTTCGGCCATCTTGACAATAAGTTCGTTACGCTGATCGACATCCTTGTCTTTCAGACGGACGAGATAGAGATGTCCGCTTGATGAATGGTAATTGTCGAAATGATTCAGCACCTCGACAGGAAGATACTTGAAAGCTTCATTGAAAGTCTCTATTATCTGACGGCGACGGCGTAAAAGTTCAGGATAACGTTTCAGCTGCTGGATACCTATGGCTGCCATGATGTCGGTCATGTTGCACTTGTACCATGTCCCGATGATGTCATATTCCCACGCTCCAAGGCGAGTTTTTGCCAACGCATCCTTATTCTGTCCGTGAAGGCTGAGAAGCTGAAGAGTCTTATAGATGTCTTCATCTTTTATTCCGGGAATCTGTCGCCATGTCAGGGCACCGCCCTCGGCTGTCGTCAGGTTCTTGACCGCATGAAAGGAGAAAGAGGTAAAATCTGCGATCTCCCCACACATTTTACCGTGCCACATCGCGCCGAAAGCATGAGCGGCGTCAGCTATGACAATGCAGCGGCCGAAAGCCTTCTGAATGTCGTTTGCCGGACGGAAAAGATCCTTTTTGCTCTCGACTGCAGAGAAAACGGCATCATAATCGGCCACGATCCCGCCAAGATCTACAGGCATCACGGCCTTGGTCCGTTCATTGATCGCTTCAGCCACTTTACCATAGTCCATCTCAAACAAACCGGGTGTGCAGTCAACCATGACCGGACGTGCGCCTACGTGACACACTGCGCTTGCCGTAGCGGTGTAAGTATATGCGGGTACGATAACCTCGTCACCTTCGCCTATGCCGAGCACACGTAACGCCAGCTCCATGCAGGCCGTAGCCGAGTTAAGACACACTGTTGTCGGGAGCGGTTTGCCTTCGTCATCCTGCCGTGCCGTCTGGCAGCACAATGAAATCAGATGCTCAAATTCTTTCGTTCGCGGACCGGTTGTAATCCAGCCCGACTTCATGGCCTCAGCCACCTCATTCATCTCCGCATCCGTCATATCCGGCGGCGAAAACGGTATATTCCTTCTCGTATTCATATTTATTTAGATCTGAGTAGTTCCTTAAAAATCCAAGCCCGTAAAGAATTAGGCATTAAGACCTGCACTCCAAAACGGGCCATATAATTATAGAAAAATCTGCTATGGGAAAGGAATCCGTTATCCAGTTTCCATTTTAGTATCGCCGTATCACTTCTGAAATACTTCCAGCCACCACGTCTGGCATACATGTCCCTTCCACTGCGCACATTTACAAGGACATCGGGTAGATTTGCAATTTTAAATCCGCTTTTTAATACTCTACCCCATAAGAACGTATCCTCGTCAAGATGCCAATGCTGATAATTGCCGGCGGCAAGAATATCAGATTTACGGAACATCACTGTTACATGATTCAATGGGTCTCGGTCTCTATAATACGCTCTGCATTCATCCGGAGAAAGCGGCACCCTACGATAGCCTACAATATTTTCTGGGGTATCGATAAACTCTGAAATCTGTCCTCCGACAATTGAAATATCCGGATTCCCCTTCAAGTAGTTAATTTGCTTCTCAAATCTGTCGGACGATGCAATATCATCAGAATCCATTCTCGCAATTAATTCATTAGAGCATTTTAGTACTCCATTAGCCATCGTTTTACCAAGGCCCTGATTCTCTTTTTGCCAAAGGATTCTTATGGAAGGAATATTTTCCTCTATCTCGTTAATTACATTTGTAAGAGGTTCCGGCACCGGTCCATCCACTACTATCACTATTTCATCTGGGGGAAGCGTCTGCTTAACAGATACACTTTTGAAAGCTTCTAAAAACAATTCCGGTTTATCATTCCGATAAACCGACATTAAAACAGAGAATTTCATTGGTGATTTATGTCTTAATATAGGTCAGTTAAGTGCACTTTTTATGAAATCATCAAAATCTTTGAATTTTCGTTTATGCGATTTCTTCCACAAAAAATACCCCTCCCCTAATTGCTTGGCTATAGGAAGATTAGAGTATTTATCTTCATTTTCACTATCAACAAAAAGAGAGAATTCTTCGTAAAACTCTTCGACCTTCGGTTCTCTATGAAATCTTTCTTTAATGCTACGTGCATAATCCATGGCCTCCCGTTCGTGTTGTATCAACCGTTTTTGTCTATATTCGTCTAAAGAACATAAAATTCTCGCGGGGCTTCCGCCAACTATGCAGTTAGATGGAATATCTTTATTCACCAAACTATTTGCAGCAATAAAAACATTATCTCCCACGCTCACGCCTTTCAAGATTGTCACGTTATATCCTGTTCCCACATTATTCCCTATCTTCACCCTTCCAGATGAATTTAAGAACTCTCCATAGATATGTCTCATTACTCCGGCAACCCAATCGTGGGTAAGTAAAATAAAACCTGAATTCAGGTAACAATTACTGCCTATTGATACCAAACTTGGTCTCGTGAAATCAACTACAGAGTCCGGAGCTATATAAGTATTTTCGCCAATAAAAATACCATGATATTTAAGAAATTGGATGTATTCCTTTTCGGGTAATATATTAAGGCGCTTTAATAATTTATCAATGTAATTAAATCTTATTCTATCGATAAACATTTTTCTATATTATTTACAGTTTATCCAATTCATTATAAATTCTCTCAAATGATTTTACCATCGCGGTCCGACTCAAATTTGATGACCAAAATTCATATCCATTATTAACAATGCTCTGAAGTTCACTTTTATCCATTTTGGATATATCTTCAATGGCTTCTGCAAAGTCTTCATAAGAATAAGGTTTATGGATAAATCCCGTGACGCCATTTTTGACCATTTCTTTGACTCCTCCAGTGTCTGATACTATTACGAGCCTTTTAGCAGACATACCCTCCATTATGCAATTTGGAGTTCCTTCTGAATCAGAAGGGAGGACAACTATATCTGCTCGTTCAAGAAAATCTCTGATTTTACTTTGGAAACCAAGAAAAATAATTTGATTTTCAATGCTCAACTCTCGAGATAGTAAACGCAACGAATTGTAATAATTGATGTCTATATCTATGGCTCCTACAATACGGCAACTGCAGGATATACCTTTATCTTTTAATAGCTTAATGCCCTTTATTAGTATATCATGTCCTTTATGAGGAACAATATTGGCAATCATGAGTAGCTGAAAAGGCTTATTAAATTGAGGGAGAGATAGGTTTTTCAAAGGAATTATTTCCTTTATTCCATCAATTACGGATACTAATTTGTCAACATTTATATGAGTATTCAATTTTATTTCATCTAATAAATAACCTCCGTTAATAATAAATTTTGATACCAATGGAGAAGTTAGACTATCTATCAAATAGTAAATTCGTTTCTTAAAATCTGATATCCAAGAACTTTTTATATAGGTATGTACTCTTACGACGATTTTGAGCCGTGGATAAAATAATTTTATAAGACGGATTTTAATTCCGGAGTCAAATGTATGTGCTTGTAGTATATCAATTTTTTCCTTCTGGCAAATTCTCGAAATAAAGTAAATGAATGGTAACAATGAGCCAGAACAACTATAGACTTTGATACCCATATGTTGTAGTCTAATCGATATCTCAGATTTAGGGCAATTCGTTATAAATATTACACGATTTTTAGATTTTAAATGATCAATCAATAATAATATCTGGTTTTCTATACCCCCGAACTGAGGAATGCTATTATGTACTATTGCAAAATTCATAAATAATGTCAATTATTTTATGGTAATTGAGACACTTTTCATAATGCCTTTAGATTTTCCCTCCAGAGATTTTTTTATAGTAAGAAATTAAATTCTTGGCAAAATTAAAATTGATAGCAAACGCTATTGATGCGAGTTTACGGCTTAAAGGTAAGGGCGCTTTTAATAAGATGGGAAGATTTTTCCTGTTTTCATTAATGAGGATGTCAATCTGTTTACTATCAATTTCATCTGAAATCCCGTAAAAGGCGGCTTTTGACAAAAGAGAAAATGCAGTACGAGCTTTTTTTACTTTTCCCAAAAACTGAGTGCGCTTGTTTTTTTGACAATCACATAATTGGTAAAGCACCTCTGCGCTTTCATAAAGCTCAAAATTCTTTGGAACAAGTTTCCCTGAAGAGATAGAACTCCCGGCTTGAAAATAGTGATATTTAGGTTTATTACTTGAAACAAAACATTCACACTCAGCAAAAACCTTAAACTTATAATCCATATCTTCAGATGTTTTACCCTCTCTGAATTTATATTTATTTGCGATTGTTGTTTTGAAAAGACAGATACACACTGAATAATCTCCTGTTGCCGTAGTCTGCTCCATATAAAATTCCAAAATATTCTCGCATCCTTCATGTATTTCAATCAGCTCTTTCAATTCAGGCATCTTATGGTTGCTATCGTACGCTAACTCATATTTAACTTGAGCGGCATCAGCATTATAATTGGTTAGAAGTTTAAATAGATATTCATACATATCCGGCTCAATCCAATCATCACTGTCAATAAATCCAACATATTTCCCAACAGCGTGAGCAAGACCGGAATTTCTCGCAGAGCTTAGTCCTCCATTAATCTTTGAAAATGCCTTGACATTGTGATGGCTACTTTCATATTCTACGCAGATATCCCATGAACCATCAGAACTGCCGTCATTTATGAGGAGTATCTCTAAATTTGGATATGTTTGAGCCAGAAGACTGTCAATACATCTTCTTAGATATTTTTCGACATTATAAACCGGGACAATAACTGAAATCAAAGGGTACTCCATGAATCTATTTGTTGTGATTGTAATAGATGTTCAAGAATTTTTCGGCTACATTCCTTATGTCATAGTTCTCGATACCTTCAGGAATATATTGCCCTGAATAATCCCCTTCTAAAAATTGATCTACTGTCTGGTGTTCTTTAAACTCTGAAGATATATTTAGAATTGGACGACCTGAAAGACTATAGTCGATGAGTTTGCTTGGAGCTTGTACAGTTCCGGTATTGACAATATTAACAAGGAAATCGGCTTTTGAGAGTTCCTGTAATAATTGTTCACGAGGGATATAATCTTTGACGATTATTTTGTCCCCTAATTCTTTGTCGAATTCATTAAAGAGAGATTTCTCACGCGTGTATATGATAAAGCGCAAAGGGCACGTCTTTTTTAACAAATACCTTATGAATTGTCTCGGATCTCTGGTGTCTTTATAAAGCATTCCAGAAAAAATGAAAGTCGGGACATCATTTTTTATATATTTCGATAGTTTTACATCAGAGAAATTAAAGCCTTGAGGGATTACTCTAATTTTATTTCTCACTTCCGGGAAATAGGCCTCTCGCGCCGATTCAATAGGAATTGTTATATAATCTGTCAGATTTCCCCACCATTTTTCTACTCTTTTGAACCCTGAAAAGAAGTGAGCCATCGGATTCCCTGCGTAGGGATCTCCACAGTCCGAAATCCAGAGAGGTCTCTTCTCTTTCGGGATCTGTTGAAGAAGACGTCCAACGCCCCAATGAACAGGATAGGGATATGCGATTGAAATGACCAGATCGTAATCTACAATATTGTTAATGTTGTTGGTTATCATCCACATCAATTCAATCGTAGGAAACTCATAAGATATAAGGAATTTGGCTAACCCTCGCAATATCCAATTCTTAGAATAATGCCCGGCACTGTCAACATTACCGAGACGTGATTTTCCTAATCCCAAAACATGAAGATGATCATTTTCGATGTCCGAATAATCATAATTACCTTTTAGTACACGAAACGTAACATTGTGGTTTCTTCGTGCCAGTTCTCTGCCGAGCTCGAAGGTGCGAAATGACCGTGGTGTATTGAATGGCGGAAAGAAGTGGCCGACTATAAGGATATTCAAACTTAGTTTATTAATCATATATAGTCAATAATTAAGCTGATCGCGTTTGAATAATAGAATTCTGAGGGTAATACAAGTGCGATCTTATTTATTATTAAATCCAAAATTGAAAAAGACATTGTTGCTAAAAGCCCCAGCAAATATTGTCTGTAAACTTTATAGGCAGCTCTAATCCATACAAAATATACAACTAAAGGGAGAGCGACAATAATGAATCTACCACCTAACGATGGAATTGCAGAGAAAAAATTGGAAAAGGCCACTAATATTATTGTAAAATGGAATAATGGCCGCAACTTCCATTTATAATCCTTCTTTTTCGACTTGTAATATTGGTATAATACATAAACCTCAAGAATTACTAGGCAAGTACGCAAGAAATTATCCAGATAAGTGAAGCCAATACCACTTGAACGATCTATGATATACTGCTGATTAGTATAGAAATCAAATTTACCTAAATATAGTTCAGGTATATAATTCGAAATAACGGGAATAAGACTTACTGATAAAAAAGAGAATGGAACAGAAATTATGAGAAACAATATCCATATCTTTTCAAACCTTCCTAAGAATTTGGCAACTATTATTAGAAGAATTGGTATAATAAATGTTGAATGTACCAATGGTGTTACTAATATCCATAATAGTCCGATTTTTTGACCAACGACATAGAATGTCAGGACTCCATAAAGCAGTATCCATGCCGCGGTCCAAAATCTCATACCATTGATATTAAAAATGAAATTATTACAAATCAGGATGAAAACGACCAGAGAATACATACACCGCATAGATGTATGGCTGTTTGCATAGAAAACCTTGAGCGAGTTAATTGTAAATATTGCAAAGGGAAGGGCAAAACATAGGAACATTATGTGATAATTGCTACCTCCTATTTTGGAAGCAAGCCATGCAACCGTCGGGAAATAAATATCTCCAATATTTCCCTTACTTATCATATTCGCAAAATAGATATCTGAAAAACTACCATATTCCATAGATTCAAAAGCTTCGACATATCTTAGGCTGTCAAAACCAGAGTCAGGATTTAACGTGAAGCATAAACCAAATAAAATATAGAAGCAGAATAATATCCACAGATTTCTCTCATTCTTTGCCCTGAGAATGGAGCCAATAAATGAGAAAAATGGAGCGATAATAAACAATATTATTGAAGCTCCTGTACTTCTATCTATTAAACCGGAAGTTCCTTTAACCATATGATGTCTATTTGAACTACACTTTATCTGTTTATAGCATTTTGTTTCGCTCTTGAATTTCCAAAATTTGATTAGTGAAAAAGGCCATAAAATAAGTATAGTTTTATGAGATAAATATTTAAATAATATGTTCCGGACGATTCATCAATGAAATTCTTTCAACTTTCGATAAATCAATCTTTGAACCTAAATATTCATAAAACTCTTTAGTATGGTACCCATATCCGGTTGTAAACGTTAATTCTCCCAAATATAATTTACCTTCAATTTCATAGAAGTCAACCCTAACTTCTGGAAAATCTTTTGATAGAATCCTAGCATACTCTATCATTTCATTAAGTGTTTCGGGCCTGGGAACTTGTTTTCCTGAATAATGGACATTACTTTTATTAAGAGATCTATTGGAGATATCATTCCATTCTAAATCATAGGCGGATAAAGAATATCCTTGATGTTTACCAAGTATCACTCGATCATACACAACTAAAATGTACTCCGGGGTTCCGTGAAAGCACCAAACTTTATAATCAGTTAATGATGTGTCCTGTTTATTAGATTTCGGAGATAAATATTCTTCAGCAATAATACATGGTTTTATTCTTGAATAATGGATCTGAGCATCGGTAAACCCATATTTAATAGACATCCATTGATTGAGCAGTTTTATAGTTTTAGAAATATTCAGTTTGATTTTATTTGGAACGAGTAGAACTTGTCCGCATCCATTTGTAGTCTTTAAGACAAAAGAATCTGGGAGATTATTAAAGTCGATTTCTTCGGCTTTGTCCCAATGTCCATAATTTTGAGGGAGTAAATGCCCTAAACCTTTACCTTCGACGTACTCTCGCATACGATATTTATCGGCGCATTTCGTCCATAGACTTGTGTCCGTAAACAGTTGCAACCAATATATTTTTTCAATCAGATCCTTAGGGTTATCCCAATCGATGTCTTTATCAAATACTGAGCGGTAAATGCTATTGGCATTAATACGCGGATCTTGATTCGTTAAATGTTTAAATATCTTATGTCTTCTCTTTAATATAAGCAGTTTAACTAATGGAATCTTTAACAGATATCTTTTTATTATGTCTCTCATAAAACTGTTTTTGAGTCGTTTTTAAGAAATCTTGTAAGTACAAAACGAGTACTTTCTTCTCGCAATTGATGCAACGCAACCCTATGATTTCCGTGCTTGGTTAACAATAATTTTATAAATCTTTTAAGTGTAAATGGCCTTATTTTAGCTGCAGATAATCCTGAAAGTAACCAACCTTCGTATTTGGGATATAATTTGGCAATTTCATCATTAACAGAGTGCATATAATTTTCAACTTGGAGCTTTGAACATAATTCATTGTTCAGTTTTTTTGCAAAATCGGAGATGTCAATATCAATTATATTCTTAGAATATATTGTGTTGAATACCTCTAATCCAATCTCTTTATCATTACAGTTAAGCTGGACAATCAGGCCATTATTCCATAATGGGGGCATTCCCGTTTTTTTTGAGAATACGAAATTGCCTAAACTGTATATTATTGGTCGTTGGTTATATATTTCCCAACCTTGTGGGACATGTGGATGTGAAGCAATAACACCATCGCAACCAAAATCAATAAAAGAATGATATAGATCGCGTAACTCAGGGGTTGGTACTGACATATATTCAACGCCAGCATGGGGTAGGATAAAAAGATAGTCACATTTAGTCTTAGCATCAGCTATAATTTTCCAGATAGATGGGTGCCACATCCAAGCGCAACCTATATTTTCTTTGTTATCATATTCAGATTTTAAGGATGAAAGATCGCATGAACTTAACGCCAAATAACCGAGCCGCTTCCCCCTGCAATCTACATAATGAACTTTATATGCATCTTCCCATCTCCCCACACCCAATACAGTAGCTTTATTTGCAAACTTGGATATTGTGTACTTAATACCTTCTTCACCAAAGTCAAACGAGTGATTATTTGCAAAGTTTATTATACTGAATCCATTGCGAACACACCAATCAGGAGAATCTTCATTTTGTTCCAAAAAGAAGATCAGAGGAGATTCTTGTGAACCTTTCGGGACTGGTCCCTCAAAATTAAGTTCACATATATCTGAACTATCAATTAACAATCGTAGTTTTCCACCAACATTTAGTTTGTCAGGTTGAGAACAACAGAAATCTCCAGCAAAAAGTAATTTTATACTGTTATCTTTTTCCATTAATTCTTTTTAGGAGTGAGGTTAAAGATTCGGCGTATTGGTAATTTAAAATGTGACCGGATGAAATTAGTATGCCATAATAAACGCACCCAAACATTAGTAATGAAACGAATACATTTAGATTAGGGACTAAAAATATTCGTAATATGTATAGAATACCAAGAATCAGAATACAATGTAATATTATACCTAATAAGTACTTTATTAGATCTCTATTAATTACAACTAAATTTTTCTTTTTCTTTAGATATAAAAAAGATGTGATTGAACAAAATATAAAGAATGATGTACTAATCAAAAGTATGAATTGAGATGGTAACATTAATTTGCAGATTATAATATCTAGGATAGGTATGGTGATTGCTCCAATCACATGTAGATTCATGTAAAAACTATTAAGTCCTAACGCTGCAAGAAGTGCAAAGTATGGGAATATTGAGACAAAATCTTTAATTATATTTATCCTGAAATATGATGAAGAGGAAGTATAAGGTTTGCCAAAAAGAGCGATCATAATATCTGTTGAAAAGAAAAAACAGAAAGCCAACATAGGAATAATAATCAAAGATGACCTTTTTATAGCGGTTCTGTATGTTAGTAAAGCTTCTGATAACTTATTATCAGCCTCGGCTTTTGATATTATAGGAACTAATACATCCTTTACACTTGAGGCAATCATTGGAATGACTGGAATTGTAAATATACCTGTTGCATATAATGCATAGGTTTCAATTCCGTAGTAACGACTTACAAAAAATTGGTCAGAAGAATTACAAACAAAACCTGTAATAAATGCGCCAGTTAGTGGTAAACAGTAGATAAATATCGATTTATAAAGATTTGGGATATACTCTGCTTTGACACCAACATAGGGCCTGTTTTTCAGATGCATTGCCATTATGAAGGTAATAAAAGACGCAATACCCCAACCTATTATTGCCTCTTTGTATCCAGTATTAAAAATAATTACAGGCAAAACTATACAAAGGAACATCAAAGATTTAGAAACGACTTGATATATGGCAATAAATTTTGTCTTTTTTAATGCGGTGTATATTCCTTCAACTCCCATGGTTGGAAGAGTGAACAGAGGAAAAGGTGAAAATAACTTGAGACCTGTTGCAAGTTCTGGATTATTGAGAATATCAGCTAAATAATCTGAGGTAAAATAAAGCATACAGGAGAACAGTAAACCAAGACCGGTAAAAATCCGATTAATCGTCTTAATCAATGTTTTCTGTTGCGGAGCATTCATTCTCGGTATGAAATAAGCGAATACGGTAGGTAGACCTAATGTAAAAAGCGACATCAGACTAGAGTATACATATAATATCTGTCTGTATGTGCCATATTCGATTTTATCAAAATATCGTGTTAAGATTGGAGCAGTTAAAAATGCAATCAAATAAGTGCATAACTGGCCTATTCCTAACCATAGCGCTTGATTAAAATTACTTATATTTTTTTCTCCATCCATTTACTATGTTTTAAAATCTTGCTCGATTGATTGGTGTATGCTTTATAATTCATGAAATTTGAATTTATCAAGAATCTCCTGCGCTTAGGAGATGTATAAAAACGTGCGAAATTATAGGGATAGTAGCTTTATTTTCATGAACAAGATAATTTTTTTAATTATACAGTTTTGATGTAATAAAATTGTATGTGGCAGTAAGGATAATTGCGACTGAAAGTACAAAAATATACCTTACAATCCATAAATCAAAAACGTTGCTGAAATGAAAGACTATGTTGACCGGAATAATATGCCAAAGATAGACCCACATTGAGTTGGATGATAAATATCTTACCGCGCCACTTGATATAAAAGAAAGCTTTCCAATTAATGGTTTAAAACTCCATAATCCAATGGAGCAGAAAAGACCATAAAGGATGTAGAGTGACTGAGGAGGATACTTATATTGCTGAGGCAAAGCTCCTTTGTTTAGACATAGAAACAAGATGATAAATCCGAGCAATAATCCCAAAGTCGCCAACTCCTGTCGATTAGTCAAATCTCTTATTTTAAACGCTGGCAGCGCAATGGCTGAATATCCGATAAGATAAGGTATCGTCTCACTGAGGGCAAAATGTAATAATTTCCATTCAATCTGATCGATTGTCCATATAATCAGCGGTTGAGCTAAAATGAGTGATAGGGTAACTATACAGAGTGAAATCCAATTTATTCTTTGAAATAGGGTGTACCACAGCGGGATTGCCAATGCCATGATAATGAATACTCGCATTATCCACACATATCCAATGGATGGTGAGTTCAGCAGAAGATATGATCCTATTATTTGTATATAATTAAGGACCGGTTTGCCAAATAATATATAACTAACGGCTTCAATTAAAAAGAATAGAGTGAGAAAGATAAATACCGGCTTATATAGTCTGACAAAACGTTTCCGCGCATACGCTAAATACCCCCCCTCAGTGGCTTATAGCACAAAACCGACACAAAAACCATCAATGGTACATCGAAAGATCGCAATGGAACGTACCAATCCGGAGCATCAACATGAACACCAATAAGAAGAATTAGTCCTATTGCACGTAAAAAATCTATGTAATAATCCCGTTCTTTAATCATGTGAATAAATTATGCTAATATTTTGCTTATAATTTTAAAGCCATAGTGATAAATATGTCCATTTTACGACATACGCTTGTAAAGGTTATTTCGGCTCAAAAGGCTTCTCATCAGTTAGTGTCATAGAATGCGTTATCAATATGTCCCATCATTATTTCATCTTAAAGCAAACCCTGATTTGAGATTCTTTGGCGACATACGCATTTAAGATTGAGGGTGAATTATCGATGGAACAGTCATCTTCGTATATAGATTCCAAATCACTATATGTCTGGGTTCTCAAAAAATCGAGTCAATCCGAAATGTATTGGTTTACATTTACTACCGGGATGACTACCGCAATGTGAATTGGATTAATCCTGATTTAAATGTGATATACTCCTTCCAGCGGACAGATATTGAAACAGTCAAGGATAACTTTGCCTTGAAGTTTATCCCAATTCTGCTTGATATGATCGTGCTTTACCATGATTACTACCATATCGAGGTCCTTAAGGAACTCATCGAAATCAGAGAATTGGTTCTCAGCAATTTTGTGTTTCTCAAGGAACGGATCATAGCATTTGAGAGGCCGGGCGAGGTGACGTTCCTGAGCTTCTAAAAGCTGAAGTGTCGGACTTTCGCGGAAGTCATCAACATTCTCCTTATATGTCAGACCATAAAGACCGACATGGCGATTATCCGTGATACCGTTCTCTTTCATAATCTCATAGATACGGTTGAGAACGAAGGTCGGCTGACTGTCGTTGGTCTTCATGGACTCGTCGATAACTTTGGCGAGACTGGGATAATCACCTACGAGAAACCAAGGGTCAACAGAGATGCAATGACCGCCGACACCGGGGCCTGGTTGCAGAATGTTTACACGGGGGTGCATGTTGCAGATCTTGATGATCTCATAAACATCCATATTATCATGACGACAAATGCGGCTGAGTTCATTGGCAAAGGCAATGTTCACAGCGCGGAATGTGTTTTCCACAACCTTTGTCATCTCTGCAGTACGGATGTCAGTAACAACGATTTCGCCTTGGCAGAAAGAAGCGTATATATTCTTTATCTTTTCTCCGATTTTCTTGTTGTCTGCACCTATTGTGCGGTTGTTATGCAGAAGCTCATACACCATATTGCCGGGGATGATTCGCTCCGGTGCATGAACGAGATTGATGTCTTCCCCGATTTTATAACCGAGAGCCTCGATTTCGGGACGTACATACTTGTCTATGGTTCCGGGAGATACAGTTGATTCAATAACGACAGTCGCTCCTTTCGGCGCTACTTTAAGCACCTCCTTTACAGCGGCAACTACATAGCATGCATCTACTTTTTTAGAAAACTTGTCGTAGGGTGTCGGGACTGAGACAATATAGGTATCCGTTTTCTGATACTCTGTTGTGAATTTGATGCCGGCTTTAAGAGCTGCCTGAAATAACTCATCAAGACCATCTTCCTTGAAGGTCGTATGGCCGGCATTAAGGGTATTGACGAGATCTTTATTATAGTCTGTCCCTATCACTTCTACTCCGTGAGAAGCAAGCATAAGGGCTGTAGGGAGGCCGATATAGCCCAAACCAATTACATTTATCATTGTATCTTTTATTTTAATTTATTTACTATTCTTTCGCATGCAAGACCATCGCCATAAGGATTTACGGCCTTCGACATAACTTCGTAATGTTCAGGATTGTCGAGAAGAGCCGAGACCTCATCGACAATCATATCATAGTCAGTGCCTACAAGTTTGACAGTCCCTGCTTCAAGTGCTTCGGGACGTTCTGTCGTGTCACGCATAACGAGTACCGGTTTGCCAAGCCCTGGAGCTTCTTCCTGAATACCTCCACTGTCAGTCAGCACGATGTTTGACTTTTCCATCAGGAAGACAAACGAAAGATATTCAAGAGGTTCTATGAAGAGCATGTTTCCGAGACCTTCAAGATTCTCCCCGAATACTTCGTGGATAGGCTTGCGGACATTGGGGTTAAGGTGCATCGGATATACGAAATCGACATCCGGATATTTTTCTGTCAAAGCCTTTATTGCGCGACACATGGAGATGAAACCGTCGCCAAAATTCTCTCTGCGATGGCCGGTGATGAGAACGAGTTTCTTATCGTCAGAAAGTCGGCCGGTATCATATCCGGCTTTGACAAGTTCATTGGCGAGCTCGTCGTTAAGCGACGGTGTATTCTTTATTTTATCAACGACCCAATAGAGAGCGTCAATTACAGTATTGCCCGTCACGGTTATCTTTTTCTCATCCACACCTTCGGCCAGCAGATTTGAGCGGCTTAAAGGCGTGGGAGCAAAGTCATATTCAGCAATGCGTCCTGTAATCTGCCGGTTCATCTCCTCTGGCCATGGCGAATAAATATTATGTGTGCGAAGACCGGCCTCCACATGTCCAACAGGAATCTGCTGATAGAAAGCAGCAAGAGCAGCCGCTGTAGAAGTGGTGGTGTCACCATGAACCAGAACAACATCAGGCTGCGCCTCTTTAAGGACATCACGCATCCCGGTCAGCACTCGTGCCGTCACATCGTACAGATCCTGCCCTTGCTTCATAATGTTAAGGTCGTAATCAGGCTTGATTTCAAAAAGATCGAGAACCTGATCGAGCATCTGACGGTGCTGACCTGTCACACAGACAATTGTCTGAAACTTATCGGGATGTTTCTGGAACTCCTTGACGAGCGGAGCCATCTTGATGGCTTCCGGCCGGGTCCCGAAAACAAGCATTATTTTCTTCATAATATATTTCGTCATAGTATTGTTGTAGCTATTAATCAGTCTTATACATTCTATAAATTAAGAAAGGAGGAATAATAGTTATTTTTTGGCCTGAGTGGCTTCTACTTTGATATGGTCTTTGAAATTAAATATTTGAAAAATCAATTATATCGAGTCGCTTAATGCATAGAGCGATTTCCTTATTTCGGAATTATATATTCAGAAATCATATTTATTTGTCTTTGAGCACATAGTTTCATCTGACAAGTGCTCCTTCGGAGAGAAGGTCGGCGGAGGTGGAGAGGTAGCGGTTTAGGGCGAGGTGAGTTTTGGGATCCGCGCTGGGGTAGTTGTCGAGGTAGTGTCAGATGATGGAGAAGAGACGGCGTTTTAAGTCAATCTGGTTGCAGCCCTTGAAGGTGAAGAGGTCGGTTTCGTGCAGGATGGCTGCACGGGTGAGAATCTTGGGGAGGGAGATGTCGGAATTTGGTTTAGAGGAGCTGGAGGTAGTCGGGGGAGGCTACTTCGATGATGAGGCCGAGGAGGCCGGGGATTTCGAGAAGGATGCGTTTTTTTGCGGAGCCGCGGACGCTGACAAGATAGCCTTCGTAGCCGTCCATCGGTCCGGGACATACGAGGCGCACGCGCCGACCGTACATCTGCGGGGTTATCTCGGAAAGTGCCACGTAATTAGGCTGCTGCATGAGGCTGACGGCTGTGATGAAGCGGTGCATGTCAGTGGTGCGGACTGTCATGGGTTCACAATAAGGACCTCCCTTGACGAAACGATATTGGAGAGTGTCGGTCCTGGCGACAACAGGATCGAGTTTGTCGCGAGTAGTGAACACAAAAAGCAGGTCGCGGATAAAGGGTATTTCTTCGCGTATGCGACGGCCGCTACGCACGGAGATTTGAGTCTTCATGGGAGTGAAGACTTGAAATCCGTCGGCAGCGAGTTGTTTGTAGGCGGGATTTTTTGCGTTGGCCCTCTTGAGGTCACGCATGGCAAACCATTGGGACTGTTGTTCCGTTATGGCATCCATTTTACAACCGTTTGATCCAGGTGTGATTTTTGCGACAAGTATATGCTCTCTATTCCTGCTTTAAGTGGTAAGTGTGTGCCATTCAAGCAGTTGCGCCGCGTTTTGTTAAAGTTGCATGATCTGACAAGCCGGTTTATAAAGCTTTCAAAATCGATTGCACTGATGAGTGTAACGTCATAAATCCTATAAAGGTCAACCTGTCACACTCTGTTTCTTCGGCTGCAAAGTTACAAAAAATATTGTAAACCCCAGCAATGACCGCAATAATTTTTATTTCAGTCGCCGAGAAGGATAAAACAAAAGCAGTCGGCTCATTGCGAGCTGACTGCTTGGTTGGTGGGCCTTCAAGGTCCTGAACCTTGAATTTCCTGATCATGGTTAAGAGACTAACACAGCTTATATTTGAAGGACTGCCTCCCTGCAAATGGAACCAGTCCTAAATTCAAAAAATCCTCCAATGCTTAGCGTCCAGTAATGAATTATATTTAACTTTGCATCATATTTAAGCTGGATGGATATCTGGCGATAAACATAAAAACTGACTTCAAGTGGCTGAGAATAAATTTCCTGACAAAGACAAGGCTTTCCCGAATCCTGCGATTCCGAGCCTTTGCTATATCAAAAATGTGGTGAAAAACCCGAGAATCATTATCGGCGACTATACCTATTATGATGATATAGACGGAGCCGACAGATTTGAGGATCACGTCACTCATTTCTATGATTTTATTGGCGACAGGCTCATAATCGGAAATTTCTGCGCCATAGCCCGAGGAGTCACGTTCGTCATGAACGGAGCCAATCACCGCATGGATTGCGCCACCACATATCCGTTTTATATAATGGGCGGTGATTGGGGCGGCATGATCGCGCCGGTCAAAGATGAGCTGCCGCTGAAAGGCGACACTGTCATCGGTAATGATGTGTGGATCGGTCAGAACGTAACTATTATGCCGGGCGTGAAAATTGGCGATGGAGCGATCATAGGCACAAATGCCACCGTAGCCTCAGATATACCGCCTTATTCTGTTGCCGTGGGTAATCCGGCCAGAGTCATCCGTCGGAGATTTTACGATGAAACGATAGATTTGCTTTTGCGGCTGCGATGGTGGGCCAGACCGATTGAAGAGATAAACGGCCTAATACCGCTTCTGACCACTTCTGATCTCAAGGAGATGAAGCGCGGAATCCGGGAATATCTTGATGGCGAAGCAAAGAGAAACGATCTTTAAGATTGACTGGATGCTTTCTTTTCTCGGTTGGCAAGAATTATTTTGACGAATGATTCCGGCAGGCACACATTATACATGTCAACCGCCCGGTCAAAAAGGGGCGCTATCTCCTCGTCTGTGAATCCGGCGATTCCACATCCGATCCGCGTCACAAGGAATGTTGTCTGATCCCATTCCTCTGCCAGATCAAAGAACTGATCCACATAAGGTTTTATGGTTTCTACGCCGCCTTGCATTGTGGGGATTGCGTATGACTGCCCCTGCAGGCCGACTCCCTGTCCCATAATGGCTCCGAAATGTTTATATGCCGTCCGCGCCGCACCGCCAGCATGATTACCGGCAAGATTGCTTCCGAAAACAAAAATTTCATCTTTGTCAAGATGCGTTACAACTTCAGGTGTATATCTCATTATCTTAATTTTATCAGGTTTGACTTCGACGTTAAAACGAGTCTGCTACCGAATTTGTTGCGTCAGACCAGAACAAAAACTCTGCGTGAAAGACAAAACAAGTCCGGTCAACCTGCGATGAGGCTGACCGGACTTTCAATTATTGAATCTTTAAACTATTCCCTCGAGGGATTCTTTAATAGAGAATGTCTTCCGGATCGAGAGGTTTGTAAGGGCCTTCTTTGACTTCAAAGATTGCGGAGGGTTCGATGACCTCGACCGTATGCCACTGGCCGGCCGGAATATTCACCCCGTAATTACCTTCAAGAGGATCAAGAAGGAAACGGTCGGTCTGTTCGCCCAGTGAGTTGAAGAAGACGACGAACATCTTTCCGCGCAGAAGGATGTATGTCTCGGCCGTGTGGCGGTGACGGTGCACAGGAAGAGGTGAGCCGGGCAAAAGAACGTTGATGAGCCTCTGGCACGGAGATTCAAGCGATTCATGAATATTATAGTTCATCCGAAGGCGCGGAGACGCTTCGGCCCGTTCGGTTATCTCGTCAAGCAGTCTGTTGTCAATCATGATGCTTTTGATTTTAGATATTCTTCGTGAAGATGATAATATTTACGCATAAAAATGACGTAAGCCCCGGACAGCAGTATAATTACAAGCCCGAGATAAATATAGTGGTTGATCGGAATGAAAATCAGTCCTGCCGAAACTGCGAGCTGCACGAGCATATAGCCGGCCGATACTCTCAGATGCGACACCTTCAGTTCGTTGGCCATAAGCTGATAGGCATGCTTTCGGTGTGCTTCTCCGAGATTCTCATGAAGCATAATTCGGTGGACAATAGTCAATACGGCATCGACACCATAGACCGCGAGAAAGACGATATAGGAGAAATCACGGGTCTGGAGCATCAGAAGCCCAAGAACAAAGACAACGATGAACGCCATACTTATGGATCCCACATCGCCCGCGAAGCATTTGGCCTTCTTGCGGAAATTGAAGAAAAGGAAAACCAGAATGCTCAGGGTTATGACGAGGAGAAACGGCATCTCTATGAAGCCGATCGTTTCGTTGAGATAGCTAAGCGGAAGCATCACGGCGAGAGAATAAGCCCCGGTTATACCGTTGATGCCATCCATGAAGTTATAGGCATTGGTTATTCCCACACAGACAATCAGTGCGATACATACGATCCACCAGTCGTTCCAGTTCAGTATGCCGAACTGATAGAACATCAGGAACATGGCCGCGAACTGCACGACGAGTCTCGCGCTGTCGGGAAGAGAATGAACGTCATCGACGAAACTGACAATCCCGACAAGCGTCAGGCCTGTCAGGAACCAGGGATAAGTCACCCCGAAGAATGCCGCATAGACCCATGCGCCGAAGAGAAAGACTACTCCACCGCCGCGAAGCGTTATCGAAGTGTGGCTCGAACGCATGTTGGGGCGATCGATTATATTGAACCTGGCGGCAATTTTAAAGTATAACAACTCCGCCGCCATCAGAATGGCAGCGATCACAACATAAATCATAAACGAAAAGATTTATTTCCCTAAGAAACTTTTTATGGTCTTCGTCAGTCCGTCCTGAGCTCGGACCGGCATTTTTGAAATGCCAAGGGCTTGCTTTATCTTGGCATTGGACGCTACATAGTTTTCAGTAAGCTTTGTGAGTCGGAAAGTGTTAAGAGGCAGATGCAGAATGTCGCCTGTTTTTGCCATCAGGTTTATCAGACCTTTCGGCAGTTTCCAGATCCGAGCTTTCTTGTCCATAGCCCCACAGATCACACTGATAAGTTCATTGGTTGACAACGCCTCGTCATCGGCCATATTATAGACGCCGTTTTCCATTGATTTCTCAAGAATGCCTGATATGACAAACGTCAGATTGTCAATGGATGTGAACGTGCGTCTGTTTTCGAAAGCACCCAAAGGCCATGGAATACCTTTGCTTATCACCCCGTAGAGCAGATTCAGATTGCCTTTGTTGCCCGGACCGTGAATCATGCAAGGCCGCAGGATGATAACGTTACGGCCTTGGAAACGTTCGGGTTCATTCTTGAGTTTTGTAAGGATATGTTCCTCGGCGCGGACCTTGCTTTCTCCATAGGGGCCGACAGGGCATGGCGTGACATCTTCGGTCAGAACATCTCCCGGAACCTTATCGACGGCAGCTTTTACAGAACTGAAGAAAATGAATTTCTTTGTCGCGGAATGTTCCGAGAAATAATCGAAAATCTTCTTGGTCAGATCTGTGTTTATCTTGAAATAGATGTCAGCCGCCGACTTGTTTTTTGTGTCATGAGCCTTTCCCGCAAGATGGATAATCGCATCGACATCCGGAATCGAACCATTTTCAAGATCCCCCCACGAAAATGTTTTCTCGACGCCGTCTTTCTCAGGCGCGACAATGTCGAGCCCGTATATGGTATTATTGGCTTTTAAAGCCTTGACCAGATTCGACCCGACAAACCCGTGTATGCCGGTGATGAGTAGATTCATAATATAATATAATAATATCAGATTAAAGACCTAAACAATGTTCAAGATTGTCTATACAAGTGGAAAAATTAAAATTCTTCTCACTATATTGTTTCCCATTCATCCCTTTTTCTACCAAAACGGAATTGTCCAAACATGACAAATTTTTTAATAAAATTGCTAAAGCTTTCGAATCTTCTGCATGAACAGTCCAGCCACACTGAGCTTCATTAATGAGATCTGCTCCTTCTCCATTAATCATTGCCACAATCGGTTTCCCGGCAGACATATAAGCTTGTATTCTGGAAGGAACAGTTAGTGCGAAAATAGGTTCATCTTTCAATGCCATGAACAAGACATCAGCTTTTGAGAAAAATGAAGGCATCATCTCGAGAGGGTGTCGGCCCAGACATATAATTTGGTCCTGCATGGAATGCTCAAATGCAAAATTCTCTACATAATCTTTTTTTCTACCGTCACCAATAAAAATTATATTAATCGGATTACCTTTCAAAATGAGCATAGCGTCTAAGATATGCGGAAGATCTTGCGCGTCTCCCATATTTCCGGCTACGACAATATTGAACCCCTTAGGGAAATCGGGGATAGATGAAATATCGTTTTCTAGCAAGCGCTCTTCTACCCAGTTAGGATAGTATTTAATTTTGTTGCCAAAATCACCTTTCTGGATTATTGATTGGCGATATCCTTTAGAACCAATCAGAAGTGTGTTAGAATTCTTATAAATCCATTGCGTAATCTTATCAAATAATCGGAGAACAGATTTATTAGTTATACCTCCAGCAGCAGTCAAACTTTCCGGCCATAGGTCCAAGACCCAAAAATGCAGAGGTATTTTCTTTATTTTTTTTACGATGACTGCAGGAACTCCTACAAGAATGGGCGAAGGCTCATGTACTATGATTGCATCATACTTTTTTGTAAAGCCCATCCAGAAAGCTTTTATTGATGCGAACAGGGTATAGCTTAAATAATTTAATGCTAATCTCAAGCCTCCACCTTTTCCTCTGGGGATCAAAAGAGACCTATATACCTTTACTCCATGAACTATTTCTTTCCTTTTCTTAAAAACACCGTATCCATCATAGAATTTCCCTACAGGGTAATTTGGAATGGCGGTCATGACAGTTACATCATGCCCTCTCCTATTAAGTTCAAATGCCATATCATTACATTTGAAATTTTCAGGATAGAAATATTGTGTAACTATCAGTAGCTTCATGCTTTTCGCCAGATCATTTTGTTGACGATACCGGTGTAGGATTGGATGAGGCGTACGACCTTGTCAGAAACATTATCATCTATGTATGCTTCAACCGGAGAAGGGTGGAAACCCTCAGACTGCATATCAACGGCCATACGTACAGCCTGAATAACGGCGTCGGATGTGATAGAACCGATGACAAACACTCCGCTGTCCATTGCTTCGGGACGTTCGGTTGAAGTACGGACAGAAACTGCCGGAAAATGAAGATTTGCACTTTCCTCTGGAAGGGTTCCGCTGTCACTGACTACACAGAAGGCATTCTGCTGAAGCTTGTTATAGTCCATGAAGCCAAGCGGTTTGTGCTGAATCACTCGCTCGTCGAATTTGAAACCACGTTCTTTGATGTATTTCTCTGATCTGGGATGGCAGCTGTAAAGCACAGGCATCTCGTAATACTCAGCCATTGCGTTGACAGCATTCATCAATGAATAGAAATTGGCTTCAATGTCGATGTTTTCCTCGCGGTGACTTGACAGAAGAATATATTGTTTCGGCTTTAATCCAAGTTCATCAAGTATTTTACTTTCAGAAATTGCCTTTTCATGGATTTTTAGGACTTCTGCCATCGGAGAGCCAACGACATAGGTATATTCCGGCTTCACTCCTGAGTCGAGAATGTATCTGCGCGCATGTTCGGAATAACAAAGATTTATATCACTTGTAACATCGACGATACGGCGAATGACTTCTTCAGGAAGGTTTTCGTCTTTACAACGATTGCCGGCTTCCATGTGGAAAACGGGTATTTTGAGACGCTTTGCAGCGATTACCGACAGGCAGGAATTAGTATCACCAAGTACGATTATTGCATCCGGTTTCACTTCAACCATCAGTTCGTATGCTTTGGCTATAACGTTGCCCATTGTCTGTCCGAGATTTTCACCTACAACACCTAAATAATAGTCAGGTTGACGAAGCCCGAGATCTTTGAAAAACACCTCATTAAGAGTATAGTCGTAGTTTTGTCCGGTGTGGACAAGTACATGGTCAAAATAACGATCGGACTTCTTGATGATCTCCGACATTTTTATGATCTCCGGGCGTGTGCCCAGAATTGTCATCAGTTTCAGTTTTTTCATCTTATATTGTAGTGAGGATAAAGTGAACGATGTGCCCGCATCCAGTCTGCCATTTCCCTTACCATTGTCTCATAATCGGGAATCAGATAATCGAATGTGAAATTCGTGCGGACAAGTGATTTATCGGCGGTGACACCTTCAACAGGATTTATTTCCAGTTCATTACCTCGAAGATGCTTGTTAAACAGCTTCAAAAGTTCATATTTTGTAATCGACTCTGACGGAACCGCGTTAACCAGACCATGGGCACGTTGTTTCGAAGCCTCTTCCATGGTTTTGGCAAGCTGAAGAGTGGTCTGTCCGGTCCAGATAGCACCGGTAAAACCTTTTATACTCGGTACGGGCTGTTGCATAAACCAGTTCAGGAGACCTATGCCGGATGATTTGATATCAGGTCCTACGATTGAATTACGTAGCGTCAGATTCTTGTCATCATTAAGTTCACCCAATGCTTTTGATCGGTCATAGAAAGTAGCTCCATCAGGTTGTGAGGTCTCGGTGTAATGGCCTTCTTTGCCGGAAAACACACAGTCAGTACTCATGTGTATAATTTGAGTATGAGTGCCATCTGTTATGTCTGCGAGAAAATGAGGAAGATAGCTATTAAGAAAGGCCGCTGCGCTGTGATTGTTTTCCGCAAACTGATTGAGGAGGCCTATAGCATTGATGACAGCATCGTAATCCCCGGCTTCAATTGCGCCTCGCAGTAACTCGGTATTGGCCGCATCACCGATGACTGTCGGGACGAATGGAGATTTTGATCGTGCGAAACCGGTGACATCATGCCCTTGCTCTTTCAGATAGAGCGAGATAATATGTCCCGCCATCCCGTTACAGCCAAGTATGAGGAATTTCATCGTTATTCGCTTCTGATTTCGCTTTTTGTGTCAAGTTCGATCATTCCTAGATCAGCCTGAATGAAGCGAAGACGCATGAGTTGTTCTTTCATACCCTCCACATCAAGGCGGCGTGTATTGTGGCTGTGATAATCCTCGATAGTGGTGAGAGTGCCGTTTCCTTCGGTGAAATACTTATCGTAGTTCAGGTCTCGTGTGTCGGCGGGAATACGGAAATAGTCACCGCAGTCAATGGCTTTTGCCATCTCCTCGCGTGTTACAAGGGTTTCGTAGAGTTTCTCGCCGTGACGAGTGCCGATTACCTTGACTTCAGTTTCGCCATATTTAGGATCGACCTTTGCATAAATTTCCTTGAGTGCTTTGGCGAGAGTATCAAGAGTAGCTGCCGGAGCTTTCTGCACGAACAGGTCGCCGTTGTGTCCATGGGTGAATGCATAAATCACGAGATCTACCGCATCATCGAGAGTCATCATGAAACGGGTCATCTCAGGATCGGTGATAGTTATCGGATTTCCTGCCATCATCTGGTCAACCCACAGAGGTATGACAGAACCTCGGCTGGCCATCACGTTACCGTAGCGAGTGCAGCAGATTGTAGTCTGAGCACTGTCGCCGAGTTCGCGCCCTTTGGCTATTGCCACCTTTTCCATCAAAGCTTTCGAGATGCCCATGGCGTTAATCGGATAAGCCGCTTTGTCTGTAGATAGCACCACGACATTTTTCACGCCATGCTCCACGGCTGAAAGCAAGACATTGTTTGTGCCTTCCACATTTGTACGGGTAGCTTCCATCGGGAAGAACTCACAGCTCGGCACCTGCTTCAATGCTGCGGCAGAAAATACATAATCCACACATCGCATTGCAATGTCAACAGACTCTTTGTTGCGGACATCTCCAATGAAATATTTCACTTTCGGAGATTGCAGTCGGTGGCGCATATCGTCCTGCTTCTTCTCGTCGCGACTGAAAATACGGATCTCTTTGATATCCGAGTCGAGGAACCGTCTGAGCACGGCATTACCGAACGACCCGGTGCCTCCCGTAATCAGGAGGACCTTGTCCTTAAATACTGACATAATTAAAACTATATATTTAAATATTATTTTTTATTGTGGCGAACAACTCTTTCCATGAAGGTCTGTCTTCAATGTGTAGTGGCTCGTATCTTTTACCTTTTCCCAATCCTTCAATTTCTTTTCTCCACGTTTCCGGATCATCGTGTTTTACAAATCGGACTCCCTCATATCCTTCCAAAACTTCTCTGGCATAGGGCAGGTCCGCAGCAATTATCGGCATTCCGGTTTTAGCCGCTTCTATCAATGGCAGCCCGAAAGTCTCAATATAGCTTGGAAAGACAAGGGCATCGCAGGAACAATACATCGCGCAGACCTGATCGTATGAAATCATTCCCAAATGCTTGATTATATCATTCGTATCCTCTCCGTCTGTTGTCAGATATAATGTTATAGATTTCCGGGACGAAGCAACAGCGTTTATTATAACATCATGGTTCTTATAAAAAAAAGATGTGGCAGGATAAAATAGATTCAGACGGGTTTCAGGGAGATCAATATGTTGTTCGCGAGGTTCTGAGACTGAGGGAGAAAAAACTTTTACTTTATCCGGATTATGGTGGAATTTTTTAATGAACCCTTTTTTGATGAATTCGAGTTGAACAAAAATAACTGTCTCCCGCGTAAGAAACAGATTGACAAAGAATGGATAGATGTTTTTGTAGAACCAAAGACTGCGTTGTTGGCTTTTGAATGGATTCCACTTATATGGATAAAAGGGTATGGATTGATGGTAATATATAAATCTTGGGGTTTGTTTATTTCCTGCCCTGAATCCGGTATTCTGTAATGAAATACAAGCAATAGGAAATATCTCGTTTTGTTTCAGCCATTTTTTTAGTCCGAATGCATCCCACCATAATCGTCGATGCATAGGCTTTACACCGCTGATAGGTTTTAATATTACATTCGGTTTGTCAGTCCTCAGATCAATCTTGTCCGATATAAAAATCAGCCAATCATAATTGTCACTCGGAATATTTTCAATAAATTGACGAAGTATAGAAAGCGCTCCACTTCTGTCCAAAGCTGTGGCATTAACCACAATTTCCTTTTTCATCAAGATGTTATTGTTATTTACAGATATCGATGCTTAAAGATATATTAATCCCCCGTCTGGATAGATATTCATATAAAAGTATCCCCAAAATACATTGTCATACTGGACTATAGTGAATAGGAATTTAACATTAAGGCTGTTTCAATGAAATACTCATCAAATCCTAATAAAGGTTTTACAATGAAAGTCCACACCGAAATTAGCACTATGGTGAATATCAATGTTTTTGAGGCCTGATTCTGTGGCTTAATATTTTTATTTACATACAAAAAATATCCTAACCATATAGGTAAAAATGCAATTATAAAGCGATTGGTGAGAACTTGAATATATATTCCGGAAAACAAAAAAGCTGTTGGAGCAATGGAACAGACATATAAAAAACGATATACAACATTATTTCCTCTTACTATTCCCTTTTTTATTTTTTTATTAATCCTATAAATGAAATATATAGGAAATAAATAAGGAAAGACATTAAATATTCCTCCTAAAAAAGAAGACAATCGGTTAGCGGTATTGTATGCATTATATTTTTCATCAAATGAACTGATGTAATTCAACAATATATAAATGGCAATATTCGATAAAACAATTATAATAATTTGTTTATTTGGTTTAAGTTTATATGCAAAAAAATTGAATCCAATAAGTGCTGAGAATAACAAGATAGCTGTCTTATGATTCAAGACAGAAATTGTCAGGAATATTACAGTTAATATATATTTTTTCTCAAGGAATTCATAAAAAGCTAAGAGGCAACAAGGGAAGGCCAGGAAAAATCTTATTTGATTTCCCATTGCAACATAATTAAAAATTACAAGTATCAATACTAGTACAATAGGATTAGATTTGATCTTATTAAATAAATATACATACGACAATCCTATTAAAGAGATATAAACTCTATAGAGTATCTCGAATGAATAGTTCTTTCCTTTAAAATACTCAGCCAATAATCCGAAAAACAAGTCTCTTGATTCCTCTGGATTATCGAAATAATGCCTATACGATATCCAGTCACTAGTATAGTGAATGCCCCAGAATGCGAATGCGAATACTAGAATTGCGCTTATGTTCTGAACTATTCGTTTATGATTTCCTAACATGGAATTATTTGCAATTTACTGAGGCTATTATATTCTTAGCATTCCAATAAGGTGATGCATCATGAAATATTTCAGCAACGGATTTAAAGCTCAAAATCTGATGATGAGAAGAGAGGAACTTAATCAAAAGATCGATGTCAGGATTCTTGACATCAATCAAGCACACTAATGGATATCTCTCTAATATCCTTTTATTAATATCTTCTTGCTTATAATAGAAATGGATAATCGGTTTGCCTGTGGAGATGTAACTGAATATCTTGCTTGACATCTGGATTCCATTAACTTCTGCAACAGACAATAAAAACCCCGCTGATGCCATCTTCTCCTCAACCACACTATAGGTGACGCGCCCGTTATTGATAATTCTGTTTGGACATGATTCAGCTAATTTTACGATTGGATCTGTATCGTTACCCATTATGCAGAACTCAAATATGTTTTGAGTTCTTGGTAAAATATTCCTTATAATTCTAACTAAATCTTCAGACGGGACATATCCTTTTAGGAATGCTCCAGCATAAAGGACATTGTTGGAGAAACTCTGGGATTTTTTAGGCTTTATCAGCAGAGGATGCTCACAGAAACTAATTTTATGAATTAAACTATGGATATTTTGTTCAAAGAAAGGGCGTTGCGAATGAATTATTAAACTCTTATGGGAGTCTGAAACAACACTCTTCAGCAAATTAATATGTCTTTTTTGTTTTATGATCCTATTTATCTTTAGTCTATTATAACTATCATTAATTACAAGATTGTCGAAAATGAAAGGAATATATTGAATTCCTGTATGCAAAGAAAATATTCTGGATGCTATCAACGATTCAAATGGGAAACAGAAAGGGACTATCAAGCCAATGTGTGATTCGCGATGGATATCTTCAAGTTCCTTCAAGTATGCTTTCATTATATCCTTTTTGATGTTTTGTAATGAAAAAACGGCTCCGAGATATCTTATAATTCTGTAACTTAGACGAACATATTTATTTTTACTGAAATATAGTTCAAAGAGCGGAGTTGAAATGTGCCTTATGATCTCCTTATGTTCTTCAGTAATTGGAGCGGCGGTTCTTTCAGCGATCACATAGACTTCATGGCCCATGCGTAAGAATTCATCGACTATATTTTTTGCACATATACCTACTGCTGAATAATTCGGCATATATGAGCCACACATAACAACAATTTTCATCCTATCAGGCTTTTAAATCTAACTGCCAACTGCCGATTGATAGAAAAGTTAAAGCAATTCCAGATAATGTAAGATACAATCACAATAGCCAACGAAGTTGCAAAAGAGAATGCCGCAGTGGAAGCTAAGAAAATCAGTAGATAAGCGATTTCCGATATGAGATATTTCCGATCTCCGGACTTAAGTTTTGCAGAAAGGAACGACTCGGAATAAAAAGCCCTGAATGCCAGAGCAACAAAAGTACAGAAAGCAATTATCCATATTGCCTGATCAATAGAGAATCCGATGAAGCTTATAGTCGCAAAAATCAAAACACATAAGATGTTGGCTTTCAACATATCCTTTTCGCGACGGAGTACATTGAAAAATGTATTTGTCAGGACTGATATCTTGATATTTGTATAAACTATCAGGAAAAATATATTCAGGAATGGAATGATGCTGATGTATTTCGGATAAAACCATTCTATGAATATGACGCACGGGAAATACAGCAATATAGCGGAGACTCCAAACAGTCTTGTGAAAGAATTGATCTGAATAAACAAGGTGGGATATCTTTCTGACGGAATTCTTTTGAGCGATGGATAAAGAACCAGACTTATTGCAGTCACCGCAGTCAGAATCAGTCCGGTTATTGAAATGCCGAAGGAATAGATTGCAAATTCGCTGATATCTCCGAATATCTGCACAATCATTTTACCTGTTCCTATGAGAAGCATTCCCATCAGATTGGCGATCATAAGTTTTATTCCGACCGATACATTCTCCCATAGAAACCTGAAAGAATCCTTCATTGCAAGCACTTTGCCGAAAATCAGATCCTGAGCTTGAAAAATAATCATTCCTATAACGAGGAGGCGCCCTACAAAATCGGCGATTACGATATATTTATAATGAAGATCGTCCAGAAAGATCAGACACACTATAAGAATGACAACAAGCAATTTGTCTATAGTGGAATAGAAGCTGTATTTCTTAAACTGATTGGTTATTTGCAAGGTATAGATCAATATTCCGGTGCAGCACACAACTGGAATGTTCAACAGAACGAAAGAGAAAGAAAACGCTTCATCGGAGTGGAAATTCAAAAACAAAACAAGGAACCCGATCGCCGAAATAAGACTCAACATTCCCAACAGCAACCGATTCGCTGATCTTATCTCCAATCGCGGTAACTGAGAGTAATTGCATTCTCCGTATTTCAGATAAATACCATCGTTATATCCAAAACAAAATACTCCTGCATAGCTTGAATAGAACCAATATATCTCCCAATATCCAAAACCGTCGATCGAAAGATATTTCGGCAATATGACGGCACGGACAATGCTTATGATCAGAACGAGAAACTGGGCACCGAATACCCACGTGAAATTCTTTAAAATGGAAGAAGCCATTCTATATATATTTACTTCCAGTAAGCTTTGAAGGCATGATGAGTAATCCGTTTCTCCTCCGGCGGCAGTTTACGCCAATCTCCGAATCCCGCTTTCAGATATGAATCAAAATCTGAAAATCCTTTATATTTCCGATCTTCAAATGGCAATTCAACCAGTGACTCAAATAGTTTTTTGGGGAATGGGTTCTTTTGAAAAATACCCTGTATATTTTCGAAGCATTTGGAATAACCTTTTCCATTATGTCTTTTAGAATAATTGTCAATTATTTTTGCAATATTTCTTTTGCTTAGAAAGCATGTAATAACTCGGTTTAAAACAATTACACAATTTTTTCCGAATGAACGCTTCGAAGATAATTGAACGAAACGTAACGCAAAAATATCTTGCAATAATTTTCTCTTTTTGTTATACGAGATCCATTCATTTTCGGAATCAGGGACATCATCAATAGGGAATATATCTATATTGACACCTAACGATATTGTTGTGCCGGACTCCCAAAACGTCGTGCGTGAATCAACGGCCTTTGCATAAGGCCTGTCCCATTCACTATCTCGTTCAAGACATTCCAACTTATATTTTCCTTCGTATCCATTTGGAAATGACTTAATGAGAAAGTTGTAGTCATCTCTGGGCAAATAAATGTCAATATCATCATCCCAAGGAATATAGCCTTTATGTCGCGCAGCACCCAAAAGAGTGCCACATGCCATTGAATATCTTATTCCGTTTTCCTCACAAAACTTATGAATAGCCGAGAGAATATCCATTTGAAGAATCTTTAACTCCTCAAGACTAATTTCCTTTCCAGTATTCATTTTTTGAAACTATATATTCTGCAAGAACTTCGAGGCTATCAATGTAAACAATATCATCGCCATTATAGGAATAGACGTTGTTAATATCCGTACATCCTGCTATTATGCCATCACATCCAATACTTTTTAATTCATTTACAACTTGAGTAAAACAATTTTTTGGATTTTCGGCTAAATTCAAATCGCAATAACGATTATTATTTTTAGCGTTATTAATTCCTTTTGTTACAATATTTTGCTTGTCTAGAGGATAAACAACAGAAATCTCTGGGGCTATTTTAGTAAAATATTTTTCATATAACCCATGTTTACGACATCCATCACTACACATTACGCCTACTTTTTTGAGACATTTTTCTTTAGCTTTTTTTGCTACGAGTTCTATTATGTTTATAAATGGAATATCTATCTTTTCTTTTAACTCCTCTATAAAAAAAATGAGCCGTATTGCAACACATGCAAAGTTCTGTACAGCCGAAAACTTTCATCCTCTCTCCAGCACAAATATAATCTTCCAGAAAACTAGGACCACGTCCTTCAAGATACATGCTTCTTGAAGGTGCTTGGGTTGCTTGATATATCAGCATTTCAGGATGATGGGCGTCCCTATATGCACCGGATAGCACCACTTTCTCCTCAATCAGAGCCAGAAGACGATTTGTAGCAGCAACTCCATTACCTCCTATAACTCCAATCATAATTTCCAGTCCTTAATAATTTCCGAAACTCTTATATAATCATTATAAGTGTCTATGTCATAAGCTCGCACTTTTATACCTTTCATTGGAAGATATGGCTCAAACATATTGTAAACGTTTTGAGTGCAGTAGAAAAGATTCTCTTTCTTAATACAAGCAGGCCCAGTCCATTCATAATCTCCTTCTTCCCTGGAAAACTGGAGGACATTACCATTTTCATCAGTCTTGACAAAGACAGCATCTTCAGACGTAATATCTGCGTAGCAAATAAATTCACCTTTAGTATTGAGGATTTTCTTTACGTCATCCGGATGAACAAGAAGATCTCCATCCCATTCAAGAATATATTCATTCGCATGTCTCGCCCCCAAATAGAAACTAGCGCCTGTCTTTGTTTCAAAATATCTGTGATTGAATATGAAAATGACATCTTGACGATATTTAAGAACCTCCTCTATGATGTCATTTGCTTGGAATCCTACAACAATGCGTATATCTTCCACTTCTTTGAATAACTCGAGTTGCCATGAAATTAAAGATCGGCCGTTGATTTTTACCAATGCTTTGGTCAAACCGAGCCCAAGTCGGGAGCCAATTCCGGCACAACTTATAACAACTGATTTAATTGACGACATAACGCTTTTTCATTAAAAATGATATAATCCGCTATTGCATAAAGGCTTTTTGCTGGCTTATGAGTTAAACCTGTTGCAATAGATATATTTGCATGTCTCATTGCTTCTAGGTCATTGTTCCCATCGCCAATAAAGACCACAGTTTCACCAAGTGCTTTGAATTGATCAACGATCTGCTCTTTTCGCAATATGGTTTTCAATTTTATAACCTTATTATCCTCAACCAACGCATCAGAATAATAAGCTGGACATCCTATTTTCGATCCTAAAACCTCACACCAGCATTTTAAATTGCCAGTTACAATAACACAATCTTTTTTGTGCTTACGAATGAAATCATGAACTAAAGGATACAGTGAGACCGATCCTAATAATTCTGAGACCTCGTCAACCGGTAATTGACCTAAAATATTAACTCTTCTAATAAAGCTTTCAATAAAAGGAATGTTGCCTTGAACTGTTTCCTTTGTTAATTGATCTATCTCTTCTTTTATGTTAAAATGTGAAGAGATAATTGGTAACGTTTCACAAGAAGTGACCGTACCATCCATATCGAATAAAAATTTCATAATCTATGATTTGTTTTATTCCCCTAATGCATATTGGATGCTAATGAGGACTTCAATATGATTATTGCTAAAGGATGGGGAGGGGAGTGGGGATGAGTTCTTGGAAGGAGGGGGCGGTGGAGGCGGAGAGTTGCCAGATGGGGCGGCTTTTTTCAGTCAGTTCATCGACTTTGGGCGCGATCTGCTCTGATTTGCAGTGGTTGATTGCGGAAATTATCTCTCGAATAATTGTCAGGTCAGGACCGTAGGGAGAGAGCAGACGCCACCGACAGTTCGGATGCCAGCATTCGGGAAATATCATGTTGCGTAGAGGTTCGGCATGTGCCCGTATCCGACCACTGAAAGAAGCAGTGAGCCGATTGTCACCCTCTGTCTCGAACATGACCGCTTCGGGAAAGTCCGAGTGTTCATACATCAGGGCACGTCCGCGTTTGCCGTCAAAGAAAAATTTGATCATGTTTAATTGTCGGTTGAGGAATGAGGGAATCTGTTGAGGAGGGTGTAGAGGTCGGTGGAGGTGGAGAGGTAACGGTTGAGGGCGAGGTGAGTTTTGGGATCCGGAGCGGTGTAGTTGTCGAGGTAGTGGCGGGTGCTGTTGAGGAGCCGGCGCTTGAAGTCGGTCTGGTTGTTGCCTTCGAAGGCGAAGAGGTCGGTTTCAAGCAGTATTGCCGCGCGGTTGAGAATGTCGTAGTCGGAGAGCCGCGATCTGTCGTATCCTTTGACGGCCTCGTTATACCATGATTCCTCTGTCAGGCAAAGCCATTGCAGCGGTCGGCCAAAGAATGCCTTGTCTTTGCGACCGATACCGGAACGGATGGCGCGGTAAAGCTCATATTCATCGACCGATTTGTCGCCGTGGATTTTTGCTTCAAGCGCTTTAAGAATGATGCCGTTGACAAAACTTCTGTCGGCAGGACGCTGATAGGTGACGCGGTAGAGAAGGTCATAAACGTCAATTAAAGCCAGAGCTTTACCGACGGGATAGGAGTCAATCTGTTTCCTGACATTTGAAATCCAGACTGTTGCATCTTCAACGAAACGCCTGGCATTCAATGACTGACGTGAAGTCTGCGTCATGAACAGCCCAAGCTCATTGGCTGAAGCCAGCATCTGAAAGGCTGATTCAGTCACATTATCGACATTATCGAAATCGACAGAAGACAAGTCAAATGAGGTTAGAATTTGGCTATGCATATTGATATGCCTTAATTTGAAGGTGGGAGAGCGCTTTAACATGTTCCATCCCTGAAGTGCGTGTGAAACGCATTGCTCAGAAACGATCAGACAATCTGGATAAAATCAGGCTCGACTTCTACCGCGGCGGTTATGAGACCGGGCAGTTCAACGATAAGACGGCGCTTTCTCATGCCTTTAACTGATAGCAGACGGCCCTCGTAACGGTCAAGAGTTCCGCCCATTATGCGGACTCGCTTGCCGTACATCGCATCAGTGATTTCGTCGGGCTTATAAAATAAAGGTGAGTCGGTGTGGCTGACGGCAAAGATGAATTTCTCCATCTCGTCATCCCGAACTGTCATAGGTTCATCCTTGGTCTTGCCGAACTGGTAGCGATACTGGAGAGTGCGATACTTCTCCACGAAGGGATCGACGGCTTCCTTTGTCTCGTGGACAAACAACAAATCCTGTATCACCGGAACCTCGCGCCTCTGGCGACGGCCGCCGATGGTCATTATCATCTGTGTCATCGGGGTGAACACCTCGAGACCGGCTTTTCCCAGATCATGAACGGCAAGCGAATTGGAGTTTCTGCGCTTCAGATCGCGCATCACGAACCAGTGCTTTTCTGAAGACTCAATCTGCATTTATTGAAACTTACAGGCAATTCTTCAAATCCTGCTCAAATTCCGTGCGTGTTGAAATTCAAGTAGTTACAGATTAGTTCTAAAAAGAAAGAGGTTTTTCTCATGATTGGCTCACCTCTTTGAATTGCCATAGTTTTGTTCATCGTGTCATGTTCGACCGTGTCACATAAATATCAATCTCTTCGAAAGAGACCGATATTTGTGTTTGCAAAGTTACTCAATTTATTGGAAATAATGACTTTTGTCGAGATAAATTTTATTATTGGCACCAAAATCCGACTCTTTGATCTCATTATGTTACATCTATGTTATGCAACATAACCCTTAATATACCCTTCAAACTATTGTATATAAGCGCTTTGAATTGCTTTGTCGGTCTCTTTCGAAGAGACTGATATTTGCGAAACACTTCATTAAGGCCATGCTTTCTTAAGCTTTTGTTTTGGGAATTTGAGTTTTGGTCTGTCAACCGACAGAAAATTGCCGTATTTAATGTAATGATTGTGCGTTTTTCTGTTCAATTTAGTTTTCCACCCCACATAATTCAATAAGATCACGCATTACGCGCCAGTGCAGGTGCGTGCAAAATTTTTGTCAGGAAACGGGATAAAACGAATCCAGGCGTTTAAGTTGAATCTTAAACGCCTGGATTTTAGGGGCTTGATTGGGTGGTCCTTCAAGGGCTTGAACCTTGGACTCCCTGATTATGAGTCAGGTGCTCTAACCAACTGAGCTAAAGGACCGGCAAATCGTTTTATCCTTTTTGCGATGCAAAGGTAGGCTGTTTTTTCGAATCCTGCAAGTTTTTCGCCGATTTTTTATTATCCGATGCTTTTCAGGACGGAAAGGAGAATGGCAACCGCTTCTTCAAGAATTTTACGCGGAGTCGCGAGGTTTATGCGGATGAAGCCTTCACCTTCAGCTCCGTACATTGTGCCCGCATTAAGCATAAGTCTGTGGCTTAGAAGGCGCTCTGAGAGTTTTTCTGATGTCAGGCCAGACGGAGTTATGTCGAGCCATGCGAGGTAAGTCGCTTCCAAGGGAGTCAGACGATATTGAGGAATCTCCCGGGCTATCGTCTCTCTGAGCCACAGATAATTATCCCACAGATAACGTTTGAGCGCCTGGAGCCATGGAGCACCTTCGGTATATGCGGCAACGGTGGCGACTACACCGAAGGGATTGACATCGCAGACCTCGTTGATGTTTATTGCGCGGTCGATCTTTGCGCGTATCTTTGGATCGGGAGCCACGATGTTGGCGATCTGTAGTCCTGCTATATTGAATGCCTTTGAGGGAGAGATGCATGTCGCGCTGTTAAGTGCGAATTCAGGCGAAATGGAGGCGAACGGAGTGTAGCGGTGTCCGTCAAAAGTCAGTTCGCAATGAATCTCATCAGCTATGACAAATACGCCGTTTTTCAGACAGATTTCTCCGACACGACGCAGTTCTTCGGGCGTCCAGCATCGGCCTGAAGGGTTGTGCGGGTTGCAGAGAATCAATACTTTACATGCTGGATCTTCAGCAAGCGATTGGAGATGGTCAAAGTCGATGGTGTATCGGCCGTTGCTGTCGTGCAGCAATGGATTCGAAGCGAGAATGCATTCGTCGTTGCGGATCGATGAGAAGAAGCAGTTGTAGGCGGGAGTCTGCGTGATCACTTTGTCTCCGGGACAAGTGAGAGCTTTTATTATGGCCGAGACCGCCGGAACGACTCCGGATGTATAGATGATCCATTGCGGATCTATTTCAAGTCCGTGTTGTGAGGCAAACCATTCGCAGACTGCCTTATAGTAATCTTCTCCGACGTAGGTGTAACCGAAGATGCCGTGATCGACTCTGCGTCGCAGAGCGTCGATAATTGCCGGTGCCGTGCGGAAATCCATGTCGGCAACCCAGAGTGGGAGTGTCGCGGGATCAGTGGGAGTATCCCATTTGTAAGAGCCCGTGCCGCGTCGCGGCACTATTGTGTCAAAATCAAATTCCGAAGTCATTGTGGATTGGTTTCAGTAGTTTTTTTAATATAGTAGCGGGGCATGAAGAGAAGGATGAGGAAGATTGTTCCTCGGAAACAAAGTTCTATACACATGGCGATCCATACACCGCGTAATCCGAGACTTCCTACGAGCAGCGCGGCAAGAGTGCAGCGCACAAGCCAGATGCTGCCAAGATTCATTATGGAAGGGAGAAGCGTGCGTCCCATGCCGACAAAGAACCCGTAACATACTATCGCTGCCGCGAACATCGGTTCTGCCCATGCTTCTATTCTCAGTATCTCGGCTCCGAGTTCCCTGATTCCTTCCACCGGAGACATTACTCCGATTATCTGGGGAGCGAAAACATAGAGAGCGATGCCGAGCAACCCCATTATTGTCATTCCTGAAGCGACGGTGATATGGCCGAATGATCTCATAAGTCTCATGCGGCCGGCCCCGAAGCATTGTCCGGAAAGGGTCGTCGCGGCCTCGCCGATACCATAGCCGGGCATGTAGCAGAGACTCTCGGCTATGACGGCGAATGCGTTTGCCGCAATTGCCACCACGCCGAGCGGCGCCACTATAAATGTTATCAAAATCTGTGCGCCGCAGATGGCAACATGTTCGAATCCGAGCGGGACTCCTATATTGACTGCCTGTCGGAGCGTTGTGGCCGTTGGGATAAAGCGCCCTTTTTCGCCGATGATTTTCAGTGGTTTATATATAGCACAGAGGTAATAGACCATCATGATGCCTACGATTGTTTCAGCGGCGACAGTGGCCAGAGCTGCCCCTTTTACACCCATTCCTGCTCCCGGACAGAAGAAATCAAGTCCGAAAAGTTCGATATTCCGGCTCGGAAAGATAAGGAAGAAATTAAGAATGACATCCAGAACACACATCATGACGCTCAGCATACTCGGAACACGCATGTTGCCTGCGCATCTGAGCATCGAGCCTGCCATGAAACTCATCTGGAGCGCCGGCAGAAAAAGGGAAAAAATAAAGAAATAGACCGAGGCGTCGGCGTGAATGGCCTTGTCGGCCCTGAGCCACGAGGGGAGGGGGCCTGAAATCGCCATGCCTATTAGGGCCAGAAGGGTGCTGAATGCAAGGCAGGCCACTATGGCCTGTCGCAATATGGAACGCGATTTGGCAAAATCCGACGAGCCTATCAGATGGGCTATCTGGACAGAGAAGCCGGTCGCGCAAGCCGACAGAATACCCCAGAAGAGCCATGTGGATGTTGAAACGAGGCCAATGGCGGCCGACGCTTCGGCGCCAAGACTCCCTACCATAGATGCGTCGATGTATTGCATGGCGATGGCGGAGATCTGGGCGACGATTGCCGGAAAACTCAAAAGCGCGGTCAGCTGAAATCGCTGCCGCACACTGAGTTGCTCTCCCGAACGGATTCTGTTGAGCAATCGGTCTGTAATTCCTCTTTTATTGTTCATCCGGAGGAATTTCTGTCTATTTTCCGGTCGTGATCTTGCAGTCGGCCGGCATTTTTATGTTTTCATCAATGATGATTTCTCCAATGGAGCCGGCTTCGATCGTGCCCGATGTCGGGTTCTTAACGCTCGTAATGTGTCCGTTTATCTGCGCGGTCAGAGTGGATTCCTCAAAAGCGAGATCGGCGTCAGCGTCCATAGTGCAGTTCTCCATAATGAGATTGTCGCAGTAACACAGCGGCTGAGTGCCGGAGATATGACAATTGACGAGCCGGAGATTCTTTGAATGCCATCCGAGATATTCGCCAGTCAGACGGGAATTTATTACGGTCACATTCTCTGTATTCCAGAAGGCGTCCTTGGAATTTATGTCGGCGTCCTCTATTACCACATTCCGGCAGTACTGGAAGGAATAATTGCCTTGCTGACGGTAATTGCGGATGCGTATGTCCGAACTATGCATGAAAAGATAGTCGGCATTAGCTACCTCGACATTATCGATTTCCACGTCGTGGCAGTGCCATAAGGTTTCCTGGGCATCGGGAATAACCACATTTCGCAGATAGAGGTTGCTCATTTCCCTGAACATTTTCGGTGCCTCGACTTTGGTGTCGGTCATTTTAAGATGACTTGAATACCACAGCGCTGCGCGGGCACCTTCCGTGAAAAGGCAGTGGTCGATCATGAAATTGTCAACATGCCAGAAGGGATATTTGCCTTCAAAACGGCAATTTCGGGCTTCTATATCGGAGCATTCTTTCAGTGCTGATTCGCCGGCGTGTATTGTGACGCCCTCAAGTTTCAGTCTGTGTGAGGCAAAGAGCGGTCTTTCGCCTCCGAATTCTTTATTCTCAATAAGTTGCATCGAAGTATTGGTTTTTACGTTAGTGATGCAAAGTTACTCATATTTCATGGTATAAAAATTACCATAATCACGGTTTTTATTACCCCGTTGAATGTTGAAATATGTCGGGAGGCAAGAGAGGGGATATCTCGGCTTGGCTCTTTCAGCTGCGCGATTTATGTGATTTCTTGGCTTTCGAGCTTGTGCGTTTTGTGGTGCGGAGTCCCGAGTAAGCGCTACGCATCAGATTGTTGGTGATGTTGAATTTCTCGGTTGCGGGGCGGTTGTTGTCTTTCAGGCTGTGGCTGAGAAGCCAGTCGTAGGTTTCCTGAAGATAGAAGAGCCGGGCAGGTTGCGAATGGTTCATCCCGGGAATACGGTCATAGATCAGACGCGGGGTGTCCTCATTAGCTTCTTTCATGGCCTGAACCACTTTGTCGCTCTGCTGCACGCTGACGGCTCGGTCTGCGGTTCCGTGGACAATCCACAGCGGAACGCCGTTAAGGCCGGAGAGATCTCTGACAGTGCCGCCGCCGCAGAAAGCCATGGCAGCTGCTATATCCTCGGGGTAGGTTGCGGCGAAATCGATGGCGCCGTAACCGCCAAGGCTCATTCCGAGCACATAAATGCGGTCATAATCGACGTTATACCAGTCTTCAACCCATTTAAGGATATTCATTATCTTCCGGGGATTCCATGATCCTCCCGGATTCTGTGGAGCTATGACGTAGGAGTCGAGATCGCGTCCTTTCTCAATTGCATCGAGAGTGCCATAGCGGCGCACCTTGTTGAGATCGTTACCGCAAAGACTTGCGCCGTGAAGGAATATAAATACCGGTTTGGCCTCGAGACTGTCATTTGGCTCTACGAGCCAGAAGTTGTAACCGTCTTTCACTTTCCCGCGATGCGATGTCACTTTTGCGGCCGAAACGGTTGATATTATCAGGGTAAAGAGTAAGGTTAAGATAGATAGTCTTTTAATCATTTCAATGTTATTTTAAAGATGGAGTTGCCACGGGATCCGATTACAAGGCTGTTGCCGATAACAACCGGAGAGGACTCGAAATTGCTTCCGATGCGTTTCGACGTAATAATTTTTCCATCCGATGCATTAATAATATATAGATTGCCGGAACAATCGCCGGTTACTATGAACATTTCGTTTTTTTCGTTGATGAAGCTGACCGGTGAGGACCAGGCATAATATTTCAAAGGAATCTGATAAACGGTTTCACCCGTTTTGCGGTCGAGCGCTACAAGGGCGCCGTTTTGACCCGATGTGTTTTTTACGCAATTGGCGAAAACAAGATGCTCGGCGTTTCCTCTGCCGAGGAGGGCGGTTGAGTAGAAGCCGCCGTCGAAGTGTTTTTTGCCGATATTCATGCGTCGGCCTTCAATGTCGGTTTTCCATATCTCTTTGCCGTCAAGAGCGTTGAGCTTGACAAATTTTGCCGAACCGACATCCTGAATGTCAATCTCGCAGCCGACATAAAGATATGGCTTTCCGTTTTCTATGGCGAGGACCGGCGTGGCGTCAATGTCATCCTTCAGGGTGTACATCCAGACCGGACGCATGGTGTTGAGGTTAATGGCCAGAATATTGCCGTGATTGTCTGCTGTGAAACCATAGTTGGCATAGACTGCCATGGAAGCTTCGATGCCGGGAGCGGCGCCGTTCACAGTATAGCGCAATGCGGTGTGCATGGTAAGTTTGCCCGCAGCGGCGACAAGTTTATAGATCGTTCCGTTCTCACCCGGCCTAAACAGAAATTGACCTACGCGTATGGGCGACGAGTCGTAGGCACCCCAACGGCGTTGCGCTTTGGGATCCTCAGGAAAGAAATGGAACTGTTTGTTTGTGAATAGATTTATAGCGAGAGCGCCGAACGGCCGTTTCCCGGGAACGCCTTGACCAACGTAGAGGTTTCCGTTAAGCGTAGGATCAAGCGATATGGTTCCTTTTATCGGGTTGCCGACGGGGATTGCCTGACGGGAGGCTTGACCGGTAGTGTAATCGATGAAATAGACGCTTCCGAAAAGAGAGCCGACCATAATCTCTTTTCCGCTGAAATCCCTATTAACAGCACCCGATTTTTTCATGGCGCCGAGGATGCTGTCGGGCCATTCGACATAAAGAGGCTGCCCGGTCCAGCCGGTGCCTCCACCCCAGCTCCCGACCGATGTTTCTGTATAGTCTTCCTGTGTGTGGAATGTCCAGTCAACTATGAATTCTGAAGGACGTCCGGTGATTCGGCCTCCGAAATCGGCTTGCCGCAGCGGTCCTTGACGGAAGGTGAAAGTTCCCGGAGCTGTGGCATAAAGATCGGTAAGGGAGCTGATGTGTCCGTCGGATGTCGTGTCGGTCCTTTCGATGTTGAATTTCACTTTTTTTGCCGACTTATACATGGTGTCAGGAAGCTCGGCAATGGTTTCAACCACAGGAGGAAGAGCTGTCGAATCAGTATCGGCTGAATGAGTATCAGCCGATTTTGAGCTCCCGGAGGAGCAAGCGTGAAAAATGGTTAAAAGTAATATATAACTTATTTTCTTTAATGACATGCCGATTTGTATGCAACTGTGGTTTTGCATGCAAAAATACTCATTTATTTATATATAGCAAAATAAGGCGATTGAATAATACACAACTTATGCTAACCGATGTTAAACAATTTTTCACCAATTCCATGAAAAACGGGCCCCCGCTTTTGCGGAAGCCCGTTATGTTATAGATAAATCCGGGAAGATCCTTATTTCATTCCAAGTTTTTTCAGGGTAGCAGCGGGAACAGCTTCCTTGTTGACAACAATGTCCATGGTCTTGGCAAGGAAATAGGGTATGGAAACATAGAAATAACCGTCGTAGATCTGGTTGGTGTTCCATGAATTCTTAACCTTGTAATAAGGATTGCCTTTCTGGTCAACAGCTTTGCCGACAATGACCATTCCGTGGTCATCTGTTGTCTCCTGGCTGTCAAACATGTTCTGACGCACTTCCTGAGTGATTTCCATCTCCTCTACAGGGCCATTGAACTTGAAGCGTTCGTTTTCACGGTCGCGGTCGGAGAGTTTCACCCAGCGGGCCAGTTCGGTTCCTTCGAGGTTCTTGCCGTCCTTTTCTTTCGGCATAACGGCAAAACCGTTGTTCCACTTGAATCCGCCTTCGCTGACGTCTGCGGCCCAGCTTACTGAATAACCTTTGTCAAGAGCGTTATCGACGATAGCTTTCATCTCCTCGAGTGGCACGTTGTAATACTGGCCGTGAATCCAGTTGTCGGGCACTTCAAGAACGAACGGTTTGTAGAAGGGATGATGCGAGAATGAGGTGATCGCTACGTAGTCATCGATGTTTATGGGAAGAGACTCGGCAAAAGATTTCGGAGTGTAGGTCTTGCCTTCGTAGGTGAATGTTTCAGGCAGTTCTCCGAAATAAGCGTCAAGAACTCCGTTGAATCCTTTGCGCCATGCCGTCGATACGCGTTTGTTCGGTTTGCGGACAACGGATTTGACCATAGATGTCAGGACGTCGCAGACTTCTCCGTGGGAATGGCTCTTTTCGCCATAGTTCAGTCCGCGATATACTTCTTCGGGGACTATACCGTAGTTTGCCCATGCGTAAGGCACATCGAGGCCGCTGCCACCCTGTGAGAAATTGGCTTGTCCGTACATGCGGACGAAGTTGGCGGCTTTGTCGTCGTAGCAATGACGTACAACGAACATTTCCGAAAGATCATACTCTTTGCCGGTTTTGCGGAGAAGCTCATCCTCGAAAAATGAGATTCCTGAAAAACACCAGCATGTTCCTGATCTGTCCTGATCTTTGACGGGTGTGGTCTTTACGAGCTTCACATCGGTGAACTTGAAGCCCATGCTGTCGGGTGTGGCGGCTTTGTTGTCTGCGGCCCAGCAAGAAGCCGTCGTCATGACAGCCATTGCTCCTAAGATAAACTTATTCATAATGATGCACTGTGTTTGTGATGCTTTTGTGTAGATTTATTGCAAAATTAGCGAAAAAATATTTAAAACTGTTCTTTTGTGGGATTTTTTATCGCTTTTTGTTCACAAACCGTGCTGTTAGATAATTGCGCACCGGCGTATCATAGAATCTCATGGCGCACCATGCCATAAATACAATGCCGAAAAAGAGGCATACGCAGACGGGCCAGACCTGATCGAAGGCGAGGCTGTTGTTCCACACCCATGCATAAAAAAGATACATAACCGGATAATGGATGATATATATGGGATATGAGAGCTGTCCGAGAAAATTGCACGTCGAAGTCGAGAATCGGTCCGTAGTGTTGCCGCATGCTCCAAGATAAACGACGGCAGGGAATATAAAGAATGTGCAGAACAGGTCATATAGGGCATTATAGACGTTAGGTTCGGCGCCTCCGACATAGGGGCATGCCATTACCGTGCATAAAATCAGGGTACAGATCCAGAAAGCTCCGCGTATTCTTATCTTCCGGAAACAACGTGAAATCAGAAGACCGGCCGAAAAAGAGAATGAAAGCCTGAAGAAACCTCCGAGAAATCCCCATCCGGCGGCTGACCATCCGAAGCCTATGTGATAGGCTTCCGATGTGTTGCCGAGAGCCATCACGGCAAGTCCGACGGCGGAAAGCACTACGACTCCGAAAAGTGAACATTTGGAAAGGCGATGAAGTATCAGTGCGTAAAGAATGCTTCCTATATATTCGAAAAAAAGCGACCAGCTCGGCCCGTTGAGTGGAAACATTTCGCCGTTGCCCCTGACATCAGCATCAATTCCCGGAATGACAGGAATGAGGAAAAGTCCGAGGAACAGAGCCAGAAGAAGAGTGGTTAAGGGGACAGGTGTCCCGTCCCATTGCACACTACCCTGGATAAGATAGGCAACCGCACCCAGAATTACGCTCAGAATGACCATCGGATGAAGCCTGATGACGCGTCGGAGCATGAAACGGCCTGCTGTCATGCTTCCGTTTTTCCATCGGTTGTCGTAGGCATATCCCAGCACGAATCCCGAAAGTACAAAAAAGAAATCGACGGCAAGATAACCGTGGTTGATCATCTGGTCAACCGGTGATGTCGCGAATCCTTCACCGAAATGATACCATATTACAACGAATGCGGCAATCCCGCGCAGACCGTCAAGCAGTTCGTAGCGCGGTCTGGAATCGGAGAGGGGAGAGGCGTATGATTTAAGATTTGTCATTGTGATGGAATGATTGGTTTTATGACGCAAAATTACGCATAACTCCGCAGAGAGAATTTGTCCTATGTCAAATAATGGCTCTTATACGGCTTAGGGTCGGCAAAGTGACTCCGAGATATGAGGCTATGTCCGTAAGGCGTGCACGGCGGCATATTTCCGGAAACTGATCATGAAAAGCCTGATAACGTTCTTTGGCGGGAAGGGTAAGTCGCTCTTTGTGGGACTGGTGGATACGTCGGTACTCGTCCTGGTGGATGACTCTTCCCCAGTTGGCAAGGTCGATTTCTGTGTTGAACAGAGCATGAAGCGTTTCTATGCTTATGCCGTAGGTCTCGCACGGTTCGATTGTCTCAACGTTTTCTTCGCTGATTTTGCCATAATAGAATTCGTCCATGCTGAAAACTATGCCTCCTTCTATCGAAAACGATGTCGTGATTTCTTCTCCGTCCACAATCCAGAAACTTCTTGTCATTCCTTTCTCGATAAAATATGCCATGCCGGCGGCTTTCCCTTCTTCAATTATGAGATGACGTCGGGGAAAAGTGCGCGCAACGAGATTGTCGCATAATATATCAAGCGCAGAGTCTTTTACAGGCCAAGCTTGGCTTATGGCATTTATGATATTTGGAATCTGAAATCTGTCCATACCGGTTGATGACGCAAAATTAATGAAAAATAACGGCAATGGCGCATTATATGGATGGTTTGTTGCAAAAACAGCTGATTTTGTGTATTTTTGTCGTCAGATCGATTATTTTACGTGACTCTTGACAATCATTATTGCGGAATAAACAGCTATCGAAGTTTCCTGCAGTGGTCTGTCGGGAGGAGCGATTTCAGATGACTAATCATTACATTACTTGCAGAATATGTTTAAAATTATTGACAAGGAGCATTTTTCGGAGCATGTGGTTAAATTCGAAGTGGAAGCTCCCGAGATAGCCAGATCTCGCCGACCGGGCCATTTTGTGATAGTCCGGGTTGGTGACGGTGGAGAACGGATTCCGCTGACGATAGCCGCGTCTGATCCTGAGCGCGGTTCCATTACTCTCGTCGTGCAGGAGGTCGGCGTTTCAACTCGCAAGATATGCGCGCTGAATGTTGGCGATTGTTTCACGGATATAGTAGGGCCTCTCGGTCAGGCGACACATATAGGGAAAGTGGGCACCGTCGTGTGTTGCGGAGGAGGAGTCGGCGTGGCGCCTCTTCTTCCCATTGTTCGGGCCATGAAGGAAGCCGGTAACAGGGTGGTGACAATTCTTGCGGCACGCACGGCCGAGCTCGTCATTCTCCGCGATCAGGTTGCCCCTTATAGCGATGAGGTCATTGTCATGACGGATGACGGTTCTCTCGGACGCCGCGGTCTGGTGACGGAAGGTCTGGAGGATGTGATCAACCGGGAGAAAGTTGGTCAGGTTGTAGCCATAGGTCCTGCTGTCATGATGAAATTCGTGGCGAAACTCACGAAAAAATACGATATTCCGACCATGGTTTCTCTCAATACGATCATGGTGGACGGAACAGGTATGTGCGGCGCATGTCGCGTGACGGTTGACGGCAAAACCCGATTCGTCTGCATCGACGGACCGGAGTTTGACGCCCACAAGGTTGATTTTGACGAAATGATAATGCGTTTGCGCTCATATAATTGATAGTTGCTATGAAGAATTTGAATAACATAGAGGATATGTCACGTTCGGCCTCGTGGCGCGAAGATTTACGCAAGTCAATGTCGGCCAAAACGCGTTCGGCGATTTCCCGCGTCATAATGCCTCAGTTGTCGGGCGAATATCGCGTGACGAATAACGAGGAGGTTAATCAGGGCCTTTCTGCCCGTCAGGCGGTTGTTGAAGCTTCCCGCTGTATGGATTGCCCTGATCCCCAATGTGTCACGGGATGTCCTGTCGGTATAGATATACCCGGATTTATAAAGAACATCCAGCGGGGCGAGTTTGGAAAAGCTGCCGAGGTCATACGCCGCACCTCCGCTCTTCCTGCGGTTTGCGGCCGCGTATGTCCCCAGGAAAAACAGTGTGAAAGCAAATGCATCTATCACAAGATGAAAAAAGAGCCGGTGGCGATAGGTTATCTCGAACGTTTTGCCGCCGACGAGGAACTGCGTTCTTCCGAAAGACCGCAACCCGTGACTCCTGATGACTCAGCAATCATGGTCGCGGTAGCCGGTAGCGGTCCTGCCGGACTTTCTTTTGCCGGCGATATGGCCCGTAAGGGGTATGCGGTGACCGTATTTGAGGCATTGCATGAAATCGGCGGAGTGCTTAAATATGGTATCCCGGAATTCCGTCTCCCAAACTCGATTGTGGAAGCCGAAATTGACCGTCTTCGCGGACTCGGAGTAAAATTTGTCAAAGACACGATTGTCGGCAAGACAATCAGCTATGATGATTTGAAATCTATGGGTTTCAAGGGTCTGTTTGTCGCTTCCGGAGCCGGTTTGCCGCGGTTCATGTCTATTCCCGGCGAAAATCTGATAGGCGTCATGTCAAGTAATGAGTATCTGACACGTATAAATCTTATGGGAGCCGGTCGTGAGGGTTCCGACACACCCGTCACACGTGGTAAAACGGCTATAGTTGTTGGCGGTGGCAATACTGCCATGGATTCTGTCAGGACAGCTCGCAGGATGGGCGCTGAGCGCGCAATAATAGTTTATCGCCGAAGCGAGGCTGAAATGCCGGCTCGCATCGAGGAAGTGGCGCATGCCAGGGAAGAAGGCGTGGAATTCATGACTCTTCATAACCCGATTGAATATCTCGGAGATGAGAAAGGGCGGGTTCGCGCGGTCAGATTGCAGCGCATGGAACTTGGTGAGCCCGATGAATCGGGTCGTCGTTCTCCTGTTGCCGTTCCCGGTGCTGTCGAAGAGATCGAGACGGATATGGTGATAGTCAGTGTTGGTGTATCTCCCAATCCTTTGATTCCCCAATCGATCGACGGACTTGAAGTGAGCCGCCGAGGCACGATTGTGGTCGATGATGCCACTATGGAGTCATCCGTGGAGAACCTTTTTGCTGGAGGCGACATTGTGCGCGGTGGAGCGACTGTGATTCTCGCTATGGGCGACGGACGCCGTGCGGCAGCGGCTATGGACGCCAAATTCAAACAGGCCGACTGATTTCTGGCAAGATTCAAAGTACAGGGCTGAGGAGTCGGACAATCGATTCCTTGGCCTTTTGTATGATAGGACGTCTGCGCCAGACGGACGCCCTCACCCGGGTGCTCTGTTGCAGGTCGGCCATGAACTGGGAGCGGAGAGTGGTGTTCACTTCCGATGAGAAAATGAACATGGTCTCTTCAAAATTGTGCTCGAAACTGCGGAAATCTATGTTCGCGGAACCTATGGCGCTCAGCCGGTCATCTATCATCATGGTTTTGCTGTGGAGCATTCCCGCTTCGAAAAGATATATCTTGATACCTGCGCGCAGACATTCCATGATGTAGCTGTATGACGCAAGTGTCAGAGTGGACGAATCGCTTTTCAGAGGAATCATGACGCGGACATCGACCCGCGATAATGCCGCCGCCTGAAGAGCGCTAAGCATCGCGTCGGTCGGCAAAAAATAGGGAGTCTGGATATACACCCGTTTTTTTGCATTGCCTATGGCCTTCAGCATGTAGAGGCTGACATTTGACCATTCGCTGGTCGGGCCGCAGCGCATCATCTGTAGCCCCGCGGCTTCCCCGGGCCCTTTGGGTAGCGACATGTCAACCGGTTCCTGAAGCAGCGACTGTCCCATGAACGACCAGTCAACAGCAAAGGAATATTGCACCGCTGCCACAGCAGGGCCGGTGATGCGCATGTGGGTATCGCGCCAGCAACCGAATTTCGATCCTCCGTCGATATATCTGTCGGCCACGTTCATTCCCCCCACATAGGCAACTTCCCCGTCGATAACCGCAAGTTTACGGTGGTTGCGCCAGTTTATTCTCGTTGCGAAAGGCGGGAATACCACTTTGAAAAACGGATGAATGTCAATTCCCGCTTCGCGCATGGACCGGAAAAATTTACGCGAAACTCCCCAGCATCCGAAGTCGTCGTATATGACTCGCACCCTGACTCCGGCTTTGGCCCGTTCGATAAGCGCGTCCCGGAGCGCACGTCCTATATGGTCATCTTCTATGATGTAGTATTGCAGGTGTATGTATTCTTCGGCGGCTCTGATGTCATTGAAGAGTGCTTCGAATTTGTCACGTCCGTAGCTATAGACTTCAACTCGGTTGTCGGGATAGAACGTCGCGCCGCAAAGCGAACGCCCGAGTTCTGTCAGCTGACGCATTTCAGGCGTGTAATTCTCAGGTATGACTGTGGTGACGGTTGATTCTCCCTGACGCAATTTTCGCTTGTTGCGTCGCGAAATCATGTGGGTGTTCTTTATCGATCGCCCGAAAAACAGATATAAGACCAGACCTCCTACAGGGAAAAGCAGAAGTACGGTGATCCAGGCGAGTGACTTGACAGGGTTGCGGTTTTCCGACAGCACTATGCCCACGATGCTTATCACCGTGATGCCGTATGCTATGATCAGCAGCCAGTATAGTGTTGTCGTTATCATCTTTTTCCGGATTACATGAGGCCAATTTTTGTAAAGTTAACGAAAAAAGAATGAAGCCGTAAAATTTCTGCACAAAAAAAATATCAAGGTGCAAAAAAAAGACGTCAGCAGAAATGTTGACTGCTGACGTCCGTTATGGGGTCTGGTGTATATCAGTTTTATTCGCTGACTACTTCGAAAGGAATTTCTACAGAAACTTCTTTGTGGAGATTTACTGTGGCGTTGTAATTGCCGACTTCCTTGACTGTTTCAGAAACAACGATGTTCTTGCGGTCAACGTTGAATCCGAGTTTTTCGAGAGCTTCAGCGATCTGGATAGCATTGACTGAGCCGAAGATTGTGCCTGTAGAGCTTGTCTTGGCGCCTATTGTCAGAGTGACGTCCTTGAGCTGGGCGGCAAGAGCTTCAGCATCGGCTTTGATCTTGGCGAGCTTGTGGGCGCGCTGACGCTGGTTCTCGGCAAGAACTTTGAGTGCCGAAGGAGTTGCGATAACGGCTTTGCCGTAAGGGATAAGGTAGTTGCGGCCATAACCTGACTTCACTTCTACCACATCATCTTTATATCCGAGGTTGGAGATGTCCTCCTTGAGAATGATTTTCATAATGCGTTGTTTTTGCGATTAAAAGTGAGAGGAATGGATTTATTTCATCAAGTCGGTCACATAGGGCAGAAGAGCCAGATGGCGGGCGCGTTTAACGGCCTGAGCCACGCGGCGCTGGAACTTCAGCGAAGTGCCTGTGATTCGACGGGGAAGGATTTTGCCCTGTTCGTTGAGGAATTTCTTCAGGAATTCAGGATCCTTGTAGTCGATATACTTGATGCCGCTACGTTTGAAACGGCAGTATTTTTTCTTCTTGACGTCAACTGACATGGGAGTCAGGTAGCGTATTTCTGATTGAGTCTGTGCCATTGTTTAGCCCTCCTTTACTTCGGTTTCTACTGTTTCTTTCACTGTCTCTGTTTTGCCGGCTTTGAGGCTGCGACGCTTCTCTGCATATTCGGCTGCGTACTTGTCAAGACGGAATGTCAGGAAGCGGAGCACGCGCTCGTCGCGACGGAATGCGGTCTCGAGCTTGCGGACGATTGTCGGTTCACCGTTGAATTCGATCAAGGTGTAGAATCCGGTTGATTTCTTCTGGATGGGATAGGCGAGTTTGCGAAGGCCCCACATCTCAGTGTTCACTATGGTGGCGCCATTGTCGGCAAGCACCGTGGAGAACTTTTCTACCGCTTCCTTCATCTGGGCATCAGACAAAACGGGAGTTAAAATGAAAACGGTTTCGTACTTCATGTTTTGGTTTATTGGTTTGATTTATAATTGTTTGCGCAAACCTATGGCGGTTTTGCGCTGCAAAGTTACGCATTTATTCCCTGATTTCCAAATAAATTCACTTATTAGTTGAAGACCGTCTGTGGCCTCTGCGGCTTCAGTTGAGGACAATCCCCGGAAAAGACGAATGATCCAACGGTGCGCGATAGGCCCGGGCGAATTGACGGATGTATTCGATGGTCTCCATAGGAGGCAGTTCGGGTTGCTGCGATTTCTGTCGCGGTTCAGGCGTTTGTTTCGGTTTCAGTGGGGTCGGTCTTCGCATTGAGCGTCCTTTGATGATTCTTTTCTTATAACGTCTGAAGCCATCGATTAGTGTATGGCTCGCGCAGAAAATGTTGAATATTGAGCGAAATCCTTTTTTTCGGCGCAACTACTGATTGCAATCGAAATTATTGTGCTTCCTATTGTTAATTTAATGTTAAATAGTGGATGGCGCAAAGAATTTGAGTTGCCATTTGGCAGGATCTTTTCTATATTTGCATCTGCAATCTGCATGATTGCTGATGCATAATAAATTGATCCGTTATCTAAAATCCCCGTTGCCTATAGATTCTACTGCTACTCCAAATCAAAAACAGTCACAGTAATGCTAAATTATTCAAGGCTTGCCGACGAACAGTTGGTGGCCGCTTATGCAAAGGGCGATAATCAGTCCTTCGATATTTTGCTCAGACGCCATCAGGAGAGGGTGTTCAATTACGTCTTGTCAATTGTCAGGGATCCCGACACGGCAAACGATATCTTTCAGGAAACCTTCATAAAGGCCATTACGACCATCAAACAGGGCCGTTATATGGAAACCGGAAAGTTTGCTGCATGGATAACCCGAATCGCACATAATTTGATAATCGATTATTATCGTCAGGAACGCAGCGGGAATATGACTTCAGCCGACGATGAAACGGCCAACGTATTGAACCGGAAGGAATTTTCCGATGAGAACATCGAGGATATTCTTGTAGATGAGCAGATCAGGGCCGATGTCCGGAGGATTGTGGCCATTCTGCCTGATAACCAGCGCGAGGTCCTGGAAATGCGTTATTACCGCGATATGTCGTTCAAGGAGATAGCAGAAGCGACCCAGGTCAGTATAAACACCGCTCTGGGACGCATGCGCTATGCCATTCTCAATCTGCGTCGTATAGTAAAGGAAAACAATATATCCCTTACTTCATAGGAAGCTCTTCTTCAGACCGGAACCAGGGTGAGAGGCATAGAAAGACTATGGCGCAGAAGGCACACATATAGGAGGCTATGACGGCGATATCGCCGATCCGCACTATGCCTTCACGGAAAATATCTACAGTATATGATATGCCTAAGGCGGCAGTGATGATTCCTGCAACGGCATAGAGGGCATATTCGGCCCATGCAAGATTGCGGGCGCGTTTGCGCGGCAGCCGGTTCATGACCTTTTTTGTGAACCAGGGTGAAGGGGGCGCGTCAAATCGGCTCGCTTTGAACAGTTCGCGCAGCCGGCTGTCCTGGTTGTTGTCTGCTTTATTTCTCATAGGATTCAAGTTCTTTTGCAAGTTTGTTTTTTGCTCTCGAGAGATAGCTTTTTACTGTTCCGGAAGGAAGAGCGGTGATTTTGCATATCTCTTTTATGGGAAGATCATCGAAATAGAAAAGGGTGATTAATGTCCGTTCTGTATCCGACAGAGCCGCCAGCGCCTGCTGGATGTCATGGCGCAGTTCTGTGTGCAGACTCTCTTTTTCGCTTGAGTTTTCACGCTGACCTATGCCGTTGTCGAATCCATCCGGCAATCTCTCTTCGCGGTTGCGGCGCATATAGCTCACGAATTCATTGTATGCGATCGTGAAGAGCCATGTCCGGAAGCGGGAAAGCGCGTGGAAAAGATGGAGGCCGGAATAAGCCTTCAGGAACGTTTCCTGTGCGAGGTCATCGGCCAGCGATGCATCGCCGAGTGTCAGTCGGAACAGGAAATTCCTGACAGCGGGGCCATGTTCGTTGACAAGCTTTTCAAATGCGCGGTCATCGCCGGCCACGCATTTGGCAATGAGCGATATTTCTTCAATTTTGCTCAGCATCACTGTTCGGTTCCGATATGTCTTTTTTCTCCCAGTCCCTGCGAGTCACGAAATAGACGGCCAGACGCGATAGTCCTATGAATGATAATATTATGCCGAGAGGAAGCCATATTGTGCCAAGTCCGAATATGTAGAGCAGCGTGATGCCTAATCCCCAGCCGATCCAGACGATGCCTGACTGCAGTCTGTAAAGGGGAGCGTCACTTTTGTAAAAGCCCGGAGGAAGAGGATAGTGTGCTTCAACCGCGCGGCGTATGACGTCGTTCTTGTCGCGTGCTTTCTGTCGGCTTGACTGACAGATGAAGAAAACTATCAACACAAGTGTGGCCGCCGGGATAGCCGTCCCGAAGATAATGGCGATTATCGGAATGAGCAATGCTGCGCTGAACAGAGCGCTGTCGTCATTATCATCATCGGTATCCTTGTCTGCTGGGGCCTCATAGATAACCTTTTCCCCGAGGCTGTCGGTGTTCAGGGAGCCGATTGTGGATTGAAGGCTGTCAACCGAACGGTCCGTCTGTTCTTTAATCTCTCGGGCGACTTCGAGAGCTTTCCCGTGACGGGCCATGGCGCCCGGTGTGCAGAAGAATAATGTAAGTACCGAAATAAGAGTGAAAATTTTTAATCGAAGTTTCATATCTTTGGTTTTATTGGTTTCTGTTCTTTTGACGTTGATGATGGGGTGAAAAGTTGCAGCAATGACAAAAATAATAATTTGAAATGTGGCGTGCAACATGAATCAGTGCTTACTCCTTAGCTATGATGTTGCTTATAGCGCGAAAAATTAGTAACTTTGTCCCCGTTCATAATAAGAGCTTGTTAATTTGACTAATCTAAAAAGAAATACTCCCGACGGCCGTTCTCCGGAATCTTCCCGTCTGCTCTGCGGTCATCATGGACCCCGTAATTTCCTTATCGCAGACAGAAATCTCCTCGACGACTGTCAGCCCTGTCAATAACATTTATTATTAAACAAGATCTAACTGTATAATATATGCATACTCTCAGTGAATATCTCTCCATTGTCGAGCAGGCGCTGAAGGATCTGGACTATCCCTCGGAACCTTCGGGTCTCTATGAACCTATCAGATATATTCTTGATGGAGGCGGAAAGCGCCTGCGTCCTGTCCTTGTCCTTGCTTCATGCGAGGCTTTCGGGGCTCCTGTGGAAACTTCCGTCAATCAGGCGGTAGCCATTGAAATGTTCCATAACTTCACATTGCTTCACGATGATGTGATGGACCGCGCAGACATGCGTCGCGGACGTCCGACGGTTCATAAAAAATGGGATGAGCGGACGGCAATCCTTTCGGGAGACGCCATGCTGACCCTTTCGGGTATGATTTCAGGCAGAGGATGCAGTGATTCACAGCTTCGCAATGTCACGGCCCTTATGCAACGCACCGCCATGCAGATATATGAAGGCCAGCAATATGACATGGATTTTGAGACTGACAGAGATGTCAGGGTCGATGACTACCTGAATATGATTCGCTTGAAGACGGCCGTTCTTCTCGGGTGTGCGTGCGCTCTCGGAGCTGTCATGGCAGGTGCCGATAAGAAATCAGTCGAAGCTATGTACAGCTATGGCGAACGTCTCGGACTTGCCTTTCAATTGAGAGATGATCTCCTTGACACCTATGGCGATCCTATTGTCTTCGGTAAGGAAATAGGAGGAGATATCCTTAATGATAAGAAGACATGGTTATTGATAAATGCCATAGCCGAGGATAAATCGGGCGTTCTTGCCGAAGAGATAGTCCGTCCGTCAGAGCCGGCGGTTAAAATAGAAAGAGTCAGGGAAGTATATGACCTGCTCGGGCTGCCGCAGAGATGTCAGTCTCTGATAGATACATACGTGGATGCCGCTGTAGCTCTTCTTGACGGTGTCAGGATAACTCCCGCGGCGCGGAACTTCTTTGTGAGACTTGCCGAACAGTCCCGCTCCAGAAACTATTGAACGACATCATGCTGATCGATACCCACACCCATCTCTATCTTCCGGATTTTGTTTCAGAGGATTCCCCCGACGGGCCCGAAAAAGCGGTGGATCGCGCTAAGGAATCCGGAGTAGGACATCTGATCTTCCCGAATGTGGATTTTACCACGGTTGAACCTATGCGCAGACTTCATGATTTACGTCCGGAGATAACATCCGTCGCCATGGGTTTTCACCCCACGGAAGTAGGACCGTCGTGGCGCGAGGACCTTGCTCATATCATGGAACTGATTGCCGACGGGAGTGGTTTTGTTGCAGTAGGGGAGATCGGAATGGATCTGTACTGGGACAGAACTTACGAGGAACAGCAGATGCAGATGTTCGAAGCGCAGGTGCGACGGGCTTTCGAGTTGAAGTTGCCGGTGATTATCCATTGTCGTGAGGCTCTTCCTCAGACACTCGAGGTCCTTCAGGGAGTGATGCGGGATTGCCCTGCGGATCTTATGCCCGGAGTAATGCATAGTTTTGGCGGTACGGAGGAAGATATAGAAGCTGTGCGCAGAGTCGGAGACTTTTATTTCGGAATCAACGGAATCGTGACATTCAAAAATTCACATCTGCGTGACGTCTTACCGTCGATAGGCCTTGACCGAATTCTGCTCGAGACAGATTCCCCCTATCTTGCGCCTGTGCCTCATCGCGGCAAACGCAACGAGAGTTCCTTCTTGCCTCATGTAGCTTCTTATGTCGGCGATGCTCTTGGCGTTAAGACGGAATCTGTTGCCCAAGCGACAACAAAGAATGCCTGCGATCTTTTTTCATTGAAGATCTGATCACATTTTCCCGATAAAAAATTCTTTATCAGCTGCGTCGGAAGCCGCGATCTTCTCCTTCAGTCGTGACCGGCGGTTATAGAAATTCTTTATTTTGATATCGCATAAAATGCTGACTGCTCTCGGAGAGAAACCGGCGTAGAGATAGGTCATAAAGGTGAGATCGTTGCGTGTCAGTGACGGCAATTGATTTCTCAGCCTGAAAATGATATTGTCGAGATAACGGTTAACGATGTTCTCCAACGCATTGACCGCCTCCGGACTTTTCATTTCGAGTATATGGTTCTCGATTCTGTTGTAAAGTGACAGGCGCAGTTTTTCCGAAGCGCTTCGTTCAAAATATTCGTTGCACAGCATGTTGAGGGTTGACATGCGTTCGCCGTAAAGGTCGTTGACTTTCGTCTGCAATTCACATGCGTGGCGCCGGTACTCGTCTGACAAGGCCGCCATCTCTTTCATCTGGTCCTCACGTTTCCTGAGACGTCTGCTATAGATGAATATGACAATCAGCCCTATGACAGAAACACAGATAATGGAGGCGACAGTCCATCTTTTTATTCTGGTTTTCTCGGATTCTGTCTCGTTCAGCAATATAGCTTCACGCGATGTGAAAATTTCAAATCTACCGAGATCTGTCTCTACGACAAGCCTGTCAGTTGTGTCATAGTATGAAAATGGCGGAAACTTGGCCGTGGCCTTCCATTCCGTCGTGTGACCTGCAGCCTCAGCCTCATCTACCTTAAATACAAAAGGCTCTATGGTAGATAGAACCGAATCGCCAGTCATGAATTCGACTTTATACAACTCAAATGGTAAGTTTACGCTCCTGATGGTGAAATCAACAGTTGTCCGGTCATGGGCCATTGCCAGTCCGTCGAAAATGAAAAACAGTTCCTGCTCCGAGGCAACCGCAGTGTCGGCCGAGATCTTTACGACTCGGTTGTCACCCCGTGCGTCGAAGCAAGAGCATAAACAGATCAGGATTATAGACAGTTGAATGATTTTCATCCCGGTTTCTTTATGGTTTTCCGAATCCCTTGGGATGTATCATTCCGTTTTGCCGTTATTATTTCGGCTTGTGGAAGATTGGTCTATTTTGATTCCGGCACTTCCGGTCGGTATCATGTATTCTTTGCCGTTTATGGCTATTTTCACATAACAGCTGTTGAAATAGGTCAGTCTTTTGAATTTTAGAGTTATTTTTGATGTGCCGTCTTTCTCACCCTTGGATTTGACGGATTTCGCCTCATAGTTTTTTCCGTCGTTGGTAAATACAGCCTTTGACATTGATTTTACGGTTTCAGGATAGCTGAGGACAATGGTCGTACTATTGCCGAAATTGTTGAGTCTTTTGAACTTCGGTGTAGGGTCGGCTGCTGAGGCAATGAACGGAATGATGATGAGAAGGATAAGAGTGATGATCGACTTTTTCATTTGTCAGTAGTGTTAATGGTTGGTGAATAATTTTGTTTTGCTGCAAAATTATAACGGACTTGACTTTCATTCCAAATTTTCGAGGCATTTTCATGTCCTCTTTTTTTGTTTGCAACTACCTGATAATCAGCATGAGGATTGACTGCTTTTTCCTCAGCGCCATCTTTGGGATAAAGAAAGCTCCGATGAAGCATCGAAATGCTGCCACCGGAGCCTGATAGGGTAGGGGAGTCAAATGACAGTTTAGCCTCCGAAATTGTCGTAGTGGATGTTTTCCGGTTCTACGCCGAGTGAGTCGAGCATCGAGGTTACGGCTTTGCTCATGGGGCCGGGGCCGCACATATAATATTCTATATCTTCCGGATTCTCATGGTTCTTTAGGTAAGTATCATAGATTACCTGATGGACAAAGCCCGGAGTATATTTCACGCCGGCCTTGTCGGCGGCGGGATCGGGACGGTCAAGAGCCAGATGGAAATGGAAGTTCGGGAATTCTTTTTCCAGATTCAGGAAGTCATCGAGATAGAACACTTCGTTAAGCGCGCGTGCACCGTAGAAATAATGCATTTCGCGGTCGCGGGTGTTCAGGGTCTTGGTCATGTGCATGATCTGGGCGCGAAGGGGAGCCATACCTGCACCGCCGCCTATCCACATCATTTCCTTCTTCGAGTCGAAAATGGGATGGAAGTCTCCGTAAGGACCGCTCATCAACACCTTGTCGCCTGGTTTGAGGGTGAAGATGTAGCTGGATGCGATACCGGGCATAACATCCTGAAATCCGACCTCGGGTTTCGGCTTGAAAGGAGGTGTGGCGATTCTGACGGTCAACATGAAGCGGTCGCCTTCGGCAGGATAGTTGGCCATGGAATATGCACGGACAGTAGCTTCCTCATTCTTGCATTTAAGTCCGAACAATCCGAATTTCTCCCATGCCGGCAGATATTCCGCGCCGATTGAATCCTTGTCGATATCTTTGTCATAGTCCATCGTATAGGGCGGAATCTTTATCTGGGCGTATGAACCCGGGATAAAATCCATGTGGGCCCCTTCGGGCAGAGCTACTATGAATTCCTTTATGAAGGTAGCCACATTCTTGTTGGAGACAACTGTACATTCCCATTCCTTCACGTCGAGGACAGAAGCCGGGACGGCAAGCTTCATATCCTCCTTGACCTTGACCTGGCAGGCAAGACGCCAGTTGTCTTTGATCTGTTTGCGGGTGAAATGCACGGCTTCGGTGGGAAGGATGTTGCCTCCGCCTTCAAGCACCTGCACTCGACATTGTCCGCAGCTTCCTTTTCCTCCGCAGGCTGAAGGAAGGAAAACGTCGTTGTCGGCCATCGTGGAAAGAAGCGATTTCCCTGAATCGGCTTCTACGTTGGTGTCGCCGTTGATATTTATCGTAACTTTTCCCGTGTGGACCAGATACTTCTTGGCAAGTAGCAGCACGGCCACGAGCAACAGGGTGATGATCAGGAATATGCCTACGCCCGACATGATGGTCAGCGAGGCCTGAGATAAAAGTATGAGCAGAAAAGTCATAATAGTAAACTTAAAGTTTGATTCCCAGGAAACTCATGAATGCGATGCCCATGAGGGCCGTGAGGATAAATGTGATGCCGATGCCGCGCAATGGCTTGGGG